>Ga0247829_10000869_pt1 | contig 12865 bp, 12 predicted proteins | sample 12C_Control_Day4_FD_207765 | JGI IMG/M metagenome (GOLD analysis project Ga0247829, IMG submission 207765) | Soil microbial communities from agricultural site in Penn Yan, New York, United States - 12C_Control_Day4 | ecosystem: Environmental > Terrestrial > Soil > Agricultural land | place... | reverse complement strand
GACATAGGGACGACTGGGGATTTGGCGAACTCTTCGGGGCCTGCGGGCCTGGCGGGTTTGCCTGGGGGTTCGGGGGCCCGAGGGGCGGTGCCAAGCGCCGCCGCAGCCAGATGTTCGAGTCGGGTGAGATCAAGTTCGTGATCCTCCGGCTCCTCAAGGAGAAGCCCCGTCACGGCTACGAGATCATCAAGGCGCTGGAGGAGCGGATGGGCGGCCACTATACGCCGTCCGCCGGCACGGTCTACCCCACCCTGCAGCTGCTCGAGGATCAGGCGTACGTGCGCGCCGTGGACACCGAGGGTCGCAAGGTCTACCACATCACGCCCGAAGGTGAGCGTTTTCTGGAAGACAACCGGGATGTGCTCGACGAGATCCTGGACCGGGTCCGCGACACCTTGCGCGACGTGGCCGGCGGGTCCATGGGCGAGCTCAACGCCGCGTTTGCCCGACTGGCCGGCCTGACCTACAAGCAGGCATGGCGCCGCGGGCCGGACCACCCGGCGGTGGCGCGAGTGGTGGAAATCCTGCGCCGGGCTACCGACGAGATCGAGAAGGAATGGGAACGTCCGGCCAGCGAGGCCGGCAGCGGAGGGAGCGCCTGACATGGAACATGCATGGGCGTGGTGGTGGATTTTCCCAGTGATGATGTTCTTCTGGTGGGGACCCCGCGGGCGGCACCGTCGCTGGGAGCGCGATGCCCGGCCGCTGCGCGCAGAGCTCGACGAGGAGACCCGGGCGCGGCTGGCGCTGGTGGATCAGCTGGAGACCAGGGTCTCCGAGCTGGAGAACCGGCTCGACTTCACCGAACGGCTGCTGGCGGAGCGGTCTACGAGTAATAGCGCCTGAGCTGGGCCGCGACGCCGTCGAGACCGGGAAAGAGGCGGCGTTCGTCCACACCGACGAGGTCGAGCTGGTCGCGCAGGCGCGCCACCTCCGCTTCGGGAATCACCAGCTTGGTGAGCGCGTCGCCGAGGCCGTGCTGCTCCAGAAAGCGGTCGAAGCCCTGCCCCTTGTCGCTGGAGATGGTGAAGGTGGCCGACTGAACCGCTATACGCGTGCCGAGAGACGGCGGCTCGATCATGCAGGCGAACACCTCCGGCGCGCGACGGCCTTGAAAGAGCGTCCAGGGAGTGAACGGCCCTTCCCCCGGGAACAGCGTCACGAGGTCGTCGATCAGGAGCGCGAGCGGCGGAAATCCGAACCGGCGGTGCAGCTGCTGCCAATCGAGCCGCCATACCGCGGCGTCGCCGCCCGGGCGGTGGGCCAGCGTGGCGAAATGCGCCGCCACGAGCGGGGAGTAGGTCCAGTCCAGTAACCGGGTGGGCAACCCATGGTGCTGCGCCTGCACCAGCAGCTCCCACTGGTTGGCGGGCGCAGCATCGAAGTGCGGCCGGGAATAGCGGACGAAGTTCCGGAAGATGTGGTCTTCGAGCCCCGCCTTGGTATGGGGGGGCTCGGCGCCGCCCAGCCGGTCGAGGCTGGTCAGAATCGGCCAGACCGCGTTCGCCGCGCCGCGGTACACGCCGGTATCGCGGCGGCGCCCGGTGGCGGCATCGGGCTGCGTCGGCGTGACGCGGTCGAGCAGCTCGCCCAGGCTCCGGACGACGACTTCCGTGATCGGCATCCCTGCAAGCTACTATCGCGGAACCTCGAGCAGCCTGCGCCGGCGCGTCAGCCGGTGAAGCGCTGTTGCCAGCCGATCGATCTCGCCGGGAGTGGTGTACAGGTAGCACGATGCGCGGATCGCGGCGCTCGTCCCCAGCCGCTGGAGGAGCGGTCGCGAGGCCAGGTCCCCACCCCGCAGCGCGATCCCCTCCTCGTCCAGTGCCCTTACTACCGCGGCCACCGTGTACCCCTCCAGGGTGAACGAGAACACGGCGATGCGGTCGGCCGGCTCGGCCGGACCAACCAATGTGAGCCCGCGGACCGGGAGCAGCCGCTCCAATCCCCTCTCAACCAGCATCTCCTCGTGCGCCCGGAGCTCCCGCATCCCGATCGCGTTGAGAACGCGAATGGCCGCCGCGAGTCCGATCGCTCCGGCCACGTTCGGCGTGCCAGCCCCGAACTTCAGCCCGCCGGGCGAAAGGTGCGCGTCAAGCTCGGCCGGGTCGGTGCCGACCTCGTGCGCCATGTTGCTGCCGCCCTGATACGGCGGCATGGCATCGAGCGCGGCACGGCGCCCCCACAGCACCCCGACACCCATCGGACCCAGCATCTTGTGCCCGGAGAACGCGATGAAGTCGGCGCCGAGGGTGCGCACGTCCACCGGAATGTGGGGCACCGACTGAGCCGCATCCACCAGGACCGTCGCCCCGCGCCGGCGAGCGATGTCGCACATCTCGCGCACCGGATTGATGTGGCCGAGCACGTTGGAGACGTGGGCGAACGTGACCAGCCGGGTGCGGGCAGTGACCCGGCGGCGGACGTCGTCCAATGCCGGACGGCCGCTCCGATCCACGTCGAAGAAACGAAGTACGGCGCCGGTGCGGCGGGCCGCGAGCTGCCAGGGTACCAGGTTGGACGCATGCTCCGCGATGCCAAGGAGGATCTCGTCCCCGGCCTTCAAATTTGCCCCGCCCCATGCCGCCGCCACCAGATTGATCGCTTCTGTTGTCCCGCGGGTGAAGACGATCTCAGCCGGATCGGCACCGATGAAGCGCGCCACCTCCACCCGCGCCGACTCGTAGCGTTGGTGCGCGCGCCGAGCCAGGGTGTGCAGCGACGCCGACGGATTCGCGTTGTCGGACCGGTAGAACCCCGCGATCTCGTCAATGACCGGAGCGGGCCGAAGGGTGGTGGCGGCCGAATCGAGATAGCACAGCCGGTTGCCGCCGATCCGCTGCTCCAGCGCGGGGAAGGCGGCGCGCCAGCCATCCTCGCCCTGCCTGGACAGCCCGCCCGACGTCCGCAATGGACCGGCGCCGGATCGGGACAGGGCGACCCCGCCGAGCAGGCCGACGAACTCCCTACGACTAGCCAGCATAGACCCCCGCTTGCGTATCGGTGACTCGTATGATACAGTTGAATCAATGAATGATTCAATAGATGCAAACGCGCAAGGGGGCCCCCACCGACGCTGGCTCTTCCTGGTTCACCAGATCCCGCCCAAGCCCGATTACCTCCGGGTCAAGGTGCGTCGGCGACTCCAGCGCATCGGGGCGGTTCTGCTCAAGAACTCGGTGTACGTGCTGCCGGACCAGGACGACACGCGGGAGGACTTCGAGTGGCTGCTGCGTGAGATCGTCGCCGACGGCGGCGAAGCGACGATCTGCTCCGCGACGCTCCTCGCGGGCGCGACCGACGCCGAGCTCGAGGCGGCGTTCCGGGGCACGTCCGACGCCGAGTATGGGGAGATTGCAGGAGAGGCTGAACGCAGCGGATCACCCGACCGGCTCCGCCGGCGCCTGGAGGCAGCGATGCGAAACGACTTCTTCCACGCCAGCGGACGCGCTGCCGCCGAGCGCGCCGTGGGCGGCGGCTCGAGCGGGCAGGGCGACGGTCCGCGGGGAGCGACCTGGGTCACCCGCGCCAACGTGTTCGTGGACCGGATGGCGAGCGCCTGGCTGATCCGGCGCTTCATCGACCCCGCGGCGCGTTTCAGATTCGTCGCCGACGCCGAATGCCGGGCCGAGCCGGGGGAGCTCCGCTTCGACACGTTCGAGGGCGAATACACTCACGAGGGCGATCGATGCACCTTCGAGACCCTGCTCGCCCGCTTCTCGCTGGGCGATCCCGCCCTCGCCGCCATCGGCGAGATCGTCCACGACATCGATCTGAAGGAAGAGCGATTCGCCCGAAAGGAAACGGCGGGCGTCGAGAGCGTGGTCCGGGGAATCGCGCTCGGCACCAGCAACGACAGCGAGCGAGTGGAGCGGGGGCGGCTCGTGTTCGACGGACTCTATGCCCGGCTCCGGAGCGAGGGACCTGGCGGCGCGGAAGCCGGCGCGCCCTCTGGCGGGTAGTGCCGACTCAGGCGGCGTCGGAGTCCGTCTGCATCACCCCCAGCAGGTTGCCCTCTGTGTCCTTTACGTAGGCGAGCCAGCCGATGCCCGGCACCGACGTTTTCGGAACCGCGATGGCGCCGCCGGCGCCCACGGCCGCTTCCACGGCCGCATCGGCATCGGCCACGTCCACCGTGCAGACGTAGGCATTCACGGCCTGCCCCTCCGCCGGCCCAGGTCCGCGGCGCAGAATCAGCCCGCCATCAATGCCCGCCTCCTCCTTTGAACCGGTGGTGACCAGCCAGTACTCCCATGGGCCGGGCCACTTGTGGAACGCCCAGCCGAAGACAGCCTCATAGAACTTGACGGCCCGCTTGGGGTCTTCAGCGTGGATCTCGAAGTGAACGACGCGGGGCACGTGGGCCTCACTTTCTGCTGTTCACGACACTGCGGATGTCCCGGGCCCAGCCTTCGGCATCGTCGGGCGGCGCGAATGACCAGCTCTCCGCCGAGCGTCCGCTGCCGGTGGTGATCCGGATTCGCGCGCCGTCGCGCCGCACTTCGACCGCTCGACGGCTGCGCGGCGTAAGCTCCAGCCCGAGCTTCTCGTTCTTGTGGATGTACACGGATTGTCCGGTGACGACGATCGACGCCACTCGCTCCTCCCAGCGCCCGCCGCGGCGTCCGCCGCCCGCGGTGTAGCGGAACTCGATATCGTCCGCCCGCCGGAGCAGACCTTCCGCCGCGAAGCGGGTTTCCTGGTCGGGGCTGAGCCGGCCGGTGCTTTCCTGGCAACCGAGCGCAGCGGCGATACCCAGCAGGGCGACACCGCAGGCCCATCGAACCTGGCGCAGCATGACCAATGATGTAGCTCGAAACCGGCGGGAGGACCAGACCGCCGAGTCGGCCCTACCAGACCGCGATCCACTCGTTGTGCCGCAGCGGCCGGTACTCGGGCATGCTGGTGCAGAAATTCGGCAGGTTTACGATCTCGCGTAGCTCGGACACGCTGGTACGGCGCGAGGCGATCCGGAGATGCAGGTCGGCGACGTCCATGGGCACCATGCCGCGGCCTTCGCAGAGGTTGCGGGCGCGGTGATAGATGACGAGCGGATCGCAGTCCATGCGCGGCGGCAGTCCGGGTTTGAGATTCACGGTGCGAACCACACCCTCGCGGTCGCGCACGGTAGCCACTGCCTGGCACACGATCCGCGCGTCGAACATGTGCAGCCCATAGATGCGGCCTTCGCCGGTGACCGCGCGATCGCCCGGGAAGGTGTACGGCAGGAGCTGGAAGAGCGAGAAGCCGGTCAGCAGGAGATAGGTGCCAGCCTGTGCCCTGCCCCGAAAGAGCGGACCGAGCAGACCCGGCCGCGAGCTGGCCGCCGGATAGAGCCGGTCGAGCAGCACCAGCGTCAGCAGCATGAACATCAGGACCGGATAGAAGAAGCCCACGACCGGCCATGACATGAAGTGGAAGAGGGCGAGCTGCGCGAAGGTTCCCCAGAAGATCCAGCGGCGTTCGGCGAGAAGCCCCCAGGCGATCACCAGCTCCATGGCGACCACATAGGCGCAGGCAGCCATCACCATCTCGCGGCCGTGAATGAACCAGAGCGGCCGGTAGAGTCCCGCACCGGACAACCACTCCCAGTTCAGCTTGAGGGTGCCGGCCCAGAAGTAGAACAGGACCAGCAACACGCGGAGCGCCTCGCGCCGACCGGGCACGAGCAGGAACGCGCCGGTCACCCAGAGCGCCATGTAGTGCTGGTTGCGGCGGAGCCGGAAGTCGAGCGCCAGCACGAACAACTTGAACAGTGTGAGCGCCACCAGGCCGGCGTAGCCATAGACAGTGAGCTGCCGGCGGGCGAACAGCGGGGCGATGAGCACCGCCGCGAGTCCGTACGCGCCGATCAAGAGTTGAATGTGCAGCTCGGAAAAGACGCGCAGCGATCCGCATCCGGGCACGAGCCCCCAGCAGATCGGCTCCGCGGCGCGATGCAGCATCGCCGCAGCGTCTTCCCGGAACCAGAAGACCGCCGTGAGCAGGTGCGCGAGGACGAGCACCGCGCCGTAGGCGCGAAGCACCCGGTCGGCAGCGATCTCCTCGACGTGCGCCGAGAGCGCACGCTGGAGCCCGCTGAACACCGTCTTGCGGCTCCGCGCCGGCAGTGCGGACGGGGCCACATGCGACGCAGTCGTCATCTCGGTTCGCGCTCTGAGAGGGGCTTGGAGCTCACACAGCTGGCAAGTTCAGGACCAGCCGACTACCAGCGCAACCTGTGGGACGAAACGGTTTTAGGAAAGGGTGCGCAGCTGGGTGTGGCGGCGTCCCTACGCCGGCCGGCCGAATCTCGCCCCTTGACGCTCCCGGAAATCAACCTCGGGAGGCAGGAATGGTGAATCGAACCGTGAGGTCATTCGCCGCGCTCGTGGTCCAGCGGCGCCGCCCGGCGTCCAGCAAACCGACTCGCCGCAGGTGCGGTTGGGCGGTCTCTGGGCGGGCGGCGGCCTGGGTGGCGTCTCCACCGGGATCAACTGCGATCTCTGCGTCGGCGAGCGCACCGAGGGCTTTTCCGGCTTCCTGTCGCCCGGGCTCGCGCTCCCGCCCAAGGTTCGGCTCGCTGCCCGAGCCCAACGCCTGATTGCGCCGGTGGAACGCGCGGGCGTAGACGACGGGGCCCCGACGATCGGCGACGACCGGCAGTACGCCGGACCGGGGACGAGAGCGCCGCACTGACCTATTCGACGATGACGGCGGTGCCGCTCGCGCTCACCATGAGCATGCCACCGCCGGAGCCGACCTGGATGGTCTCGTAGTCCAGGTCCACGGCAAGGACGGCGTTGGCCCCCAGTTCCACAGCCTGATCCTCCATCTCCTGGATGGCGATCGACTTCGCCTTGCGGAGCTCCTGTTCGTATGCCGCGGAGCGGCCGCCGACGATGTCCCGGATCCCGGCGAAGAGATCGCGGAAGATGTTGGCGCCGAGAATCGCCTCGCCGCTCACCAGGCCAAGATAGTTCGTCACCCGCCGCCCCTCGATCGTGGGGGTGGTGACCACGAGACAGCGTGGGTCGCTCACCGACATGGCCGCACCTGCTCCCCTTCGACGAAATCGACCGAGCCGTCGAACTTCGACACCCGCACCACCTGCACCGGCCAAGTGATGGCCATGGTGGTCATGCAATCCGGCCCCGGGGTGGATGTCGTCACAAAGGCCCGCAGGGTGGCGCCTCGCGCGACGCTGTCGATGGTGACGACGTGGCCGCCGGTGGCCCGGGTACCGAGCGCCGCGACGAGCAGCATTGAATCGGCGAAGTTGACCGCCGGGAGGGGGGGCGCCGGCTCCACCAGAGCATGAGCCTGCCCCCAGAAGGCCGACCATTCGCTGGAGTCGCGGATGACCGCCCTGACAGGGTCGCCGAGACCCTGCCCGCCGGCGAGCACGATGGCGCCCGAGTCGATGCGAGTGATCACCGGCTGCGGCCCCTCCGCGCCGGGCGTGGGGGCACCTCCCGAGCAAGCCGTGAGCGCCAGCAAGACGACCCCCGGTGCGACGGTCCTCATGCGCCGAGCGCGTCCAGCGCGGCGGCTGCAATGACGCCGTCCTGGGCCGACTGCATTCCGCTGATGCCGATGGCGCCGACGATCTGGTTGTCCACCACGACGGGCACTCCTCCTTCCAGGGTGATGATGCCGGGCATCGAGAGCAGCCCGGTTCGGCCGGCGGTGAGCGCATCCTCCAGCGCCTTGGTGGGCCGCTTGAAGTTGGCCGCCGTCCGCGCCTTTTCGATGGCCACCTGCTGGCTTCCGGGCTGGGTGCCATCCATGCAGCGGAAATGAATAAGCCCGGCCTCGGGATTCACCACCGCGATGGCGACGGTCCAGTCGCGGCGGCGAGCTTCGGCTTCGGCGGCGTCGGCGAGCGCAGTGGCGCCTTCGAGGGTCAGCATCCGCCGGTCACGGAGTCGCGGCACGGGCATGGGTCAGCTCCCTGAAGCGTGGATGGTCGCGGAGCGCTTCCCAGGTGGGATCCGCCCGCATGGCCGCCGGTGAGATCCACGACGACATGGTCAGGAGCGGCCGGAGACGATCGATGGCCGAATCCGGCTGGCCTGCGAGCATGAAGCTGCGCGCGAGATTGCTCACCAGAAAGGGGCCGCTGTCGGCATCCCGGCTGATCGGCAGTAACGCGATGGCGCGGCGGCCGGTGCGGATTGCATCCTCATGCCGGTCGAGGAATGAGTATACCACGCCAAGGCGGGAAAGCAGCCGGCCGTCGCGAGGGGCCCGGCGAAAGGCCGCTTCGATGCTGCGGCGAGCCGAGTCGGCCTGCGCCAGGCGGACCCGATCGTTCCCACTGAACCACGCGGCTTCCGCCTTGAGCAGATGGTAGCGCCCGCTGTCTCCCGCAAACGTACCCGCCGTCACCTCGTCCAGCGCGTTGCGCAGTCCGCTGTCGGCCGTAACCACGGCGCCCGAGACCCGCTCGGCGGTGTAGGCCTGGCCGAACAGCCGCGCGGCCGGGATCCGGGTCAGCCCGTCGCGAAAGTTGGCGCGTGCCCTCTCCAGATCACCCTGCCATACGACGTACAGCATCGCCTTGTAGGCCCGGGAATTCGCCCAATCGGGGCCCAGGGCGATCGCCTTGTCGAACTGCCGCTCGGCGTCGGCGTAGCGGCGCATCCGCATGTAGATGTCGCCCAGGTCGAACGCGCGCGCGTCCATCAGCGGGTCGAGGCGCACCGCTGCTTCCATGAGCGACGCGGCCTCGTCCCACCGGCCCTGGCGGCGCCTGATAAACGCCATCACCGCCAGGATATAACTGTTGCTCGGCTGGCGCACGCGGGCAGCCTCGAGCTGCTCGAGCGCGGGGGCATAGTTCATGAAGCCCCAGTAGTGATAGAGCCCGAGCGCGAGCCGTCCCTCCGGCAGCTCAGGCACCAGGGCGAGCGCACTGTCGGCCATTCGCTTCGCCGCTGCGAGGCGGGCGTCGGTGTGATCATGGTACAGCCAATACTGGATTGCGTAGGCACGGCCCAGCCGTGCCACCGCGAGCGCGAACCTCGGGTCGAGTTCCACCGCCCGCTGGTAGAGCCGCACCGCCTCCGCGATCTCGGCCCGGTCGGTACTGCTTCGGATGAGTGCGTTGCCGCGGAGATAGAGCTCGTACGCCTCCGGGTTACCGGTGCCGCCGGTGGAGAGCCCTCCGCGTTCGGAGGCACCGAGTGCCACATCGAGGGCGCCGGCGACCCGCTCGGCGATCTGGGTCTGGAGCGCGAAGACCGCGGCGGCTTCAGAGTCGAAGCGATCGGCCCAGAGATGGGTGTCGTCGCTCACGCGGATCAGCTGCGGCGTGACCCGGACACGCCCCCTGCCGCCGTCGGAACGCTCCCACCGGACACTTCCTTCCAGCACGTAGGTTGCGCCGAGCGCGGCGCCGATCTCGCGGAGCGGCCTGGCCGAGGCCCGATACTGCTCGGCGCTGGTTCGCGAGATCACGCGGAGCCCGCCCACACCGGCGAGCCGGCTGGTGATTTCTTCCGTGAGCCCGTCGGCGAAGTATCGATCGTCCGGCGGGCCGAGGCTCTTGAAGGGGAGCACTGCAATCACGGGGATGGCCGCGTGCTCCGCCGGCCGGATGGATGGATGGGTAGTCCGCCAGCCCCACAGGCCGGCCAGCACGGCCGCGATGAGCCCTGCAGCGCCGGCCGCTCTCTTCCATCCGATCGGCCGCGCGACCGGCCGATCCGTCCATCGGTCTGTCCGGCCACCGCGGAGCGCCTCCGCGAACTCCGCCGCCGTCGCGAAACGCGCTTCCCTCTGCCGCGCCATGGCCCGCAGGAGCACGCGGTCGAGCCCCTCCGGCACCTCCGCCCGGAGCTTCCGCGCCGACGGGGGCTCTTCCACCAGCCGCCGCACCAGCACCTCGCGCACGTTGTCGCCCCCGAACGGGGGGCGCCCGGTCACAGCCTCGAACACCACCGCTCCCAGCGCGTAGATGTCGCTTCGCCCGTCGTACGCCCCGCTGCCCGTGGCCTGCTCGGGGCTCATGTAGAGCGGCGTTCCCATCGCGATCCCGGCCTCGGTGAGCGACCGCTCGCCCGAGGTCACCGGATCCAGCGCCCCGGCGATGCCGAAGTCGGCCAGCAACGCGTGGCCCTCGACCCCGATGAGGATATTCTCCGGCTTGATATCGCGGTGGACGATGCCGGCGGCGTGGGCATGGGCCAGCGCGTCGGCAATCTCCGCTCCCAGCCGGGCCGCCTCCACCGGCGGCAGGGCGCCCCGCTCGGCGATCCGGTCGCGGAGCGACCCGGTCTCAACCAGCGGCGTGACGTACCACAGCCGGCCAGCGTTCGACCCGGAATCGAAGAGGGGGAGAATGTTGGGGTGCAGCAGACGGGCGGCGACCCGGATCTCACGCTGGAAGCGCTCGACACCCACGGCCGAGCCGAGCGCATCGTGAAGAACCTTGAGCGCAACCCGGCGACCGTGCCGTAGGTCATGCGCGAGATACACGACCGCCGTCGCTCCCCGGCCGAGCAGCGATTCGATGGTGTACCGCTCGGCGATCGCGACGGCCAGCGCGTCGAATGACCCGTCCGCTATCGCTGAGAAGGGGGCGTCGTCGGGGCCGGGTTCAGGCATTTCGCCAACCACGGATGCACCTCGGCAGAGAAAGATCGGTCGCGCCCCCTCACCGGGTCGAGACGTCCGCGTCGGTCAGTTCCCTGAAGCGTGGGTGATCGCGAAGCTCGGCCCAGGTCGGGTCTACCCGCAGCTCCGCCGGCGAGATCCAGGACGGTATACGAAGCAGCCGCTCCAGCTGCGCCGCAGCGCTGTCGTGTTGGCCGGCCAGCATGTAGCTCCGGGCCAGATTCGCCGCCAGGAACGGCCCCGCGTGTGCGTCCAGCGCCACCGGCAGCATCTCGACCGCTCGCCGGCTGGCTCGGATCGCATCGGCGTGGCGGCCGAGAAATGAGTATACCACGCCCAGGTGGGACAGGCGCCGGGGGTCGTCCGGTCGTGACGAGAGTGCCGCCTCGAAGAGTTGCCTGGCCGAGTCGGCATGTGCGACCAGCGCGGGACGGTCTTGGGCGAACCACGCCGCCTCCGCCTTGAGCAGGTGGTATCGGCCGCTGTCTCCCGGGAAGGTGCCCGCCGTCACGCCGGCCAGCACCCGGCGCAGCCCGCTGTCCGCGGTGACGACGGCTCCGGAGATCCGGTCCGAATTGAACGCCTGCACCATCAGCCGCTCGGGCCCCACCCGCTCGAGCGCGGTGTGGTACACCTGCCGCGCGCGGGCCATGTCACCGCGCCAGATCACCTCCAGCATGGCACGGTAGGCGTACGCGGTCGGAAGATCAGGGCCGAGCGCAATCGCACGGTCGAGCGCCCGCTCGGCGTCGGCGTAGCGCCGCATCTGGAGAGCGGTAGTTCCCACCTCGAGATGCCGCAACGGTGAGCGCGGGTCGAGCCGGGCCGCCTCCCGGAGCGCCTCCAGCGCCTTTTCTTCCTGCCCCCGCCGGCGCTCCACATACCCAATGGCGGCGAGCAGGTAGCTGTTGCTCGGCTGACGGCGCCGCGCCGGTTCCAGCTCGGCGAGTGCCCGCTCATAGTCGAGGCTGCCCCAGTAGTGATATAGCCCGAGCGCGATCCGTCCTTCGGGAAGTCCGGGTACGAGGCGGAGCGCCGAATCCGCCGCTTGCCGGGCGAGCGCGAGCCTCGTGTCGGTCCGGTCGTGGAAGAACCAGAACATCGCGGCGTGCGCGGACCCCAGCCGCGCCAGTGCGAGGGCGAACGACGGATCGAGGTCCGCGGCGCGCTGGTAGAGCTCCACGGCAGGGACCAGCGATGCCCGCTCCACCCCGCGCTGCATGTACTCGTTGGCACGCAGGTAGAGATCGTACGCCTCGCTATTCCCGGTACCACCCTCCGCGAGCATCGCCTGCTCCGGGCCGCGGAGCGCGACGTCGAGCGCGCCGGCAACCTGTTCCGCGATGGTGGTCTGCAGCTGGAAGGCGCCCGCCAGCTCGGCGTCGTAGCGCTCGGTCCAGAGGTGGGTGTCGTCCTGCACCCGGATCAACTGTGGCGTTACCCGGATGCGCCCCCCGCCGCCGGGCGCGCGCTCCAATCGAACGCTCCCCTCGAGCACATATTCGGCGCCCAGTTCGCCGCCGATCTCCCGCATCGACTTGGTCGTATTCCGATACTGATCGGCACTGGTGCGAGAGATGACCCGGAGGCCGCTCACGCCCGCCAGCCGGCTGGTGATCTCCTCGGTGAGCCCGTCGGCGAAGTACTGATCTTCGGGCGGGCCGAGGCTCTTGAACGGGAGGACGGCCACGACCGGCGCGGCCGGAGGGCCGGCCGCCGGGCCGGCAGCCCGTTTCCAGACGAAGATCCCCACGGCCGATACGATGGCTGCGAGGGCGGCTGCGGCGATCCGCCAGCTGGGCCGTCCGATCCGGTCCCCTACACCCCGGTCAGCCGCCCGGCCGGCCTGCCCGGCGCGGAGCGCGGCCGCGAACTCCGCCGCCGTGTCGAAGCGCGCTTCCCGCTGCCGCGCCATCGCGCGCATGACGACGCGGTCGAGTCCCGCCGGCACGTTCGCCCGGAGCTTGCGGGCCGAGGGCGGCGCCTCCACCAGTCGGCGGACCAGCACCTCGCGCACGTTGTCGCCCCCGAACGGGGGGCGCCCGGTGAGCGCCTCGAACACCACCGCGCCGAGCGCGTAGATGTCGCTTCGGCCGTCGTACGCCCCGGTGCCCGTGGCTTGCTCCGGGCTCATGTAGAGGGGTGTTCCGACCGCGATCCCGGTCTCGGTGAGCGAGCGTTCCCCCGAGGTCACCGGATCCAGCGCGCCGGCGATCCCGAAATCGGCCAGCAGGGCGTGCCCGCCGCTTCCGATCAGGATGTTCTC
>Ga0247829_10000867_pt1 | contig 12874 bp, 8 predicted proteins | sample 12C_Control_Day4_FD_207765 | JGI IMG/M metagenome (GOLD analysis project Ga0247829, IMG submission 207765) | Soil microbial communities from agricultural site in Penn Yan, New York, United States - 12C_Control_Day4 | ecosystem: Environmental > Terrestrial > Soil > Agricultural land | place: USA... | reverse complement strand
GTCGGCGCGGGACGCGGCTCGACCGGAACCGGGCGGCGCTCGGCCGGCGGCATCCGCGGCGCTTCGGGCACGTCGCGTGTCGGCGGCAGCTGGATGATCTCCCTCGAAGGCGCACGCGGCGCGGGCGCCACCGGCTCGGTCGGCGGCGGCACCGCGGGTTCGGGCTCGGCAGGCACCGGCACCGCCGGCACGGGCACCGGCGACGGCGCCAGCACGATGGTCAGCGGTCCCCACACCGTCGCATTGCGCGCCGGCGCCTGGCCGTCGCCCTCCGCGCTGCCGAACACCACGATGACGAGCAGGTGCAGCAGCATCGACAGCACCAGGAACTGCGCGAGCGTGTCGCGCCGGACCGGCTTTTCCGGCAGGCCGCCGAGCACCGCCGCCGTCACCGCGCGGCCTCCCTTTCCGCGCAACGCGCGGCGCCGGCCGCGCGGGCGGTCGTGGACGAAGACGGGGCAAGGAACGGAACGGGCATGGGACGAGGCGGTCGCAACGGCCTCGACTGTATCAACGACCCTGCGCCCCGCCCCCGGGATGCCCGGTTTGGCATCGCGGCGTTCCGGAAAGTCATTGGGATTTCACGGCGCCGCTGCGTACCATCTCGGTCCCGCGCCTCGGGCGCCTGAGGGAGAACCTCCTTGGAATACCGCGAACTCGGCCGCACCGGCTGGAAGGTCTCGACGATCAGCTTCGGCGCCTGGGCCATCGGTGGCACCTGGGGCCAGGTGGACGACACCGCGTCGATGGCCGCCCTGCACCGCGCGCTCGACCTCGGCGTCAACTTCTTCGACACCGCCGACGTGTACGGCGACGGCCACAGCGAACGCCTGATCGCCCGCCTGCGCCGCGAGCGCAAGGAGCCGTTCTACGTGGCCACGAAGGCCGGCCGCCGCCTCTCGCCGCACGTCGCGAGCGGCTACGACCGCAAGAACCTGACCGCATTCGTCGAACGCAGCCTCGCCAACCTGGAGGTGGAGGCCCTCGACCTGCTGCAGCTGCACTGCCCGCCCACCGACGTGTACTACCAGCCCGAGGTGTTCGGCGTGCTCGACGACCTCGTGAAGGCGGGCAAGCTGCGGCACTATGGCGTGTCCGTGGAGAAGGTCGAGGAGGCGCTGAAAGCCATCGAGTACCCCGGCGTGCAGTCCGTGCAGATCATCTACAACATCTTCCGCCAGCGCCCGGCCGACCTGCTGTTCGAGCAGGTGGCGAAGCGCCGCGTGGGCATCCTCGCGCGCCTGCCGCTGTCCTCGGGCCTGCTGTCGGGCCGCATGACCCGCGACACCACGTTCAGCGCCGACGACCACCGCCAGTTCAACCGCGAAGGCGCCGCCTTCGACAAGGGCGAGACCTTCTCGGGCCTCGACTACGCGAAGGGCCTCGAGGCCGTCGAGGCGCTGCGCCCGCTGGTGCCCGCCGGCTGGACCCTGCCCCAGTTCGCGCTGCGCTGGCTCACGATGCACCCCGCCGTCACGTGCGCGATCCCGGGCGGACGCAAGGTGGCGCAGGTGGAGGACAACGTCTCGGCCGCGGACCTGCCGCCGCTGACGGCCGCGCAGATGGCCGCGGTGACGGCGGTGTACGAGCGGTTCGCGAAGGGCGACGTGCACCACCGCTGGTGAGCGGTTCGTCCTCCAACTCGCCGCCGCTCGAAGGCCGGCGGCCGGTCACGGCCGCGCGGGATCATCAACCTTGCGGATGCGCCACGGGCCGTGGCGCGCGAATGTCCGGAACGGCGGGGGCTGCGTTCCGGTCTTCGGGCACACTCTCGCCTACTCGCAGGGGTCCTGTCCAACCAACATGCTGCCTCAGATCGTTGCCGCCACCCGGCCACCGACCATCGGGCGGTACGTGTTCGTGTCCTATTCGCACAAGGACGCCAGGCTGGCCGCGGCCTTCATGGAGGCCTTGTACGGGCTGGCGGGCAACGCGGAAGACCTCGGCCTGGCGCGCGAGCGCATCTTCTTCGATCGCGGGCAGCTGCTCGCCGGAGACAAATGGAGCGACGGCATCGAGAGCGCGCTGCGGGTCGCCGATCTCGTGCTGTTCCTGGTCAGCACCTCGTCGCTGAACTCGGCTTTCTGCGTGCAGCGGGAGCTCGCCATCGCGGCCGAGGCCGGCAAGACCATCGTGCCGGTTCTGCTGAGCCCCACCGCCGAATGGCAGGGCCGCAAGATGCTTCCCGGCCGGCCCGAGAGCACGCTCGGCAGCCTCCAGGCCGTGCCCACCGACGACCGGAACGGCGTGCAGCCCATCAGCGGCGGCACCTGGACGAACCAGCCGGTGGCGCTCGCGCAGGCGATGAAACAGATCGCGATGAGCCTGCGCCGCGGCGCGGCACCCGGCATGGCCCCCGGCGGGCAGGCGCTCCAGCCCGCCGCCGGCGCGCGGGCCCGCAACGCGCCCCGCCGGACCCTGCCGCCGCTGCTGCCGCACCTCTGCAACCAGATGCAGCCCGAGAACTCGTTCGAGAAGGGCCTCGACGGCTGGCCCGAAGGCCGCGCGCTGCTCGTGCTGTTGAAGGGAGAGTACCCCGACGACACCACCGGCTTCTGGAACCGCGTGCGCGAGAAGAACCTCGCCGACTACTGCGAGCAGTCGCTCGGCCGCATGCTCCGCCCCGCCCAGCCGCTGGTGCTGCCACGCGCCGGCGACGCCGGACCGGACGCCGGGGACCTGCAGCGTGCGCTGCGCCGCCGCCTCTCCGAGGCGCTCACCGGCAAGCCGCGTGCACTCGCCAACGGCCTCGCCCTCGCCGCCCTGCTCGCCACCCTCGACGGGGTGCTGCCGCTCTGGGGCACGCTGCCGCAGGACAGCGCCGCCGCATCGGGCGACCTGTTGCGTGCGCTGCTGGCGGTGCTCGACGACGTGCCGGACGGCACGCCGATGAACCGCCTGGCCATCACGCTGCTGATCGAAGACCCGGGGCTGGTCGCGGAGGACCAGCTCGTGAAGCTGCTTTCGCTGCAGGCGGTGCGCACGCACGTGATCGAGACACGCCGGCTGCAGCCGCTGTCGGGCGACGACGTGAAGATCTGGCACCGCGCGCACGATCTCGAGGGCATCGTGGGCATGGACGAAGAGACGTTCGTGCAGCGATTGTTCGAAGGCGCGCCCAATCTGCGCCACCGCACGTTCGATCAAAGGGTCAGGCCGATCCTCGGGCTGACGAGGGACGAGGCCGCCCAGCGGCCGGAGGGAGAACCATGACATTCGAGCAGTTCCGCGGTCGCGGCAGCATCGCGCCGGCCGACCACGCCAGCGCCGCCACGACCGACCCGCTGAAGGATCCGGCCGGGTACATCGCCGGGCAGGACCTGGCGCGCGCCGTCAACATCGCGCTGGCGCTGCGCATGCCGCTGCTCGTGACCGGCGACCCCGGCACCGGCAAGACCCAGCTCGCCTACCGCATGGCTGCCGAACTCGGCCTGGGACCGGTGCTGCGCTTCGACACCAAGAGCTCGAGCCAGGCGAACGACCTCTTCTACCAGTTCGACAGCGTGCGCCAGTTCGCCCAGTCGCAGCTGAAGGCCGCGGCCCGCGAGCCGTTGCCCGCCCCACAGGAGTTCATCCGCTGGCAGGCCATGGGCCTGGCGATCCTGCGCGCGCAGGCGCCCGATGCGCCGGCCTTGAAGGGTCTCGGCACGGCACACCCCGGGCACACCCGGGCGATGCAATCGATGGTACTCATCGACGAGATCGACAAGGCGCCGCGCGACTTCCCGAACGACCTGCTGAACCAGATCGAGAACCGCGAGTTCCATGCGCCCGAGATCGGCGGCCACTTCGTCGCACCGGCCGCGCAGGCGCCCGTGGTGCTGATCACCAGCAACTCGGAGAAGCAGCTGCCCGAGGCCTTCCTGCGCCGCTGCGTCTACCACCACATCGAGTTCCCGAAGGACCGCGAGGAACTGCAGGAGATCCTCGGTGAGCGGCTGCGCAGCGTGCCGCTCGGTGAGAACTCGGTGAACGCGGCCGTGAAGCTGTTCTTCCGCATCCGCGACGACCGCGGGTTCAGCCGGGCGCCGTCCACCAGCGAGCTGCTCGACTGGTTGCGCGCCCTCGCCGCCGCCGGGCTGGACGACAAAGTGCCGCTGGAACAGCAGCCGAAGGTGGTCGCCGCCGCGGCCGGCAGCCTGTTCAAGACGCGCGAGGACATCGAGCGCGCGCGCAACCTTCAGCCGCTGGCCGGCTGACGCGGCGAGCGCCCGCGAAGCGTCACGATGCCCGCCACCGGCACTGCCGCCGCTGAACCCTCGGCGGCCCCGTCGTCGACGGCGTTCGGGCCTGCGCTCGACCGCTGGCTCCAGCACCTCGACGGCGCCGGCTTCCGCGTCGGCGTGCGCGAGCGGCTGCTGGTGCAGACGCTGCTGGTGCGCCTGGCCGCGAGCGGCGAACTGCCTGCCGACCTGCACGGCACGCTGGCGCTGGCGGCGCCGCTGCTGTGCGGCTCGCGGGAACAGCAGCGGCACTATGCAACGCTGCTGAAGGACTTCGTCGATGTCGCCCTGGTGGGTCGGTCGGGGAAACCGCCGCCGGGGTCGGAGCCCGAGGTTGATCCAGTAGGGCATTGGCGCTGGGCCGTGGCGGCCGCCGCCGCGGTCCTGCTCGCCGTCGCGGCACTGTGGTGGGCCGATGTGTTCCCACCCCCGGTGGTGAAGCCGGAGCCAACACAGCCTGTCGTCACGACCCCTCCCGTCGTGCCACCGGACACCCCGGCCTCGTCGCCCCTCGCGCCGCAGTTCATCGTGCCCCCGGCGCCCCTGCCACTGGAGCCCGACCGGCCGCCCGCCTGGAGCGGCCCGGCGCGTGGTGCCGTCGTCTCGCTCGGGGTGCTCTGCGCGATCGCGCTGGGTGCCGCCGCCTGGGCCCGTCGCCAGCGCCGCGTGGCGATGGCCGGCGTGCGCACCGACGAAGAACTCGACGATCACCCGCTGCACGACGCGACGCCCGTCGACATCGCGCCCCACCCGACGCTCGCACGCGCCGTCGGCCGCGCATTGCGCCAGTACGTCGCCGGCAATGCCCATGCGCTCGACCTGCCGGGGACGTTGCGTGCCACCGTTGCCGCACAAGGCGCCTTCACGCCCCGCTGGCGCCAGATCCGGTCGACGCCGGAGTACGTCGTGCTGGTCGACACACGGCACCCGGACGACCACCACGCGGCGGCGGTCCACACGCTGCTCGAAGCGCTGGTGCGCGCCGGGGTCGCGATCCAGGTCTGGGCCTACGACACCACGCCGGCCGCGGGCTGCTGGCTGCACCGCGGCTACGGCAACCACGACGCGCTGACGCGCCACCGCGTGCCGCTCGCCGCGCTGGCCGCCCGTGCCGCCGGCCAGCGCCTGCTCGTCTTCGGCCCCGCCGACGTGCTCGTGCATCCGGTGACGGGCAGCCTGCAGGCCTGGGCCGCGTCGCTGCTCACGATGCCCGAGCGCGTCTGGATCACGCCCCAGCCGGTGCACGCCTGGGGCCCGCCCGAACTCGCCGCCGATGCCGCCGGCTTCCTGGTGCTGCCATTGCAGGAAGCGGCGCTGACCACGCTCGCGGGATGGCTGACGTCGCGCCGGCTGACACTGGCCCTCGACCCGGACACACCGACGTCGGTGCCGCCGATGCTCGCCGGCGGCGGCATCGAATGGGTCACGCGCAGCGATGCGCCGCCGCCCGAAACGGTCGAACAGCTGGTGCTCGAACTGCGAACCATGCTCGGCGGGCTGCGCTTCCAGTGGCTGTGCGGCTGCGCGATCTTCCCCGCGCTGACACCGCCGCTGACGCTGGCCCTCGGCCGCCAGCTGCTGCCCGACCCGCGCGCGCTGGCGCTCGGCCTCGCGGCCCTCGCGGCACTGCCGTGGTTCCGCTGGGGGCGCATGCCCGACTGGCTGCGCCGCCGGCTGCTCGAAGAGCTGGCGCCGGACATCCGCACCCAGTTCGCAGGCGAGGTGCATGCGCGCCTGGACCACGCGCTGCTGGGGTCGGACGGCCCGATGCTCGCCGACGTGGCGACGCGCAAGCACCGGCTGTTCGGTGCGTTGCAACAGCGGCGCGGGCCGCTGCGCGACGTGGTGCTGGCCGACTTCATCCGCGAGGACATCGACCCGGGGTTGGCGCAGCAGCTGCCCGAAGGCTTGCGGCGACGGCTCTTCCGCCAGGGTGACGCCGGGGAGGGGCTGCGGCCGGCGGTGCAGGTGTTCGGTGTGCTGGCGGTGCTTGGCGGGTTGGTGGCGCTGACGCCGGTGTGGTCGATGCTGGCCGGCACGGCGGCGCAGCCGCCGCTGAAGCTGTTGGACACGCCGGTGGCCCGCAGTGCACCGTCGAAGCTTCCGGCCACGCCCAAGGAACTGCGGGCGGTCGGCGAATCGCTGCTGCTCGTGACACATGCCGACGACCTGATCGAGCAGTTCGGCCTCGTGCCCTGGGAGTCGAATGCTGCGCGCGAGCGGCTCGAGGTAGCGCCGTTGTGGTCGGTCAGCCAGGTGATGACAACGACCGACGCCAGCGGGCGGACCCTGACGGTGTCGAACGGCCAGTTGCGGTTGCGTCGACCCGACGGCACCCCGCTGGGCACACCGCTCGTGCCTGCGGCCGGCGATGGGCACGTCCGCATCGCGGCCTTCACGCCCAGCGGCAGCCGCGTCGTCGCCGTGCTCGACGACGGCACGTTGGCGAGCTGGGGGGCGCCGTGGCCCACGGCCCTGATCGCCATCGTGACCTGCGGGAGCGAGAACCCGAACACGAGTGTCGGCAACCTTGTGCAGCGCACGCTGGCAGCGGAACCCCAGGCTGCAGGCGGCGGCATCGTCGTCTACGGCTCCGGAGCGTGGCAATCGATCGCATTCGGGCAGGACATGAAGTTCGAGCTGCCGACTGCCGGCACGATCGGCCGCTCGCCGGGGTACGACACGGCGCACGCCTTGGCGATCACGCGGGCGTTGCGGGGCGTGGCGTCGCGAATGCCGCTGCCTGCCTGGACCGATCCGGTCGAGACCGCCACGCTCCCAGGAAAGACCCTCGTGATCGGCGCCTGCGTGGCCGGCGCCCCGGCTCGGCAGCCGGTCGATGCGGCGCCGCCGCCGCTCGCGATTCCAGGACTGGACGCCGCGGCTGCCAGCCTCGTCACCCAGCGGGTGCGGGCACTGTTCGATCCCGACGCCCCCACGCGCGTGGCGGCCGCGGAGGCGCTCGTGAAGAACCCCGAGCACTTCTCCGATGCCGTGAGCGCCACGCTCACGCTCGCGCTGCAGGCCCAGGCGCTGCGCAGCCCGGCCGTGGAGCCTCAGCTGTCCGGCGTGGTCAATGCGCTGGTGCTGCTGCAGTCGGCATCGCCGGCCACGCTGCGGCGAGAGCGGGCACGCATCGAGCAGCTCGTCGGGTTGTCATCCCCGAACGGCGAGCAGACCCGCGCCTTGGGACGGCGCGTGCAGGAACGCCTGAAGGCCGCGATGGCGCAGAAGCCGGTGGTCTACCTGCAGATCGCCGGCGACTACCAGCGCCCGCTGGCCGAGCAGCTGGCGAAACGATTGCAGGCCAACGGACTCGCGCCGGCCGGCATCGAGGACATCGGCCGACGCGCGCCCGCCCGCAACGAGATCCGCATCCAGGGCAACAGCGACCGCCCCACCGCCCGCACCCTGGGCGACGTGTCGCGCGCGGTGGTGGGCGGTTCGACCCTCCTGCCCCTCACCAAGGTGGTCACGAACGACACCTACGAGGTCTGGCTGGACAGCGATCTCTGCCGGACGCAGATGGTCGAGGGTTGCGGGGTGGCCGCGACCACCCCGGCCGCTTCGAGCGCCGCGTCCACACCCTACCCGGGCGCGAACGCGGCACCGGTCGTTCAGCAATCCAGCAAAGGGCCGGCATCCGATGAGTTGGTCGACCTCGTCGCCACGTTCGAAGGCACGAGCGACGGCGATCCGTCCACGCCGAACCTTGATGCCTTCCTCGATCCAGCGGGCAACTGGATGATCGGCTACGGGCACCCGATCACGGTGAAGGGAATTCGGGCAAAGCGTTCGGACTTTCCGGATCGTGCCGCGTTCAAGGGCCAGACCATCCGGATCGGCAGCGAGGAAACGCAGATCCCGAACGGCATCACTCGCGAACAGGCACGCACGCTGCTCCGGCAAGACCTGCAGCCCTTCCTCGACGCGGTCGATTCGCTCGTCAAGGTACCGCTGACCACGAACCAGCGCGAGGCGCTTGCCTCGTTCGTCTACAACGCCGGCACGGGCAGCCTGCGGAACAGCTCGATCTTGAGCCAACTGAACGCCGGCGACTACGACGCCGTGCCAGACTTGTTGAGGAATTGGAGGCCGAAAGCGGTCAACGTCCCGGGCTTGCAACGGCGCCGCGAAGCCGAAGCTGCGATGTGGAGCGGCTGACCGTTGCTGAAAGTGACCTCGCTCAAGTGAGCAACACCACCTTGTGCTCCGGCGAGTTCGCCACCTGCAACGTCAACTGCCTCAACGCCACCCGCCCCTGCACCGCATGCAGGAACACCCGCTCGCCCCCTTCGCGCGCCAGCACATCCTGCCCCGACCAGAACCGATCGAAGTCCGGGCTCTCCCGCCGCAGCGCCGCCACCTGCGCCCGCGTCCCCTTCTCCTGCAGCCCCGCCCGCCGGTCCGCCCGGAACTCCGCCACGAGGCGCCGCGCCCGCTCCGGCCAGTCCTCGATGAAGGCTCGCGCCTCCGGGTCGAGGAACATGTAGTTGAGCAGGTTGCGCTCCGTCGCCTGCTTGCCCAGCCAGCCCTCGAACAGCGCCGCGGCGGGCCGGTTCCACGCGATGGCGTTCCAGTCCGCGTCGAGCACGTAAGCCGGTGACCTGAACTTCGCGACGGCGTCGGCCAGTGACGAACGCAGCGCCGCGGCTGCGGCCTCGCCCGGTGACACCCCGCCGGACGACGGATCCCGCAGTGCCGCCAAGTCGAACATGTAGGCCCGCTCCGCCCCATTCAACGACAGCGCCTTCGCCAGCGCCGCCAGCGTGCCCGCCGACAGCGACAGCGCCCGCCCCTGCTCGATCCATGTGAGCCACGTCGGACTGATGCCGCACAGCGCGGCCAGTTCCTCGCGGCGCAGGCCCTTGGCCCGGCGGCGGAAGCCCGGCGGCAGGCCGACGGACTGGGGTGTGATGCGTTCGCGGTGGTTGCGCACGAACTCGCCGAGCAAAGGGGCCGAGGCGGCGGCAGGCGGGGTGGTCATGGCAGTGGCAGTACCAGTATGAGCAGTTGTCTTGTACCAGGATGAGCGCCGCCCGATGATGCCATTCCCCAAGCCCTGGAGTCCCCATGATTTCCCATGACCAACACGTCGACCGCCAGTTCGGCCCCGTCGCCGCCGCCTACCTCTCGAGCCCTGTCCACGCCCAGGGCGCCGACCTCGCGAAGACCGCCGCGCTGCTGCGGGGCGCGGGGCGTGTGCTGGACGTGGGCTGCGGCGCCGGCCACCTGAGCTTCGCGGTGGCGCCCGGCGTGCGCGAGGTGGTGGCGAGCGACCTCTCCCCCGGCATGCTCGCCGCCGTGCGCGATGAAGCGGAACGGCGCGGCCTCGCGAACCTGACCACGCAACAGGCCTCCGCCGAAGCCCTGCCCTTCGCCGACGCGAGCTTCGACGCGGTCTGCACGCGATACAGCGCGCACCACTGGGCCGACCTCGCGGCGGGCCTCGCGGAGATCCGCCGCGTGCTCAAGCCGGGCGGCCGCCTCGTCGTGATCGACATCGTGTCCCCCGACGACCCGCTGCTCGACTCGCACCTCCAGACCCTCGAGCTGCTGCGCGATGCGTCCCACGTGCGCGACCATTCGATCGCCCAGTGGACGACGCAGCTCGAGAACGCCGGGCTCTTCGTGGCGTACACCGAGACCTGGCCACTGCCGATGCAGTTCGACAGCTGGGTGGGCCGCATGCGCACGCCGGCCGACCGCGTGGCCGTGCTGCGCGGCCTGCTCCAGCAGGCGCCCGTCGAGGTTCGGCGGCACTTCAACGTGCAGGCCGACGACTCGTTCGACATCGAGGCGGCGATGCTGGTGTGTGCCTGAACGGGCCGGGTGTCGTGACGTGAGAGCATCGGGGCGTCGTCCCCAGCCGTCCCCCGCCGCCCCGATGCACATCCACGCCCGCGCCCTCGCGTACTTCGACATGATCCGCCGCAGCGGGTCGATCCGCGAGGCGGCCCGCCGCCTCCACCTCGCGTCCTCCGCGGTGAACCGCCAGCTGCTGCAGCTCGAGGAGCAGGTGGGCGCCCCGCTCTTCGAGCGCATGCCCACCGGCCTCAAGCTCACCGCGGCAGGCGAGGTGTTCTCGCGCCACGTGATCACGGTGCTGCAGGACGAGCGCCGCATGGTGGGCGAGCTCGAGATGCTGCGCGGCATCCGCCGCGGCGCGCTGAGCGTGATGTCCGTCGAGGGCCTCAACGCCGACCTGCTGCCGGCCTGCCTGGAGCGCATGCTGACGCGCTACCCGACGATCCAGATCCACGTGCGCTCCGCCGGGTCCGCGCAGACGGCCACGGCGGTGACCGATGGCGATGCCGACCTCGCCATCGGCTTCTCGCTCGCGCGCAACGAGACGCTGCGCCAATGCGCGGTGGGCCAGTTCGCCCTCGGCGCCGTGGTGCGGGCCGACCACCCGATCGCGGCCCTGCCCCACGTCGGGTTCGCCGAATGCGCGCGCTACCCGCTGATCCTCGCGTCGCCGGAGCTGTCGATCCATGCGCTGATGAAACCCGTGCTGGCCCACCACAAGCGCGCGCTGACGGTGATGCTGGAGACGGCGTCGATCGAACTCGCGAAGACCCTGGCCGGCCGCGGCCTGGGCGTGGCCTTCCAGACCCGGCTCGGCCTGGAGCGCGAACTCGCCGAGGGCCTGCTGGTGCACGTGCCGCTGAAATCGCCGGGACGGCTGCTGACCGAACTCGGCGTCTACGTGCGCGCCGGCCGCACGCTGCCCCCAGTGCTCGATGCGTTCATCCGGATCGTGGCGGAGGAAATCGAGCGGCGGGAGGCGGAGGAGACCCCCTGATGCCGTTTCGGCAGCACCCCGAGCCAAACTCTGCGCTATCGCGCTCACCCCCATCTTCCTAGACTGCGTCGCATCGACCCGATGACTTCGCAGCCATGTCCCCTGTTCCCACCTCCGCTCCCCTCGGCCTGCCGCTGATCGACGTGGGCCCGCTGCGGGGCAGCGACCCCGCCGCCCGCGCCGGCGTCGCCCGCGCGCTGCGTGCCGCGTGCGAGGAGCGTGGCTTCTTCTACATCCACAACCACGGCGTCCCCCAGGCGCTGATCGCCGAGGTGTTCGCGGCGACGGAAGCCTTCTTCGACCAGCCGATGAGCGCGAAGCTCGCGCTCGACAAGGTGCTGTCGGCGTGCAGCCGCGGCTACGAGCCGCTGCGGGCGCAGACGCTGGAAGCCGGCGCCCCACCGGACCTGAAGGAGAGCTTCTACCTCGGCGAGGAGGTGCCCTCCGACGACCCGCGGGTGCAGGCCGGCCGCTTCAACATGGGCCCGAACCAGTGGCCGGCCGACCTGCCCGGCTTCCGGGAGACGATGACCACGTACTTCGAGACGGCGCACGCGCTGGGTGCAACGATCGTTCGGGCCCTGGCCGAATCGCTCGACCTGCCCGCCGCCCACTTCGAGGGCTACCTCACCGAGGCCGCCGCCACGCTGCGCCTGCTGCACTATCCGCCCCAGCCGGGAAACCCGTCACCCGGAGAAAAGGGCTGCGGCGAACACACCGACTTCGGTGGCGTGACCCTGCTGCTGCAGGACGACTCCGGCGGCCTGCAGGTGCGCGACGCCGCGGCCGGCCGCTGGATCGACGCGCCGCCGGTGCCGGGCACCTATGTCGTCAACATCGGCGACCTGTTCGCCCGCTGGACGAACGGCCGCTACCACTCGACGCTGCACCGGGTCATCAACGTCTCCGGCCGCGAACGCCATTCGGTGCCGTTCTTCTTCACCGGCAACCCGTTGCACCTCGTCGAGTGCCTCCCCACGTGCCTGGCCGAGGGCGAATCGCCGAAGTTCCCGCCGGTCACCGTCGAGGAACACCTGAAGGCCTGCTACCGCCGCACCTATGGCTGAGCGCGATCCCACCAAGCACCTCGTGCTCGTGCATGGCGCGTGGCAGGGGCGATGGTCCTTCGCCGCATGGACGCCGATGCTGGAAGCCGCCGGCTGGCACGTCCACGCGGTGGACCTGCCCGGCAACGGCTGGGGCCCGCACGGCCAGGCGCCGGCCAGCCTCGCGCACTACACCGCCCACGTCGCCGGCCTCGTGCTCTCGCTCGGTCGTCCCGCCGTCGTGCTGGGCCACAGCGGCGGCGGCATCACGGCCTCGCAGGTGGCCGAGGCCCTGCCCGACCGGGTCACCGCGCTCGTGTACCTGGCGGGGATGATGCTGCCATCGGGCCTCTCGTACGCGGACCTCGTGCAGCGCGTCACCGCCGCCGATCCACACGCCGACGTGGCCGGCATCTCGCCCTTCCTGGACCACGACCCCGACACCGGCACCACCACCGTCCGCCCGGAAGGTGCACTCGCCTGCTTCGTGCAGGACTGCGACCCGGCCGCCGCGCGCGACGCCGTGGCGCTGCTGCGCCCCCAGCCGGAGAGCGGCCGCCGCATGGTCAACCGGCTGTCGCCCGAACGGTTCGGGCGCGTACCGCGCCTGTACGTCGAATGTTCGGAAGACCGCTCCGTCACGCGGCCGATGCAACAGGAGATGCAGCGCCTGAGCCCCGGCACGAAGCGCCTGCCGATCGGCTGCGGGCACGTGCCCCAGCTCGCCCGGCCCGACGAACTCACGCGGCTCCTCGTCCCCGAACTCGACGCGATCCACGCGCGCCGCACCCTCTCCCTCC
>Ga0247829_10000863_pt1 | contig 12879 bp, 13 predicted proteins | sample 12C_Control_Day4_FD_207765 | JGI IMG/M metagenome (GOLD analysis project Ga0247829, IMG submission 207765) | Soil microbial communities from agricultural site in Penn Yan, New York, United States - 12C_Control_Day4 | ecosystem: Environmental > Terrestrial > Soil > Agricultural land | place... | reverse complement strand
CTGCCGAAGGTCGGCGGTACGCTGGTGCGCGTCATGAGCGCGTAGTAGCCGGCGAGCGCCGCCGCCTCGAGCAGCATGTTGCCGGCGGTCATCACGCCGGCGCCGCCGCTGCCGGCGAGCGCCACGGAAACCGATCGAATCGCATCCATGGCGCCCATCTGAACGCAAGCCGAGACGCCATTCTTTGCGGTAGATCAAGTCCGGGCGCTTTCACGGCGTATTTAATCGGTACTCGAATGCCAATTTGAAGAGGAGAGCACCATGGCCGCGCCGGAGACACGCTTCCTGAGGAGCCACGACCTCGCCGAGGGGCCGCTCGACGCGGGGGTGCGCTTCGAGCGTCGCCCGGCGCGCAAGCCCGACGGCACGATAGTGCAGGGCCTCTTCAACGCCTGGATCTGGCTCGACAACCCTTCGCAGTACAACTCCTACACCACCGAGATGGTGAAGAGCGTGATCCTCGCCTTCCGCGCCGCGTCAAACGCGCGCGACGTGGCGAGCGTGGTGTTCACCGGCGCGGGCGACAAGGCCTTCTGCACCGGCGGCAACACCAAGGAGTACGCCGAGTACTACGCCGGGCGGCCGCAGGAGTACCGGCAGTACATGCGCCTGTTCAACGACATGGTGTCGGCGATCCTCGCCTGTGACAAGCCGGTGGTCTGCCGCGTGAACGGCATGCGCATCGGCGGCGGCCAGGAGCTCGGCCTCGCGTGCGATTTCTCCGTGGCGCAGGACCTGGCGCGCTTCGGGCAGGCCGGCCCGAAGCACGGCTCCGCGCCCATCGGCGGCGCCACCGATTTCCTGCCGGTGGTGATCGGCGCCGAGCGCGCCATGGTCGCGTGCGTGCTGTGCGAGCCGTTCTCCGCGCACGAGGCCTACCACGCCGGCATGCTCACCGACGTCGTTCCGGCACTGAAGGTCGACGGCAAGTTCGTCGCCAATCCGCTGGTGGAAACGCAGCGCGTATACGACGATTTCGGTCGCCTGGCATTCGGGAAACAGAAATCCGGAAAGCCACTGGAAGAAGGAAAGGCGCTTCTCAAGCGAGGTACGGTCGATCTCTCGCTGCTCGACGACAAGGTCGAGGAGCTGTGCGCGAAGATGCTGCTCACCTTCCCTGACTGCACCACCAAGACCATCGAGGAGCTGAGGAAGCCGAAGCTCGAGGCGTGGAACCGCAACAAGGAGAATCACCGCGCCTGGCTCGCGCTCAACATGGTCACCGAGGCGCGCGCCGGCTTCACCGCCTTCAACGAAGGCCCGAAGGATGACCGCGAGGTCGACTTCATCCTGCTGCGGCAGAAAATCGCCGCCGGCCAGCCGTGGGTCGGCGAGCTGCACGAGCAGATCCAGCCGAAGGCGGGCAAGGCGTGAGCGCCGTCCAGACCGATTTTTGCCTGAAGGTCCGGCTCGAGCGCGACGGCACGTTGCTCAGGCTGCGGCTGGCAAGGCCGAAGGCCAACGTCATCGATGCGGAAATGATCGCTGCGCTTTCCCGTGCTTTTGCCTCCCACAGGGAAAACAGCAAACTGCTCGCCGTGCTGCTCGACCACGAGGGGCCGCATTTCTCCTTCGGCGCGAGCGTGGAGGAGCACCTGCCCGGACGCTGCGAGGACATGCTCGCGCAGCTGCACGCGCTCATCGCCGCCATGCTCGAGTGGCCGAAGCCGATCCTGGTGTGCGCCGGCGGCCAGTGCCTGGGCGGCGGCCTGGAGCTCGCCATGGCGGGGCACCTGCTGTTCGTCGCGAGCGACGCGCGGCTCGGGCAGCCGGAGATCAAGCTCGGCGTGTTCGCGCCGGCCGCCTCGGTGCTGCTGCCGCTGCGCATCGGGCAGGCGCGCGCCGAGGACCTGCTGCTTTCCGGGCGCTCGATCGACGGCGAGACCGCCGCGGCCTGGGGACTGGCGAACGGCGTTTCCGGCAACCCGGAGCTCGCCGCGCTCGACTACTTCGACCGCAACCTGTCGGACAAGAGCGGCGCGGCCATCGCGCACGCGGTGCGCGCGGCGCGCGAGCCGTTCGCCGAGCTGGCGCGCGCGCGCCTGGAAGACGTGGAAGCCCGCTACCTGGAGAAGCTCATGACAACGCGCGACGCCAACGAAGGCCTGCAGGCCTTCATCGAGAAGCGCCAACCGAAATGGGAGCACCGATGAGCGTGCAGGACATCGTGAAGCGCTGTGAGACGCTGTTCGAGGACCTCGAGTTCAACGCCGTCAAGCAATGGAAGGCGGCGCACCCGGGCGCGAAGGCGATCGGCTACATGCCGATCTACGTGCCGCGCGAGATCGTGCACGCCGCGGGCATGCTGCCGGTGGGCATCTTCGGCGGCGGCGACCAGCTCGAGGTGATCCAGGGCGACGCCTACTACCAGAGCTACATCTGCCGCATCCCGCGCTCGACCATCGAGCTCGGCCTCACCGGCAAGCTCGACTGCCTCGACGGCATGCTGTTCCCGTCGATCTGCGACGTGATCCGCAACCTCTCGGGCATGTGGCAGATCATGTTCAAGGACAAGTATGTCAAGTACTTCGACCTGCCGCAGAACTACGACGACTCGACCGGCGGCGCCTTTTACGTCCACGAGATGCAGACGCTTTGCGGCGATCTGGAAAAAATTTCCAACAGAAAGATCACTGACGACGACCTGCGGCGCTCCATCGCCGTCTACAACGAAAACCGCCGCGCGATACGGGAGCTGTACGCCTACCGCGCGCAGAAGCCGTGGCAGGCGCCGACTTCGGAGGTGTATCTCGTGCTGCGCGCCGGCGCCGTGCTGCCGCCGGAGGAGCACACGGTGCTGGTACGCCAGTACATCGGGGAAACCGACAAGGAGAAAAGACCGCAGCGCGACAACGCCCGCGTCGTGCTTACCGGCTCCTTCTGCGAGCAGCCGCCGCTCGGCCTCATCAAGTCGATCGAGATGGCGGGCTGCTACGTGGTGGACGACGACTTCCAGCTCTGCCAGAGCATGCTTCTGGACGACGTTTCTCTGGAAAAAGACCCCCTCCAGGCGCTGTCGGAGGCGTTCCTGCACCGCTCGGCGCAGACCTCCTCCAAGTACGACGAGAAGAAGGAGGACAAGGGCAGGCACCTCCTGCGCCAGGTGAAGACGCGCGGCGCCGAGGGCGTGATTTTCGCCGCCGCGTCGTTCTGCGACCCGGCGCTGCTCGAGCGGCCGATGCTGCTCGAGATCCTCGCCAAGCACAAGGTCCCGTACACCGCCTTCAAGTACGCGGAGAACACCGGCCAGATGGCGCCGATCCGCGAGCAGACGGGCACTTTCGCCGACTCGATCAAGCTGTGGAGCGCCGCATGAACACGAAAACGGCAGCGAAGAAGGAAGTCGTCAAGGAAGACGCGATGTGGTTGCAGAAGGAGATGATCAACCGCAACTACCACGAGGTGGCGACCGCGCGCGAGGCCGGTCGCAAGGTCTCGGCCACCTTCGTGCCGGGCAACCTGAACGAGCTGTTGATGTGCTTCGACTTCGCGCGGCGGCTGCCCGAGACCGACGCGCTGCAGAACGGCCTGCGCAAGAAGTCCGGCAAGATGATCATGGACGCCGAGCGCGACGGGCATTCCGAGGACGTCTGCACCTACGTCAAGTCCGACCTGGGCATGATGCTGCAGGGCCAGGTCGGCCCGACCGGCGAGCCGATGCCGCACCCGGACCTGCTGCTGCTTTCCTATACCGGCTGCTTCACCTTCATGAAGTGGTTCGAGCTGGTGCGGCAGAAATACGACTGCGAGACCGTGATGCTGCACGTGCCCTACCAGGGCGACGGCAAGATCAGCCCGGCGATGCGCGACTACGTCGTCAAGCAGCTCAAGGAGAAGGTGATTCCGACGTGCGAGCGCATCTCCGGCGTCAAGTTCGACATCGACCGCCTGCGCGAGTACATGAAGGAGTCGGTGAAGGCGGAGGAGAACCTGGTGCGCGTGCTGCAGAGCGCGAAGCACCGGCCGAGCCCGATCGACGGCTACTTCGGCGCCGTGTACTACATCGGCCCGATGTTCACCGCCTTCCGCGGCGTCGCGGACGCCACGCGCTACTACGAGGTCCTATGGTCTGAAGTCGAAGCGCGCATCAAGGAAGGAAAAGGCCCGGTCACCCCCGAAGGCGACCATCCGGGCGAGAAATACCGCCTGGTGGTCGAGGGCCCGCCCAACTGGACCAGCTTCCGCGACTTCTGGAAGATGTTCTACGACGAGGGCGCGGTGGTGGTCGCCTCCACCTACTCCAAGGTGGGCGGGGTCTACGACTTCGGCTTCCGCCACGACGCGAGCCGGCCGCTCGAGTCGCTCGCCGAGTACTGCCTGGGCTGCTACACCAACCTCAACTTCCCGCAGCGCATAGACATGATCTGCCGGTACATGGACGAGTACCAGGCCGACGGCCTGCTCATCAACTCGATCAAGAGCTGCAACAGCTTCTCCGCCGGGCAGCTGCTCATCCTGCGCGAGGTGGAGAAGCGCACCGGCAAGCCGGCGGCCTTCGTCGAGTCCGACCTGGTCGACCCGCGCTACTTCTCGGCGGCCAACATAAAGAACCGCCTCGAAAGCTACTTCCAGATGATCAAACAGAAGCGAATGGCGGTGGCGGCATGAAGACCTTCATCGGCATCGACCTCGGCTCCACCACGACGAAGGCCGTGGTAATGGACGAGCGGCAGACGGTGCTCGGGCGCGGCATCACCAATTCGCGCTCGAACTACGACACCGCGGCGACCATCGCCAAGCAGGAAGCGCTGGTTGCGGCGCGGTTTTTCCTGTTCAGGAAAACGCTCTCGGGCGCCGTCGACGGCGACCTGGACGGCTTCCTCGCCCAGCTCGAGCGCGACTTCCGCCTCGAGCAATACCTCGAGCAGCTCGCCGACCTCGAGCAGGTCTGCGAGCGCAACGTCGCGACGGCGAAGTTCGGCGACGCGGCAGCCGGGGTTGCCGCTGCCCTCAAGACGCTTTTTTCTCTCCTACAGAAAGAAGCACCGGCGCTGTTCGCCCCCGGGGCGAGGAGAAAGAGCGACTTCTTCCGCGACATCGCCGGGGCGCAGTACCTGGCGCTCGGCGAGCAGGTGGCGAAGGACGCGAGCGTGCGCTACGACATGCTGCTCAACGTCTTCGACCGCTCGATCATCGAGGTGGAGAACCGCGTGTACGACGCCTCGATCAAGACGCACCTGCTCGCGGCGCTCGAGCGCGCGTTTGTCGCCTTGCCGCACACAAGGGCTTTTTCAGAACGAATACGGAAGCCTATCCAGTCGGTGCTCGACACCGACATGGACGAGACTTACGTCGTCGGCACGGGCTATGGGCGGGCGCGGCTGCCCTTCTCCAAGGAGCACATCCGCTCGGAGATCCTCTGCCACGGCCTGGGCGCGCACGTCATGTACCCGGATACCGCCACGGTGCTGGACATCGGCGGCCAGGACACCAAGGCGATCCAGGTCGACAGGCAGGGCATCGTCGAGTCCTTCCAGATGAATGACCGCTGCGCCGCGGGCTGCGGCCGCTACCTCGGTTACATCGCCGACGAGATGAACATGGGCCTGCACGAGCTGGGACCGCTCGCCATGAAGGCGACCAAAACGGTGCGCATCAACTCGACCTGCACGGTGTTCGCCGGCGCCGAGCTGCGCGACCGCCTGGCGCTCGGCGAGAAGCGCGAGGACATCATGGCCGGCCTGCACCGCGCCATCGTGCTGCGCGCCATGTCGATCCTGGCGCGCTCGGGCGGCATTCGCAACGAGTTCACCTTCACCGGCGGCGTGGCGAAGAACGAGGCGGCGGTGAAGGCGCTCACCGACCTGGTGCGCGAGAACTACGGCGAGATGACCCTCAACATCAACCCCGACTCCATCTACACCGGCGCGCTCGGCGCCGCGACCTTCGCCTGGCGCGCGGTGATGGAGGAGGGCAAGACCGCGGAAGCCCGCGAGAAGGTGGCCGCATGACCTACACGATCGGAATCGACATCGGCTCCGGCGCGGTGAAGACCGTGCTGTTCCGCGACGAGGAGTGGCTGGCGAAGCGCTGCGAGCGCATCCGCCGGCGCGACCCTATGGAGCTGGCCCGGCAAGGCTACGAGGAGGTGTTGAAAGAAACCAATCTTGGTGAAAAGGACATCGCCTATACCGCCACTACGGGCGAGGGCGAGAACGTCAAGTTCGCCACCGGGCACTTCTACTCCATGACCACGCACGCGCGCGGCGGCGTGTTTCTCAACCCGACGGCGCGCGCGGTGGTGGACATCGGCGCGCTGAACGGCCGCGCCATCTACATCGACGAGCGCGGCAAGGTGCTCTCCTACAAGATGACCAGCCAGTGCGCCTCGGGCTCCGGGCAGTTCCTGGAGAACATCGCCCGCTACCTCGGCGTCGCGGTGGAGGAGATCGGCCCGCTCTCGAAGAGCGCCAAGACGCCCGAGAAGGTGAGCTCCATCTGCGCCGTGCTCGCGGAGACCGACGTCATCAACATGGTTTCGCGCGGCATCGCCACGCCCGACATCCTCAAGGGCATCCACATCTCGATGGCCTCGCGCCTGGTGAAGCTGCTCAAGGTGACCGGCATCAAGTCGGGCACCGTGCTGCTCTCCGGCGGCCTGGCGCTGGACGAAGGCCTGCTCGCGGCGCTGCAGGAGGAGCTGGTCAACGAGAAGATCGCGGGCATCACCGCGGTGAACCATCCCGACTCGATCTACGCCGGCGCCATCGGCGCCGCCCTGTGGGGCGCGTTCCGCCACGCGAAGCTGAAGGACCTTCAACAGAAGATTGCTGCCTAGGAGAGGAGCAAAGCATGGCACTGACCATCAACGATGCCTGCACGCTGTGCGACGCCTGCGTGCCGGTATGCCCCAACGAGGCGATCAAGGCGGGCGAGCCGGTCTACGTTATCGACCCGCTGAAGTGCACCGAGTGCGTCGGCGCGCACGACGAGCCGCAGTGCAAGCTCGTCTGCCCCTCCGACTGCATCGTCCAGCACCCCGACTTCGTCGAGACGCCCGAGCAGCTCGCCGAGAAGTACGCCGCGCTGCACGGCTGAGAGTCAGCCCGCCCCGGCGGCCACGGCCCTGGAGTAGCGCGCGCCGACGAAATTGGCGGCGAGCACCAGCGCGGTCGAGATCGCGATCATGATGATGCCGAGGGCGGAGAGCTTGCCCCACAGGCCGTCGTCGGAGAATTTCAGGATCTGCATCGCCAGCACCTCCGTGCCCGGCCGCGAGAGCACCACCGACACGGTCAGCTCGCGGACGAACATGCTCGCCATCAGTACCCAGGCCGAGACGATCCCCGGGACGAGCAGCGGCACGATGATGCGGCGCAGGGTGGTCAGGTGGCTCCCGCCGCACACGAGCGAGGACTCCTCGAGGTGCGCGTGGATCTGCACGAAGGCGCTCGCCATCGGTCGCACGCCGTACGGCAGGTAGGTCGCGATGTAGGCGATGAGCAGCGCCCAGATCGTCGCGTAGAGCGGCGTCTGCACGAAGAACCACATGAAGCCCACGCCGATGACGATGCCCGGGAAGGAGAACGAGAGGAAGGAGAGCGACTCGAGCACCCCGGCGGCACGCGTGCGCACCTTGACGATCGCGTAGCCGACGAAGATCGACAGCAGGACGCCGAGCGTCGCGCCGCCCACCGCGAGGAACAGGCTGTTCTTAAGCGCCAGCAGCGACAGGGGGTCGTTCAGCACGTCCAGCCAGTGCTTGAGCGTCATCATCGAGAACGCCCGCGCGCTCGGCACCATGGTGTAGGGCACGAACGAGGTGTAGAGCAGCACCGCGACCGGCAGCACGATCATCGCGGCCGACAGCAGCGCCACCGCCCCGAACAGCGGGATGCGCGCGCGTCCCAGCTCGATCAGCGTCGGGCGGTAGCCGCGGCCGGCGATGGTCACGTACTTCTCGCCCTCCGCGGTGAGCGCGCGGTAGACGTAGATCAGCGTCACCGAGGCCGCGAGCACGCTCATGCCGAGCGCCGCGGCCCTGCCGTAGTCGGGCGAGAAGCCGAGCGAGATCATCTCGTAGATGTGCGTCGCGAGCACGCTGACGCGCCCCGGCATGCCGAGCACCTGCGGCACCGCGAACGACGCCAGGCTGCGCACCACGCCGAGGATGAAGGCGGCGAGGATCGCGGGGCGCAGGATGGGCAGCGTCACGCGCAGGAGCGTGCGCCACGGGCCCGCCCCGAACACGCGCGAGGACTCCTCCAGCGCCACGTCGAACGACCTCATGGCCGGCGCGATGATAAGGTAGGCGATCGGCAGGTCGAGCAGCGCCTCGACCAGGATCATCCCCTCCAGGCTGTAGACGTTGAAGGGCGCGCTCTCCAGGGAGAACAGGCCCTTCAGCACGACGTTGATCATCCCGTTCGACGGGTTGAGCAGCAGCGCCCAGCTCACCGAGAACAGCAGGTGCGGGATCATCATGGGGATGATCGAAAGGATCGCGAACAGGCCCTTGAACGGGATGTCGGTGCGCGTGTTGAGGTAGGCGAGGAACACCGCGAGCACGGTGGCGAGCACCGAGGAGCCCAGCACGAAGACCACGGTGTTGAGCATGACGCCGAAGAACGCCGGGTCGGTGTAGGCGCCGGCGTACTTGCCGAGGGTGAACCTGCCGAACGCGGTCAGCCCCTCCGAGAAGCTGCCGAGGGCGAGCATTACCACCGGGCACACCGTGAGGAACCCCACGATGGCCACCAGCGAGTACGTGAGCCGGGCGCGCGCCTTGTCCACGGCCGCGGCGCTCAGCGCGCCACGAGCAGGCCGTGCGCCGGGTCGAGGCGGAAGTGCACGGCGTCGCCGGTGGCGAGGCGTGCATCCGGCTCGATGCGCGCGAGCAGCAGCTCGTCGCCGGCGCGAATCTCGGACTCGTAGGTCTCGCCGACGAACGTCTGCGACTCGATGCGGCCATTGACCACGTTCTCCCCGGCGCCCTCGCCCGGCGCCACGTGGATGAACTCGGGCCGGATGCACAGCGTCACCTCGGCGCCGACCGGCAGGTCACGGCGCTGGCACGCGATGGCGCCGAGCGGCGAGTCGACCAGCGTGCGCTCCGCCTCCTGCGCCCGTATCCTCGCCTTCACCAGGTTCGCCCGGCCGATGAAATCCGCGACGAACCGCGTGTCGGCGTCGAAGTAGATCTTCTGCGGCGTGCCGATCTCCACCAGGCGGCCGGCGCGCATGACGGCGATCAGGTCGGAGAGCGCGAGCGCCTCGACGCGGTCGTGGGTCACGTACAGCGCCGTGATGTCGAGCTTGCCTAGGAACGCCTTCAGCTCCTTGCGCGTCTCCTCGCGCAGCTTGGCGTCGAGGTTGGAGAGCGGCTCGTCGAACAGGATGACCTTGGGCTCGGCGATCAGCGCGCGGGCGAGCGCCACGCGCTGCTGCTGGCCGCCCGAGAGCCGGGTCGCGGGGCGGCTCTCGTAGCCCTCGAGCTGCACGAACTCGAGCGTGCGGGCGACGCGCTCGCGCACCGCGTCGCGCGCCATGCCGCGCACCTGCAGCGGGTAGGCGATGTTGTCGAACACGTTCATGTGCGGCCAGATGGCGTAGGTCTGGAACACCATGCCGAGGCCGCGCTTCTCGGGCGGGACGTAGATGTCCTTCGCCTTCGAGAACACCGTCTCGCCGCCGATGACGATCTCGCCCGCGTCGGGCGACTCCAGCCCCACGATGCAGCGCAGCAGCGTGGTCTTGCCGCAGCCGCTGGGGCCGAGCAGGGTGAAGATCCGGTTGGCCGGGATCGTGAGGTCGACGCCGTCGAGCGCGCGGATCTCGCGCCCTTCCGAGAAGTACCGGCGCGACAGGCCCCGGACCTGGATCTCCACTTACTTGACGTCGAAGATCTTCTTGAACTCCGCTCCCCACTTCCGGGTTTCGTCGTCCGACAGCTCCTCGATCGCGATGACCTTCGCCTTGGCGATGCCGTCGATCGGCGGGTGGACGCCGGGCGCGAGCACGTACTCGCCGACGTCCTTCGCCAGGATGCCCATCGCCTTCGACGACAGCCAATAGTCCACGAAGGCCCGCGCTGCGTTCGGGTTGGGCGCCCTGGCCGAGATCGCGATGGCGCGCGGCGTGCCCATCATCGGCTGCTCGATGCGCGCCCAGTCGAGGGGCGCGGGCGCCTTGGTGACGATGTACTTCGGCATGGAGATGCCAATCGGCTTTTCGCCGCTTTCGATTGGCGCCGGCGTGGGCCCGAGCGAGGCGACGAACATCGGCCGGTTGGCGGCGAGCCCGCGCAGGAACTTCATCCACTCCGCGTCGTTCGCGAAGACATGCTCGCGCAGGCCGCGCAGCCAGGCGATGGTCGTGGCGTGGTTGGAGGGATTGGGCATGACGATCTTGCCGCGCCACTTGGGATCCGCCAGGTCCTCGTAGCGCTTCGGCACGTCCGCCGCGGCGACCCGCTCCTTGTTGTAGATCACGGCGATGTACTCGATGCCGAAGAGCTGGATGCTGCCGTCCTTGCGCGTCCATTCCGGGTAGCCCGCGGTCACCTTCGAGCTGTAGCTTGCGAGCATCCCTTTGTCCTTGAGGATCTCGAGCACCGGCAGCGGCCCCTGGACGACGTCGGCCATGAACCTCCCGGCCTCGAACTCGGTGATCGCCGTCGCCACGAACTTGGTGGTCGAGATGCGCGTGTACTCGCCCTTGATCCCGGTGTCGGCGCTGAACGCCTTCATGATGGGCTCGATCGCAGTGATGTTGGCGTAGTACGCGACCCGCCCTTCGGACTTCGCGCGCTCCAGCAGCGCCGGATCGACGGCCTGGGTGTACGCAGCCGTCGATACGACGGCCAGTGCGGCGGCAAGCAGGGTTTTCATGGTCGTTCTTCCTCCCGTGGTCCAGATTATCCTATAGGAACACGGGCTCGCGTCACGCAGGCGGGCCTAGACTAGCGGCGGCATGTCCGCCGCAGACGCGAAGCACGCCGCCGCCGAGCGCAAGCCTTTCGACAGCATCGAGGACTCGCTCGAGTACATCGGGCTGCTGCGCGAGGCGATCGAGGCCAACAAGGCAATCGTCGCCGAGCAGGCGTGCGCGGCACGTCGACGACAGCCGTCGCATCCTCAACGACCTGCGCATGCTGAGAAGGCTCCTGCTGGGGGAGCGGCAGCAAGCGCAGGGCCCGCCGCAGTCAGGCGGTCATCCGCCCTGCGCCTGGTGCTCGGGCCACTTGTAGTCGATCAGCTCGAGCAGCACGCCGTTCACGGTGCGCGGATGGATGAAGGCGAACTCGCAGTCGCGGAAGGGGCGCGGGCCGCCGATGAACGAATAGCCCTTCTGCTTCAGCTCGTCCATCGACCGTCGGGTGCTGTCGACGTTGAAGCTGATCAGCATCACGCCTTCGCCGCGGCGCTCGATGAACTTCGCCACCTCGCCGTCGGGCGTGGTGGACTCCATCAGCTCGAAGCCCACCTCGCCCAGCCAGTAGCGCGCGACGCGGATCTTTTCCGGCTCGTCGACATAGGCGTCGTCCGGCGCGCTCTTGCCGAGAATCGGTTCCCACACCTTGCATGCCTGTTCCAGGTTGCGCACGGCAATGCAGATGTGATCGACCTTGTTGATCTTCATGTCCGGGCTTCTCCTTGTATCCGCCTCATAGCTGCGTGCTCGTCTGCTCCACGCGCACGACCAGCGCGCCGCGCGCCCACGGAAACCTGGCGCGCACCGCGTCGACGAACTTCCCGGTGGCGACGATTTCGCCGGCGCCGCGGATTTCGCAGCCCTGTCCGGGGCTCTTCGTTCCCGGGATCTTCTTCGACGCCACGAGCAATTGGATGCGGGGGTTCCTGCGCAGGTTCTGCTCGGTGGTGTGAAAGCGGCCCACCGGGAACGCGACCACGCCTTCTTCGACGTCGAGGAACATGTAGCTGCCCCAGTGGCCGGACAGATGCGGGCCGTCCTCGCCTTGCGTGACGATGGCGATGTACTCGGTCGCGTCGCACACCTCGCGACAGACGCCTTCGATTTTGGCCATTGCGGTTCCTTTTGACAGCCGGTGTAACTTACCGGTCTCGCCCGCGGCAGGGACTTGATACGGATCAACCGGAAACCGGCCCCACCGCAACCGGCGGCGCAAAAGCCGGATGATCCCGGCTAGCGTACCCTCGGATCAGAATGGTGAGCGGTGCTTCCTAGCGCAGGTGCGCGAGCAGCCCGAGCAGGACGGCGAGCACCGCGGCGCCCTGCCAGGCGACGCGCCGGAACATCAGCCCGACGCTGCGCTGGTCGTCCTCCGGCAAGAGTCGACGCCCGTCTCGCTTGGCACGCCTTGAGGTACATCAAGCCGGCGCGGACGCTCTTGCAAGCAGCGTCTCGATTCCGGGATAGCGCTGCGGCGTGAGCGTAACCTTCCGGGCGGATCCAGCCCACTTCTCTCCCGCGGCGACGTGGGCGAGGAAGGCCCCGGCGTCCTCGACCCACGCGGTGCCCACCGAAGAGACGCCCGCGGCGAACAGCGGATCGGGCGGACAGCCGGCCGAGGGACCGACGATGGCCACGGCCTCGGCGCCGCGCCAGAGCGCGCTCACCTGCTCGAACGTGTCGTTTAGGAGCAAGGTGCTCGTCGACACGATCTTGTTGCACCCGGCAAGCTGCTTCGCATCCAGCGTCACCACAAGCCCGGGCTCCTCGCGCACGAGCTCGGGCCTTAGCTCCAGGACGGTGACCGGCACGCCGTGCGCGCGCGCCTGGGCGATGAGCGAGCTGAAATGGCCCACCATGCCGAGGCGGTCGCCCGGCGCGAGCGCGAGCGAGCCGAACGAATCGGTCGACTCGTCGGGGACGAAGCCGGCGCGCGCGTACAGCCGGCGTGCCAGGGCGTTGATGGCCGCCAGCCCGACGGCGCGGGCGGCGGCGGCGCCCGCCGCA
>Ga0247829_10000861_pt1 | contig 12885 bp, 9 predicted proteins | sample 12C_Control_Day4_FD_207765 | JGI IMG/M metagenome (GOLD analysis project Ga0247829, IMG submission 207765) | Soil microbial communities from agricultural site in Penn Yan, New York, United States - 12C_Control_Day4 | ecosystem: Environmental > Terrestrial > Soil > Agricultural land | place: USA... | reverse complement strand
TCGGCGTCGGTGTCGCCATGGTCGGCAGATCACCCATAGCTGCCGGGGTGACCGACATCAGGATCGCGGATCTGAACGCTTCCGCCGTCTGGAAGCGGTCGTCGGCCGATTTCGAGAGCGCCCGTGCGATGATCGGCTCGCACCACGGCGGCAGATTCGGCCGGAATGTACCGAGTGGAGTCGGCGCCTCGGCGACCTGCTTCTGCGCCATCGCGATCGCCGTGTCGGCCTTGAACGGAAGCTCGCGCGTCAGCAGCCGATAGAAGAGCACGCCCACCGAATAGAGGTCCGCGCGCCCGTCCACTTCCTGGCCGAGCACCTGTTCCGGCGCCATGTACGCCGGCGTGCCCATCATGAATCCCGCGTGCGTGAAATGCTCGCCGCCGAGCATTCGGGCAATCCCGAAATCCATCACCTTCACCACCCCGGTGTCGGTGACCATCACGTTCGCGGGTTTGAGATCGCGATGGACGATGCCGGCGCGGTGCGCGTGGGCGAGCGCGTTCAGGATCTGGACGCAGATGTGCGCCGCCTGGGGCGGATCGAGCGGACCGACACGCTCCGACAGCGTTTGCAGCGTTTCGCCGCGCACGAACTCCATCACCATGAGCATCTCGTCTCCCTGACGATGCAGCTCGTAAATGGTGGCGATGCCGGGATGATTGAGACGGGCGAGCGACATCGCTTCTGCACGGAAGCGTTTCAGCAGCTCGGCGTCGTTGATGTCGGGATTGAGGACCTTGATCGCGACTTCGCGATCGAGCGTCTCGTCGAGCGCCTTGTAGACAATACCCATCCCGCCCCGGCCGAGGCGTTCGAGAATGCGATATTTGCCGACAGTGGTGCCAATCATGCGCCGGTTTTTTGGGAAAGCAGCTCGGCAGGCCAGTCTAGGTTGGGCGCGATGCCGTGTCAATCACCGGATTCGGTCGCTGTTCATTCGGCCCACGCGCCCGCATAAGCGTGTTCGAATGCCGGCCGGAAGCCAAGCCGCGATAGTGCCGTTCGCATAGAATGGCGCCGGAATGACCGGCCAGCCCCTCATCGTGGAGGCTCGCGACGGCAAGAGAGGCTCCTCGCAGCGTGTGCTCCGGATTTCCGGAGCCCTGGCCTACCCGAACGCGGAGTTGCGATTTCTCGCGCGAGTTCGCGTCGAGACCGCTCCGGTGGTAATTCTCGATCTGAGCGGCGTCACCTTCTGTGACTCGAGTGGGGTCGGCGCGTTGATGCAGATCCATAGTTCGTTCAAGCGCGAGAACCGGCGCCTCGCGCTCGCAGCCGTCAACGAGCGCACGGCGCTCGCCCTCCGCATCGCCCAGGTGCTGCCGTACTTCACCGTGTTCGTGACCATCGACGAAGCAGAAGACACCTTCGCGTAGCGCTCACCACACGGTGCCGCCGAGAAACAGGAGAACGCATCATGAACCACCTGCGTTCGATCGACGAGGTCGCCGAGACGCTCCAGAACGCCAAGAGCCGGGGGAAGGGCTGCTCGCTTCTCATCGGCGCCGGCTGTTCGGTCAGGGCTGGGATCCCTCACGCAGCGGGACTCATCCAGGTCATCAAGGAACGCTACCCCCGCGCCTACCAGCGCGCCGCTACGAAGACGTACGCGAAGTGCATGTCGGAGCTCCTGCTCAGTGAGCGTCGCGACCTGATTGCGGAGTACGTCGACCAGGCGAAGATCAACTGGGCGCATCTCTGCATCGCGTTACTGGTCCAGGCCGGATACGTCGATCGGGTGCTGAGCACGAACTTCGATCTGCTGGTCGTACGTGCGTGCGCGCTCCTCAATGAATTTCCAGCCATCTACGACTTCGCGGCGTCACAGTTGTTCAAGGCTCCGGACATGCCGCGCAAAGCCGTCATCTATCTGCACGGACAGTACACCGGGTTCATCCTGATCAACACCGAGGACGATTTCGAGCGGCATACGCATCTGCTGGAGCCCGTGTTCGAAGATGCCGGGCGCGGACGGGTCTGGCTGGTAGTTGGCTACAGCGGCGAAAACGATCCTGTCTTCGAGCATCTCGCGCGGGTTCCCCGATTCGACAACGGGCTGTACTGGGTTGGCTACCAGAATGGCGAGCCGCCGCCCCACGTCGAACAGCAGTTATTGAAGCCCGCGAAGGACGCCTTCTACGTCAAAGGCTATGACGCCGACTCGTTCTTCATCACGTTGACCCAGAAGCTCTCGATCTTCCCGCCACGCCTCCTGTCGCAGCCGTTCTCGCACATCAAGAGCGCAATGGAGATGCTGACGCCCTACGTGTTTCCCGGGCAGGGGTCGCAAGAAGACGTGACCAGCGCGCCGCGCCAGTGGATAGATAAAGCGATCAAACAGTACGAGCTCGGGGAATTGTCGGGCGGCGCGTTCGCCGCCGCCCTGAAACTGCTGCTCGCCGGGGCCTACGAGAGTGTGCTCGACTACCGACCGGAGTACGACAAGAATCCGTCTCCCGAACTCGGAGGTCCTCTCTCGTGGGCCTACGTCATGCAGGGCAACGCACTCTCGGCCAAGGCGAAGACGCAACCGGCCAGGGAGGCGGAGACGCTGTTGCTCGAGGCGGAGGGGAAGTACAAGTCAGCGCTGGAGATCAAACGCGATATGGCCGAAGCCCTCAACAACTGGGGTAACGCGCTCGCAGATCGGGCGCGAATAAAGAAGGAGGCCGAAGGGGACCAGTTGTTCCGGGAAGCCGCGGAAAAGTACAAGGCGGCGCTCGCGATCAAGCCGGACATGGCTGAAGCGCTGTTCAACTGGGGTAATGCCTTGCTGGACCACGGCGGCCTCAAGAGCGGGGAAGAAGCGGACCCGCTGTTTGCGGAAGCGGCGACGAAGTATCAGTCGGCGCTGGCTCTGAGACCCGACATGCACGAAGCGTGGTTCAAGTGGGGCAACGTCCTGCTGGAGCAGCGGTCGCAGAAGGACGAGCCCTCGGCTGGTCAGTCGTCGCCCGCGCGCCCGACTGTCGTCCCGCCACCCTCCTCTTGACAGCGACAGGAGGAGCGGTTACTCTCCTCTCGATAGCGACAGAAGGACAGCGAATCGGAAGCCCTCGATGACTGCACGCCAGCCGGTCGACGCCCTGCGCGGGTCTCTCGACCTCCTCGTTCTGAAAACGCTCTCGCTCGCACCGATGCACGGCTGGGGTATCAGCCAGCGCGTGCAGCAGGTCTCGGGGGGCGAGTTCGCCATCAACCAGGGATCGCTCTATCCGGCGCTGCAGCGCCTCGAGAGAGACGGCCTGATCAGCAGCGAGTGGGGCGTCAGTGACAACAAGCGCCAGGCGCGGTATTACCGCCTCACCGCGGCGGGCAGGCGGGCGCTTGGCAACGAGGTCGAGAGCTGGAAGCGTTTCGCCGCCGCGCTCGACACCGTCCTGCGCACCACGTGACCGACTGAACGTGAGACTTCCGCCTGACAGCGGAAGCGACAGGATGTTTTCTGCGGAACCCGGAGACGTTCAATGAAATGGGTCGACCGTGCCCGCGCACGTTTGCGGCTGCTCTTCGCACGCGGCGCGGCCGAATCGCGAATGAACCGCGAGTTCGAGTTCCACATCGACATGGCCACCGAACAGTTGATGCGTGAGAGGAACCTCGCGCGCGACGAAGCGCGACGCCGCGCCCTGGCGATGTTCGGCGGCGTGGAAGGGCACAAGGAAGCGCTGCGCGATGGCCTCGGGTTCCCCTGGTTCCGCGGCTGGTCCCTGAACGTGAAGCTCGCCGCGCGCATGTCGCTGCGATATCCCGGCGTCACCGTCGTCGGCGTGCTCGCGATGGCGATCGGCATCGGTCTGGGCGCCGCCTATCTCGAGGCGGTCAACGATTTTCTCCATCCGATGCTCCCATTCGACGAGGGGGATCGCATCGTCGGGCTTCAGAAACTGGGACGTCGCGCAGAAGCAAGCCGAGCGTCGCTCGGGACGCGACTTGCTTGCATGGCAGGACCAGCTCACATCCGTGCAGCATCTCGGCGCTTTTCGTTCGATCAGGGCAAACATCGGCGCCGGCGGTGGTTCGCTCGAGCCGGCCTACGGCGCTGAGATCAGCGCGTCAGCGTTCGCTGTCGCCCGCGTGCCAGCGCTTCTGGGAAGGTCTCTCGTCGCCGCCGCCGAACAAGAGGGCGCTGCTCCGGTCGTCGTCATCGGCTACGAGCTGTGGCGCCGACGCTTCTCAGCGGATCATGCCGTCGTCGGCCGCGACGTCCGCTTCGGGGACTCAACCAGGATCGTGGTCGGCGTCATGCCGGAAGGTTTTGCATTTCCCGTGAGCCACAGTTTCTGGGTGCCTCTCAGAAACGCCACACTGGCCGGCGGACCGCGTCAAGGCGGTCTGCCACGAGCGATGATGCGCGAACCCGGCGAGTGGTACGAGATCGTCGGCGTGGTGAAGAACATCGGGATGGACACGACGCGTGATGCGTTCGCATCCGGCGAGGGCCCGGGCGTCTATCATCCCCTTACGCCGGCGGCCGTCGGAGCGGATGGGCTGTACGCCGTGCGCGTCGCATTCCACGTGAACGGTGATGCCGGCGCGTTTGCTTCGAAGCTTCGCGAGCTGGCGCACGCCGTCAACCCGGCGATGCGGCTCGACGACGTGCTGCGGCTCGATGGACCCATCGATCGCGTGAGCCGCGCGCAGCGCACGATCGGCCGCGTGATGGCGTCCGCCACTGCGCTCGTCGCGCTGATCGCGCTGCTCATCTCCATTGCAGGAACGTACTCGGTGATGTCGTTTGCCGTCGCTCGACACACTCGCGAGATCGGGATCCGCATCGCGCTCGGCGCCAGCCGTCGTCGAATCCTGGCCGGCGTGTTCTCGCGCGCGATCGTGCAGATCGCCACAGGCATCGTTCTCGGCGCGTTCTTCTGGTTCTACATCTTCATCTACCGTCTTGGCCGCGATGAGCACCTTGCCCTGTTTCTGGTGAGCGCCGGAGCCCTCGCGCTCGTCGGCATCGTCGCGTGCGGCCTGCCGGTGCGTCGCGCTCTGAGCATCGAGCCAACCGAGGCCCTGCGGCAGCTCGGCTAGAAACGGGTGGCTGCGCGGCAGCCGGCGCTGCCGCACCGTATAATCCGAGTCGCATGTCGCTGTCGTCGGGCACGCGGCTCGGATCGTACGAGATCATTGCGCCGCTCGGCGCCGGCGGCATGGGTGAGGTCTACCGCGCCCGCGATACCAATCTCGGTCGCGATGTCGCGCTGAAAACCCTGCCGGATCGCGTCACACACGATCCTGAACGTCTGGCGCGATTCCGCCGCGAGGCGCAGGTACTCGCCGCGCTGAATCACCCGCACATCGCGAGCATCTACGGCGTCGAGGAAGTGAGCGGCCAGCGCTTTCTCGTGCTGGAGCTCGTCGAAGGGGAGACGCTCGCCGCGCGGATCACGCGCGGGCCGCTTCCGTTTGATGAGGCGCTTGCAATTGCCCGCGAGATCGCGGAAGCGCTCCAGGCAGCGCATGAAAAGGGAATCATTCATCGTGACCTGAAGCCTGCGAACATCGCGCTCACGCCTCACGATCGCGTGAAGGTGCTCGACTTCGGTCTCGCGAAAGCAACGGACGCAGCCGCTGCATCTGACGTCGCTGCGCTGAACTCTCCGACGATAACCTCGCCCGCGATGCTGACCGGCATGGGCGTGATCCTCGGGACCGCGGCCTACATGAGCCCCGAGCAGGCGAAAGGCCGCCAGGCAGACAAACGCAGCGACGTCTGGGCGTTTGGCTGTGTGCTGTTCGAGATGCTTGCGGGGCGTCGGCCGTACGAAGGTGACGATGTCAGCGAGACGCTGGCGGCGGTCCTGAAGAGTGATCCTCCGTGGAATGCGCTGCCCCCCTCGCTGTCGCCGGCGGTCCGTTCCCTGCTCGACGGGTGTCTCGAGAAGAACCCGCGCGAGCGGATCAGCGACCTTTCGACGGCGCTCTTCGTACTCAAGCACCCTTCATCGGAACCGCCGGCTGCGGTGGGGCCGGTCGCCGCCGGCCGGCGATCCTGGCTGCCGGTGGGGCTGATTGCGCTCGCTGCCGCGATCGTCGCCGGTTCAGCAGCAATTGTCCTGTGGCCGAGGCCGCATGCGTTGCCGGCGCCAGTGGCGCGATTCGCGATCAGCGTACCGGCCGGACAGCTGGCCCTCGCGCGCCGCGCACTCGCCTTGTCCCGCGATGGCACGCGCATCGTCTTTTCGTCTGATTCGAAACTTTACCTGCGATCGTTGTCGGATTCGGAGGCGAGGCTGATCCCTGGCGGTGATCCCGGGTTCCATCCCGCGTTCTCGCCTGATGGCGAATCCGTCGTGTTCTATGCCCCCCCGGCATTGAGACAAATGCGCGTGACCGGTGGTACCCCGATCACGATTTGCGAAATCGCACCCGCGCCCAACGGCATCCACTGGAGCGAGAGCGGCATCTTCTTCATGCAGGTGGGTGTCGGGATCATGCGCGTGTCGCCCAATGGCGGCACGCCGGAGTTGCTCGTCGGGATACCCCAGGCAGCCGCCCTCGGAAACGGCGTTCAACTGCTCCCGGATGGCGACACCTTGCTCTTCACGCAGGCGAGCGGCAGTGTGCTGACCTCCAGATTCTGGGACAGCGCCGAGATCGTCGTGCACTCGATCAAGTCGGGTCAGCGGAAGACCCTGCTCCACGGCGGGAGCGATGCCAGGTACCTCGCCACAGGTCACCTGGTGTACATGGTCGAGGGCACGATGATGGGCGTTTCCTTCGACCTCGAGAAGCTCGAGGTGACGTCCGGTCCAGTGCCCGTCGTCGAGGGGGTACGACGCTCGGCTCCGGCGTCCGGGAACTCCGCGCAGTTCGAGGTGTCGGACACGGGGACGCTCATTTATGTGCCCGGAGCGCCACGATCGGGGCAGGAAGACCTCTTCATCTACGATCGGAACGGTGGCATCACGCCTCTCAAGCTGCCGAGCGCATCGTACGCTGCTCCGCGAGTCTCTCCCGACGGCAAACAACTCGTGGTCGAGACCTCCGACGGCAAGGAGGCGATGATCTCGCTCTACGATCTGGCCGGCACCAGCTCGCTGCGGCGTCTCACCTTTGGCGGGAACAATCGGCTGCCGATCTGGTCGGCCGACGGCAAACACGTGGTGTTCCAGTCGGACCGCGACGGAGACCGCGCGATCTTCTGGCAACCGGTGGGCGGTGGGGCGGCAGAACGGCTGACGCGCCCGGAGCCCGGCGTCGCCCACACCCCCGAGTCCTGGCTGCCGAAGGGTGACCTTTTCCTGTTCAGCGCGACGAAAGGATCCGAGAGCACGTTGTGGACGTTCTCCATGCGCGATCGAAAGACCGCGCGTCTCAACGAGGTCGGCCCGTCCGCGGTGCCGACCAACGCCACTTTCTCCCCCGATGGACAATGGATTGCGTATCAGGCAAGTGATGTCGTCTCCGGCGAAGGGCGGACCTACGTCCAGCCCTATCCTCCGACGGGCGTCAAGCACGAGATCGCGCGCGGAGGGCGGCCGATGTGGTCTTCGGACGGGACGGCGCTGTATCTCGTGCCCGGTCCGAGCCAGTTCGCCGTCGTGTCCGTGAAGACACGTCCGACGTTCGAGTTCACGACGCCCGCGCCGCTTCCACGGCGATTCGGTCTCGCGCCACCGCAGAGCCCCCGTCCTTACGACATGCTGCCCGATGGCCGCGTCGTCGGCATCGATGCCGCAAGCATGGCGACCGAACAGCGATCGCAGCAGATCCAGGTCGTGCTGAACTGGTTCGAGGAACTGAAGTCCAGGCTGCCCGTAGCGAAGTAATTTTTAGTCGCCGCCGCATCCCTGCCGACAAAACCCGAGACGCGCGATTCATGCGCTGGTAAGATGGCGTCCACACAGGCACCCTTTGGACGCGGCGACCGCTGCACGCCGGTCGATCTCGGCCCAGAAAGGTCCGCTGATGGCAGAGCAACTCGACGCTCCCATTTCGAGGAACGATGCGCGCGATGTCGATCTGCAGGCGCAGGTCGACGGGCTTCGGCAGGCGTTGCGCGACTGGCGACGGACCCGGGAGTACTCACAGCCGACCGAGGAGCGTCTCGCGCATATCACGCTGCAGTGCGCGCGGATGGTCGACTCGTGGCAGCAGACGGAGCGCCGCCGCAGCACGGCTGTCGCGGCCGCGGAAGACGGCCCTGAATGGAGCGGTGTCAACGGCCAGGTCCAGCAGGCGACGGGCGAGCGCATTCGCGCGCTGGAACGCGCCATCGAACGCGAATGGAACTCCTTGCCCGAAAGTAGCGACGATGCTCCCGGTCAGCTCAGCGCGCAGGTGGTGAGCCTGGCTGAGAGCTGCGTCACGGCCGCGAACCTGACGCTCCGCAGCTTTGCGAACGCCGAATCGCGACTGGCCGCACTCGAACAGGACCTTCAGACGCACATGCGGCAGCTGTCGCGCGACCTGCAGTCGGTGCTGGTCGAGCTGCGCAGTTCGCGCCAACCGTCGCTCCCGGGTACGGCGTCCGCATTCCCGCTCGAGGGCGTGATGCGCATCCATGAGGAACTGCGCGAGTCCGACGGGGCGTCGAGCCCGGCTCCTGATGCGCTGAAGCCAGCACCTCTTCGCGCGTTGCCACAGCCGGCGGAATCCGACAACGGTGTGGTCGCCCGCCTTGCGTCGCTCGAGCGCACCGTGGAGAGTGTGGCCGAAGCGGCAGCGGAGAAGCCTCGCAGCGGCGCCTGGCGGCCCCTGTATACCGTCGCGGCGATCGCGGTTGCGCTGGCGGGCCTCGCAGTGACGGGTATGTGGATGCAGCGTCGCATCGACGCGCGGCTGAACGAGGCGGCGATCCGCGTCACGGCCGCGGAACGACAGCGCGATGAGACGACCGCGGCGACTCGCGAAGAAGCGTCACGGCAGGTCGCCGAGGCGCGAGAGTCGGCGGCGAAGGCGCAGGTCGTCGCGAATATTCTGGCCGCGCCGGATCTGGTGCGCTACTGGCTGACCGGGGCCCGCGCCGATTCACGCGCCTACGCGCAGATCCTGTTCAGCCGCTCGCGCGGAATGGTGTTCAGTGCTTCGCGGCTGGAGCCCCCCGGCAACGGACGGACGTACCAGCTCTGGTTTCTGACGAGAGGCGAACCGGTGAGCGGCGGCGTGATCACACCGGATTCCGCTGGCCGCGTGACGCTCGCGACCGATATTCCGATCGCGGTCGAGGGCCGTCTCCTCGGCGCGGTTGTTACCGTCGAAGCCGCTGGCGGCGGCGCCACGCCATCCGCAGAGCGAGTGCTCATCCGCGCCGAATAGCCAGGGAATGCGCGACGAACCTGGGTAGATATGAGAACTGAAGGTCGGGGATCGAGTTAGAAGCGAAGGTTCCCGACGACGCGAGTCACACCGTCAGGCTTCACCACGACTCGCTGACGATCGCTGCTTCCGGCTGGATGCCGGAACGTGATCTCGTGATCGCCCAGCGCGAGCGGCAGCGGACCGAGCGGCGTGCGGCCCGCCGGGCGGCCGTCGATCGACACTTCGGCCCACGGCGACGCGTCGATATTCACCATTCCATGCGGCGGTGCGATGTGAAGTGACATCGTCTGTCCCGCCTCGATGTCCAGCAACTGCACGAGTCGATAGCCAAGACCCGCGTTCACCAGCGCGATCTCGTGACGTCCGGGCGACAGCTTGATATCACCAGCGCCCGCCGACCCCAGCAGCCGGGTCCCTTCGAACACCTTCAGGTCGATCGGCGCTGAGATCCGGATGGCACCGGCGTCGACCGGTTTCGCGCCAAATATCTTGTCCGGAGACGGGGAGATCACGCGCGTCCAGGTCAAATCGGGCGCGACCGCGACACCGAGCGAAACAGCCTTCGGAGCGCCGCCGGTGGCAATCACATTTTCTCCGGAGGCAGTGCTCTCGGCGACGATCGCCGGAGTCGGAGCCAGCCAAGTCGCGCGCGCGAGCCATCCGATCACGCCAGCTTCGACGACCGCGACCACGGCAAGTGCCGCCACCACCCGGAAAGAGAAGGTTCGGGGCTCGTCGTTCCGCTTGTGGGGATGTGGTGCCGTTGTCCGCTGCTCGTGAACAACGGGTCCTCTTCTGAACTCGAGCAGGTTGGCGTTGGCGGCACGCGCCTCGCGCTCGAACAGCGACAGTGGATGCGCTGGCGCGCGGGGCTGCGTTCGTGGCTTGTGCTCGACGGGCTGTCGTGCTTCTGCTCTCGACGTGTCGTGATGATCAGGAATGTTCCGTGCTGTCGCCTGCGCCTGTGCGGAGCGCGGAGCTTCGCGCTGTGCCGGAGCCGTGGCCCTCATCGGCTGCGGCGCGTGGGCCATCGCAGGTGCCACGCTCGCCGGAGCGGCATTCGAGACCGACGCGGGCGCCACATGACGCTGCACGGGAGCGAGCGTCGATCGCGGCACCCGCGCCCGACGGACCGGTGCGATGCGCCGAGAGTGCGCGGACCGTTCCGTGCGAGCCAGGTGTTCGAGCGCAGCGCACGCATCGGGCCCGGCTTCGATCCGCTCACCCGAAATCTGAAACGCTCGCGCGAGCCACTGGCTTAGGAACGGCGACAACGACGAGCCGTCTGGTCCGGCCGCGTAGTCCAACTCGTCCAGGACGTTTTTGACCTCCGGCAGGTCCGCCTGCGTGACGGGTTTACCGAGCAACGCGGACGCGGCCACGAGGCCGAGCTGGTACCAATCGGCGGCGGCATCGGTCCGCGGCGACGTACCGTCTGCCCCGGGTGGCAGCGCGACGCTGCTCGACGAGAGTTGCGGATCGCCGAGCATCTCGATCGCGCGCCCCACGACATGTTCGACGATCGTCAGTCGACCTTCGGGAGAGACGACGATGCGTTCGGGATCGATCAGTCCATGGGACGCGCCGGACGCGTGCTGCTGGAAGAGCGCGAGGGCGGGAGCGAGCTGCTGAATGAGCGCGGCCGCGAATTCCGGTCCGCGCGTGCGGTGGAGGACTTCGGACAGCCGTTTGCCGGGCGTGTAGTTCGAAATGAGCGCGAGGTCGTCGTCGGGCTCGAGCCGCTGCACGGCGCGGATCCGGGCGAATGCAGGATGTTGGAAGTGCGCGAGCCGTTGCACCTCCTCGCGCAGCGCGGCTTCGAATCCGGGCGTCTGCGCGAGATGCGGATGGAAGCGGAGGAGCTCGAGGGACGGCGCGTCGCTGTTGTCGAACATCAACAGCCGGTCGCCGATATCGTCGGACACCCCTTGGGCGTACCAGCTGGCGAGCGGCTTCGGCGCTGGCGGCCGCGCGTCCTCGATCCGGGCATCCTTCCGATCAGGCATTCATGTGACTATCGCCGGAAAGGCAAGTTGATTCGGTCCGTCCGGTTCCCCACCGGGATGGCGGAGCCCAAGTCGCGCCAGATTCTCCGTCGCAGGGCGACGGCGTGAGTCTGAGTGGTGTTTCCAGCACACGGATCTTGCCACGGCCCGAACCGATTGACAAGCTATGATCCGTCTTCAGTTTCACTTTAGGGGGGTGACCCGCCCATGCTCATCGCCCAGTCGCTCGGGGAATACGGAGGCGGGGGTGGCGGCATTGCTTCCGGCCTCGCGACGTCGGTTCAGAACGGTGCACGATGGCTGGAGCTCAGCCTTCGGGAAGACCGCAATCTCTGGATTGCCGCCGTTGTCTGCGTGGTGCTGCTCCTGGTGGTGACGCGGCGGCGTTAGGAACAACGGCGACTGATTCCGCGTCAGGCCGGCTATGAGCTGGCACGCCCGGCGAAGTCGTTCTTCAGCCGCTGTGAAATGGCGGCCACATTCGGCCTCGTGATAGAATTTCGTGTTTGCTGTGACGCCGCTGACGCGGCCGTGCAGCACCACTCCCCAAGCGCAACCGCGCACGTGGGCCGCTAGCTCAATTGGCAGAGCAGCAGACTCTTAATCTGCGGGTTGCTGGTTCGATTCCAGCGCGGCTCACCACTTTCCCCGAACATTTCTTCAAGTTCTGACGGCTCCAACGCCCGCACCGGCGGTTCTGGTTGCGCGGGGGTTGCGGATGGTTGCGTGTCAAGCAGGTCGACGTCCTTCCGCGACGGGTCCGGCAGGTAGTGCGCGTAGACCCTGAGCGTGATCGCGGCGTCGGCGTGCCCGAGCTGCTTCGACACGTACGTGATCGGCGCACCAGCCTGGAGCAGGAGACTCGCGAACGTGTGGCGCAGGTCATGGACGCGCCGCGCGTGCAGCTCGGCCTTCGTCAGCATCCGCGTGAAGACGTGGCGCACGTTGCGCTCCTCGAGGGCGGTGCCAGTCCGCGACGGAAAGACCCAATCGGGCAGATCCTTCCCCTTCTTCAGCCAAGCCGCCTGTTGACTCCGCCGCCACGCGAGCAGTGCCTCGGCGAGCTGGATTGACAGGTCTACGCGCCGCCGCTGATGCGATTTCGGCGAGGTTACGAGCCCACGCACGATGTTCCGCTGCACGACGATGAAACGACCGTTCCAGTCGATGTCAACCCACTGAAGCGCGAGCAGCTCGCCGGCGCGAAGGCCGGTCCGCAGCGCGCACAGGAGCCAGGAGTGCCACCGCGGGAAGTGCTCGCGCGCGATCGCCAAGAGGCGTTCGGTCTCGTCGGCCCTGAACGAGTGGATCTCGGTCGTCGGCTCGTCGCCGCGACGAAGGTAACGTCCCAGCCGCAGCGCCGGGTTCGCCTGGAGCTTCTCGTCTTCGACAGCCTGAGACAGCAGCGCACTCAGGGTGCGCGCGATACCACGGACGGTGTTCAGCTTGAGACCCTTCGCTCGGACCGTGGTCACCAGGTCGCGGCAGTCGGCTCGTGTCAGCGCGCCGATACGCTTCTGCCCGAGCAGCGGGAGCACGTGCCTTCGCAGGTTGTCGCCGTAGAAGCTGACCGACGACGCCTTGAGGTTGCCGGGAAGGCTCTTGAGCC
>Ga0247829_10000859_pt1 | contig 12887 bp, 9 predicted proteins | sample 12C_Control_Day4_FD_207765 | JGI IMG/M metagenome (GOLD analysis project Ga0247829, IMG submission 207765) | Soil microbial communities from agricultural site in Penn Yan, New York, United States - 12C_Control_Day4 | ecosystem: Environmental > Terrestrial > Soil > Agricultural land | place: USA... | reverse complement strand
CTCGGGTTCCCGCCGCCGTTCCCCCCGGGGTTCCCACCACCGTTGCTGTTCCCTCCGTTGCCCGCGCCGATCCCGAGCGATCCGGTCGGCGACCAACTCGGGTTCCACGGCGTGGCCGGCTCGGGGCTGAAGCTCGACTCCCACGTGGACACCCACTTCAGCGGGGGCGCGGCGTCGATCACGGAGGGCGCGAGCGACGGGCTCGGGGTGTAGTTCGTGAGCGCGTGCTGCTGGGGCGAGTCCTTCGTGATGAGTTCGAAGGCGATCGCGGCCACGATGAACAGGCACACGCCGAGACCGGCGCGGACGATGGTGCGCTCGCGAGGGGGTTCGATCTTCATCTGGTCCCAGGGTACCCGCCGAACGACCTAGTTCACACGACCCGGTGAAGGATCCGTTCGACAAGAATACGCCCGTCGCGGCTTCGCCGCCGCGGGTCTTCAGCCTCGAGCCGTTGACTTGGACGGAGAGGACCTCCGGCCCCAGGGAGCCTCACGGCACGCCGATACGGTGAGAGCGGAAGGAGGGGTGCACCATGAAGCATTCCTCTGTAACCATCACGCACCGCACCTCCACCGATCGGCGGCGCATCACGCCCCCGGGCCTCCGGATCGCCGGGGTCGCCGTGCTCCTCGCGATCGGCCTCGCGCTCGCGCCGGTTCCGGCGATCAGGTCGGCGCCCCGTGCGGCGCCCCAGGTGGCGCTCGCCGCAACGCGTCCCAACGTCCTCATCATCATCATGGACGACCAGCGCGACCAGGGGACGCTGGCGGTGCAGCCCAACGTCCGACGGTTGTTCCAGTCCGAAGGGGTCACCTACGCCAACGCCTTCGACACAACGCCGCTCTGCTGCCCCGCGAGGGGATCGTTGTTCAGCGGCCGCTACCCGCACAACACGGGGGTTCGCACCAACGCGGATCCCGACAGCGAGCAGCGCTTCGACCAGAAGACGACGCTCGTGTACCACCTGCAGAACGCCGGTTACGCGACCGCGATGGCCGGCAAGTACTGGAACAAGTGGCCGCAGTCGACGCCGCCTCCGTACTTCGATCACTTCGCGATGACCGGCGGCGGTTACCTGAACGCCGGCTTCAACGTCGACGGCACCCAGAAGACCGTCATGGGCTACAACACCGACGTGATCGGCAATTTCGCGGCGCAGGACCTGCAGACGTTCGAGGCCAACGACGCGCAGCCGTGGTTCCTCTACCTGGCGACGCAGGGGCCGCACAGCCCCTTCGAGCCGTCGGCGACCTACGCGAACGCCGTCGTTCCGGCCTGGGACCAGAGCCCCGCGGTGCTCGAGGCCGATCGCTCCGACAAGCCGACGTGGATCAGGCAGTCCACGACGCCGCTCGCCGATGTCGAGTCGACACGTCGTCAGCAGCTCCGGACGTTGATGTCGGTCGACGACATGGTGGCGAAGGTCTTCACGAAGCTGGAAGTGCTCGGGGAGTCCGACACCACACTCGCCTTCTTCATCAGCGACAACGGCTACATGTGGGGAGAGCACGGCCAGATCGAGAAGCGGGCCCCGTACACGGATTCCATCTCGATCCCGATGTACCTGCGTTGGCCCGGTCAGGTCGCTGCGGGCAGTGTGGACACGCGCCTCGTCACCCAGATGGACATCACGCCCACGGTCTACGACGTCGTGGGCATCACGCCCGGGTACACCGTTGACGGCGTGTCGCTGTTCGCCCCCGGGGCACGACAGCGGATGTTTCTCGAGTACCGACGGAGCCCCGACGCCCCGCGCCTCCCCTCGTGGGGGAGCGAGATCACCGCCGCCCGCCAATACGTCGAGTGGTACAACGATGACGGCTCGCTCTCGTTCCGCGAGGACTACGACCTCGCGAACGACCCGTGGCAGCTGACGAATCGGCTCGGCGACGCCAACCCGGGCAACGACCCGCCGTACGCGGACATCAGCGCGCAACTCCACGCCGACATGGTCTGCGTGGGCACCGCGTGCCCGCAGCCGGTGTCCCAGAACCCGGACACCGCGCCGCCGACCACGCCGGGGGTGCCGACCGGCACCTCCGTTCGCGCCGGACAGATCGATCTCACGTGGCCGGCGTCGACCGATGACCGCGCCACGTCGATCACGTACCGCGTGTTCCGCGACGGCGGTGCGACAGCCGTCGGAGCCGTCACGAGCGCGTCGACCACGAGGGTGGCCTTCACAGACGTCGGCCTCGCCTCGGCCTCGACGCACACCTACCGCGTGACCGCGAGCGACGGCACCAACACGAGCTCGTTGGGCCTCGTGTCGGCCCCCATCACCGTCACGTCAGCGGCGCCCGTGATCTTCCGGGATGACTTCTCGGGCGGCCTGGGTGCATGGAACAACGTCCGCGGCATCGCGATCGACGCGGCCGCGGGACGCTCGGCGCCCAGCGTGCTCGCCCGCGCGACAGGATCGATCGCATACGCCTTCCATGGGTTCGGCGCGACCTACCCGACCGCGTGCGCGAGCGTCGACGTCCGGCTGAACTCGATCGGGACCAACGGCGTGGCCCTGTTCCGGTTCCGGACCGCGGGTGACCAACCGCTCGGACGGGTCAGCCTGTCGAGCGCCCGGAAGCTGTTCATCCGAGCGGATCGTGCCGGGGTCGCCAAGTACTCGACGAAGGTCCTGCCCCTGAACACGTGGAGCTCGATCGAGCTCTGCGGGACCACGGGGACGAGTGGCACGTGGCGGCTCTACCTGAACGGGGCGTCGATCCTCGGGCCGTGGACCGTCAACAACGGCACCACGCCGTTCGGCGCGATCAACCTGATCGAGAACACAGCCAAGACGGTGTCGGTCAACCTCGATAACTTCGTGGTCGACGACCACGTCGGGTAGACGGCGCAGGTCATACCCTCGGGTCGCTCACCTCGGTCACACCCGCGGGTTCACCACGCCGGACCGGTCCGAGCCGAGCCCCGGGAAGATGCCGGAGACGCTCGCCGCGCCACAGCGCTTCTCGAGGATCTCGGCGAGCACCAGGCGGTAGTCGGTCGTGGCGTTCAGGTCGCCATCGATCAGTTGGTTCGGGGCGAGGCCCGGCCAGGTCCCGTGCACCTGGCCGCCCTTGACCCCGCCGCCCATCATCAACACGGCCTGCCCGAACCCGTGATCGGTCCCGCCGGAGCCGTTCTCCTCGACCCGGCGCCCGAACTCGGTGAGCGTCACGAGCGTGACATCGGCCAGGCCCGCGCCGAGGTCGGTACCGAAGGCCGCGAGCGCCTCGCTCAGCTCGGTCAGATGATCGCGCATCCAACCGTTGTCGAACGTGCCCTGGCCGACGTGCATGTCCCAGTCGCCGTAGTCGATCGCCGCGACCTGCAGCCCGACCCCGGCCTTGATCAGCCGTGCGACGTCCTTCAGCGCGTCGCCGAGCCCGGTGTCGGGATACGCGGCACCGTTCGTGGGTGTGTACCCGGTGGCCCGGAGGTTCGCGGCCGTGCCGATCGCGCCCAGCGCCGTCGCGGCCGGCGACGCCAGCATCTCGGGTGCGTCCGTGTGCATGCCACCCAGGGCCGCGGACCACTTGGCGAGTTCGGTCGCGTCCCATGCGCCGCTCAGTTCGAAGGAATCCACCGACCACATCGCGAGCTCCTGACTCGGCCCGAGGAACGCCGACGAAGCGGTGTTCGAGCCGAGCTGCGTGGCCTGGAACGCGGTCCCGACGCCGCGGAGGCCGAGGACGCGGTCGAGCCAGCCGGTGCGCAGCGAGGACCCCGGCGCCGCGCGTTCCATCTCCTCCATAGCCGAGAAGTGCGACCGGTTCGGCTCGGCCATCCCCACGGCGTGGATCACGCCGAGCTCGCCCGCGTCGTAGAACGGCTTCAGCGGGGCCAACGCCGGGTGCATCCCGAAGATCCCGCCGAGCGGCAGCAGTTGGCCCTGGGGGATCGCGATGTTCGGCCGCCAGGTCGCGTAGTGGGCATCGCCCGTCGGCACGATCGCCTGCAGGCTGTCGAACCCGCCGCGGAGGGAGAGCACCACCAGCACGTCGCCGTCGTACGGCGTGTCCGCGAACGCCATACGCGTGAACATGCCTTCGGATGCCATGCCCGCCACGAGGCCGGCGACTCCCGCAGCCTTCAGGAACGAGCGACGGGAGAGCTCGGGACCGGCCGGGCAGCCGCAGTCCTTCGTGGCCGGAGTCATCGGGGTGGCGTCGAGCGCGTCCATGCGATCACCGGATCCCGTGGTAGGGCGAGTCGAGGATGAGCGCCACCAGGTACGGCAGGCGCCAGGTCACGGCCGCGTCGGTCTTGTCGAGCGCGTCGCCGTTCGTCTTGCCGAGGAACGTGAGAACGGTGTCCCGATGCGCCGTCGCGAGCTTGCGGTACACGAGCCGCTTGGCAACGGCGTCGACGAGCTCCCCGTAGGTAGCGGGGAGCGGCTTCGGGAGCACGGTCTCCTTCAGGTCTGGGTACCGGAGGCCGTCGGGCCACCACTGGGCGGCGAGCGAGACGTGCGTGTTCCAGCTGTTCAGCCGGCCGCCGGCGGACTTCCACGCCGACGCTACATCCGGGTACCCGTTCGGCTGCGTCCACGCCATCGGCTGATGACTCAGATCGCCGAGCATCCAGTAGAGGCCCTGGGGCCCGTCCGTCCCGGTCTGATCCGGTTTGACGCCGAGGATCCGGAGCGTGGCGACCACGTCTTCCATCGGGCGGCGGACCTTGGCGCCGATCGCGCCCTTGAATGCCTTCGATCCGAACAGCTCCCGGAGCACCGGCGCGATGGCGGTGTCGTGGTGCAGATAGGTCTGCGCGAGCTTGTCGACCAGCGCGGGCGGCGGGTCGTCGCTCACGAAGCGCTCGCAGAGCTTCGTCGCGATCCGCACCGCCGTGGACGGGTGGTGCGCGAGGTGGTCCACGTAGCGGAGTCCCACGTCGTAGCCGCCCGTGGCCGACCCGTTGGCCGCCGACCAGTCGACCACGCTCACCGGTCCCATGTAGTGGTTGTCCTTGTCGTATTCGAACTCGCCCGTATCCCAGGAGATGCCGAACCCGGTCATCACGAGCGTCGACTGGCGCATGTCATCTTCGTCGTAGCCACCGTCGACACCAAGGGAGTGGAGCTCGAGCAGCTCGCGGCCGTAGTTCTCGTTCGGATTGTCCTTCGTGGACTCCGCGTTGTTCAGGTACATCATCATCGCGGGGTGAGTTGCCGAGGCCGCGAGCATCTGGGAGAACTTCCCCAACGCGAACTTCCTGATCACGCGGCGGTCGTAGTCGTGACGTGACCACCACACGTTGTCGCTCGGGTTCGACACGTTGAGGTGGTTCGACCAGAAGTCGACCATCACCTCGAGGAGCTGGCGGTTGCTCCAAGTCGCGCGGACGATGGCGGCCTGCCCGAGGTCGAACATCAGGTCCCAGGAGCCGTCCAGCGTCGAGTACGCCTTGCCCACGCTCAACCACAGGCTCGGGAACCGGGACGTGATGAAGTCGTCCACGGCCGTGTCGTCGATCGACGCGGGGTCGAGTTGCTGCTCCAGCCACCGTGCGGCTCCCATCCGCCGGATCGATCGCAGCGAGGCTGCCGTCGGGCCGTAGGTCGCGCGACGGAGCAGATGGAGGTCGGGGTCCGTAGGGACGAAGGTGCCGGCGGCTGAGACCGGCAGCGATCCGGACGCGCCCGGCAACAGGGCGGCGCTCCCGGCCACCGCCCCCAGGGCGGCGGTGCGGATGAAGGCGCGCCGGCCGAACCGGCGCGCCTCGTCAGGCGATCGTTGGGCGAGCCCCCTCATGGGTCTCACTATCGGCGCGCCGGCGATCCGTTCTTGACCGCCCCACAAGGGATGTGGACCGACGGCCTACCAGGTCGGACCGTACGTCTGAGCGTCCGTATCCTCGCATCCCGACGACGACGCGAACCTCGCTCCGGCGCCGTCGACCTCCCGGAGGTAGAAGCAGGTGCCCGATTCGCTCATCGTCGAGACGAAGACCTCGTTCGGGCCGGGGTGGACGTGGAGGTACACGACGCCCTCGGCGGCCGGCGTGTCGCCGGGCAGATACGCGAGCGCCGCCTCGATCGCCCTCATCTGCATCGGATCCGTGGTGTAGGTCAGCGTGTCGGTGAAGAAGGCCTTCTCGGCCGTGAACGCGATCCGGACGTTGTCCTGGGCGGCGCGATCGTAGGCTCGCGTGCGGGTGCCCAGGAACGTGGGCAGGCCGATCGCGACGAGGATCCCGATGATCAGGACGACCATCATGAGCTCCACCAGCGTGAACCCGTCTTCGCGCGTGGGACGCGCCCCGATCCTCATGCGCCAGGTATCGGCACGCCGAGGGGGTGAACTAGCTACCTCGGAGCAGGTAGCTCAGCGCCGTTCGAGGACGATCTGGCTCACGTCGGTGCGCCCGCTCGCGAAACCTCCCTCGCAGTACGAGAGGTAGTAGCGCCACATCCGTCGGAAGGACTCATCGAACCCGAGCTCCGCGATGTCGGGCCACGCGGCGTCGAAGCGGTCGCGCCACCCACGGAGCGTTCGCGTGTACGAGGGGCCGTACTCGGTGTTCGTGACCCAGCGCAGGCCCGCGTCCTGCGTGAGCCGGCGGAGCACGCCGGGCGCGGGGACCTGCCCTCCCGGGAAGATGTAACGGCGCACGAAGTCGGGGTTCTCATCCGACCACGTCCAGTGGCGATCCGCGACCGTGATGATCTGCAGGCCTGCGCGGCCGTGCGCCGTGAGTCGGTCACTCACCACGCGGAAGAACTCCGCCCAGCGATGTCCCGGGATCGACTCGATCATCTCCACGGACACGACGCGATCGAACGTGCCCTCGGCTTCACCGAAGTCCCGGAGCTCCACGCGGAGGCGGTCCGCCAGCCCTGCCTCCGCGGCGAGTTTCTCGACATGAGTGGCCTGCTCCCGCGAGACGGTCATCGTGGTGACGTCGGCGCCGCGCTCTCGGGCGAGGTAGGCGGCGAACCCGCCCCACCCCGAGCCGATCTCGAGGATGCGATGGCCGTCCCGGATGCCGGCCGCCTCGGCGAGCCGCCGATACTTCTCGCGTTGGGCCACCTCCAGCGACGTGTCGTCGCGGGCGAACACCGCCGACGAATACGTCATCGTCGGGTCGAGCCATGCCGCGTAGAACTCGTTGCCGAGGTCGTAGTGATGCACGATGTCTCGGACGGGGCCGCGGGTCTCGAAGGCGCGCCCGAGCCGTCGCCACGCCCTCCGCAGTCCACGCTGTACCGCGTCGGGAACCTCCGCGCGGTACCCCGGCTCCATGTGCAGCGCCCCGAGCTCGATCAACGCGGCGAGGTCGGGCGAGTCGTACCGACCGTCGATGTACCCCTCGCCGAGCGCGATCGCGCCCGTGGCGGCGAGCCGACGCAGCACCGAGGTGTCGTGGAGGTCGACCCGCGCGGTCGGCCCGTCAGCACGAGCCGCGAACGCGCGCACCCGGCCGTCCGGCAGACGCACGATCAACCGGCCGCAGCGCAGGCGGCCACCGACGAAGCCGAGGATCGCCCGGTCGATGGCCGACCCCAGCCGGGCGAGGGGGCGCTCGCTGGTCCGCATCGGGCTCATGGTCTCACGACCCCTCGATCGCGCGCGAGCCCCCGATCACCGTGACGGCGTGTGGGGGAGGCGTTCCGCGGCGCCGGTACGGCGCGCCCTTGATCCACAGACGTAGCGCCTGGACGTGGATGCCCAGCGTCACACGCAGCGTCACGAAGGGATACCGAAGCAGCATCCAGGCGAGGCGTCGCCCGGTGAGCTCCCGGCGTCGCCCGGTGAGGGTCGCGACGAGCACCTGGCCGCCCGCCGCCAGCTCACGCACGAGCACGGCGATCCGATCGTCGGGGATCCGCGTGCGGAAGTCGTACCGGGCCGACATGTCGATGAACGGCGAGACGAAGAGCTCCTTGTCGAACTCGGTGCGGATCACCGCCCGGTCGTCGCCGGGACGCACGGGCACGAGGTAGCCGTGAGTCTCACCGAACGTGTTGGAGACCTCGTAGAGGATCGCGCGGAGCGCTCCCTCCGGCCCGTGGCAGAACCACACCGTGAGCGGGTTGAACACGTACCCGAGCACGCGAGGGAAGCACAGCAGCCGCACGGGTCCGCCCTCGAGGTCGATGCCTGCCTCGGCGAGACGTGCGTCGATCCACGATCTGAGCGGCGATCCGTCGCGGGCGCCGTGATCGCGATCGTGCAGGCTCAGGAGCGCTGCGCGGTTGTGCGCGAAGCCCGGGACGATGCGGTCGAGGAGCGGAAGCTCGTCGAGGTCGACGAGCAGGTACCACACGCCGTAGGTGAACCGATGTCCCACGGGGAAGAACCGCTCGTGCATGACCCGTGACTCGTAGAGGCCGGAGGCATGGCGGGACGGGCCGGTCGGCGACACCTGCATCGGTTCCACCAGCCGTCGTTCGGTCGTGACCACGGCCCCTACCTCCCGGCACCCACGGACTCGCCCACGGTGGCTCGATCGGACGAGTCCCACCAGGGAGCGGGCGACCCCAGCGACGCCGCCACCTCGAGCCCGGCGGTCAACCCGTCCTCGTGGAACCCGTAGCCACAGTAGCTCCCCGCGAACCACGTCCGGTCACGGCCCTGGATCGAGGGCAGCGCTCGTTGCGCGTCGACGGCCGCGAGGTCGAACGTCGGATGGTGGTACGTGAACTCGGCCTCGACGTGGCGCGGTTCGCGGAGCGGGTTGAGGGTCACGAGCACCGGTCGCCGGGTCTCCAGGTTCTGGAGACGGTTCATCCAGTAGGTGAGGGAGACCGTGCGTGAAGCGTCCCCCGGGCCGCCTTCGGCGAGGTAGTTCCAGCTGGACCACGCGCGGCGACGCAGGGGCATCAGCGCCGGGTCCCGGTGCAGCACCGCGCGGTTCTCGGTATAGCGGAACGCCCCGAGTAGCCGTCGCTCGTCGTGCGAGGCGTCGTCGCCCAGGATCGAGAGCGAGGTGTCGGCGTGCGTCGCGAGCACCACGTGGTCGTAGCGCTCCTGGTGGCCGGCAGCATCGCGGACGATCACATCGCCGCCCAGACGCACGATCGTGGCGACCGGCGTCGACAGGCGCACGTCCGCCAACGAGGCGGCGACCCGGCGCACGTACTCCCGGCTGCCGCCCGAAACCGTGCGCCACGCCGGGCGGCGCAGCACGTCGAGCAGGCCGTGGTTGTTCAGGAACCCGGCCATAGTGGCTGCCGGGTAGGAGGCCATGTCGTCGAGGCTCGAGGACCAGATGCAGGCCGTCATCGGCAGTACGAAGTCCTCGCGGAGCGCCCGGGAGAAGCCCCGGCGGTCGAGCCAGTCGCCGGTCGATTCCCGGCCGTCGGTGCCGACGAGTGTCTTCGCCTCCTTGGAGAAGCGGAAGATCTCGCGGACCATCCGTCGGTAGGCCGGGCGGGTCAGGTTCGACGGCTGCGCGACGATACCCAGTGCCCGCGCTTGGTACTCGAACGTGCCACGGTCCTTCGAGACGGCGAACGACATGTCGCTCGACTCGGTGACGACGCCCAGCGTGCGGAACAGTCGGACCAGGTTCGGGTAGTTCGCCTCGTTGTAGACGATGAAGCCGGTGTCGACGGGGAGCGAGCGCGGGCCGTCGTCGACCTCGATCGTGTGCGCGTGACCGCCCAGGTACGTGCCGGCCTCGAACACGGTCACGTCGTGGAGGCGCGAGAGCGCCCAGGCCGCGCCCAGGCCGGCGATCCCACTTCCCACGACGGCGATCCTCATCGCTGGCTCCTTCGCATCCCTCGTGCTTCGCATCCGACCCGTCGCCGGATGACGGCCCGCCGCGGGTTGCGAACAGGTACGATTTGCGGCGGCTCGTGCCGTCGTCTCGCGGCCGACCCCGCCAGCGTTGCAGACGAGGCACCGGTCTCAGGCCTGTGAACCTCTGCACGCACCTGGCGGCACCGCCGAGGTTGCGAGAGGACCGGAAGCCATGCCCCAGCCCAGACGCGCCACCGATGAACAGATCCTGCACGAGCTGATGCCCACGGTCGAGAAGGCCCTCGACCGGCACGTGTCCGCCGCCGTCGCGTGGCTGCCGCACGACTACGTGCCCTACGAAGAGGGACGCAACTTCGTCGAGGAGCCCTGGCAGCCGTCGGACTCGCGCCTGCCGGACGTGGCGCAGACGGCGCTCGAGGTGAACCTGCTCACGGAGGACAACCTCCCCTACTACCACCTGGCCCTGTGGCGGACGTTCGGCAACGAGGAGGCGTGGGGCGAGTGGGTCCGCCGGTGGACGGCCGAGGAGGGCCGTCACGCGATCGTGATCCGCGACTACCTCACGGTGACCCGGGGCGTGGACCCGGAGGCGCTCGAGCAGGGCCGCATGGATCAGGCGCTCCGCGGCTGGTACCCGGCGTTCGCCGAACAGGGCCCGCTCGACGGCGTCGTGTTCACGACGATCCAGGAGCTGGCGACGCGGATCTCGCATCGGAACACCGGAGCCCTCACCGACGATCCGACCGCCGAGAAGCTCTGCGCACGCGTCGCCACCGACGAGAACCTCCACTACGTCTTCTATCGGGACATGGCCTCGAACGTCCTCGAGCTGAACCCCTCGGAGATGGTCATGGCGATGCACCGGCAGATCCTGAACTTCGCGATGCCCGGCGCCGGGATCCCCGGGTTCCGGGAGAAGGCCAAGGCGATGGCTCAGGCCGGCATCTACAACCTGCGGATCCATCTGGACCAGGTCCTCCGCCCGATCCTCGAGAAGCACTGGCGGGTCGGTGAGCTGCCGAACCTCACGGACGCCGCGAAGCGCGCGCTCGAGGAGATCTACGCGCACCTCGACCGGCTCGACCGGGTCTCCACCAAGCTCGGCGAGAAGCTCGGGCCGATCAAGGGCGACGTCTCCAGCGACGCGATCACGATCGCGACCGTCTGACGCGTCGAAGGCCGGGCGACGCCCCGCCCTCGGTCCGAGGTGCGTCGGTGCGCGCTACGCGGGCAGCGTCGTCACGCTGTAGTTGGTGTTCGTGATCGTCTTGGGTGACGACTTCGTCTGGTTCTCGTTCGTGATGACGGCCACCACGGTGTCACAACCGGTCGGATCCACCGACGTGAACGTGGCATCCGTCGAGCCCTTCGCGACCTCGGTGGGCGCCAGGAGCGACAGCGTGTCCGCGGTGCGGCACACGATGCTCGTCCGGAGCTTCCCGCCGCCGGATGTGACGTCCAGGGTGAGGTCGAACGCTCCTTGGCCCGCGGGGAGCCCGATCCAGTCCAGCGCGTAGTCGTTCGCGACCTTACCCGCGTACGCGGGGTCCCCGATGGTCGCGACGCTCGCCATGTTGGAGTTCGCCCCCCCCGCGGCCACGTAGGCCGGGCCTTCCTGCAGGCACCACTTCTTGGGGGTGGTCCCGCAGCTGACGTTGAACCGCAGCGCGATCGCCGCGTCGTGGTAGGCGATGCCCAGGCTCGTGCCCTCGTGTTTGAGCGCCTTACCCATCGCGGCGAGGTTCGTCGAGGCCTCCTTGCTGACCTGCTCCCAGAAGAACTGCATCACGTTCTCGCCGCCGTTCTTCACCCCGGTGCCGTAGCGCTCGGTCAGCGCACGGAAGACGACCCAGTAGGGATAGGGGAACTTCGGATCGAACTGCGCCATCGGGGTCCTGAAGTTCGGCCACAGGTAGAAGTAGTTGTCGTCGGCGCCGTCGAAGACCTCGTCCTCCATCCAGGACGCGCCGCCCTCGACGAACACGTTCTTCACCTTGCCGAACCCCGTGAGGGCGCCATACCCGAACTGGAGCGAGTGGTTGAACTCATGCGCGACGGTGGCGCGGAGCGAGTCGGTCGGCCCCGACGGGAACCCGCTGAAGTTCTGGTTCAGGACCATGCACGACGCCACGCTGTCCCGGTCGTTCCATCCCGTGGCAGGGTTGTTCCTGGCGTAGGTCGTACCGGCGACGTATCCGTAGAGGCTCGAGCTGAGGTTGTCGAGCCGCACGAGGTAGCGGCCTCCCGGCACCCCGGCGCCGGGATCCTTGGGTGGCCGCGCCCAGCCGAACGTGCTGATCTCGGTCTTCCACGTGCTCTCGAGCGCCGCGGCGTACTGCCCGATCGTGAGGCCCCCGCCGATCGAGCTCGTGCGGTACTTGATGAAGAAATGGTTCGTGCTCTTCGTGTTCGGGAGGTTGCCCGAGGATCCGGGGCACGCCGTGTCCACCCGAGCGGCGACGTCAGCGAGCGCCGGCGACAGGCGCGCGGGGTCCATGCGGGCGAGCGCGCGCGTGACCTCGAGCATCGCGAGCGTCCCGTCCCAGGGGGTCGGGCTCACGAACGCCGCAGGCAGCGCGTCGGGTCGCATCAGCGCCCACCCCCGGTACACGGTCGCTTGGGCCGCCGTGATGCGGCCAGACGCGAGCGCGGCGTCGATCAGCTGCGGCGTCGTCGGGCTCAACCGGGCGGCGGCGACGTTCGAGGCGACCGGGTCATCGGCGCTCGCGGCGGGCGCGAGTGCGGCGAGCATCGCGAGGCATGCGAGCGCGGCAACGACGCCACGGCGAGCTCGGGGGGTTCCGGTGCGGGGCACGAAGGCTCCTTCCTGATCGGTGGCGGGCCCGCACATGGTAGCGGGCCGGTGCGCTGACGCGGAACCCAGCTCGCGGACGGGATCCTCAACGCCGTGGCATAGTCCCCCGACCGACGCACGGGAGGTTCCGCACCGATGACCGAGGCCAAGACGATCGCCTTCTTCCCGGAGCCCGGCGCTTGGGGGCCTACGAACAACTGCGTGGCGATCGCCAACGTGCTGTTCGAACGCGGGCATCGGATCGTGTTCGTGATCGACGAGTCGTTCGAGGGTGTGCTCGAGGCGAAGGGCTTCGAGGAGCGGATGATGCGTATGGCGCCGCCCGAGGAGGACGCCGATCCAACCGCCGACCCCTGGGC
>Ga0247829_10000858_pt1 | contig 12888 bp, 11 predicted proteins | sample 12C_Control_Day4_FD_207765 | JGI IMG/M metagenome (GOLD analysis project Ga0247829, IMG submission 207765) | Soil microbial communities from agricultural site in Penn Yan, New York, United States - 12C_Control_Day4 | ecosystem: Environmental > Terrestrial > Soil > Agricultural land | place... | reverse complement strand
CGTGAATGCGCCGAAGGCCCATGTTCACGTGCGGGTGCAGGGGCCGGGCAGCGGGCGCGAGTCCGCCATCCAGGCGCTCGCTTCGGCCGGGCTGCGCGTGGTGTCCATTCGCGACGTAACTCCGATTCCCCACAACGGCTGCCGCCCTCCCAAGAAGCGGCGCGTCTGAGCGAGCTGACGTGACCATGAGCATCGATTTGACCGGTTTGGTGCGTCCCTCCGTCGTCGAAATGGCGAAGCGGGATGACAACCCCAATGCCGCCGAGTTCCGGCTCCAGCCGCTCGAGCGCGGCTTCGGCTACACGCTGGGCAACTCGCTTCGGCGGCTGCTGCTGTCGTCGCTTCGCGGCAGCGCGGTCTGGGGCTTCCGCCTCGACGGCGTGGTCCACGAGCACCAGACGGTGCCCAACGTGTTGGAGGATGTGCACCAGATCATCCAGCGCCTCAAGGCGCTCACCCTCGTGCTCGCCGAAGACGTGGACGAGGCGGTGCTGCACATCCGCCGCGAGGGCGCGGGCCCGGTCTACGCCCGCGATATTCAGGAGCATGGTTCGGTTCGTGTGGTGAACCCCGAGCACCTCCTGTTCACGCTCCAGGACGATCGCGACATCAGCGGCGAGCTCTACGTGAACAAGGGTCGGGGCTACGTCGAGGCCGAGCTGCATCCGGCCGACCGCTCCCTGCCGGTGGACCTGGTGCGGATCGACGCCATCTACAATCCGGTCCGCCGCGCCAACTTCACCGTGGCCGAAACCCGCGTGGGACAGCGGACCGACTACGACCGGCTCACCGTTACGCTCGAGACCAACGGCACCATCTCGCCGGAAGACGCCATCGCGTACGCCGCGGCGCTCGCCCAGGTGCACTTCCAGCACTTCGTCGACTTCGGCCGCGTCCCGCGGGCCCGGGAGGCCGATGCCGGTGCCACCGGCGCGGTCGGTGGAGGCAACCTGAAACAGCGCCTCGGCCGGCTGATCGACGACTTCGGGCTCTCGGTCCGCTCGCTGAATTCGCTCAAGAACTCGAACATCCGCACCCTTCGGGACCTCGTGGAGTTCAGCGAGGACGATCTCCTCAAGGTCAAGAATGTCGGGGAAAAGGCGCTCACCGAGATCTCCGATCTCCTCCAGCGCGAAGGGCTCAATTTCGGGATGGCGTTCGAGGATGCCGATGGAGACGTGCGGGTGGTGCGCGCGGGTACGCCGCCGGGCCCCCATCCGGCCGCGGCGAGCGAGGGTCAGTAATGCGGCATCGCGCCAAAGGACGGCAGCTCTCCCGCACCGCCACGCATCGGAGCGCCATGCTCCGGAACATGGTCACGAGTCTGTTCGCTCATGGCAGGGTGGTGACCACCGAAGCCAAGGCCAAGGAGCTCCGGCCCTACGCCGAGAAGCTGATCACCCTGGCGCGCCGAGGCGATCTGCACGCGCGTCGGCTCGCCGAGCGCAAGGTCCGGGACCGCGAGACGCTCGCCAAGCTGTTCGCCGACATCGGTCCGCGCTTCGCCGCGCGACCGGGTGGCTATACCCGCATCCTCAAGCTGGGTCATCGTCCCGGCGACGGTGCGGATCTCGCCCGGATCGAGCTCCTGTCCGAGTGACCGGCGCACCGTTCTCCGGATCGCAGGCAGCAGAAAGGGGACCCTCGGGTCCCCTTTTTTTCGGTGCGTTGCGGGCAGCGTCGGCCAGATCAGCTGGCCTTCTTGACCCTGTTACTCTTGATGCATTGCGTGCATACCCGCACGCGCCGGGGGGCACCTTCCACCAGCACCCGCACCGTCTGAAGGTTGGGGTACCAGCGACGGTTGGTCCGGTTCTTCGCGTGGCTCACGTTGTGGCCGGTGACCGGCCCCTTGGCGCACACGGCGCACACCCGTGCCATAGTCAGCTTCCTCGACGAGTTCAACCACCAAATATGGCTATGACAGACAGGATTGACAACTGGGAGAGCAGGTCGGCCACCGATGGTCGGCCCGCCACGCAGCGGCTCGGTGTGTTGGCGCGACGATTCGTGCGGTGGTCGAGCGGACCGACGACCGAAGCCCGATGACCGATCGGCGCCGCGCGCTCGTTACCGGCATCACCGGCCAGGACGGCTCCTACCTCGCCGAGCTCCTCCTCGAGAAGGGCTACGAGGTGTTCGGCGTGGTGCGGCGCACCAGCCACCACAGCTACGAGCGCATCGACCATCTGCTCGACCGGATCACCATCGTGCCGGCCGATCTGCTCGACCAGCACTCGCTCACCATCGTGCTGCAGGAGACCCGCCCGGACGAGGTCTACAACCTCGCGGCCCAGTCGTACGTGCCGACGTCATGGTCGCAGCCGGTTTTGACCGGGGAGTTCACCGCGCTGGGCGTGACCCGCATTCTCGAGGCCATCCGGCTGGTGCATCCCGCCGCGCGGTTCTACCAGGCGAGCTCGTCGGAGATGTTCGGGAAGGTGACCGAGACGCCGCAGCGGGAGACCACCCGGTTCTATCCCCGCTCGCCCTACGGCGTGGCCAAAGTCTACGGTCACTGGATCACGGTGAACTACCGGGAATCGTATGGCCTGTACGCGGTGAGCGGCATCCTGTTCAACCACGAATCGCCCCGTCGCGGCATGGAGTTCGTAAGCCGCAAGGTCAGCGACGGCGTCGCCCGCATCAAGCTGGGGCTGGCCACGGAGCTGCGGCTCGGCACCCTGGACGCGCAACGGGACTGGGGCTTTGCCGGCGACTACGTGGACGCCATGTGGCGCATGCTCCAGCAGCCCGAGCCGCGCGACTACGTGGTGGGCACCGGGCTCGCGCACAGCGTGCGCCAGCTGGTCGAGATCGCGTTCGGCCATGTCGGACTGGATTGGCGGCGGCACGTGGTGCAGGATCCCCGCTTCGTCCGCCCGGCGGAAGTGGATCTCCTGCTCGCCGACCCGGGCCGCATCAGGAGCGAGCTCGGATGGATACCCCGCATGTCGTTCGAGACGCTGGTGACGACGATGGTGGACGAGGACCTCCGAAGGCTCGCCGCCCGGCGATGAAGGTGCTCGTGACCGGCGCCGATGGATTCGTGGGGCGTCACCTGCTGCGCCGGCTCGTAGGCGAGGGGCACGAAGTGACCGCCGCCCGCCGTCCGGGCGGCGCCGATCTCCCGATCGCCGACACGACGCTGCTGTCGCTGCGGTGGCTCTCGCTCGAGCTGGCCGACCCGGCCTCCGTAGCCGCTGTCGCCGGGCACGCGGCCGATGCGGTGGTTCATCTGGCCGCGGTAAGCTCGAACGCCGACGCGCTGCGCGATCCGGACGAGGCCTGGACGGTCAACGCCCTGGGCGTGGTGCGGCTGCTCGGCGCGCTGGGCGCCCGCCGCGTTGCGGGGCTGGCGGATCCGCTCGTCCTGCTGATATCGAGCGCCGAAGTGTACGGCCTGGGCGAGTCGCGTCCGCGCCGCGAGCACGACCCGCCGGCGCCGCTCACCCCGTACGCCGCCAGCAAAGCCGCGGCGGAGATCGCGGGCCTCGAGGCCTGGCGGCGGACCGGGCTCCGGGTGATCATCGCTCGGCCGTTCCAGCATACCGGACCCGGCCAGACCACGCGCTTCGTGCTCCCGGCCTTTGCCGAGCGGCTCCGCGGCGCGCGCGCGAGCGGCGCGCCGACGGTGCCGACCGGGAACCTCACCCCGGTCAGAGACTTCCTGGACGTTCGTGACGTGGTGGCGGCGTACCTGCTACTCCTGCAAAGTGGCACGCCGGGGGCAACGTACAACGTGGCGCGGGGCGAAGGCGCAACCCTGGGTTCCCTGTTCGCTCGATTGGCGGAGCTGCTCGGGGTCCAGGTGGAGCCGGTACCCGATCCGGTCCTGGCGCGTCGCGCCGACATACCGCACCTGGTCGGCGATGCCGGCCGGCTGCGCCACGAGACCGGCTGGGCGCCGGTACATACTCTCGACGATATGCTGCGGGACCTCGCCGATGCCGAAGCGCACTGACCTCAGCACCATCCTTCTCCTCGGCTCCGGCCCGATCGTGATCGGGCAGGGAGCGGAATTCGACTATTCCGGCACCCAGGCGGTGCGCGCGCTCAAGGAGGAAGGGTACCGAGTGGTGCTGGTCAATTCGAATCCGGCGACGATCATGACCGATCCGGAACTTGCCGACCGGACCTATATCGAGCCGGTCACCCCCGAATGGGTGGCTCGCGTCATCGAGCGCGAGCGGCCTGACGCGCTGCTCCCCACGATGGGAGGCCAGACCGCGCTCAATGTGGCGATGGCGCTCTTTCGCGACGGGACCCTTGCCAAGTACGGTGTCGAGCTTATCGGCGCCAGCGAGCGCGCCATCAGGATCGCCGAGGACCGTGAGGAGTTCGCCGCAGCCATGCGCCGGATCGGGCTCGCTACCCCGGAGGGCCGGGTAGTCCGGAGCCTCGACGAGGCCCGCGACGCGGTGGAGCAGACCTCCTATCCCGCGATCTGCCGTCCCTCCTTTACCCTCGGCGGGACCGGCGGCGGAATCGCGTACAACAAGGAGGAGTACGAGGAGCTGATCCGTCGCGGGCTGGAGCTTTCGCCGGTCGGCTCCGTGCTGGTGGAACGCAGCATCATCGGCTGGAAGGAGTTCGAGCTTGAAGTGATGCGCGACGGCGCCGACAACGTCGTCATCGTGTGTTCCATCGAGAACTTCGACGCGATGGGCGTGCACACCGGCGACTCGATCACGGTGGCGCCGGCGATGACACTCACCGATCGAGAATATCAGCTGATGCGCGACGGCGCGATCGCGGTGATTCGCGAGGTGGGCGTAGCGGCCGGCGGCTGCAATATCCAGTTCGCGGTCAATCCCGACACCGGCGAGCAACTGGTGATCGAGATGAACCCGCGCGTCTCGCGGTCGTCGGCGCTGGCCTCCAAGGCCACCGGGTTCCCGATCGCTCGGATCGGCACCAAGGTCGCGGTCGGCTACCGGCTGGACGAGCTGCCTAACGACATCACCAGGACCACCCCGGCATCCTTCGAGCCGGTGCTGGACTACGTCGTCGTCAAGATTCCCCGCTTCGCGTTCGAGAAATTCCCTACCGCCGATTGCCGGCTCACCACCCAGATGAAGTCGGTCGGGGAGGTCATGGCGATCGGACGGACGTTCAAGGAGGCGTTTCAGAAAGGGCTTCGTGGCCTCGAGATCGATCGATCGGGTTGGGAGGTCGGGCAGTCGCTCGCGGACGATCGGCTCGAGGACACCTCACGCGAGACCCTGCTCGCAGCCCTCCGGACCCCGACGCCCGAGCGGGTCTTCCAGCTCAAGCACGCGTTGCTGGCCGGCATCGACGTCGCGGCCATCTCCACCGCCAGCGGAATCGATCCCTGGTTCGTGGGCCAGCTGGCCGAGCTGCTCGAGGCGGAGCAGCAATGGGCAGCCGGCCGGGGCTCCGGGCCGGCGGGTGTGGACGCCTCCACTGAAGAGCGGGCGCTCCGGCGCATGAAGCGGCTCGGGTTCTCGGACCGGCAACTCGGTGACCTGATCGGTGGGTCGGAGGCCGACGTCCGGCGCCGGCGCCACGCCCTCGGCGTCCGACCGGTGTACAAGACCGTGGACACGTGCGCCGGCGAGTTTCCTTCGGCTACGCCCTACCTGTACTCGAGCTACGACGAGGAAAACGAATCGGCGGCGGTGGGCGAGCGAACGGTGGTGATCCTCGGCAGCGGGCCCAACCGGATCGGTCAGGGGGTGGAGTTCGACTACATGTGCGTTCGCGCCACGCTGGCCTTCCGCGAGCTGGGATGGCGCACGGTGATGGTCAACTCCAACCCTGAGACCGTCTCCACCGACTTCGACATCGCCGACGCGCTCTACTTCGAGCCGCTCACCCTGGAAGATGTGCTCGAGGTCGTGCACTTGGAAAAACCGGTGGGCGTGGTGGTGCAGCTGGGCGGGCAGACACCGCTCCGGCTCGCGCGCGCGCTCGAGCGCGAGGGGGTTCGCATCCTGGGCACCACGCCCGATGCCATCGACACGGCGGAGGACCGTGGCCGCTTCGAGGCGCTGGCTCGCCAGCTCGGGGTTGTCCAGCCCGCGAGCGGCATGGCGTCGTCGGTGGCCGAAGCGGTTGCGGTGGCTGGCCGGGTCGGGTATCCAGTGCTGGTGCGGCCGAGCTATGTGCTGGGGGGCCGCGCCATGGAGATCGTCTACGACGATGCCTCGCTGCGGTCCTATTTCGACCGCGCCGCGAGAGTGGCTCCCGAACATCCGGTCCTCATCGACCAGTTCCTGGAGGATGCATTCGAGGCCGATGTGGACGCCATCGCCGACGGCACGCGGTGCGTCATCGGCGGCGTGATGCAGCACATCGAGGATGCGGGAATCCACTCCGGCGATTCCGCGTGCGTGCTGCCGCCGTACCTGATCACCGAGGAGCAGGTGGAGGAGATGCGCCGTTACACCCGTGCGTTCGCCGAGCGGCTCGGCGTGGTCGGACTGATCAACGCGCAGTATGCCATCCGGAACGGTGTGGTTCATGTGCTGGAGGTGAACCCCCGCGGCTCGCGCACCGTGCCGTTCGTCTCCAAGACCACCGGCGTACCGCTCGCTGGGCTCGCCGCGGCCGTGATGGCGGGCAAGACCCTGGACGAGCTCGGCCTCCACGACGACGTGCTGCATCCCTACGTCGCGGTGAAGGAGGCGGTCTTCCCGTTCACCAAGCTTCCCGGCGTGGACACCGTGCTCGGTCCGGAGATGCGATCCACGGGGGAGGTCATGGGGATCGCCGACTCGTTCGGGATGGCGTTCGCCAAGGCGCAGATCTCGGCCGATGGCGCTCTCCCGCTGTCGGGCGCGATTTTCGTTACCGTGAACGACAATGACAAGAACACCGTCGTGCCCATCGTTCGCCGTTTTCACGGCCTCGGGTTCAAGGTGCTCGCCACCGAGGGCACCGCGCGCCACCTGCGCATCCGCGGCATTCCGGCATCCCGGGTGCTCAAGGTGTACGAGGGGCGGCCCAATGCCATCGACCTGCTGGTCTCGGGCGAGATTCAGCTGCTGATCAACACGCCGCTCGGCAAGCGCACCCAACAGGACGACTACGCAATCCGCCGAGCAGCCCTGCAGCAGCGGGTTCCTTACACCACCACCCTCTCGGCGGCCTCAGCCGCGTGCGACGCTATCATCGCGCTTCGGAGCCGGGTCGGCGAGGTGCGGTCGCTCCAGGAGTGGCACGCTCTGGCGCGTGAGATGTCAGCCGAATGGACCGGCTGACCGCCCGCGATCCGCGGGTGGCCGCGGCGCTCCGCGCGCGGGTCCGCGGCGAAGTGCGCGAGGGGGAGGGGCTCGGACGCTACTCCACCTACCGGATCGGCGGACCCGCCACGGTGCTGCTCCCGGCCGGGCCCGAGGACGTGTCGACCGCGCTCCGCTTCGCTGCCGAAGAGGGGCTCGCCTGGTTCGCGCTCGGGCTCGGCTCCAATCTCCTGTTGCCCGACGACGGGCTCGACGCGCTCGTCATCCGGATCGGGAAGGGACTCGACCAGCTGGTGCGTGAGGGTGACCGGTGGCGAGTCGGGGCGGGATTGCCCGCGCCGCTGGCCGCGCGCCGGACCGCGGAGGCCGGGTACGCTGGCCTCCATATCTTTGTCGGCGTCCCGGGCTCGGTGGGGGGCGGCGTATACATGAACGCCGGCTGTCATGGCGGCGACTGGGCCGGTGTGATCGAGACGGTGACGGTGGTGCACGAGACCGGCGACACCGAGGTGCTCGCGCGAGAGGGCGTACCCTTCAGCTATCGCCGGAGCGGACTCTCGGGACGACTGGTTGTCGGCACCACGGTACGGCTCCGCCCTGAGGATCCGGCGCGGATCGGCGAGGAGCTGGAGGAGATGTACCGCTGGCGGCGCGAGGGTACTCCGTTCAATCAGCCGTGCTGCGGGAGCGTCTTTCAGAATCCGGGCGGGCCGAGTTGGAAGCGGGAGGGGGGCCCCCGCACTGCGGGCCAGTTGATCGAGGCGGCAGGGCTGAAGGGGTTCCGAGTTGGCGGCGCGGAGGTGTCCCCCATGCATGCCAACTATTTCGTGAACACCGGCGACGCGACTGCCGCCGACGTGCGCGCCCTGATCGATCACACCTGCCGCGAGGTCGAGCGGCGCTTCGGGGTGGGACTCGAGCCCGAGGTGAAACTCATCGGCCGCTGGGGCGAATATCTGAACAGGAGTGAGCAGTGAGCGCCGAGCAGTGAGCAGCACGCAGGGGCTCAGACGGTTGTTCCGGCCGCGGGAGTCCGCTACCACCTGCTGTGCACCGCTCACTGCTGATTGCCCAACCCTCATCGATCACTGAGATGCCCGACTACTTCGTACACGAATCCAGCTATGTGGACGACGGCGCCCGGATCGGCAGCGGGACGAAGATCTGGCATTTCAGCCACATCCTTTCCGGTGCGGTGATCGGCGAGCGCTGCAATCTGGGCCAGAACGTGGTCGTGATGGGCGGGACCGGGATCGGCAACAACGTGAAGATTCAGAACAACGTTTCGGTGTACGAAGGCGTCACCCTGGAGGACGACGTCTTCTGCGGGCCGAGCTGCGTGTTCACCAACGTTCTGAATCCGCGCAGCCACGTTTCGCGCAAGCACGAGTACCGGCCGACACTGGTGCGGCGCGGCGCAACGATCGGCGCGAACGCCACGATCGTGTGCGGCGTCACCGTCGGCGCGTACGCCTTTGTCGGGGCCGGGGCCGTGGTCACCGCCAATGTGGCCGACTTCGCCCTCATGGTCGGCGTGCCCGCCCGGCGGGTGGGGTGGATGTGCCGTTGCGGTGAGCGTTTGGCCGTGGCCGGGGGTGCGGCGCGCTGCCCCGCCTGCGGCACGGAATACCGCGAATCCCAAGGTGTTCTGTCGCTGCGTTGATTCTCGGGTTGGAAGGGGCTAAGTTCTTAGGCTTCCGCCAGTTTGACCCCTTTCGCACTCTGCCCCGGGTGAGCCGTTGAGCGTTCCCCTCCTGGACCTCGTTGCCCAGTATCAGACCATCAAGGACGCCGTGCTCCCTGCGCTCCATGCAGTCGTCGAGCGGCAGCAGTTCATCATGGGGCCGGAGGTGGGCGAGCTCGAGTGCGCGATCGCCGGATTGACGGGGGCCCGACAGGCCATCGCGTGCGCCAGCGGTACCGACGCGCTGCTCCTTCCGCTCAAGGCCATGCGGCTCCAGCCGGGCGACGAGGTGGTCACCCCGGCGTTCACCTTCTTCGCAACGGCGGGGGCGATCCACAACGCCGGCGGAACGCCGGTGTTCGTGGATATCGATCCGGCCACCTATGCCGCGGATCCTGCGGCCATCGAGGCGGCGATCACGCCGCGCACCCGGGCCATCATCGTCGTCCATTTGTACGGCCAGATGGCGTCGATGGAGCGCATCCTCGACCTGGCCGAGCGTCACGGCCTCCCCGTCATCGAGGATGCCGCGCAGGCGATCGGCGCTCGGCGGGTCATCGCCGGCGTGGCACATGCCGCCGGCTCGCTGGGCTACGCGGCCGCCCTTTCGTTCTTCCCGAGCAAGAATCTCGGGGCCTGGGGCGACGGCGGCATGATGCTGACACAGGACGAGGCCCTCGGCGCGCGGCTGCGGAAGCTGCGCCTGCACGGCGGGGCAAAGCAGTACCACCATGAAGAGGTCGGCACCAATAGCCGGCTCGATACGCTGCAGGCCGCGCTCCTGCTGGTGAAGCTCCGTTATCTCCAGCAATGGAGCGAGGCGCGTCGGGCCCGGGCAGCGCGCTATGACCAGGCCTTTACGCCGCTCCCCGACGTGTGTCCGCCCAGGGTGGATCCGGCGAATGAGCACGTGTACCACCAGTACACGATCCGCGCCGAGCGGCGGGACGATCTCGCGGCCCACCTCAAGAGCCGCGGCATCGGGTACGCGGTCTACTACCCGATGGGTCTCCATCTCCAGCCGTGTTTTGCTCCGCTGGGCTACGCGCGAGGCAGCCTGCCGGCGACGGAAGCCGCCATGGCTTCGGTGCTTTCCCTGCCGATCTATCCGGAGCTTACCGACGCGCAGCAGGACGCCGTGGTGGCCGCGGTCAGGGAGTTCTACGCGTGACGATCCGGGCATGACGCGAGTCCGGGTCGGCGTGATCGGCGCCGGCGCATGGGGAAAGAATCACGTGCGGACCCTCGCCTCGCTTCCTGAAACGGAATTGGCGGGCGTGTGCGACCTCGATCCTGCGGTGCGGGATCGCGTGGCGCGCCAGCACCCCGCTGCATTCGTAACCGACTCGCCGGCCGAGCTGCTGAAGCGGGTCGAGGCGGTGGTGATCGCGTCGAGCGCGCGGACTCACGCCGAGCTGGGACGTGCCGCGGTGGCCGCCGGAGTGCCCGCGCTGATCGAGAAGCCGTTCGCGCTCACTGTCGCCGATGCCGAGGCGCTGGCGGCCGCAGGGGCGGCGCGGGGAGTGCCGCTCATGGCAGGGCACCTGCTGGTCTACCATCCCGTGGTCGAGCGCCTTCGCCAGCTGGTGACAGAAGGCGCGCTGGGCAACCTGTACTACCTCTATTCCCAGCGCGTGAACCTGGGGCAGGTACGGCCGGACGAGAACGCGCTCTGGAGCTTCGGGCCGCACGACGTGTCGGTGGCATTGTTCCTGCTCGGGGACCGGCCGCGGACAGTGGCGGCCCTGGGCCGCTCGTATCTGCAGCCCGGCATCGAAGATGTCGTGTTCCTGACCATGACGTTCGACTCCGGCGTCGTGGCGCACGCGCAGATGTCGTGGCTCGATCCCCACAAGGAGCGGCGGCTGACCCTGGTCGGGTCGCGCCAGATGGCGGTCTTCGACGACATGGTGCCGCGCGAGAAGCTGCGGATCTACGACAAGGGCGTCGAGCGCGCGCCGGAGTATCGGTCATGGGGCGAAAGCCTCTCGGTGCGGGAGGGCGACATCTTCATACCAAGACTTTCCAATGCGGAGCCGTTAGCGGTGCAACTGAAACATTTTGCGCAGGTGGTCCGCGGTGAGGCGACCCCGCGGGCCGACGCGGCCGACGGGGTGCGCGTGGTGCGCGTGCTCGAAGCTGCGTCCCGCTCGCTGGCGCAGGGCGGTGTTCCCGTCAGCGTGGCGGAGGGCATGTGAGCGTCGCTGACGAGCTGATCCAGCGCACCGAGCGCCGCGACCTGACGTTCGGCATCGTGGGTCTCGGCTATGTGGGCCTGCCCCTGGCGCTGGAGCTGGCCCGGTCCGGCTACCGGGTGCTGGGCTACGACGTGAATGCCGGCGTGGTCGACGCGGTGAATGCGGGCCACTCCCACGTCAAGGACGTCGCCGACGCGCAGCTGGCGGAGGTACGCGGCCGCCTTACCGCCACCGCCGATCCGGCCCGGCTCGCCGAGGCGGATGCCATCTCCATCTGTGTGCCGACGCCGCTCTCGAAGTTCAAGGATCCGGACGTCAGCTACATCGTCGCCGCGACGGAAGCGGTCAAGCGTACGCTGCGCCGGGGCCAGGCGATCATCCTCGAGAGCACGACCTATCCGGGCACCACGCGGGAGATCCTGCTGCCCGCGCTGGAGAGCACCGGCCTCACGGTCGGCGAAGACTTCTTCCTCGCCTTCAGCCCCGAGCGCGTGGATCCGGGTAACGCCGTCTGGCATACCCGCAATACCCCCAAGGTGGTCGGTGGAATTACGCCCGACTGCCGGCGGGTGGCCGTGGCGCTCTACCGGCCGGCCATCGAAACGCTGGTGGCCGTCTCGACCACGGAAGCGGCCGAGCTGGTCAAGCTGCTCGAGAACACCTTTCGCAGCGTGAATATCGGTCTGGTGAACGAGATGGCCATCGTCTGCGACAAGCTGGGGGTGGACGTCTGGGAGGTCATCGAGGCAGCGGCCACCAAGCCGTTCGGCTTCATGAAATTCCTGCCGGGGCCCGGGCTGGGCGGCCACTGCATCCCCATCGATCCTCATTATCTCGCCTGGAAGATGCGCGGGCTCAACTACAAGACCCGCTTCATCGACCTTGCCGGCGAGCTAAACACGGAGATGCCGCTGTTCTGGGTCCGGAAGGTGGCCGAGGCGCTCAACAGTGCGGGCCGTTCGGTGCGAGGCGCACGCGTGCTCGTGCTCGGCGTCGCCTACAAGCGGGATATCGAGGACATTCGCGAGAGTCCTGCGCTCGACATCATCCGGCTGCTGGAACAGCAGGGCGCCGACGTTGCCTATCATGACCCGCACGTGCCCGTCTTCCGCGAGGACGGCAACGAGTACAGGTCCGTGCCGCTCGACCGCGCCACCCTCGAGGCCGCGGATTGCGTCATGGTCGTGACCGATCACTCGGCGATCGACTTTCACCTGGTGAAGCGGCACGCCCGCCTGGCGGTGGATACCCGCCGGGCGCTGCCGCGGGGAGACTGAGCATGCATGTCGCGGTGGTGGGCAGCGGCTATGTCGGGCTGGTGGCGGGCGCGTGCCTCGCTGAAACCGGTAACGACGTCGTCTGCGTCGACGTCGACGAGCGGAAGATCGAGCGGCTGCGCCGGAACGACATCCCCATCTATGAACCGGGCCTCGAGGACATGGTACGCCGCAACCAGGCGGAGGGCCGGCTGGGGTTCAGCACTGACATCGCCGACGCGGTGCGGCGGGCCCGGGTGATCTTCATTGCGGTCGGGACCCCGCCCGACGAAGACGGCTCGGCCGACCTCAAGCACGTGCTCGCGGTGGCCACCGCGATCGGGACGCACATGAACGAGCCCAAGGTGGTCGTTACCAAGTCCACCGTGCCGGTGGGTACCGCGGCCAAGGTGCGTGCCGCGATCGAGGCCCGAACCAAGATCCCCGTCGCGATCTGCTCGAACCCCGAGTTTCTCAAGGAGGGCGCGGCGATCGACGACTTCATGAAGCCCGACCGTGTGGTCATCGGAGTCCACTCCGAT
>Ga0247829_10000852_pt1 | contig 12913 bp, 9 predicted proteins | sample 12C_Control_Day4_FD_207765 | JGI IMG/M metagenome (GOLD analysis project Ga0247829, IMG submission 207765) | Soil microbial communities from agricultural site in Penn Yan, New York, United States - 12C_Control_Day4 | ecosystem: Environmental > Terrestrial > Soil > Agricultural land | place: USA... | reverse complement strand
GCGCAGCGTGAGGCCGCGCGTGCCCTCGCGCATCGCGTCGATCAGGGCCACGAAGCCCTGCAGGTTCGAGCCGCTCTTGCCGGCCACCGCGCCCACGCTCTGGCTCAGGCTGCGGCCGCTGGTGCGGGCCGCGTCCTGCAGCTGCTCGACGCTGCGCGCGCCGATGCCGCGCGCGGGGAAGTTCACCACGCGCAGGAAGCTGGTGTCGTCGTTCGGGTTCTCGATCAGGCGCAGGTAGCTCAGCGCGTGTTTCACCTCGGCGCGTTCGAAGAAGCGCAGGCCGCCGTACACCTTGTACGGCATGCCGGCGTTGAACAGCGCGCTTTCCATCACCCGGCTCTGTGCGTTGCTGCGGTACAGCAGCGCGATGTCGCTGCGGTTCACGCCTTCGCGGTGCAGCTGCCTGGCTTCGTCGACGAACCACTGGGCCTCGGCGAAGTCGCTCGTGGCCTCGAACACACGCACCGGCTCGCCGGGGCCGGCCTCGGTGCTGAGGTTCTTGCCGAGGCGGTTCGAGTTGTGGGCGATCAGCTCGTTGGCGGCATCGAGGATGTTGCCGAACGAGCGGTAGTTGCGCTCGAGCTTGATGACCTGCTGCACCTCGAACTCGCGTTCGAAGTCGGTCATGTTGCCCACCCGGGCGCCGCGGAACGCGTAGATGCTCTGGTCGTCGTCGCCCACCGCGAACACCGCGGTGTGGGGGCCGGCGAACATCTTGAGCCAGGCATATTGAAGCTTGTTGGTGTCCTGGAACTCGTCGACGAGGATGTGCTGGAAGCGGCGCTGGTAGTGGTCGCGCAGCGCGGCGTTGTCGCGCAGGATCTCGTACGTGCGCAGCATCAGCTCGGCGAAGTCGACCACGCCTTCGCGCTGGCACTGGTCTTCATAGGCCTGGTACACCTCGGCGAGCACACGGCTCTGCGCGTCGTGCACGTCGATGTCCCCGGGGCGCTGGCCTTCCTCCTTGGCGCCCGCGATGGCCCACGTGATCTGCTTCGGCACGTAGCGCTCTTCATCGAGGTTCATCGCCTTGATGACCCGCTTGACGGCCGACAGTTGGTCGGCCGAGTCGAGGATCTGGAAACCCTGCGGCAGGTTGGCGAGTTTCCAGTGCGCCCGCAGGAAGCGGTTGCACAGGCCGTGGAACGTGCCGATCCACATGCCCCGCACCGGAATCGGCAGCATCGCACCGAGGCGGGTGAGCATCTCCTTCGCGGCCTTGTTCGTGAAGGTCACGGCCATCACACCCCCGGGCGACAACTGGCCGGTCTGCATGAGCCAGGCGATTCGCGTCGTGAGCACCCGCGTCTTGCCCGACCCGGCGCCGGCGAGGATCAGCGCGGGGCGTGCCGGCAGCGTGACGGCGGCGAGCTGCTCCGGGTTCAGGTTGTGGAGCAACGGCGACGCGGAGGACTCGGGGAAAGCGGGGGAATGCATCCCCGCATTCTATGAAGCCACCGTCCTCCCCCGCCCCCGGAATCGGGTCAGCGGGGGTAGACAATTATCGTTTTTGGGATTATTTTCCCAATCATGACCGAAACCCCCGCGCTTTCACGCGCGCTCGACCAGGCCGTCGCCCGGTTGCTGCGACCGCTTTGCCGGCTGATGCTGCGGCACGGGATGGCGTTCGGCGCCTTCATGGACTTGGCCAAGCGCACCTACGTCGATGTGGCGATGTCCGAGTTCAACCTGCCTGGCAAGAAGCCCACCATCTCCCGGGTGGCCATCCTGTCCGGCCTGACGCGCAAGGAAGTGCAGCGCCTTGTCGCCGAGCAGGGCGGTGAGGCCGCGGAAGGCGGCGAACGCTACAACCGGGCCTCCCGGGTGCTCACCGGCTGGATCCGGGATCCCGAGTTCTGCAGCCCGCGGGGTCTTCCGCGGCCACTGGAGGTCGACGGCGAGAAGGGTTTCGCGGCCCTGGTGCACCGCCACAGCGGCGACATGCCGGTCCGGGCCGTGCTCGACGAGCTGGTGCGCGTGGGCGCCGTGCAGCGCCTCGACGACGGCCGCGTGGAACTGCTCACGCGCGCGTACGTGCCGCAGGCGAGCGCCACCGACAAGCTGCACATCCTCGGCACGGACGTGGCCGACCTCATCGGCACCATCGACCACAACCTCGCGCACGGCGACACGCAGCCGCGCTTCCAGCGCAAGGTGATGTACCACGGCATCCCCGCCGAGAAGGCCCCCGCATTCCGGAGCCTGGCCGCGGCCGAGGCGCAGGCACTGCTCGAGCGCCTCGACCGCTGGCTGGCCGAACACGACACCGCCGCCCCCGGCGATGCGCGCATGCGCGTCGGGCTCGGCATCCATGCCATCGAGGAGGCCGTCGCGCCCCCCACCGATCCTGAAGGACCCTCGTCATGAACACCCGACCCCTCGCACCCGCCAGCCTCGTCGCAGCCACACTCCTCCTCGTCTCCTGTGGAGGCGGTGGCGGCACCGGCGATGGTGGCGGCATCGGCGGCACGGGCGGCACGATGCGCGTGTCGCTCACCGACGCCCCCGCGTGCGGCTACGACGAAGTGAACATCACGATCGATCGCATCCGCGTCCACCAGAGCAGCACCGCCACGGACGCCGACGGCGGCTGGCAGGACATCATCGTTTCGCCCGCCCGCCGCATCGACCTGCTCACGCTCACGAACGGTGTGCTCGACGAACTCGGCGAGACGGCCTTGCCCGCCGGCCGCTACACGCAGATGCGGCTTGTTCTCGCGGACAACGGTTCGCTGTTGCCGCCGCCCAATTCGGTGGTCCCGACCGGCGGCACCGAGGTCGCTCTCACGACGCCCAGCGCCCAGCAGAGCGGCCTGAAGCTCAACACGGCCATCGACGTGCCCGCAGGCAAGGTCGCCGACGTGGTGCTCGACTTCGACGCCTGCAAGTCGGTCGTCAAGCGCGGCAACTCCGGGGAGTACAACCTGAAGCCGGTGATCCAGGTGATCCCGCTGCTGGCCGACGCCGGACTGCGGGTCACCGGCTACGTCGACCCGTCGGTCGCCGCAAGGGCCTCCGTGTCGGTCCAGTTCGGCGGCGTGCCCGTCAAGGCCACGGTTCCGGACCTGACCGGACGCTTCGTGCTGTACCCGGTGCCGGCCGGCACGTACGACCTCGTGGTGTCGGCCACCGGGCGCGTGAATGCGGTCGTGACCGGCGTGCCGGTCGTGGCGGCGGTGCCCACCGCCCTGAACGACGCGGCCCATCCGGTGCTGCCGCCCGCGAGCGCCGGCCGCGCCGTCATCGGCACGCTGACACCCCCCACCGCCTCGCTGCGCGCACTGCAGACCCTCACGGCCGGGCCCACGTTCGAAGCCGCCTGGGCGTCGGTCGACGCCGTCGCGGGCGCCTTCACCCTGGGCCTGCCCATCGGCGCTCCGGTGCGGGCCACCTACATCGCACCGCCCGCCGCGCTGGTCTTCTCCACCGACGCAGCCGTGGGTGGCCGCTACCGCCTGGACGCGGCCTCCGGCGGCGTCCACAAGACCGTCGACATCGACACCTCGGCCACCGTGCCGCCGGTGACCCTCACCTTCCCCTGAGCCGCAGTACCATGAAACACACCGCCTCCCTCTTCCTGCTCGCGGCGTTCGCCACCGGCTCCGCCTTCGCCCAGGTGGGTGTCTCCGTCGAGGTCCACCAGCCCGGCGTGTACGGCCGCATCGACATCGGTCAGCAGCCGCCACCCGTGGTCTACGCCCAGCCGATCATCATCGCCCCGGTCCACCAGCGCCGGGAGCCGATGTACCTGTACGTGCCGCCGGGTCACCAGAAGAAGTGGGACAAGCACTGCGCGAAATACAACGCCTGCGACCGCCCGGTGTACTTCGTGCGCGAGGACTGGGTACAGCAGCGTTACGACGAGGCCCATGGCCACCCCGGCAAGGGCAAAGGCAAAGGCAAGGACAAGGGGCATGGCCATGGCAACGGCAAACATGGCGACTGACATGGCGTCCGCCTGCCCGTTGCAGCAAGCGGCGGCAAGCATCGCCGTCGTCCGGCCGGAGCGCTTCTGCTTCGGCCAGTTGAGCGCCGCCCGTCAAGCCGCCATCAGCCGGATCCTGATCCTCGACACGCAGGCCCACCTGGCGGCGATGACGGCGGTCATGCTCCATGACGCGGGCCACACGGCCCGCTGGTGCCTGGACACCCGCGACGCGCTCGACCTGCTGGAGACCGGCCACCGTTTCGACCTGCTGCTGGCGCCCGCGCTCCATCCCACGGTCGAGGCCGGCCTTGCCTTCGTGCGTGCCGCCCGCGCCCACCAACCGGACCTGCGCGTCGTGCTGACCCACGGCTCGGCGTGCGAAGCCCGTTCGGAGATCCCCGACGCCTTCGACCGGCTGGCCAAGCCCTACACCCGCGCCCGGCTGCAGCGCAAGGTCAGCGAGGTGCTCGACCGCGGCTGAGGCGGTCGATCGCCGCAGCCCGACAAGGGCTTGCAAGCGGCGTAGAATGCGCCACCGGGCCCAAATTTTGGCGCCCGGTTTTTTGTTTCCGGCGCCCGCCGGAAGGAACCGGGTTTCCAGGTCAAGCGCTCGCATTTCAAGGAGCGATTCAATGGAAATCTTCGACTACGACAACGTCCTGCTGCTGCCGCGCAAGTGCCGCGTGGAAAGCCGGTCCGAGTGCGATGCCTCCGCCGAGCTCGGCGGGCGCACCTTCAAGCTGCCGGTGGTGCCGGCCAACATGAAGACGGTGGTGGACGAACCCATCACCGAGTGGCTCGCCGCCAACGGCTACTTCTACGTGATGCACCGCTTCGACCTCGACAGCGTGGCCTACGCCACCCGCATGCGCGAGAAAGGCCTGTTCGTCTCGATCAGCTCGGGCGTGAAGGCGGAGGACTACGCCGTGATCGACCGCCTCGCCGCGAGCGGCGTGGGCGCCGACTACATCACCATCGACATCGCGCACGGCCACGCCGAGAGCGTGCGCAAGATGATCGAGCACATCAAGGCGAAGCTGCCGGACACGTTCGTCATCGCCGGCAACGTGGGCACCCCCGAGGCCGTGATCGACCTCGAGACCTGGGGCGCCGACGCCACCAAGGTGGGCATCGGCCCCGGCAAGGTCTGCATCACGCGCCTGAAGACCGGCTTCGGCACCGGTGGCTGGCAGCTGAGCGCGCTGAAGTGGTGTGCCCGCGTGGCCACCAAGCCCATCATCGCCGACGGCGGCATCCGCGACCACGGCGACATCGCCAAGAGCGTGCGCTTCGGCGCGGCGATGGTGATGATCGGCTCGCTGTTCGCCGGCCACGAGGAATCGCCGGGCAAGACGGTGGAGTCCGACGGCAAGCTCTTCAAGGAGTACTACGGCTCGGCCAGCGACTTCAACAAGGGCGAGTACAAGCACGTCGAGGGCAAGCGCATCCTCGAGCCCATCAAGGGCAAGCTCGCCGACACGCTGCGCGAGATGCGCGAGGACGTGCAGAGCTCGATCAGCTACTCGGGCGGCACGAAGCTCGCCGACATCCGCAAGGTGAACTACGTGATCCTCGGCGGGGACAACGCGGGCGAGCACCTGCTGATGTGACGGCCCTCACGGTGCCGGTGTCCGCCAGCGCACCGTGAACCCCACGCCGCGGCCGGCGAGACCCGGCCCCGCACACACGTCGCCCCCGAGCCGCCGCGCGGCCTCGCGCACGATCGCGAGGCCGAGGCCGGTGCCGGCCGCCGCCACGCCGGCACCCCGCTCGAACCGCTCGAACAGGCGGGGGACGTCGGCCGGGGCGATGCCCGGCCCGTCGTCGAGCACGGCGACGCACAGCCCCTCTTCCCCGCCCTCCAGCTCGACCTCCACCTCCGAGCCCGCCGGGCAGTAGGCGAGTGCGTTGCGCACGAGGTTTTCGAGGATGGAGTTCACGGCGCCCGCATCGGCCAGCACGACGAGCCGCTCGGGCGACCGCAGCGACACCTCGATGCCCCCGGCCTCGGCCCGGGGCGCAAGGCCGATCAGCACCTGCCGCGCCGTCTCCACCAGGTCGACCGGCGTGGCCGCGCGCGCCGCGCCGGCCTCCAGCCGCGCGAGGGTCAGCAACTGGTGCACGAGGTGCGAGGCGCGATCGGCCGCACGCTCCAGCGCGGCACGCGATTCGTCCCGTTCGGCCTCGGTCCCGGCCCGCGCGAGGCGGTGCGCCTGCGCGCACACCACGGCGAGCGGGGTGCGCAGTTCGTGGGCCGCGTCCTGCACGAAGGCCCGCTCCCGCGCGATGCCGTCGCGCGTGCGCGCGAGCTGCGTCTCGAACGCCTCGACGAGCGGGCGCAGCTCGGCGTGGCGCGGTGTCACGCCGAGCGGGGACACGTCGAACGGCGCCCGCGCCGCGATGCGCGCGGCCAGCGCGCGCAGTGGCGCGAGGCCGCGGCGCACCGCGAGCCAGGCGGGCAACACGACGAGCGGGAACGCCACCAGCAGCGGCACGAGCAGCCCGGCCGACAGCCAGCGCAGCAGCATCGGTGTGCCGACCGAGGGTTCCAGCAGCCACAGGCGCCATGCCGGCGAGTCGACCACGATCGAGTCGTACGCGACACCGCCCACCGTCACAGGCCCGCCCCCGGGAGCCGCCGAGCGGATGGGCAGCGACGCGAGCGCGGTGGACGTGTAGGCGAGCCGGCCTTCGGGCGACTCGACGCGGAACAGCAGGTCGCCCATGCCGTCGAGCCCGGCATGCTGCCGCGACCGGTTGAACTGCACCTCCGACGACCGCACGATCAGCGCGACGCCGTCGGCGTCCGCGCCGGCGAGGGTCTCGACCAGCGTCTCCGCCGCCGGTCGCAGCACCTGCTGCCGCGCCACTGCGGTCTTGAACGCCAGCAGGTCGATGGCCACCAGCACGACCCACACGAGCACGAACGCGACGACCAGCGCCAGCACGACCCGGCGAGACAGCGACGGTGTGAACAGGCCCCTCATGGCACGAACTGGTAGCCGACCCCGCGCACGGTGCGCACGCGCCCGGCGCCGATCTTGCGGCGCAGGTTCGACACGTGCACCTCCACCGTGGCCGGATCCACCGGGTCTCCCGCGGGCTCCAGCCGCTCGCCGAGACCGCCCTTGGACACCACGTCGCCCGGCGTGCGGGCCAGCTCGACGAGCAGGCGGAACTCGCGGGCCGACAGGTCGAGCGGCTGGCCCGACAGCGTGACTCGGTGCGCCCGCGGTTCGATCGCCAGCACGCCGAAGGTCCACACCGCGCTCGCCTGCTGCACGGTGCGCCGGTGCACGGCCCACAGGCGCGACACCAGCTCGGCCATCGCGAACGGCTTGACGATGTAGTCGTCGGCGCCCCCGTCGAGCCCGGCGAGCCGCTCGTCCAGCGCGGACCGTGCCGTGATCACGAGCACCGGCGTTGCGACGGCGCCCGCCCGCCAGCGCCGCAGCAGCGCGAGGCCCTCGCCGTCCGGCAGCGTCAGGTCGAGCAACACGGCGTCGACCTCCGGACCCGGGCGATCGGGCACGTCCGCCATCCGGCGGACCCACAGCGCGGAAAAACCTTCCTGCCGCAGCGACGCGAGCAGCGCCTGGCCCAGGTCGAGGTCGTCTTCGATGATGAGCAGGTGCATGGGGCGCACTGTAGCCGCCGCACCTTGCGCGTTCCCAAAGCGCGGCGGCGCGGGCTTTGGCATCGCTTCAGGTGGTCTCCCGAACACTGGCGGCTTCCCACCCACCGATGGAGATCGCATGTTCCTGACGCCCCTGTCCCACGCCCTGACCCGCCGCAAGGCCCTCCTCGCCGCGCTCGCCGGCACGGCACTGACCGCCTGCGGCAGCGGAGGCGATGACCTTGCCGACCCGGCGCCCGAGACGCCCGCCGGCCAGGCCGCGCGCGAGGCCGTCGCCGCGGGGTTGGTCAGCGCGGTCTTCGGCACCGTGGCGCCCGATCGCGTCGAGGTCGCCGCCGCCGGCCACCGGCGCATCGACGCCCTGGACGCCGTCTCCGTGGGCGACCCGTACGCCCTCGGCTCGAACACGAAGGCGATGACCGCCGCGGCCATCGCCGCGCTCGTGCAGCAGGGGCTGGCTGCATGGACCACCACCGTGGGCGACGTGATGCCCGCCGCGGGCTCCGCCTTCGCCCAGGTCACGCTCGGCCAGTTGCTGGACCACCGAGGCGGCCTCCCCGCATTCAACGGATCGGCCAGCGACGAAGCGGTCTTCCTGGCCGCCTGGATGGCCTCGGGCCGACCCATGCCCGCCACGCTGATGCAGCGGCGCGCGGTCCTCGCGGCGCACCTGCTCGCGGGCGCGCCGGCGGCGGGTGTCGTGCCGGGCCGCGACTTCCACTACTCCAACGCCGGCTACGCCCTCGCGGCGGCGATGGTCGAGGCACTGGCCGGCCGCCCGTTCGAGCAACTGTTCGACGAAGTCCTCGTGAAACCGCTCGGCCTCAGCGGCGCGTGGCGGAGCCTGGCGCCGATCCCGGACGGGCAGCCCGATCGCCATCAGGGTGAACGCGACGCCCTGGCGCGCTGGTTGCCCGACGCGGAAATCATGGCGGCCGACCCGTGGGCGGAGGTGCTGGGCCCCGCGGGGCAATGGGTCTGCGCCGCGCGGAGCCACGGGGAGTGGCTCCGCTGGCACCTCGTGGCGTTGCAGGGCGGCACGACGCCACTCGCGGCGGCCTACCTGCAACGCCTGCGCGCCGCCGCGGACAACGACTACGTGCTGGGCTGGCAGGGCGGTGTCCACCCGACCCTGGGCCGGATGTTCGCCCACACCGGCCACGTCGCCGGCTTCATGGCGGAAGTGGTGGTGCGAGCGGACGGCCGGCGCGCGGTGTTCGGTCTCACGAACACCGGGCACATGGCCGCGGATGGTTCGAGCTGGGTGCTGGAGGCGCTCGACACGCGGATGCTGCCCTTGATGGCGGGCTGACCGACACGCCGCCCGCTCAGTCCGCGATCATTCCCGACCGCTGCCCCGGCTCCACCACCAACCGGTCCAGCGCCCGCAGCGGCCGCACCGTGGTGGACGCCGGCTGCACCGGGCACGCCCCGGTCTGCAGGTACGACAGCGCCGAGGCCGTCAGCGTCTCGGTGGCGTCGCCCAGGTTCTTCGAGAAGTCGTCCTTCACGGCGCAGGTCAGCGGCAGGCCGCTGTAGTACCGGCCCTGGCCCGCGGCGTTCAGGCTCTCGAAGTTGACGAGGCTGTAGACGTTGTCGCACACGTCCTGCGGCGAGAAGCCCACCGGCTTGCCGCAACTGGCGCTGCCGATGGTGACCACCGTGGCGTACGGCTTCAGGCCGTTGACCACCATCTCGCTGGCCGAGCAGGTGCGCGGCCCAGTCAGCACCACCACGCGCGGGAACGCGGTGCCCCCCTGGTTCGTGAACGTGTAGTTCGAGTCGCGCAGGCCGCTGATCGGGTTGAATGCCAACCGGGTGAACAGCGCGCCGGCCCGCGTGGCGCCGGCCACCAGCGACCCGAGGTGCGTGGCCGTGGAGACCCGCCCGCCGCCGTTGTAGCGCAGGTCGAGGATGAGTTCGGTGGCGCCGGCCTGGCGGAACTGGGTGATGGCCGCGGTGAGCGGGGCCTCGGCCTGCGTGACGAAATCCTTCAGCGACAGGTAGCCCGCCTTCGCGCCGCCAGGCAGCGTGAACACGGTGTTCGCCGTGACCGGCACGAGGCTGTAGCGGGCGCCGGTGAGCGTGACCGTGCGCTGCGCGCCGTTGGTCTCGAGCACGAGCGTCAGCACGTCGCCCTCGCGGGTGGGCGACAGCGAGGCGAAGTTGCCCGACTGCACGAGCTGCGTGGCCGCGATGCCGTTGGCCGCCACGACCGTGTCGCCGCGGGACACGCCCGCGGTGGCCGCCGGGCTGCCCGGGTCGACGTACCGCACCTTCAGCGGCAGCGTGCCCTCGGTGCCGTTGACGGACACCCCGTAGCCGAGCGTGCGCCCCTCGACGAAGAACTCGTCGAAGGCGGAACGGCTCTCGATGTAGCTGAAGCGGTCGCGGGGTTCGCTGGCGTCGCCCTGGAACCGCAGCGCATCGAGGTAGGCCTCGGGGTCGGCGTACCCCTCGGGCGACGGCGTGGGCGACTTGCCGGCCCAGAAGTAGTATTTCGCCATTTCGCCGCGAAGCCACAGCTTCTCGTTGTTGATGGTGCACGAGAACGACTTGCCGTCGTGGCTGTAGTCGTAGTCGTCGTCATCGCTGCCGCAGCTGGCCAGCAGGGCGAGCGCCGCACAGGCCGCCGTTCGAAGCAGAAATCGCATGCAGGATCCTCCAGAGACCTCCCACGATATCAGCCCGGCGGCGGCACCTACAATCGACCCTTCCCCCGTTTCAGCCTGTTTCACCGAGCCACCCCACCGGGGGCGTCCGGACCCGCACCATGACCGAACTCGCCAAATCGTTTGAGCCCGCCGCCATCGAAGCCCGCTGGGCCCCGCTGTGGGAGCAGAGCGGCCTGTACGAACCCACGCTCGACGCCTCGAAGCCGTCGTTCGCGATCCAGCTGCCCCCGCCCAACGTCACGGGCACGCTGCACATGGGCCATGCGTTCAACCAGACGATCATGGACTCGCTCACGCGCTACCACCGCATGCGCGGGCACAACACGCTGTGGGTCCCGGGCACCGACCACGCCGGCATCGCCACGCAGATCGTGGTCGAGCGCCAGCTGCAGGACAAGGGCCAGAGCCGCCACGACCTCGGCCGCAAGAACTTCGTCGCCCGCATCTGGGAGTGGAAGGAGCAGAGCGGCTCCACCATCACGCAGCAGATGCGCCGCATGGGCGACTCGGTCTCGTGGAAGCACGAGTACTTCACGATGGACCCGAACCTGTCGGCCGTCGTCACCGAGACCTTCGTCAAGCTGTTCGACGAGGGCCTGATCTACCGCGGCAAGCGCCTCGTGAACTGGGACCCGGTGCTCCGCTCGGCCGTGTCCGACCTGGAAGTGTCGAGCGAGGAGGAAGACGGTTCCCTCTGGCACATCCGCTACCCCCTGGCCGACGGCTCGGGCGAGGTGGTGGTGGCTACCACGCGCCCCGAGACGATGCTGGGCGACGTGGCCGTGATGGTGCACCCGGAAGACGAGCGCTACACCGCGCTGATCGGCCGTGAGGTGAAGCTGCCGCTGGTGGGCCGCAACATCCCCGTGATCGCCGACGAGTACGTCGACCGCGAGTTCGGCACCGGCGTCGTGAAGGTCACCCCGGCCCACGACACGAACGACTACGCCGTGGGCCAGCGCCACAAGCTGCCGATGATCGGCGTGCTGAACCTCGACGCCACCATCAACGAGAACGCCCCCGAGGCCTACCGCGGCCTCGACCGCTTCGTCGCGCGCAAGCGCGTGGTGGCCGACCTGGAGGCGCAAGGCTTCCTCGTCGAGGTCAAGAAGCACAAGCTGATGGTGCCGCGCTGCGAACGCACGGGCCAGGTCATCGAGCCCATGCTGACGGACCAGTGGTTCGTCGCCATGACGAAGGCCGGCGCCGACGGCACCAGCATCGCCCAGAAGGCCATCGACGTGGTCGAGAGCGGCGAGGTGAAGTTCTTCCCCGAGCAGTGGGTCAACACCTACAACCAGTGGATGAAGAACATCCAGGACTGGTGCATCTCGCGCCAGCTGTGGTGGGGCCACCAGATCCCGGCCTGGTACGGCACGGGCGGCGAACTCTTCGTCGCGCGCGACGAGGCGGAAGCCCGCGCGAAGGCCTCCGCCGCCGGCTACACCGGCGAGCTGACCCGCGACGAGGACGTGCTCGACACCTGGTACTCGTCGGCCCTCGTGCCCTTCTCGTCGCTCGGCTGGCCGAACAAGACGAAGGAACTCGACCTGTTCCTGCCCTCCTCCGTGCTGGTCACGGGCTTCGACATCATCTTCTTCTGGGTCGCCCGGATGATCATGATGACCAAGCACTTCACCGGCCAGGTGCCGTTCCGCCACGTCTACATCCACGGCCTCGTGCGCGACTCGCAGGGCAAGAAGATGAGCAAGTCGGAAGGCAACGTGCTCGACCCGGTCGACCTGATCGACGGCATCGCGCTCGGCCCCCTGCTCGACAAGCGGGTCGTGGGCCTGCGCAAGCCGGAGACGGCGCCGCGCGTGCGCAAGGACACCGAGAAGGAATTCCCAGACGGCATCCCCGCGTTCGGCGCCGACGCGCTGCGCTTCACGTTCGCGTCGCTCGCCAGCCTGGGCCGCAACATCAACTTCGACAGCAAGCGCTGCGAGGGCTACCGCAACTTCTGCAACAAGCTCTGGAACGCCACGAAGTTCGTGCTGATGAACTGCGAGGGCCAGGACTGCGGCGTCGACGAATCGAAGCCGGTGGAACTCTCGCAGGCCGACCGCTGGATCATCGGCGAGCTGCAGCGCGTGGAGGCCGAGGCGGCCAAGGGCTTCGCCGAGTACCGCCTCGACAACGTCGCCACCGCGCTCTACCAGTTCGCGTGGGACGAGTACTGCGACTGGTACCTGGAGATCGCGAAGGTGCAGATCCAGAACGGCAACGAGGCGCAGCAACGCGCCACGCGCCGCACGCTGATCCGCACGCTCGAGACGCTGCTGCGCCTGCTGCACCCCATCACGCCGTTCGTCACGGCCGAACTGTGGGAACGCGTGGCGCCGGTGGCGGGCCGCGCGGGCGACAGCATCGTGGTGGCGAAGTACCCCGAGGCCGACCTGTCCCGCATCGACGCCGAGGCCGACGCCTGGGTGGCCAAGCTCAAGGGCCTCGTGGGCGCCTGCCGCGTGCTGCGCAGCGAGATGCAGCTGCAGCCGGGCAACCGCGTGCCGCTGAACACCTTCGGCGACCACGAGTTCCTGACCGCCGCCGCGCCGCTGCTGAAGGCGCTGGCGAAGCTGTCGGAGGTCAACGTGCTGGGCGACGAGGCGGCATTCGTGGCCGCCACCAGCCTGTCACCGGTGACCAACCTGGGCGACGCCCGCCTCGCGC
>Ga0247829_10000850_pt1 | contig 12924 bp, 8 predicted proteins | sample 12C_Control_Day4_FD_207765 | JGI IMG/M metagenome (GOLD analysis project Ga0247829, IMG submission 207765) | Soil microbial communities from agricultural site in Penn Yan, New York, United States - 12C_Control_Day4 | ecosystem: Environmental > Terrestrial > Soil > Agricultural land | place: USA... | reverse complement strand
GGAGAGGATAACGCGGCCCTCTCCCCTGTCGACTGTGACGATCGCTGTTCTTGGGCGGCCTGCCTGGTGCACGGTCGCAATCGATTGCTCCGAGGCCGGAGCCAGCAACAGTTCACTCGCTTGCAGAGAAAAGCTGCCAGCCTGAACCCCCAGGGGTTTTTCGACGAGAACCTCGTCCAGCCGCGGCAGGTCGAAGTACCGCTGGACTGCGCCGGGCACCTGCCTGTCCGGAAGAAGAAGCAGTGTGCCGCCACGTCTGTTCGCGAACCGGTCGAGCGCTTCGAGGTCGCCGTTGCGGAGATCGTCGAGCGCCCCAACGATCAGGACGTCATATCGATCCACATCGACGTCGCTCAGAGACTTCGGCGTGTCACCGCTCACCGTAGCAGACGGTCGCGAAGTAGCTGCTGTCGATGCGACGTCGAAGAACGTATCCGACTCGAGAGCTCGACGGACGAACGTTACCGGCCAGGACGGACGCGGTTCGTACGCGAGTACTCGTACCGGCGCATCGCTCGCCACAATCATCGTGTCGGCGATGGACAAATCCCGCACCTCATCCGTGCTGACACGGACGCGGGCGCGGTACACGCCCGCGGCAGGCGGAACAAACGTCAATCGGCCGTCGAACCGCTCGCCGTCGGCACGCCACGTGTGCCGGGTGGTCTGAAGAACAGAGCCACGAACTTCGAGAGCAATCGACGAGGTGCGCCCGGCGACCCCGTTACCAATCATCGATGCCATAAGATCCACTCGCTGTGCCGTCATCGTGCGTCTCGGAGCGGTAAATGCGAGGATCGTCGTCTGCGGGCCGGGAACCGTCACTGGAACCGCGAAGACACGAGCCGAATCCTGCCCATCGATGTTTGCGTTTCCAATCGCTATCACCGCCTGCGGCGCGAGGCTCCCGTCTATCACGGCGTCCCGCTCGAGCTGCCGCACCAGCGCGGTTCGAAGGGCGACCGCCAGTGCATACTGCGGGTCGGATGCAGGCGGCAACCGAAATTCCACCGCCAGCGGCGCGCGCGTACGGCGCGCGATCGCCGGGTCCACCAGGCCCGCAACCGCTATGACAACGGCGGCCAGCCGCAGGGCGAATGTCATCGCCGCCGCTCCGTCCGGAACGCACGTTCGATCGGCGATTCCAACGCAGTGATTCCCGTCCGGGGCACGGTTCCAGCTACGAGCTGACCCGACACCTGGGCCGAGACGCGTTCGAGCGCCGCCGTGTCTCCGGCGGCGGTGATTTCACGGGATATGCCCTGCCACGCCGCGGCCGACGGGTCGATCTTCAGCGCCAGCTCGCCGATTTCGAGCAAGCGGCGTGCGTCGGGATGCTGCCCGGCGCGCGACCGCTGGACCGCTTCGAGCAGAATCGCGAGCAGAGACTGGATGCCTGCATGTGGCGGAGGCGGAGGTGCGCTGGCCGTGCGGCGCCAGCCTGCGGCCTCTGCCAGATCACCCGTCAGGCGCCGTGCAGGATCCAGCTTTCCTCGGACGGCGAGCGACCGCAGCAGATACCTGCTGCGCCCGAACGCGCGCTGCAGTGCCTCAACCGCGGCACGCGCGGGCGGCAGCGCGGCGCCAATCTCGAGGGCGGTGATTCTCTGCTCGACTCGCGTCATCTGCGAGATCGCCGCGTTGATATCACGGCGCGCGGCGTTTTCAAGACGCCCTTCCTGGATCTCGTGCGACCGCGCCGCCTCTTCCTCTTCGTCCTCCACGTGACCGCCGAGCAGGAAGATGAAGTTGCCACGCACTGTCCGCTGCTCCGCCGCGAGGGACGCCGCTTCTTCCGAGAGCGTGTCGCGCGACATGGCCGATGCCTGGCTTCGCAGCCGTTCGAGCTTGACCACGATCATCTGTTGCGACATCGCGTAACGATCGAGCTCGGGCGGCATATCGACGCCGGCGAGCGCGACCTGCCCCGGCCCTGCGACCTCGATGAAATACGTCTCCGAGGTGGCCGTTCCAGCGACGCCCGGCCGTTCGTCACGCGCCACGGCTCGATAGACGACCGAGTCACCGGGCCCGAGCCTCAGGGCAGGCAACGCCAACGCCGCCTCGACGTGCCATTCGCTCGTCGATGTCCGGCGCACGGTCGCCGGCAGCGTGCCCTCCACGAACTCGAAGTGCTCACCCGATCCTGAGACCTTGGTGTAGCGGACTTCGAGCGTCTCCAGTCCAAGATCGTCAGACGCGCTCGCGCTCAAGGGGATGGTTCCAGATCCGTCCGCGAGCAGCAGGTCCTTCGCTGGCGCCGTGATGCGGACCGATGGCGCGCGATCGGACTGCACGGTCAACGGAATCAGCATCGATCCAGATGTGGACGATTGCGGCTCGACGACGAAGTAGCCGCTGGACTTGGCGAGGACGATGGACGACAACTCTGCTCTGCCGAATCGAACGCTCCAGCCGGGTGGGAGCTCGAAGCCGATCCGACTTCCCTCGAGCGCATCGATCCGGTCCGGATTCGTCAAGGTGGTCGGTGGTCGATGCGTGTATGGGGGCGACTCCACGACGACTCTTATCACCGGCACACCGGCCGGCGCCGGCACCACCGCGCGCGTTATTTTCTCTATGGCGCTCTTTGCCGGAGTCGACACGCGCGGAGATGCAAGCCCCACCATCACTACTGCCGCAGCAAACGGCAGCGCGATATCGTGAGCACGCACGATCGACGCAGCCCGCACTCCGCGCAGCAGTGCCGATGCATCACAGGTGACGCGTTCGGTCACACGCGAGGAGGCGCGCTCCGGATGGCGCTGCAACTCTTCAGCCGTGATCACGAGGTTTCGGCACGACGGCTTGAACCGCTCGATTGCGGCTGCTGCGCCCCGGGACGTCGTGGAACCGCGCAGCAACGCGACGGCTGTCCCACCGGCTGCGATCGCCAGGCCCGCTCGCGCGACGCGCGACAGGAATCGCATGTCGGTCGCCGCCAGCAGGAGAAACACGGCCGCGCCGAAGAGAACGCAGACGGCGAGCTGACGCCACCATTGACGGCGCATCACCGCCGAAATCAGCCGCGAGACCGAGGATGGTTGCACGGCTGCGGGCTCAGGCCGCATGGTTTACGACCTCGCGGTGCTCGCGGACCGGTGAGCGACGCAGATAGGACTCCAGCGCAAGGAGCAGCAACGCAGCGGTCCACATCCAGCGGCCGTCCGATTCGTCGGTCTGACGCCATTGCGTCGCGTCCGGCGCCGCAGGCTCGCGCGACCACCCGGCCAGGGTCGCATCATCTATCCGCTCCGGCTCGCCCTCCTGGAAGCGCTCGAACGGCACGCGAGAATCAAGCGCGGCCTGCACGACTCGCGCAGCCGCCAGCGATTTCGGATCCACCTGCGCGTGGACGACGAGTGATCCCTGAGAGGGGAACGCCTGGATGGGAATGCGCCAGTGGCTCGTCGCGCGAAGCAGTCGCTGTGCTGCGCCGAAGGTCCAGTCACCAGCCGTCAGGCCGGTTGCCGACGTTGATGCTGCGGCGTCGAACTGAATCGTCATCGGCTGCTCAGCATCAGGAGCGTAGGCACCCGCGGTGGCGACGATCCGCCGTAGCGATGAAATGTCCTCCTCACCAGAGGGTGCGAAGATCCGTAATCCGCTCGATTGAATCGATCGCCTCGAGTACTCGACACGCGTGCCGGAACCCTCTATCGCAGGCAGAACGGTGAATGACCCGTCACCGTCGAGGACGGCGGTCCCCTTCATTGCCGGCGGATCCACTCCATCCTTCATCCGCACGAATCGGATTCCGATTCCCTTCGGCACGTTCGCGAGGGATCTCTCGTCGATCGATCCACGTTGAAAATCGGACACGAGGACGATCTCGCGGCGGGCCGGGGGAGCTCCTGCCAGCCATGCAGCAGCACGTCTTATACCCAGCGTGAGGTCCGGCGTTTCGAGCGATCGCCCCGGGCGTGCGCCCGAGAGCTCGACGTCGATGACGTCGCGATTCGCAGCTGGTGTGGCGCTCTCACTCGAATCGACGATCACGGCACGCGCCGTGCGGCCTTCCCACGCCGCGATCCGCGTGTTCGTCAGCCAGAGCGGCCGGGCGAGTGCCAGTACGGCCGACGCGATAATGGCTGCCCTGATCAGCAGCAGCAGCGGATCCGAGATCCTGCGGAGCCGGACCGCTGAGCGGTCCGAGGCTTGTATGAATCGGACCGTGGGCACGACCATTCGCCGCGCGTGGGGACGCCGGAGCAGATGGATCGCGATTGGAATTGCCAGCGCGATGAGGCCGATCAGAACCGTCGGCTGCAGCCACACCATCAGCGATTCGTCCGAACGCTGCGCTGCAGCAGGTGCTCGCGAAGAACGCGCCCTGGATCAACGTCGGTACGCGCGAGAGCATAGAGGATGTTCTCCGCTGCGCAGCGATCGCGCCACCCGGCCACGAATCTGTTCATCCGGGCGCGGTACCCGTCAGCCTGGCTGGAAGACATGAGGACGCGGCGTCCCGTCTCGCTGTCTTCGACTTCGAGATCGACATTGAAGGGCCAATCGAGCTCTTCTCGACTCAAGACGTGAAACACACTCACGTCATGACCCATCCGGGCTGCACGCTTGAGCTCCAGCTCGAACGCACCGTCATCGTCGTAGAGATCCGAAATGACGACGATGAGAGCGCGGCTTCGAAGAAGATCGACCGCACGACGGACGGCAGGCGCGGCCGCGGTGCTTCCGTGGGCCCTGGTGTTCGCGAGCGCTGTCAATACGCCGCGTAGATGAGAACGGCCGGGGCGACTGCCGATGTACGTTCTGACCTGCTCGTCATACACCGTCAACCCCGGAGCATCACCTTGCTTGGTTATGAGGTGTGCCAATGCGCCGGCAAGGACGCGCGCATAGGCAAGCTTCGAGACGCTGCCGTCTCCTTCGAATGCCATGGACGCACTCGCATCGAGCAGGATCTGCAGCCGCACGTTCGTGGTTTCGCGAAACTGCTTTGTGTAGATGCGGTCGGTGCGCGCAAACAGTTTCCAGTCGATGTATTTGAGATCGTCTCCAGCGCGGTAGTGCCGGTACTGGCTGAACTCGGCGCTGTACCCGTGAAATGGGCTGCGATGAAGACCCGAGAGCGCCCCCTCGACCGTCACACGGGCGACGAGCTCGAGATCGTGAAGCTGTACGAGAGCGTCAGGAGTCACGGACGGACGGCCGCGAGCAGGCGGTCGACGATCGCATCGGCGCCGATGCCTTCGGCTTCGGCCTGGAAGTTCACGAGTACTCTGTGGCGCAGAACCGGTGACGCCACTTCGATCACGTCTTCAGGCGCCGCGACGATGCGCCCGGCGAGGAGCGCGCGTGCCTTCGCCCCGAGCAGCAATGCCTGCCCCGCGCGCGGACCCGCGCCCCAGCGCACCCATTTCTGGACGAACTCCGGCGCGTCAGGGCCGGGCCGTGTGGCACGCACCAGCCGGGTGGCAAAGTCGACCACGTTCTCAGCGGCAGGCACTTCGCGAACGGCCGTGTGAAGTTGCTCGATGTCTTCGCCGTTTGCCACCGCGGTCACGTTCGGCTGCTGCGTGGCGGTCGTCGCCATGAGAATGCGACGTTCCTCGTCGGCGGACGGATAGCCGATCACCACATTGAACATGAAGCGATCGAGCTGCGCCTCAGGCAAGGGATACGTCCCTTCCTGCTCGATGGGATTCTGTGTCGCGAGCACGAATAAGGGCCGCGGCAGCGGAAAGCGAACCCCGCTCACCGTCACCTGATACTCCTGCATCGCCTCGAGCAGAGCGGCCTGCGTCTTGGGCGGCGTGCGATTGATCTCGTCGGCGAGCAGGATGTTCGCAAACACCGGCCCATGAATGAAGCGGATGACGCGTTTGCCCGTCGCGCGATCTTCTTCGATGACTTCGGCGCCGACGATGTCGGACGGCATGAGGTCGGGCGTGAACTGGATCCTGTTGAACTTCAGGTCGACGCAATCGGCGAGCGTCTTGATCAGCAGTGTCTTGGCGAGCCCGGGCACGCCGCGCAACAGGCAATGCCCGCCCGCGACGAACGCGATGAGGATCTCGCGGATCACGCGCTGCTGCCCGATGATCGCCTTTGCCAGCTCGCGCTCGATGCGCACGGCTGCATCGGCGACGCGTTCGAGTGAAGCGATCTCCCCGCGGCTGGTCGACATGCGTGGAAACGATTCTTTCACAGCTCGATCGTCGCGCTCCACCGCCGTTGACACCCCTCGTAGCGAGGAGTAGTGTAAGCGGTTGCAATCATCATGGCGCAATCCAAGTGGCAGAGCCTTCCCACCGAGGCGATCAATCCGGTCAGTCTCGCCGTCGATAAAGCTCCGGTAACCGAGATCGTCGACATGGCCATCAACGAGGACCGCAAGGTCATCGCGGCCGTGCAGAAGGAGCGGGAGCGCATCGCGCACGGAGTCGAGATCATCGTCCAGACACTCAAGAGAGGCGGACGCATCATCTTCATCGGTGCCGGCACGAGCGGACGGCTCGGCGTCGTCGAAGCGTCGGAAATGCCACCCACGTTCGGTACGTCGCCAAGCCTGGTGCAGGCGATCATGGCCGGCGGTCAGGACGCGGTCTTCAAAGCCAAGGAAGGCGTCGAAGACAATTACGAGGAAGGGGCGCGCAGCATCGGCCGCCTCCGGCTCGGCAAGAAGGACGTGGTCATCGGTGTGTCGGCCAGCGGCATGACGCCATTCGTTCGCGGCGGCCTGACGCGCGCGCGCAAAGTGGGCGCGAAGATCATCTTCGTCACCTGCTGGCCAGGATCCGAACTCCAGAACTTCGTGGATCTGCAGATCGCGCCGGCGGTCGGTCCGGAGATCATCGCCGGCTCCACCAGGCTGAAGGCGGGCACGGCGACGAAGATGGTGCTCAACATGCTGACCACCATCTCCATGATCAAGGTCGGCAAGACTTACGGCAACCTGATGGTGGACGTGCGCACCGGTTCCGAGAAGCTGAAGGACCGCGCGCGCCGCATTCTCGGGGTCACCACCGGCTTGACCTACGATGAGGCGGACGCTCTGCTCAAGCGCGCGAAGTGGAATGTCAAAGCCGCCATCGTCATGCAGAAGACCGGGCTGACCCTGGCGCAGGCGCTGCAAAGATTGAAGAAGGCCGACGACCTGGTGCGCGACGCGATCGGAGAAGACATCGAGCCGCGACTGCGGGAGCTGCTCAAGGCCTGAGGTCTCGCGCCGCGTCCTCGTCGAGAAAGATCTCCGCGTTGCGATGCAGCTGCAGGAAGGACGCGGGGAGCAGCGTCGTAATCGGTCCGTTGACGACCCGTTCGACGCATCGCGTCTTCGAGGGGCCCGTCGCAATCAGCACCGCCCTCCGCGCCTGAAGGATCGTTCCCATACCCATCGAGAGCGCCTCTGACGGCACGCGCTCCAGATCGCCGCCGAAGAGCGGCGCGTTGCTGCGGCGCGTCTCGGGTTTCAGCGTCACGCGATGCGTTCTCGCCTCGAGCTCCACGGCGGGCTCGTTGAAGCCGATGTGCCCGTTCGTCCCGATCCCCAGAATCTGCAGGTCGATCCCTCCGACGCGATCGATTTCACGCTCGTAGCGCTCGCACTCTTCCTGCGCGTCGGCGACCGCTCCATCCAGAAAGTTCGTGCGCAGCGGATCCGCGTTCACGTGATCGAACAGGTAGCGGTGCATGAAGGCACGATAACTGCGCGGATCATTCGCGTGCACGCCGAGGAACTCGTCGAGGTTGAACGTGATGGCGCGGCTGAAGTCCGCGTGGCCCTGCGTGTGAAGGGTGACGAGCTCCTCGTACAGCAGCAAGGGCGTCCGCCCTGTGGGCAGCCCCAACACGAGATCCGGTGTCTCCCGCAGCGCCTCGCCCACTCGCCGGGCGAGCTCTCGCGCGACCGCGCGTGCGTCCGGAAACACCAGGACTCTCGGGCTCCGCTGCATCAGTGCGTCTTGTATTGCGGAACGCTGGCATGCCCGCGCGCTTCCTGTAATGCGAGCAGCACCGCACCTGTCGCCGGTTCACGGTCCAGCAGCCGAACGCTGCTGCCGGGTGCCGCGGTCGGAAGCCGGCGCGACAACTCCTCGTCGAGCCAGGGCACAGCTTTGAAAATGCCGCCGGCGAGTATGAAGGGGAAGCGCTCGCCGATCAGATCGAGACGCCTCCCTACGGAGATTGCGGCTGACTCGAGCTCGTTGGCAGCCCCGCGCAGGATGCCGATCGCGACCTCATCGCCCTGCGCGAAGGCACGGTGGACGCACTGTGCGAGCGCTCCAATCGCGGCTGGTTTGAGATTCGTGTGGTAGACCTCGTGGATGAGGCCCTGCGGGCGGTCGACCCCGAAGTGGTCCAGCAGAAGAGGCGTGAGCGCAGTTTCCTTGCCGCGCTGGTCGGCGGCGCGCAAGACGGCGCGAAGCGCCGCGCGGCCGATCCAGTAGCCGCTGCCCTCGTCGCCGAGGACGTATCCCCAGCCGCCGGATCGTGCGGCCATTCCCGCGGCGTTGCGGCCGTACGAGATCGATCCCGTCCCCGAGATGATGACGATGCCGGGCTGACCGGGTGCGCCGGATTCGAGGGCGACGAGGGCGTCATTGACGACGAGCACGCGCGCCTTGTAGCCGATGCGCTTCATGATCGCGCGCACCACTGCGGCGTCGTCGGGCCGGTCGACCCCGGCGATACCGAGGCAGATGCCGTCGGGCACGATGTCGACGTCCTCCAGCGCTTTCTCCATGACCTGGTGGAGGACCTTCTCGACCTCGAGCTCGCCGACAGCCTGCAGGTTCGCGCCGACGCCGCGTGATTCGGCGATGACGGTGCCCCGCTCATCGGCGAGCTGACAGACCGTCTTCGTGCCTCCCGCGTCGATGCCGAGAACGTGGATCATGTGGTCCCAGAAAAAGGGGCGTCACGTTCGTGACGCCCTCTCGAACCCTCACCGCACGAGCGTTTCGCCTGAGAGCAGTATAGCGTCAGGCGAAAACGTGATCAGTAGCGGTACCTGAACACCAGCTGCAGCGTCCGTGGCGCATAGCCGGTGCCCACGCCAGTGATGGTGCCGAACGCGGTACTGGCGACGTCAGTGTTCGGGAAGCCGAACTGAACGTGATTGAACACGTTGAACGCCTCGACCCGTACGGCCAGGTTGTGGCTCGACCACGGCATCTGGAACGTCTTTGAAAGCGCGAGATCGACCCGCTCCAGTCCATCGCCATAGAACGCGTTGCGCGGGACCAGCATGTCTGCTGTGTCTCCGAAGGCAACCGGACGGAACGCGGATCGAGGCAGCACCTGCGTAGCGGTGTCCCTGTTCGATACGGTTGCCCCGACTACCGACGGATCGAGCAGGACCGGGCGCGACTCGGCGAATGCGTCGAAGTCGAGATCGACACCGGTCGAGGTCACCGTGAACGGAGTGCCGGAGGACAGCCTCACGACACCAGACAGCATCCAGCCGCCGAGCACCTGTCCGAGGACGCCGCGCTGGTCGAGGAAGAAGGGGAACCGGTAGCTGCCGTTCAGGGTGAACCGGTGGGGCGTGTGGAACCGCGACTTCGCGTGGGCGTAACTGGCGTTGGGTCCCTGCTGATTGCTGTCGCCAGCGCCGACGAACGTCGCTTCCGACGTCGTGTCTTCGGAGTTGCTGAACGTGTACGAGGCCTGGAGCTGGAGACCGTCGCTGAACCGCTTGTCCCATGACAGCTCGAGGCCGTCGTACCAGGACTCCGCATCATTACTGATGAGCAGATTCGTGATGTAGAGCGGGTTCGGCCGGCGCTCGTTCGTGCGCGGCACGCGTTGACTGATCTCGTTGTCGGCGATCGGCACCGGCACCGGGCACGTCGCGTTCACGGCGATGCCGGGCAGGAATCCAGTGCCCGCGCACAGCGCGTCCGCCGCGACAGCATTGATTACCTTGCCGCGCAAATCCGGGAATCCGGTTGCCGGCGCGTTGAACGGGTGATCGACGACAGTCACCGGTCCATCGAGGGGCGAAAGCGGAAGGTTGTCCAGCGAGTACTTCAGCCGTTTGTCGTTGTGGTTCCCCTGGTAAGTGATCTTCAGGGTCGAGTCCCACGGCATCATGCGTTCGATGGACAGGTTCCACTTGGAGGTCGACGGCACCTCGAGGTCCGGATCGATCAACGTGAGCGTACCGGTCAGCCGCGCCGTCTGCGGCTGGCCGGGGACGAACGTGAACCCGTCGGAGGGATCCGAGAGATTCAGCTGATTACTGATGATGCGGAACAGCGCGTCGGGTGGATTGAAGCGGACGTTGGCACCGCCCTGCGAGAAGATCGACTGGAAGATTCGCCCGTCGTAGATCCCGTAGCCCATGTGGAAGGCCATCCTTCCGGCGCCGCCACTCAGCTTGCCGAGCAACCCGCCGTCCCAGTTCGGCGCATACGCCACGCCGATACGCGGCTCGATGTTGTTGGTGTCTGCACCGAAGATGTAGTCGATGCGTTCTTCCTTCTCCGTGGGACCTCCCACGTACTCGTAGCGAACGCCGAGGTTGAGCGTGAGCGTGTCGAGGATGCGCCAGTCGTCCTGGACGTACAGGTTCGATTCGTTTATCCGGTTTTCGAGGAAGAACGGGCCGTAGCCCTTCTGAAACGAATTGACGCACCCGTCGAACAAGGCCGCATATGGCGTCGCGTAGGTGGTGCCTGCACATGCGGTCGAGAACGTCCAGAATCCTCGTGAGAAGTTGTCCGCGACATCGTCGAGTGCCTGGCGGCGCAGGTCGGCACCTGCGCGGAGCGAGTGATTCCGGAACAGTTGCGCGGTGAAGTTGTAGACGAACTGATGATCCGTCTGATCGCGGTTGATCGGAAAATTGCCCGCGTTGCCGACGATCGATCCCGCACCAGGGACCGTCAACGGCGTGAACCGAACGATCGGCGTATCGTTCCCAGCCTGGATGTTCACGTTGGTCGAGCGCAGGCCAAGGCCGTAGCGGAACTCTCCGATCATGCTGTTCGAGAACATGTGGGTCCAGTTGATGCCGACGTTCTGCTGAACGTGATCCTGGATCGCGTTTTCGCCGATGATGACCTCCTCGGTCTCACGCAGCTGGTGAGTCCACTGATAGCGGCCGGTCAGCGTCTGCGTGCGCGGGAGGTTGACGTCCATCCGTCCGGTGTAGTCGAAATCGGGGAAGTCGAGAGCGCGAACGCCCGTGAATAGTCGCGAGCTGCGCGGATCGTTGTTGGTCAGCGTCGACGGAAATCTGGCGAGGAACGACTCGATCCAGGCGCGGTTTTCAGGAGTGTCGTTGCCGCGCGTCAGCCAGGGGACGTTGATATCCGAAGGCAGAATGAACTCGCGCGTGTACCCGCCCTCGCCGTACTCCTTCGTCCAGTCCCCGCTGGCGAATGCGAACACCTTGTCTCGAACAACCGGGAATCCGGTCGTGAAGCCAGACTGATTGCGTCCGCCTGTCGGTTTCGCCGGCTTCGTCGTCAGCTGGCCCTGGAACCACGATCGTGCAACCCAGTCATTCTCCCGGTGATACGTGTAGACATCGCCGCGCATCTGGTTCGTTCCAGACTTCGTCTGTACGAGCACGACCGCCCCGTCGCCGCGCCCGAACTCCGCGGAGTAGCCGTTCTTCAGAATCTGGAACTCCTGGATCGTCGATAGCGCCACACCCTGGCGGTTCTGGTTCTCGGACGAGTCGTCGTTGTTCACGCCGTTGATCTGGAATGTCGCGCCGCGTGTGCCGGTGTTATTGAAATTGATCGAGGACCCCGACGATGCGGTGGGATTGTTCTGTCCGCTGGTGGGGTTCTCCTGGAATCCGGGGAAGGTCTCAGCCAGAGACAGGAACCCGTTCGCGTTCAGCGTCGGCTTGTCCATGATCTGCTGCTCGGTCAGCGACGACTTCACTTCCGCTTTCGTCAGGTTGATCGGAGTCGTATCAGCGGCCACGGTGACCAGCTCGGTGACGCGTGGGTCCATCTTGAAATCGACGATGGCCGTTTCATTGAGCGCGACGTGGATCCCGTCGCGCACAACGGTGCCGAAGCCCAAGAGCTCCGCGCGCACTTCGTAGCGGCCGAGCGGAACGAAGGGAGCGCTGTAAATTCCAGCCGCGTTGGTCACAACCGTCCGCTGGGCAGCAGTGTCCCGGTTCTTGATCGTCACGGTGACGCCGGGCAGCACTGCCCCGCTCGTGTCGGTGACGGTCCCCTGCACGGTGCCCGTCACCGTCTGAGCAGACGCGCTGCTGACGAGTGTTGCGAGAAGTGCCAGGATCATCGCCGGCCAACAGGCATGTCTGATCATGTGAGTTCCTCCGGTCGACAAACAGCTAGAGAGTTACGAGTGCGAAGCGCGCGCAATTCTCGTTGCGCACCACTCGGAAGTCAACGGGCGACGCGGCTTTGTCATTGACAGCAACGATCGTAACTTGTTAAATTCGAGGACTTTATGAGTAACAGTGGAACGGCGCGGCGGCTGCTCGCCGCGGCGGCTCTGGCCATTCTCTGTACCGCGATTACGACCTCCGCGCGCGGTCCCGAGGCGGCGCCCGCCAACGAAACTCGGGCGCTCTGGGTGCTGCGAACGTCGCTGACGTCTCCGCAGTCCATTGATGGGCTCGTGAAACGTGCGCGCGACAACGGCTTCAATACGCTGTTCGTGCAGGTGCGCGGACGCGGTGATTCGTACTACCGCGGCGCCCTCGAGCCGGTCTCATCGGAGTTGCAGCGGCAGCCGGCGACATTCGATCCGCTCGCCACCGTACTCGCGTCCGCGCAGCAGGCAGGGCTGCGCGTTCACGCCTGGATCAACGTCAATCTGATTTCCAGCGCGGTCACTATTCCGTCATCTCCGGCGCACCTCGTGCACCGTAATCCTGAGTGGTTGATGGTGCCGCGCGACATCGCGCTCGAACTGTCGAGCGTCCCGGTCGATAGCCCGGCGTATCTCGGGAAGCTCGCGCGC
>Ga0247829_10000848_pt1 | contig 12928 bp, 13 predicted proteins | sample 12C_Control_Day4_FD_207765 | JGI IMG/M metagenome (GOLD analysis project Ga0247829, IMG submission 207765) | Soil microbial communities from agricultural site in Penn Yan, New York, United States - 12C_Control_Day4 | ecosystem: Environmental > Terrestrial > Soil > Agricultural land | place... | reverse complement strand
GCGCCGGGCACCCACCGCGTCGCCGCCGGCTGCAAGGACGAGCTGCTGGCCGCGATGCACAGCCTGCGCCCGCGCGAAGGCGCGCGCCTGTTCCTGCTCGGCGCCGACGTCGCGCGCCTGCCCGAGCCCGACCGCGTCGCGCTGCTCGGCCGCGTCGGCTTCGTCCCCGCGCACGGCGGCCTGATCAGCAGCCTGAACGGCTGGGAGAACATCACCCTGCCGGTCGCCTACCACTCGCCGCGCCGCCTGCCGGACCTGCAGGAAGAGGTGAGCGAGGTGCTGGACGACCTCGGCGGCGTGGACGACAACCTGCTCGCCAAGCTGCCCGAGGAGATGACGCTCTACGAGAAGCGCCTGTGCGCCTACACGCGCGCGCTGCTGGAAAAGCCGCGGCTGATGGTGGCGGAGGGCCTGGCCGCGGGCCTCGGCCCGACCAAGCGCCGGCGGGCCGCGCGCTTCGCCGACGTCTATCACGCGCGCTGCCCGGGCGGGACCTATGTGCAGCTCGACGAGTAAGGGGGAATCATGAACAAGAAACAGAACGCGATGGGACGTTTCCGGGGGATCCGCAAGCAGGTGAGCGTGTTCCTGCTCACGGCGCTCGTCGGCTTCGCCGGCCTGGTCACCCTGGTGGCCTACAAGCAGGGCATGTTCGTCCCGCACACCGACATCTACTTCCACGCGCCCGACGCCACCGGCATCAACAAGGGCATGGCGGTGCGCCTGCACGGCGTGCCGGTCGGCGCGGTGCGCGAGGTCGAGCTCGCCGAGCGCGGCGTGCGCGTGCGCCTCGGCATCAACAACGACTACATCCCGCGGCTGCCGCGCAGCTCGCAGGCGCGCCTCGCGCGCGAGGGCTACGTCGGCGTGGCCTCGATCCAGATCATCACCACCGGCGCCGACCGCACCCCGGTGGCCGAGGGCGAGGAGATCCGCTTCATCGCGCAGAAGGGCATGGCCGACATGCTCGACGAGGTGCGCGCGCAGATGACGCCCGCGTTCCAGGAGCTGCGCCGCGCGGCCTCCGAGATGGCCGACCCGTCGAGCGACTTCCGCAAGTCGGTCACCGCGCTGCGCGTGCTGATCGAGGAGCTGCCGCAGGCGAACCGCGACCTGCGCCAGCTGCTGGGCACCACCGACCGCACCATGGGCGCGCTCGGCAGGCAGGCCGAGAGCGTGGGGGTGCAGGCCGAGATCACCCTCGACACGCTGGCGCGCCTCGGCGCCCAGTCCGAGCAGCAGATGCCGCTGCTCGCGGCGAAGCTCGCCACCACGCTCGAGTCGCTCAATGCCACCGCGCTCCAGGTGCAGGAAACCACGCGCACCAACGGCGATGCGCTGCGCGAGCTGCTCACCCAGGCGCCCGAGCTGATGCGCGGCGGCAACGAGCTGGTGCGCGACAGCCAGGAGATCGCCGGCGCGGCGCGCCGCACCTGGCTGCTGCGCGACTACATCGAGCCTACCGAGATGCGCACGCTGCCGGTCGACAGCTTCGAGTCCTTCGGCAAGCGATGAGCGTTGCGCTGAACCGGCTGCTGCCCCTGCTGCTGCTCGCCCTGTCGGCGTGCGCGCAGAACGCGCCGCAGGCCCCGGCCACCAGCGCCGCGCGCCAGGCGGCGGCGATCGAGGCCAACCGCAAGGGCGAGAACTACGTGCGCCACGGCGAGCTGGAAAACGCGGCGCGCAGCTACGCCGAGGCGCTGCGCCTGTCGCAGTCGCTGGAGGACGCCGAGGGCATCGCCGCCAACGCGATCAACCTCTCGATCGTGCGCCAGCGCCAGGGACGCTTCGCCGACGCGCGCGGCGCCCTCGGCGCGGTGATGGAGAGCCGCAACCTGCGCTTCTCGCCGCTGCGCCAGGCCGAGGCCGCGCTGCGCCAGGCGCTGCTCGACCTGGACGAGCGCAAGTCCGGCAGCGCCGAGGAATGGGTGGCCAAGGCCGCCGCCCACTGCGGCGAGCGCTGCCCCTTGAGCGGCGCGATCCACAACGTGCGCGCGCAGCTTTCCCTGCAGGCCGGGCGGCTCGAGGCGGCGGCGGCCAGCGCGCGCGCCGCGCTCGACGCCAGCCGCTCGGCCAACGACCGTGCCGAGACCGCGAACGCCCTGCGCATCCTGGGCGTGACCGCGCTGCGCACCGGCGACGCGGCGGCGGCGCGCACCCAGCTCGAGCAGGCGCTCGCCCTCGACCGCGAGATCGGCGCGCCGCGCAAGATCGCCTTCGACCTCGTCGCCCTCGGCCGCGCCGCGGCGCTCGGCGGCGACCGCGAGTCCGCGCGCGCCTTCTACGCCCGCGCCCTGGCGGTGAGCGAAGCCGACCGCGACAGCGTCGCCGCCGCCGAAGCGCGCGCGCTGCTCGAAGCGGTCGACAAGGCCGCGGCCGGCAAATAAAAAAAGGGCCGCCAAGCGGCCCAGGAGGAGGAAGCTTCGATTCGGTTAGCGGTGGGTGCTCAGATGCATCCCCTGCATCTCGTCGCGCTCGGACTTCTTCTTCGGCGCCGGCATCAGCACCAGCAATCCGCCGTAGAGCAGGAACAGCGCCGAGGCTGCCTGTCCGAGGGTGAAGAGGAAATCGACCATGGCGACCACTCTATGCGCGCCGTGCGGCCAGGCGTTATCACCAAAGGCACAGCGGGGAAGTGCGATCTTCACATCCCGCCGGCGGCGGGATTACCAGCGCGCGGGCGGCGCCTTGTTGATGGTGATGCGACCGGACTCGACGCTGACGTAGCCGCCGGTGGTGAGGTCGCGCAGGATGCGGTTGATCATCTCGCGCGAGGCGCCGACGCGCGCGGCGATGTCCTTCTGCGTCAGCTTCTCCGGGATCACCAGCTTGCCGTCCTGCTCGACCGCGAGCTCGAGCAGGATGCGCGCCACGCGCCCGTAGACGTCGAGCATCGCCAGGCTGCGCACGTTCTGGTTGAGGCCGCGCGCCACGCGGATCAGGTTCTGGATCACCTGCAGCGCGACCTCGGCATGGCGCAGCAGGAAGGCGCGGAAGTCGGCGCGCGACAGCACCGCGAACTGCGCGGGCTCGAGCGTCATCACCGACGCGGAGCGCGGCTGGCCGTCGAGCACCATCTCGCCGAAATACTGCCCGGGACCCTTGATCGCGAGGATCAGCTCCTTGCCGCTCTCGTCGCTCAGGTAGACCTTCACGCGCCCGGCGAGGATCAGGTAGAGCGAGTCGCTTTCGTCGCCTTCGTTGATCAGGATCGCCTGCTTCGGGTAGCTGCGCGCGACGGTGCGCTCGGCGAGCGCGCGCAGCTCGGCTTCGGGCACGCCTTCGAACAGCGGGATGTTTCCAAGATCCGTCATCGGAGGGCGGGATAATAGCCACGCCCCGCATGACGGAACAAGCGTGAATATTCACCGCATCATCCCCGCCGCCCTCCTGGCGACGCTCGCGGGCTGCGCCTCGCTGCCGCCGCCCGCGGAGCGGCTTGAAGCGCAGGTCGCGGCCGAGCTCGAGCGGCGCGGGCTGGGCGTGGAGGCTCTGCTCGTGATCCACAACCTGGTGCGCAACGGCCCGCCCGCGCCGCGCGCCACCCCCGCGCTGGTGAGCGAGCTGTTCGCCCGGCCGCTCGACGCGCTCGACGCCGGCGCGGTGTTTCAGCGCGCGGTTCCGGCCTCGCTGGCCGGCTTCGCCCCTGGCGCGCCGCAGCCGTTCGCGGAGCTGCTGAAAGGGTACGCGGAAGAGCTGGCGCGCGCGCAGCACGCGCTGCAGGGCGCGACGCGCCCGTTCGACGAGGAGCTGCTCCTGCGCCAGGTGCGGCAAGGCCTGCCCGCGCCCGACGGCCTGCTCGCGCTCGCCGACGCGCTCGACGCGGACAAGCTGCGCCAGGCGAACCGGCTGTTCATCGATGCGACCGCGCGCTTCGCGCGCAGCCTGTCGCGTATCGGGCTGCCGGAAGGACGCGTGTTCGAGCTCGGCTTCGGCCGCGTCGTGATCGGCACGCGCGGCGACGACGTGCACCAGCTCGCGCCGGCGCGCGGCGGCCGGGTTTCGGTGCTGATCGATCCGGGCGGCAACGACGAATACCGCGGGAGCGACCTCGCGCTGCACGGGTTTTCCGCGATCATCGACCTCGCCGGCGATGACCGCTACACGATGGACGGTGCCGGCCTCGGCGCCGCCCTCGCCGGCGCTTCCCTGCTGATCGATTTCGCCGGCAACGACAGCTATGAAGCGAAGTTCTTCGCCCAGGGCGCGGCCGCGTTCGGCTTCGGCGCCCTGCTCGACCTCGGCGGCGACGATCGCTACCGGGTCGAGGCCTGGGGACAGGGATTCGGCATCGGCGACGGCGTCGGCCTGTTGTGGGATCGCGCGGGCAACGACCGCTACCTGGCCGGCGGCGTGCCCGACCGCTTCAACCGCGCCGGCGGCCTGAGCGGCGCGCAGGGCGCGGCCTTCGGCCACCGCGGACAGCTCGCGGGCGGCATCGGCATCCTGCGCGACGACGCCGGCGACGATGCCTACGAGGCGCAGATGTTCGCGCAGGGCCTCGGCTACTACTACGGGCTCGGCGTGCTGTGGGAACGCGGCGGCAACGACCGGTACCGCGCGCTGCAGTACGCGCAAGGCAACGGCGTGCACCAGGCGATCGGCGTGCTGCGCGAAGAGTCGGGCGACGACCGCTACGACCTGGCCGTGATCTACGGCCAGGGCATGGGGCACGACGTGGCGTTCGGCGCGCTGGTCGATCTGGCCGGTAACGACGACTATCGCGCGCACGACGCCGCGCAGGGCGCGGGCACCGGGAACGGCATCGGCCTGCTCGCGGACCGCAATGGCGCGGACCGCTTCACCACGTCCCCCGGCATTCACAAATGGGGCTACGCGGAATGGCTGCGCGGCCTGCCGACGCTCGCCGTGCTGCTGCATGGCCCCGGCGCGCAATTCACGCCGCCGTTTCCCGGCGAGCGGCCGCTCGCGGTCGAGCCCGCGAGTCCGATCGCGTGTCCTTCGCAGGATCCGGGCGAGGCGCTCGTTTGCCGGCTGCGCGACGCGGCGAACGCGGAGGCGGCCTGGCGCGAGCTGCGCGCTCTGATCGACACGCCGCTCGCCGGCTGGGTGGCGATCGCGCTGCGCGAGCGCCCGCCCGCGCGCGAGCAGGCGCAGGAGATCGCGACGCTGCTCGCCGCGCGCGAAGGGTGCAACGTGCGCGCGCTCGCGCTGCGCGCGTGGCCGACGCTGCCGGCGGCCGCGGCCGCGTTGCGCTCGAGCTGTTATCGGCTGCAATCGGCGGGCGTGGCGGCGTACGCGCGGCTGGGGGTTGCGCTGCCCGCGGATGCCCCCTTGCCGACGTTTCTGCGGCGCATCCCGCCGCAGGAGGATACCTACTAGGGCTCGTCGTGCGGCTGGTCGTCGGCGTGCGTCTTGGTCTCGCCGCGGCGCAGTTCGGCCGCCTTCTTCAGCTGGCGCTCGATCGCGCCGAACGCAAGGTTGATCAGCGCCGGCAGCTGCTGCGGCATGTCGTGGATCACCTTGCCCTTTTTCGCCGCCAGGTCCTGGTTGGGCGGCATGCGCGTCTCCACCAGCACGCTGTAGCGGTTGCCCTTGTGATGCGAGGCCTGTTCCTGCGTCAGGGTGACGCGGCACGAAGTGATGCCTTCTGCGAAACGGCCGAGGCGCTGCACGCGCTCGAGGATGTAAGTTTCCACCCAGGCGGAGCGGTCGACGTCGTGGAAGATGAGTTCCGGCGTGGTCTGCATAATGGTTCGAATCCGCGCGCATGCGCGAGTTCCCGGGAATATCGCTTGCAGATCGTTCCGATCCATCTCCTCGCGTTCGCGACTTCGTTCGCGATGGTGGGGATCTGCACCGCCCTCGCCCAGGCCGGCGGCGCCGATCCGCTGACGGTGGTCACGCTGCGCACCGTCGGCACCGTGGCGCTGTTTCTCGTCTGGTTCCGGATCGCGGGCGTGGCGCTTGCATTGCCGCGGCGCGAGCGGCTGATCGCCGCGGCCATCGGCCTGCCGCTGTGCGCCAATAATTACCTGCTCAACCTGGCGATCGCGGAAATTCCCGTGCCGCTGGTGGTGCTGCTGTTCTACCTCTGGCCCGCGATCACCACCGCGGTGAGCTGGCTCACCGGAAGGGAGCGCTTCGGCTGGATGCGGCTCGCGGGGCTGATCACCGCGTTCGCCGGCGTCGCGCTCGCGCTCAACGTGGATTTCACCGCGGCGCAGATGAAGGGCGTCTGGCTCGCGCTCGGCGGCGCGCTCGCCTGGTCGGCGACCTTCCTGCTCACCAGCCATTTCTTCCAGGGGCGCGACCCGCGGCCGGCGACGCTGCACATGACCGGCACCGCGGCCGCGATATTCGTGGCGGCAGCCCTGGTCTACGGAATGAACCTGCCGCGGACCCCCGCGGGCTGGGCGGGCGTGGTCGGCGTGCCGTTCTTCTACGCCTTCGCGATGATCGGGCTGTTCACCGCCACCGCGCGCATCGGCCCGATGCGCGTAGGCTTCTACATGAACTTCGAGCCGATCGCCGCGGTGATCCTCGCGGCGCTGATCCTGGGACAGCAACTGGAGCCGGTGCAGCTCGCGGGCGGCGCGCTGGTGGTGGGCGCGCTGTTCCTGTTCCGGCCGCCTAGGCCTGTGCTTTCCGGTGTTTCACGCCGTTCCGCAGGCGGATGATCTTCCAGAACAGGTTGACGCGCGACATCGACACCTCGCCGTTGTGGCCGGCGGGCAGCACTTCGTGCAGCTTGAAGTCGGGGTGGAAGCCCAGGGTCGAGGAGAAGCCGGACAGCGCCTTCTCGATGCCGCCGATGATGCGGTTCTCGGACTGGAAATGGTTGACGATGAAAATCTCGCCGTCGGGCTTGCACACCCGGTGCAATTCTTCGAGCAGCTTGCCCGGCCGCTCGACCACCGACACCACGTACATCGCCACCACCTTGTCGAAGCTGGCGTCGGGGAAGTCCATCTGCTCGGCATCCATCTCGAGCAGCGCGTCCACGTTCTGCAGCCCGCGGCGCGCCACGCGGCTGCGCGCCTTTTCCAGCATTTCGCGCGAAACGTCGATGCCGGTGATGCGCACCTCGCGCGGGTAGAGCTGCAGGGAAAGGCCGGTGCCGACGCCGACCTCGAGCACGCGGTCGCCGGGCTTCAGGTTGAGCGCGGCGAGGACCCCCTTGCGCCCTGGCTGCAGGACGGGGCCGAAGACCGTGTCGTAGATCCGCGCATAGCGCCGGTAAGCCGCTTTGACGGCGTCGATCTGCATGAATGGCGGATTCTGCCAGCAATCGCCATTCCCGGCACGCCGATTGCACCTGCATTTCGACCCGACAATGAAAATCGCGCAGATCGCTCCCTTGGCGGAGAGTGTCCCGCCCAGCCTGTATGGCGGCACCGAGAGGGTGGTCTCCTATCTCACGGAGGAGCTGGTGCGGCTCGGGCACGAGGTCACCCTGTTCGCGAGCGGCGATTCGCAGACCGCGGCGCGGCTGGTCGCCTGCGTGCCGCGCGCGCTGCGCCTCGATCCCGGGGCCGGGGATCCGCTGCCGCACCATCTGCTGATGCTCGAGCGCGTGCGCCGGCGGGCCGCGGAGTTCGACGTGCTGCATTTCCACACCGAGCACCTTCACCTGCCGCTGTTCCGGGCGATGACGCAGCGGGCGGTCACCACGCTGCACGGCCGCCTCGACACGCCCGCGCTGCCGGGGCTGTACCGCGAGTTCCCGCAGATGCCGCTGGTCTCGATCTCCGAGAGCCAGCGCCGGGCGCTCGCCGGCGCGAACTGGGTCGGCACCGTGCACCACGGCCTGTCGCCCGACGTCTGCCCCTTCAACCCTGCCCCGCGCGGGGACTACCTCGCCTTCCTCGGCCGGGTATCGCCGGAAAAGGGCCTCGAGCGCGCGATCGCGATCGCGCGCCGCTCGGGCCACCGCCTGCGCATCGCCGCGAAAGTCGACCGCGCCGACGAGGCCTACTGGCGCGCGCGCATCGCGCCGCTGATCGACGGCACGTTCATCAGCTACATCGGCGAGCTCAGCGAAGCGGAGAAACCCGCGTTCCTCGGCAACGCCGTGGCGCTGCTGTTCCCGATCAACTGGCCCGAGCCCTTCGGCCTGGCGATGATCGAGGCGATGTCGTGCGGCACGCCGGTCATCGCCTGGCCGAACGGGTCGGTGCCCGAGGTGGTCGAGGACGGCGTCACCGGGCTGGTGGTCGATTCGGTGGAGCAGGCGGCCGAAGCGGTGGCGCAGGCGCAGCAGCTCGACCGGCAGCGGGTGCGCCAGCGCTTCGAGGAGCGCTTCAGCGCGGCGCGCATGGCGCGCGACTATCTCGCGGTCTACCGCCGGCTGAAAGCCGGCGCCGAGGTCGCGGCGTGAACCGCGACGGCACCGTCGCCGCGCCGCAGGTCCTGGTCCCGGGCGTCGTCTCGCTCGCCGCGTCGAGCCGGCGCACGCTCAAGCACGGCGACAGCTTCGCCATGTTCGACGAGTTCGGCGACGTGGTCGAGGTCGAGCACAGCCCGGCCGGCCTGTTCCACCACGACACGCGCTACCTGTCGCAGCTCATCTTCACGCTCGAGGGGCATCGCCCGCTGATGCTGTCCTCGACGGTGCAGACCGACAACCTGACGCTCGACGTCGATCTCACCAACCCGGACATGTTCGTCGACGGCGAGCTGGTGCTCGCCAAGGACACGTTCCACGTCGCGCGCGCCAAGTTCCTGTGGCAGGGAAGCTGCCACGAGCTGTTCACGGTGACGAGCTACGCCGAGCGCGCGCACCGCCTGCGGCTCGCGCTCGCCTTCGGCGCGGACTTCGCCGACCTGTTCGAGATCCGCGGCCACCAGCGCACGCGGCGCGGCGCGGTGCGCGCCGAGGTGCGCGGCCCGGCCGAGGTGGCGTTCGTCTACGACTCGGTCGACGGCCAGCCGCGCGCCACGCGCATCTGCTTCTCGCTGCCGCCGGTCACGCTCACCGCGACCCACGCCGAGTTCGAGCTCGAGCTCGACGCGCGCGAGCGGCGCGCGCTCGGCGTCACGGTGCACTGCGAGCAGGGCACGCCGGCGCCGGAGCGGCGCTTCTTCACCGCGCTGCGCCAGGCGCGCCGCCAGCACGCGATCGCGCGCGCCGGGCTGCCGAGCATCGAGTCCTCGAACAGCGTGTTCAACAGCGTGCTGTCGCGCTCCTCCGCCGACCTCGCGATGCTGACGACCGACACGCCGCACGGCCCCTACCCCTACGCCGGCGTGCCGTGGTTCTCGACCGCGTTCGGCCGCGACGGGCTGCTCACCGCGCTGGAGATGCTCTGGTTCGATCCCTCGATCGCGCGCGGCGTGCTGCGCTTCCTCGCCGCGCACCAGGCGACGAGCGAGGACGCCGCCGCCGACCGCGAGCCGGGCAAGATCCTGCACGAGATGCGCGAGTGCGAGCTCGCGCGCCTGGGCGAGGTGCCGTTCGGGCGCTATTACGGCTCGGTCGACTCGACGCCGCTGTTCGTCGCGCTCGCCGGCCTGTACTGGCAGCGCACGCGCGACCGCGCCACGCTCGAGGCGCTGTGGCCGAACATACGCGCCGCGCTCGAGTGGATGGAGCGCTTCGGCGACCGCAACGGCGACGGCTTCGTCGACTACGGCCGGCGCATGGAAAGCGGGCTGCGCAACCAGGGCTGGAAGGACTCGGAGGACGCGGTGTTCCACGCCGACGGCCGCCTGGCGAGCGCGCCGATCGCGCTGTGCGAGGTGCAGGGCTACTGCTTCCTCGCCTGGCGCGAGGCCGCGCTGCTCGCGTTCGACCTGGGCGAGAAGCAGCTCTCCGCCGAGCTGGAGGAGAAGGCCGACCAGCTCGCGGCGCGCTTCGAGGCCAGCTTCTGGTGCGAGGAGCTCGGCACCTACGCCATCGCGCTCGACGGCGACGGCGCGCCCTGCCGGGTGCGCAGCTCGAACGCCGGCCAGCTGCTGTTCACCGGCATGGTGCGCCCGGAGCGCGCGGCGCGCGTCGCGCAGGGCCTGTTCGGCGCCGACTTCTTCAGCGGCTGGGGTATCCGCACCCTCGGCGCGCGCGAGCGGCGCTTCAATCCGACCTCGTACCACAACGGCTCGGTCTGGCCGCACGACAACGCGCTCATCGCGCTCGGCCTGGCGCGCTACGGGCACAGCGAGGCCGCGGTCGCCCTCACCACCGCGCTGTTCGACGCCGCCGCGCACATGCACCTGCGCCGCCTGCCCGAGCTGTTCTGCGGCTTCGACCGGCGTCGCGGCAAGGCGCCCACCCTCTACCCCGTCGCCTGCGCGCCGCAGGCCTGGGCCGCGTGCACGCCGTTCGCGCTGGTGCAGGCGTGCCTCGGCCTCGAGGTCGACGCCGCCGCCGAATGCGTGCGGCTGCGCCAGCCGCGCCTGCCGGCGTTCGTCGACTGGCTGGTGGTCAAGCGCCTTTGCGTCGGCGAGAGCCGGCTCGATCTCGTGGTGCGGCGCCACGACTCGAGCGTGGCGGTGAACCTGCTCGAGCGCCAGGGCGCGGCCGAGGTGGAGGTGGTGTACTAGGTAGTCCGGAGGAACTACCGCTGGTTCGGGTTTTTCCTGACAAGCGCGCCCCGGGCGTGGTCCGGCCGGAGGATGGCGAGAGCCGGCCGGCTCACGCGAAATAGCGCATCGTGGCCGGCCGTCATCTGCTCACATTCGAATTGTCGGAGGAAGGGGACGAGCTCGCCATCCACGGCGACCCGTCCGGCCTGCGGCTGCTCGCGCAGCGGCTCTCCGACCTGGCGTCGAAAGCCGAGGCCGGCGCCGAAGGCGTCGATCAGCTTTCGACCAGCGTCTGGGGCGGCAACGAGCTCTCGCTCGAGCCGCAGGGCGCCAGCACGCGCCTGGTCTACCAGGTGCGCATCGTCGCGCAGAAGCGCTCGCGCTAGCGCGGCCCGCCGGTCACGCCGTCCTCGGCGCGCAGGGTTTGCGAGTCGCGCTGCTCCTGCGGCTTCTTGTTCCACTCCGGCCAGTACTCGGTGCGCTTGGAGTTGATGTCGGGCGCGTTCTGCACCGCCCAGCTCGTGGTCTCGGCCGAGTTCACCACGTACTTGGTGGACGAAGTCCAGGAAGCGAATTCGCTGCCGCCGAGCTCGCTCTGGCGGATCGGCTTGAACGAGAAGCGCGCCTTCCACACGCCGACGCGCGGCGTCACCAGCGCGTAGTAGGTACGGTCGGGCAGCACCGTGGCCTGCATGAAGTCGGCCGATTCGCCGATCACCATGAAGGTGTACTGGCCGGGCTTCACCGCGTGCGCGTACTTGGTGCCGTAGTTCACCAGGCCGACGAACTTGGTCTCGGGCCCGGTCACGTCGAACACCGACGCGGCGACCACCCCGCCGAGCGCGCTCGCGCGCATGAACACGATCGTCGATTCGCCGGCGCGGATCTGCGGCGGCTCGCTCACCGGCGTCATCTGCGCCCCGCCGCCGCAGGCGGCGAGCACCACCGGCACCATCAGGATCAGCCAGGTACGGATTGCTTTCATCGCAGTTCTCCCCTTTGTTTAACGAGATGACTTCTCGAAGCGCTCAACGCCCGGCGGGTACGCCATCCAGTGGTGCGCGGAGCGCGTCCAGACGTGCCGGTCGATCTTGAGCCACCCGGTATCGTCGAACGTGCCGCCGGCGATCCCGCGCCCGCCGGGAAAGACTTCCGCGGTCCACGTCACCGTGGTGCCGCAATTCGTGCAGAACTCGGTGCTCAGCCAGCGCCCGCTCTCGTCGGAGCGGAAGCGGTAAGGCTTGAGCTCGCCGCGCAGCAGCTCGAAATCCTCCTCCCTGAAGTAGATGCCGACGCCAAAGGCGCTGCCGGTGCGGCGCTGGCACGCCCTGCAGTGGCAAACGCTGGTGCGGAACGGCTTATTCCTCACGCGGTAGCGCACCGCGCCGCAAGCGCACCCGCCCTCGTGCACTTCCTCCATGGCGCGATTAGACCACGCGCAAGGCGCGCCAGACTTTCTCCGGAGTGAGCGGCATATCGATATGCCGCACGCCAAGCGCGTTCGCTACCGCGTTGACCACCGCGGCGGGCGCGCCGACGGCCCCCGCTTCGCCCGCGCCCTTTACGCCGAGCGGATTGGTGGTGCACGGCACGTGGTGGAAGCCGCAATCGAACGTCGGCAGGTCGCCGGCGCGCGGCATGGCGTAGTCCATGAACGAGCCCGACAGCAGCTGCCCGCTGTCCCGGTCATACACCGCGTGCTCGAGCAGCGCCTGCCCGATGCCCTGCACCGTGCCGCCCTGCACCTGGCCCTCGAGCAGCTTCGGGTTCATGGCGCGGCCGAAGTCGTCCACCACCGTATAGCGCACGATCGCCGCCGCGCCGGTCTGCGCGTCGACCTCGACCTCGCAGATATGGCAGCCGTTCGGATAGGTGTAGTGCTCGGGCGCGCGCGTATGCGTCGCTTCAAGGTTTCCCAGGTCAAACAACCCGATCTTGCGATCGGTGCCGGCGATGCGGAATTCGCCGTCGCGGTATTCGATGTCGGCGGTCGCGGCCTCCAGCCGGCGCGCCGCCTCCTCCTTGCCCTTCTTTATCACTTCGTCCGCCGCGCCGCCCGCCGCCACCCCGGCAATCGCGAGGAAGCGGGAGCCGCCGGTGAGCCCGTCGCCCGGCACCAGGTCCGTGTCGCCCTGCACCACCCGGATCTTCGCCGCGTCGATGCCGAGCTTCTGCGACATCAGCTGGACGAATGTGGTTGTGTGTCCCTGGCCGTTGTCCTGCATGCCCGAATAGAGGGTTGCGGTTCCGCCTTCCACTTTAAGTCTTACGGTGTCGCCAGGGCCGCCGCCGCAACGCTCGATGTACATCGCCATGCCGATGCCGCGCAGCTTGGTCTTGTCCTTCCGAAAATCCTTCCAGCCGGATTTCTGCATCGCCGCGTCCATCACCGCGGCGAAGTCGCCCGAGTCGTAAACGCTCTCCACCGGCGTCCGGTAAGGCA
>Ga0247829_10000847_pt1 | contig 12933 bp, 14 predicted proteins | sample 12C_Control_Day4_FD_207765 | JGI IMG/M metagenome (GOLD analysis project Ga0247829, IMG submission 207765) | Soil microbial communities from agricultural site in Penn Yan, New York, United States - 12C_Control_Day4 | ecosystem: Environmental > Terrestrial > Soil > Agricultural land | place... | reverse complement strand
CGAAACCCTGGGCCACATCCGGAGCGTGCACAACGAGCAGTACACGAGCGAGCGCGGCTATGCCCTTGAGGACTGGAAGATCGAGGACGACAGCGCCACCGAGCTGCATGTCGTGCGGCCCGTCGGCCAGGGTGCCAAGCGCTATGCCCACGGGCAGCTGGTCGCGGTGCGCCCGCCCGACGCCTTGGGATTCATCCTTGGCCAGGTGCGCTGGCTGATCGGCGGCGCGGCGGGCGAGCTGCGCGCCGGCGTCAAGCTGATGCCGGGCATCGCCAGCGCGACCTCCGTGCGCGGCACGGGTCTCAACGACAAGGCCGAGCGCCCGGTTTGCGCGCTTTCCGTTGCCGCCGTGCCGGCCGTGAAGTCGCCGCCGACGTTCGTCCTGCCGGCCGGGTGGTACAAGCCCAACCGCGTGCTGGAAATCGTCGGGGACACCTCGTACCGCGTGCGCCTGACCGAGGTGATCGAGCGCGGCAGCGACTTCGAGCGCGTCTCCTACGAGGCGGCTTAGCCGTCTCAAGCGGCTTCTTGCTTTTCTCCCGGCGGCAGCACCCGACCCGGTGGAAACACCGCGCTGAAGGTCGATCCTCGGTCGGGCTCGCTCACCACGTCGAGCACAGCCTGGTGGCGGGTCAGGGCGTGCTTGACGATCGCGAGGCCCAGGCCGGTGCCGCCGGTCTCCCGCGAGCGGCCGCTGTCGACCCGGTAGAAGCGCTCGGTGAGGCGCGGTATATGGCGTGCCTCGATGCCTATGCCGGAGTCGCTGACGGAGAACACGCCGCCGTTCTCGCCGATGCGCCAGGCGAGCCGCACCGTGCCGTCATCGGGCGTGTAGCGCACCGCGTTCGATACGAGGTTCGAGAAGGCGCTGTGCAGCTCGGTGGCGCTTCCGAGCAGCCGGCAGTCGTCGTGCACCGTGGCCTCGACGCGGTGGCGGCCGGCCGAGAGCGCTCGCGCCTCGTCCGCCAGCTGCTCGAGGAACACACGCATGTCGATCGGCTCCTCGTCGGCCGGAGCGGCGCTCGACTCGAGCGCCGAGAGCGTCAGCAGATCTTCCACCAGGCGCTGCATGCGCCTTGCCTGCTCCGCCATCATCGCGAGGTACCTGCTGCGTTGCTCCGGGGTCAGCGGGATTGAGTCCTCCGACAAGGTCTCGACGAATCCCGTCAGCACGGTCACCGGCGTCTTCAGCTCGTGCGAGACGTTGGCGACGAAGTCGCGCCGCATCGTGTCGATGCGCTCGTCGGTGGTGACGTCGCGCGAGTTGAGCAGCTTCTGATCCTCGCCGAACTCGATGATACGGAGCGACAGGGTCGTGTCCCGCGCGCGCAGCACGAGCGGCTGGCCGAACTCGCCGTCCGCGAGGTAGGTCACGAAGTCGGGCTGGCGCAGGAGGTTGACGACGGGCTGCCCCAGGTCGCGCCGGGCGTCGATGCCGAAGTGGTGCGCCGCGGTCGGGTTCGACCATTCGATGCGGTTGTCGCGGTCGAGGATCACGACCCCATCGGGAAGCGCGCGAACCGCAGCGCGAAAGCGCGCCAGCGCTTGCACCACGCTCTCGTGCTCCGCGTCGCGACCCCTCAGGAAGCGGTGCAGCTCGGCGAGCGCCTCTTCCCAGACGCCTCGGCCGGGCGGCAGGGTGTCGAGCCGGGGTCGGCGCAGCCAGCTGCGCAGCGCCGACAGGTGGAGCTGGTGGTACGCGACACGGATCGCCAACACCGCGGCGATGGCGGCCAGGATGATGGCTGCTACGCTCACTCCGGGTTGGCGGAGAACCGGTACCCGGAGCCGCGTACCGTCTCGACCAGCCGGTCGTGCCCCGACGCCTCGAGCGCCTTCCTCAGGCGCCGGATGTGCACATCCACCGTGCGCTCTTCCACGAACACGTGGTCGCCCCACACCTGGTCGAGAAGCTGCGTGCGCGAATGCACCCGCTCCGCATGGGTCATCAGGAAGTGAAGCAGCCGGAATTCGCTCGGACCCAGCGCCAGGGGCTTCGCGCCGCCGAACACGCGGCGCGTTCCCGGGTCCAGCCGCAGCCCGGACACCTCCACCGGGTCGTCGGTCATCTGCGGCGCCCGCCGCCGCAGGACCGCCTTGATGCGGGCGAGGAGCTCGCGGACCGAGAATGGCTTGGTCACATAGTCGTCGGCGCCCGCCTCGAGGCCGGCGATCTTGTCTGCCTCGCCGCCGCGGGCGGTCAGCATGATGATGGGGATCTGCCGGGTGCGCTCCTCCTGGCGCAGCTGGCGCGCGAGCGAGACGCCCGACATGCCGGGAAGCATCCAGTCGATGAGCAGCAGGTCCGGGAGCGCGTTCCTGACGATGCCGAGCGCGCCTTCGGCGTCGCCTGCCCGGATGACATGGTGGCCGGCATGCTGGAGGTTGACGGCGATCAGCTCCTGGATCGCCGGCTCGTCTTCTACGACCAGGATATTCGCGGCCATTTGGAGTGAGGCCATTGTATGAAGGGTTTGTGACCGATTTGTTTCAAGTCCTGGGGCGTATGATCGCCGCCAAATGCCGCCGGAGCGCATTCCGACCGAAATCAAGCTGCACCAGAAATCGCGCATCATGGAGATCGCGTTCTCCGATGGATCCGGATTTCGCCTGCCCTATGAATACCTTAGGGTCTATTCACCCTCGGCCGAGGTGCGCGGCCATGGCCCGGGACAGGAGGTGCTGCAAACGGGGAAGCGTGAAGTGGAGATTAGCGCCCTGGAGGCGGTCGGCTCTTATGCGGTGCAGCCGGTCTTCTCGGATGGCCACAGCACCGGCATCTACTCGTGGGATTACCTCTACGAGCTGGGGCAGAATCAGGACCGCCTCTGGCGCGAGTATCTCGACAGACTGTCCGCCGCTGGGGCCTCGCGGGATAAGTAGACGCTCACTATGAAAAACGAAACCGACTTTGGATACGAGCGGGTAGCCGAAGGCGAAAAGGCGAGCCGCGTGGGCGCGGTTTTCGATCGGGTCGCCGAGCGCTACGACCTGATGAACGACCTGATGTCGCTAGGCCTGCACCGGCTGTGGAAGGTCTTCGCCGTCTCGATCGCGCGTCCGCGGCCGGGGGAGCGTGTCCTCGACGTCGCCACGGGAAGCGGCGACCTTGCCCGCGCCCTCGGCGAGCGCGTACGGCCCGGCGGGGAAATCTGGCTTACGGATATCAACCGCAGCATGCTCGAACGCGGCCGCGACCGCGTGCTCGACAAGGGCCTGCTCGCGCCGGCGGTTCAATGCGATGCCGAGCGCCTGCCCTTTCCCGGCGCGTATTTCGATTGCGTGACGGTCGCTTTCGGCTTGCGCAACATGACCCACAAGCCTCAGGCGCTCGCCGAGATGACCCGCGTGCTCAAGCCCGGCGGGCGGCTCGTCGTGCTCGAATTTTCGAAGGTATGGAAGCCGCTCCAGCGCGCCTACGACCTCTACTCCTTCAAAGTGCTGCCTTGGCTGGGCCAGCGCGTCGCCGGCGACGCCGCCGCGTACCGCTACCTCGCCGAATCGATCCGCATGCATCCCGATCAGGCGGAGCTCTCGAGGCTGCTGGAAGGCGCCGGACTGTCCCGCGTCGAAGTATTCAATCTGGCGGCCGGGGTGGTCGCGGTCCATCGCGGGTACCGAATTTGATAGCATGGAAGACTTGGTCTTGGCAGGAGGTTGATATGCGAAGAGGGTTAATAGGCCTGTGCGCCCTGGTGCTCTGCGGCGTACTTGCCATGGAAGACGCCGATGCAAGGCGCATTGGAGGCGCCCGCAGCAGCGGCGTGCAGAGAAGCGTTCCCAACAATCCGCCGGCGTCCACGCCGGCCAAGCCTGCGCAGCAGCAGGCGGCGCCGAGCCAGCAGGCGAGTCCAAACGGCCAGGCCGCCGCCGCGCAGCCTTCGGGCTTGAGCCGCTGGATGCCGATGCTCGGCGGTCTCGCGCTCGGCGGCCTGCTCGGCTATCTCTTCGCCGGAAACGGCCTGGTCGGCATTCTGCTTCTCGTCGCGCTCGCCCTCGGCGTCGTGCTCATCGTCCGCTCGTTCGCCCGCAGGGGCGCCCCGGCGACGCAGCGCATGCAGTACGCGGGGATGCGCGAGGAGCCGGTCCTGGTAACGCGCTCGCAAGCTCATGAAGCGGTGCAACCCGTTGCTGGATTGCCGGCGGGCTTCGACACCGCTGGGTTCCTGCGCGGAGCCAAGATGAACTTCGTGAAGCTGCAGCTTGCCAACGATCGCGGCAGGCTGGACGAGATCCGCGATTTTACGACCGACGAGATGTTTGCCGACCTCGAGCGGGACATTGCCGAGCGCCGCGGCGAGGGCCAGCAGACCGACGTCGAGGACCTCGATGCCCAGCTCCTGGATGTCGCCACCGAGGGCGATCGCCACTGGGCGAGCGTGCGCTTCTCCGGGCGGGTGCGCGAGGCGCGCGGCACCGATCCGGTCGATTTTGCGGAGGTGTGGAACCTCGTGAAGCCCGCCGACGGCTCGAGCGGCTGGCTGCTCGCCGGCATCCAGCAGATGCACTGAGCGGCGGAGTCCGCGCCTTGCATTGAACAGCGACGCTCCGCCCGGCAAGAAGGCCACCCTTGGGTGGCCTTTTTCATTCGCGCTCAACCATCTGCTCGAAGCCGAGCCGTGGGCGCGGGCAAGGCTCGCCCCCTTCGCCGGCGACACCGTGGAAGTCCGCAGTCCGCCGTTGCCGGCGCTGCGCTTCATCATCCTTCCGGGCGGCAGGCTCGAGGCCGGCGGGGCGGATCCGGCGCTGACGGTGACGGTCAGGCCGGAGGCGCTCTTCAGCCTCGCGCGCGGACCCGAGCATTTCGCGCGCGCCCTCGAAGTGACCGGCGATCCGCGGCTTGCCTCCGAGGTCCTCACGCTGGCGCAGCACCTGCGCTGGGACGCGGAGGAGGATCTGTCGAAGATCTTCGGCGACGTGCTGGCGCATCGCATGGCCGAGGCCGGGCGTGCCTTCGCCGGGTGGCACGCCGATGCGGCGCGGCGCCTCATAGAGTCCCTGGCGGATTACGCGGTGGACGAGAAGCGCGTGCTCATGGCGCGTCAGGAAGTCGAAGGCTTTGCCGAGGCTGTTGCGCGCCTGCGCGACGCGGTGGAGCGGCTCGAGAAGCGGGTCCGGCGGCTTGCGTAGGCTCATCCGCCTGCTGCGCATTTTCGTGGTCGGGGTGCGCTTCGGCCTGCTCGAATTCACGCCCGGCCATTCGAAGCTGCGCCTTCTGCGGCCGCTCGCCCTGCGCAGCCCCGAGCCGCGCGGCCAGCGGCTGCGCGAGGCGCTGGAGACCCTGGGACCGATCTACGTCAAGTTCGGCCAGGTGCTCTCGACGCGCCGCGACCTCGTTCCGCTCGATATCGCGGACGAGCTCGCCCGGCTGCAGGACCGCGTGCCGCCGTTCGCCTCCGAGCTGGCGGTGGCCGAGATCGAGCGTTCCCTCGGACGACGAATCGATGAAGTGTTCGCCACGTTTGAAAACGCCGCTGTCGCGAGCGCCTCGATCGCGCAGGTCCACCTCGCCACGCTGCACGACGGGCGCGAGGTCGCCGTCAAGGTGCTGCGGCCCGGCGTGGAGGCGGCGGTGGCGAAGGACCTGGCGCTGCTGGAGACCGCGGCCGGGCTCGCCGAGCGGCTCTGGGCCGACGCCCGGCGGCTGCGGCCGCGCGAGGTCGTGGCCGAATTTGCGCGCCACCTCGACGAGGAGCTCGACCTCATGGTCGAGTCGGCCAACGCGAGCCAGCTGCGGCGCAACTTCGAGCGCTCGAGCCTGCTCGTCGTGCCGGAGGTGCACTGGGAGCTGTGCTCGCAGCGCGTGATGGTGATGGAGCGCATGCGCGGCACGCCCATCTCGCAGGTCCAGGCGCTGCGCGATAACGGCATCGACATTCCCGCGCTCGCCCGCGCCGGCGTGGAGATCTTCTTCACCCAGGTGTTTCGCGACGGCTTCTTTCATGCCGACATGCACCCGGGGAACATCCTGGTCGCTACCGAGGGGGAGACGCGCGGCCGCTATGTCGCACTGGACTTCGGCATCATGGGCACCCTGACGGAGACCGACAGGAACTATCTCGCCCAGAACTTTCTCGCGTTTTTCAACCGCGACTACCGGCGCGTGGCGCAGGCGCATCTGGACGCCGGCTGGGTGCCGCCGGAGACGCGCGTCGACGCCTTCGAGGCCGCGATCCGGGCGGTGTGCGAGCCCGTGTTCTCGCGCCCGTTGAAGGAGATCTATTTCGGCAAGCTGCTCCTGCGCCTCTTCCAGACCTCGCGCCGCTTCAACGTGCGCATCCAGCCGCAGCTCGTCATGCTGCAAAAGACGCTGCTCAACATCGAAGGCCTCGGCCGGCAGCTCGACCCGGATCTCGACCTGTGGCGCACTGCGAAGCCCTACCTCGAGCGCTGGATGGACGAGCAGATCGGCTGGCGCGGGCTGCTGCGCAACCTCCGGCGGGAAGCGCCCTACTGGGCGGCAACCCTGCCGCAGCTTCCGCGCCTCGCGCACCGCGCGCTCTCCGAGGACCGGCTGGGCGCGCTGCGCCAGGCGCTGGAGCGCCTCGCCGCCGAGAATGCGCGGCGCAATCGCATTCTCACCGGTTTCCTGATGGTTACAGCGTTGGCCGTGCTGCTGTTGGCATTCGTCCTCTTTTAAAACCGAATATCATGCGCGCGCCATGCTGATCACTTCGGTCGTCGTCTACTTCCTGGTCACCATCGGAATCGGCCTGTGGGCCGCGCAGCGCGTCAAGAACTCGCGCGACTACCTGATCGCGGGGCGCAGCCTGCCGCTGTACATGAACATGGCCACGGTGTTCGCGACCTGGTTCGGCGCGGAGACGGTGCTCTCGGTCTCGGCGACCTTCGCCAAGGACGGCCTGGGCGGCATCGTCGCCGATCCTTTCGGCTCGTCGTTCTGCCTCTTCTTCGTGGCGCTCTTCTTCGCGCGCGCCTTCTACCGCATGGATCTCCTGACGATCGGAGATTTCTATCACAAGCGCTACTCCAAGCCGGTGGAGGTCGTGACCTCGGTGGCGATCACGGCCTCGTACCTCGGATGGACCTCGGCCCAGTTCACGGCGCTCGGACTGGTGATCTCGGTGCTCTCCGGCGGGGCGATCGATCTCAGCACCGGAATCTTCATCGGCGCGCTCATCGTGCTCGGCTATACCATCTGGGGCGGGATGTGGTCGGTGGCGCTGACCGATCTTTTCCAGACGGTGGTCATCCTCGTCGGCCTCACCGCGGTGGCCGTTCTGGTCGGCAATATGGCCGGCGGACCGTACAAGGTCATCTCGGCGGCCGCGGAAGCGGGCAAGTTCGAGTTCTGGCCCAAGGGCGGGACCAAGGAGTGGCTCGCTTTCGCGGCCGCCTGGGCGACGCTCGCCATCGGCTCGATCCCGCAGCAGGACGTGTTCCAGCGCGTGACTTCGGCGAAGGACGAGCGCACCGCCGTCATGGGCTCGATGTTCGGCGGCTTGGCGTATTTCTGCTTCGCCTTCGTGCCGATGTTCATCGCCTATGCCGCCCTGGTGATCGACCCCGGCTTCGCGAAGCTCTTCTCCAATGAGGATGCGCGCGAGATCCAGCGCATCCTGCCCAGCCTGATCCTCGAGCGCACGCCGATGTGGGCGCAGGTGCTGTTCTTCGGCGCGCTGCTCTCGGCGATCCTTTCGACGGCGAGCGGCGCTCTGCTCGCCCCAACGGCGCTCTTCACCGAAAACGTCATCCGGCCCTTCGCGCCGCACCTGGGCGACAAGCAGTTCCTGCTCCTGCTGCGCACCGTGCTGGTGGTCTTCACGCTCGCGGCGCTGCTCTTCGCCCTGAACTCGAAGAGCACGATGTACGAAATGGTGCAGAACGCCTACAAGGTGACGCTGGTCTCCTGCATCGTGCCGCTCGCGGCCGGCATCTACTGGAAGCGCGCGAACAACGCCGGGGCGATGCTCTCGGTGCTCTTCGGGCTCGCTTCCTGGACCATCGCCGAGCTCACCGCGCCCGAGGCGACGGTGCCACCCCAGTTCGTCGGCCTCGCTTTCTCGCTCCTCGGCATGGTCCTCGGATCGTACGTTCCGCGACCGGTCAGCGCACCCGCCCACAGACACCGATAATGCGCGGCTCGCCGCTCGCGCGGATCCTGTTCGCCGTGTTCGCGGCGCTCACGGTCTACGCGAGCCTGTACCCGATGGAAGGCTGGCGCGATCCCGGAGTGTCGCCTTTCGCCTACCTGACCGCGCCCTGGCCGCGCCACATCACGCGCTTCGACGTCGCGGTGAACATCCTGGGGTACATGCCGTACGGCTTTCTGGCGGCGGCCGCGCTGCAGCCGCGTCTGCGAGGCGCAGCCGCCTTCTTCGCCGCCACGGGCTCGGCGCTCGTCCTCACGCTGATCCTGGAGGCGCTGCAAAGCTACCTTCCGGCGCGCATCGCCTCGAACCTGGACGCGATGTGCAACCTGCTCGGCGCCGCGCTCGGCGCCGCGGCGGGGGTGCGCTACGCGCCGAAGCTGCTCGTCGAAGGTCCGTTTGCCCGGCTTCGGAGCAGCGCCTTTCTGCCCGGCGGCGTGGTCGACCTCGGGCTCGCGCTGATGGGGCTGTGGCTGTTCATCCAGCTCAACCCGACCTCGCTGCTTTTCGGCGCCGGCGACCTGCGCGAGTTCGTGGGCGCGCGCGAGCCGCGCGGCGAGCGGCCCGAGTTCTTCATCACCATCGAGGCGCTGACCGCCGCGGCCAACCTCACCGCGGCGAGCCTGATTCTGTCGTCGCTCGCCGCGCGCGCGGCTTCCGTTCGCCTGCAAATCGCCTTCCTCATCGGCGCGGCGCTCATCGTGCGCACCGCGGCCTTCGCCATCCTCATGCGTGCGGAGAACGTGTTCGCCTGGCTGACGCACGGCGCCCAGATCGGCCTCGCCATCGGTGTGGCCGTGGCGCTCGCCGCCGTGGCGCTGCCGCGCGGCCTGCGCATGATGCTCGCAACGCTGCTCATCATGGCCGCCACGGTGCTCGTCAACCTCGCCCCGCCCAACCCGTACCTCGCCGCATCGCTCAAGGTGTGGCAACAGGGCCATTTCCTCAATTTCAACGGCCTCACGCGCCTGGTGAGCGCGCTTTGGCCCTTCGCCTCGCTCGGGTACCTCATGTACCTCGCCGGAAGCCGGCCGCGGGGGGAGGAGCAAAAGCCTTAAAATCGCGCCCTTCATGTCCTACTACGACAAGCACGTCTTTTTCTGCTGCAACCAGCGCGACGGCGGCCGAACATGCTGCAATGACAAGGGCGCGAGCGCGATGCGCGACTACGCCAAGGCGAAGGTCAAGGCCCTCGGCCTCTCGGGTCAGGGCAAGATCCGCATCAACCAGGCCGGCTGCCTCGACCGCTGCGAGGAAGGCCCCTGCGTGGTGGTCTATCCCGATGCCGTCTGGTACACCTACGTCGACCAGGCCGACGTCGACGAGATCATCGAGGAGCACCTGCGTCACGGACGGGTGGTCGAACGCCTGAAGATGTAGATGCGGGCCAGCACGCGGCGGGAGCTCGTCCCCGGCCCCGCGGGCCGGATCGAATGCGCGGTCGATGAGCCGGAGTCGACCCGGCGCGGCGTGGCGCTGATCGCACACCCGCATCCCCTGTACGGCGGCACGCTCGACAACAAGGTCGTCCAGACGCTGGCGCGCGCGCTGCTTGAGCTGGGCTACGAAACCTGGCGGCCCAACTTTCGCGGCGTCGGCGCGACCGAAGGCGTCCACGACGAGGGCCGGGGCGAGCTGGACGATCTTGAAGTCGTCCTGCGGCACACGGGCGCGACGAGGTTCGTTCTGGCGGGATTTTCGTTTGGTGCGGCGGTGCAGGCGCGGCTCGCCCAGCGCATGCCGCCCGAGAGGCTGGTGCTTGTCGGCATCGGCGTGACCAGGCTGCAAACGCCTCCCGTGCCGGCCAACACGCTTGTGATCCACGGCGAGAGCGACGAGACGGTGCCGCTCGCGGCGGTGCTCGACTGGGCGCGGCCGCAGGAGCTGCCGGTCGTTCTGGTGCCGGGGGCGGATCACTTCTTCCACCGCAAGCTGCACGTGCTGCGCGCCATCGTGACCGCGAACTGGAAATGAGCGTGCTTGCCGCGCGCGGGCTGCGCAAGTCGTTCGGCGCGCTCGAAGTCGTCTGCGGCGTGGACCTCTCCGTGGCGGCGGGCGAATGCTTCGGGCTGCTCGGGCCGAACGGCGCGGGCAAGACCACCACGCTGAAGCTCTGCCTGGGACTCATCCAGCCCGACGCCGGCGCCATCGAGCTCATCGGCGAGCCGGTGCCGCTGCGCGCGCGCGAGGCGCGTGCCCGCGTCGGGGTGGTGCCGCAATTCGACAACCTCGACCCGGACTTCAGCGTGGCCGAGAACCTTCTGGTGTACGGACGCTATTTCGATCTCGCGCCGCGCGAGGTGCAGGCACGCATCGCGCCGCTGCTCGATTTCGCCGGCCTCACGGGACGCGAAGCGGCAAAGATCAACACGCTTTCGGGCGGGATGAAGCGGCGGCTCACCCTCGCCCGGGCCCTGGTCAACGACCCGCAGGTGCTGTTCCTCGACGAGCCGACGACCGGGCTCGACCCGCAGGCGCGCCATCTCATCTGGGAGCGCATGCGCAGGCTGACCGCTCAGGGCAAGACGCTCATCCTCACGACACACTTCATGGAAGAAGCCGAGCGACTGTGCCAGCGCCTCGCGATCATGGACCACGGCCGCATCATCGCGGCGGGCTCGCCGCGCGCCCTGATCGCAGAGCACATCGAGCCCCAGGTGCTCGAGGTGCACGGCCCCGGCGTCGAAGCCTGGATGGCGCGGGCGAAGTCCGCCGCGGCACGGGTGGAGCACGTGGGCGATACGGTGTTCTGCTACGCCTTGGAGGTCGAGGGGCTCCTGAAGACCCTGGAGGGAGAGAGCGAGCTCAGCTGCCTGCACCGGCCCGCGAGCCTCGAAGACGTCTTCCTGAAGCTCACCGGTCGCGATCTCAGGGATTGATGGCGCATGCGCTGGATCGCCGTATGGCGCAGGAATTTTCTCGTGTGGCGCAAGCTCCTCGCCGCCGCGGTGCTGACCAATCTCGCCGATCCCCTCATCATGCTGTTCGGCCTGGGCTACGGCCTCGGCGCGCTGATGCCCGCGGTGGAGGGCATGTCCTACATCGCCTTCTTCGCCGCGGGACAGCTCTGCACCGCCACGATGTACACCGCGTCGTTCGAATCGATGTTCTCCGGCTTTTCACGCATGCACGGGCAGAAGACCTGGGACGCCATCCTTTACGCGCCTCTGGTGATCGACGACATCGTCGCCGGCGAGATCATGTGGGCGGCGAGCAAGGCCTGGCTCACCGGCTCGACCATCCTCGGCATCGTCCTGGTGTTCGGCCTCGCTTCCTCGCCGCTCGCGCTGCTCGCGGCGCCGGCCGCGTTTCTCGTCGGCCTGGCCTTCTCGTCGGTCGGGCTGATCATGACCGTGCTCGCGCGCAACTGGGACTTCTTCAGCTTCTACATGACGCTCGTCATGACGCCCATGATGATGATCTCGGGCGTCTTCTTTCCGGCCGACCAGCTCCCCGAGCCGCTGGTATCGGTGGCAAAGGCGCTGCCGCTTTATCATGGGGTGGCGCTGGTGCGGCCGATGATGGCCGGCCATCTGCCCGACCAGGGGTGGCTCCACGTGCTGGTACTGCTCGGCTATGCTGCGGCCGGGTACCTCCTGGCGATCCGCTTCGCGAGAAAAAGGTTTTCCGAATAGGCATGCTCTGGGTCAAGGCGCTGCACATCATCTTCATGGTCACGTGGTTCGCGGGCCTGTTCTATCTGCCGCGGCTCTTCGTCTACCACGCGCAGGCCGCGGACCGGCCCTCCATCGAGCGCTTCAAGGTGATGGAGCGCAAGCTCTTCTGGGGCATCATGACGCCGGGGGGCGTGCTGACGATCCTGTTCGGCGTCTGGCTGTGGCTCGGCTGGTTCCGCGGAGCCTCGAGCTGGTTTCACGCCAAGGTCGCGCTGGTGGCGCTCCTCGTCGGCTACCACCTGTGGTGCTGGCGGCTCCTGCGCGAGTTCGCCGCCGAGCGCAACCGCAGGACGCACGTCTGGTTCCGCTGGTTCAACGAGGCGCCTACGGTGGTGCTTTTCGCAACGGTGATCCTGGTTGTCGTCAAGCCGTTCTGAAGCTTTCTTCGCCAGCGCCCCGCGCGGCCTGGAGCTTCTCCTGGGAAAGGAGCTTGAGGCCCTCTCGGCTCAGGACATCAAGGCAGTTCCCGGCGGGGTGGCCTTCGCCGGCGATTGGGCGACGTGCTATCGCGTCAACTACTGGTCGCGCGTCGCATCGCGCGTGCTGTGGCGCGTCTCCGGATTCGAATACAAGAACGAGCAGGGCATCTACGACGCGGTCAAGGCGATCGACTGGCCACGCCATTTTGCGCTCGAGCGCACGCTGCGCGTGAACGTCACCGCCCAGAAGAGCCCGCTGAAGAGCCTGGAGTTCGCCACCCTGCGCATCAAGGACGCGGTGTGCGACCGGTTTCGCGACGGCCTCGGGCGCCGGCCCGATGTCGATCGCGCCAATCCCGACGTGCGCGTGCACGCGTTCTTCGAGGGCACGCACGCGACGCTCTACCTCGATACCTCCGGAGAGCCGCTTTTCAAGCGAGGCTGGCGGCATGGCGCTGCCGAGGCGCCCCTGCGCGAGAACCTCGCGGCGGGAATCGTCATGCTGTCCGGCTGGAAGCCCGACCAGCCGCTGCTCGACCCGATGTGCGGCGGCGCGACGCTGCTCGTCGAGGCTGCTGCCATGGCCCGGGGCCGTGCGCCGGGCGCGAGCCGCGCTTTTGCTTTTGAGAAGCTGAATATGTTCGAAGCGTCGAGCTGGGAGGCGGTTCGAGCCGAAGAAAGAAAGAAGGAGAGGCAGCCCGATCTGCGTCTCTACGGCAGCGACAC
>Ga0247829_10000846_pt1 | contig 12933 bp, 41 predicted proteins | sample 12C_Control_Day4_FD_207765 | JGI IMG/M metagenome (GOLD analysis project Ga0247829, IMG submission 207765) | Soil microbial communities from agricultural site in Penn Yan, New York, United States - 12C_Control_Day4 | ecosystem: Environmental > Terrestrial > Soil > Agricultural land | place... | reverse complement strand
TCTCACGGAAGTTGTTCGAGGGGGGGGGTACCCCGGAAATCGGAGAGGGGGGTCGGGTGATCCCTGTTCCTCATATTTTCGTCCCCCTTTCTACCTTCTCGTTTTGAAATTTTTCGTCCCCTTCCTCCCACAAGGGAATTCGACACCTGCTACCCTGGTGGTAGCAGGCAACCCAAAGGAAAGGTAGGCACCACCCAATGAACTGCCACTTCCACCACCCCAACTACGAAGAGCCGCCCTGCCCGAACCCCGGCACCCACTGTATTTCCTGTGGCTGTTCCGGGCCGTGCGTGCACGAGAAGAACCTGCTGTGCGCCACCCACTACGCCTTCACCGAAGGCTGGAATGCCGCCCAAGTTCGGCCCCACACCCTGGCCCACGGCGAAGACTGCGATGGCGTGGGCTGTAGTTGGCCGCACTTCGCCGAAGATTGGTGCATCCGGCTGACAACCTTCCGGTCGTAGCAAGCCCCAAAAAGAAAGGTAGGCAACATGGAAATGACCCTGTACGCCGAAGCCAGTGAACTTGGCTGGGCTCCCGGTCAGTGGCCGTACCGCTTCAAGGCAGAAGGCGGGGTGGACTTCGTCCTGAAAGACTGGGACGAACAGAACACCCACACCTACGTCGCTGAACACGACCCCACCAAGAAGATGGTGGTGTTCAATGACTAACGGAATGGAACTGGGCCACGAAGTCGAAGTGGACGAACTCCCGCAGTGCGATTTCCACCCCGAACGCACCGCCGCTTACGACGGCAGAACACGGCTCGGGCCGTGGGCGTACCTGTGCGCTTCCTGCTACAAGAAACACGGCGTCGGCACTGGAACCGGCCGAGGCCAACGCTTGGTTCTGAAAGGAGGTGAAACCCCATGAGCACGATTGCGTTCCTGATCACGTTCGCAGCCTACTGTTTTCTAGCGTGGCTGTTCTGCCGACTGTTCGACTACCTGTTCACGCTGTACAAGTTCCAGCGCATCACCGGCCTGCGTTCCGTGGCCTAGCGAGAACGCCCCCGGCTGGCGTCGAATCCACCGGGGGCACTGGCGGGAAGTCGCTTCCAGCGGCTATACTGCTTTCAGCAACAACAACACAACAGAAAGGTAGGAAATGGATAGCGAATGCGAAGGCACCTGGCGGGAGTACCACGGCCCGCTCGACTGCCCAGTACCCGAAGGGGCATGGCTCATGCAGTGCGATGGCTGCGGCGAGATCCAGATGTTCAGCCCCGCCACCTTGGGCTCCATCACCCTCGTTCCGGGCAGGACACCATGCTGACTTCCAAGTGGAGTGAGAACCTCGCTCCTGGTGATCGTGTGGCCTTGCCGTTCGGCAAGCACGCCACCGTGGCCACTGCGAGCGTGGGGCGCAAGTTCGTCACGGTCACGTGGGAAGAGCCGTACCAGCCCAGCCGGTACGAGATCCACACGGAGGTAATGATCGAAGATGGACATTGAAGTCCAGTTCCAACAGGACGGAGAGCCGGACGGGGATTGGCATCTCGTCCACCGCACGTATCTCCACCCCGAGATCAGGCAGGGCATTGAACTGCTGCTGGAAAGACCCTACGTGACCTTCATCGAGATCACGTACAACACCAGCGTGCGCAGCGTGCTCTCGTCCAAGTTCCGGAAGCAGCCCGCCGTTCCGGGGCGTGGCTTCGCAGACCCCAGAGAAAGGTAGGCACCATGAAGACCCACCAACAGCGAATGCTCCAAGCGTTGGAACACAACCTGGAGAACTGGATGCCCAGCCTGGAATTCACGTGGGACCAGACCGTCGCCAGCAACGTCGGCTTCGTCGGTTCCGTGTGGCCCGGTGAAGTCACCGCCCGCCGCAGAATGCACGTGAACTTCCAGGCCGACTACGCCATCTTCAAGCGGGTTGTGGAGGGCGGCCGCATCAGCGACAGGAGCACCATCTACATCAACTTCGGCAAGGCCGATGCCGAAGCCAAGTTCAAGCAAGTGCTGGAGTTCCTATGTGGGTTGTAGCCGTGGTGGCGCTGCTCCTGGCCGAATTCGTGGCGTTCCTGGTATGGCTGGCCCACGAACCCAAACATCACCACGAGGAGGACGAGTGATGCCCACTGCCGAAGAAATCGTGCAGGCGTTGGCGCTCTCCCGCCCAATACACATGGAAGACACCATGCACTGGTGCGTTCTGTGTGAAGAGAACCTCGTGGTCTATCCGTCCGATCACAAGGAGGATTGTCCGTGGCGGCTCGCCGTGGAATATCTCAGGAAGGACGACTGATGCTGCTGGCATATCGAACCGGGAGCCTTCGTGTCACGAACTGGACCGACGAGGAGGAGCAATTCCTCTCCGCTCTGATCAGCCTGTTGCAGGAGTACCCCGAGCGGCGGATGCTCACGCTGAAGTTGGCAATCCGATCCCTACTGGAGGAGGCGTGATGCTGCTGGTCACGGTTTCCTACCCGGAAGGAACCCTCCCCACCATCACGTACCCGGAGGGTGAATGGCAGGATGTCGTCGCTCTTCTGGGCAGGAGGGACGTCACTTCGGTCACCCTGCGCTACAACACCGACGTCCAACTGGAATTCACCAAGAAGGAGGAAGAAGATGCCCAAAGTTCAGGGCAAGCCGTGCCCGAACTGTAGCCTGGTCAAGCACTTCACGATCACGGATGATGAGTTCCTCAAATTGCGAGCCGGGGAGTTCATCCAGGATGTCTTTCCCGACATGGAACCCCAGGACCGTGAGGCCTTCGTCTCTGGGTACTGCCCGCCGTGCTGGGATGCCCTGTTCTGCTTCGACGAGGAAGGCGACTGATGCCCTGCCCGCACTGTCACCAAGAAGTAGCGCAGGATGGCACCTGCATCAACGCAGAATGCCCGTACTACAACTCCCACGTTCGACCCCCGACCAGAGAGGAAGACTAATGGCATTTCCAGGACCTTACGCCAGCATCATCAAGAACGACGCTGGTGAAGTCATCGGCTGGGACAACTACTATCCCGAAGACGCCCCGTACGAGCCCACCGACGAAGACGAGCGCCGTTGGGAGGCGGAATCAGCCGCAGCCGAGGACGCCTTCGAGTTCGCAGAGGAGGAAGGCGCCACCCAAGAGGAAGCGGAGGAGTTCAGCCGCTACCGGATCAAGCACGGCAAGGGCAAGACCACAGAACAGTCGTGGTTCGACTGGCGGGAGACCAAGGAGGCGAAACTGACATGACCAAGTTTCTCGAGGAAGGCGACCCCGTGATCATCATCATTGCCGATGACGATGACCTGGAGTTCGCCGGTGTGTTCGTCAGCATTGACGAAGACTTCATCACCGTGAAGCAGGGGAACGAGTACGTCCACGTTCCCAAGGACACGGTGCGCTGCATCCGCCAGCCCGTCGGAAGCGACACCCTGGCAGGATCATAGTTCCCGCCCCTACAATGGTAGTACACACAACAGAAAGGTAGGAAATGACCACAGACTCCACGATTCAAGTTCCAGACCCCGGTGACTGGCTCCCCGCCTACGTGAAGAATGCGTGGGCCGCAGAGGAATGGGACCGCATTCTGGAATGGATCATGTACGGCGAGCCCGATGCCGAGCAGGCGCCCGAGGACGACCCCGAAGACCGCTATCGGGACTTCCAGATCTGGCGTGGGCGCCGGAAGCCCAAGTGGTACGTGAACACGTACTTTACCCACGAAGAATACGGCGGTCCCGAAGAAGGCGGCTGGTACTACACCGTTCACGCCCCCGCCGAAGGCCAGCAAGTGTTCCAGCCCATTGGGCCGTTCGACGACTACGTCAAGGCGTGCGAGATCAGCAATCTGATGCGAGACGTGCTGCGGGCGAACCACCCCGACGAGCGGTCCTACATCATCGTCGAACGGCACAAGGCTCGTCTGTACCCTCGGGTCAAGCCCCACTACTGCTGATGGATCTTCCCATGGTTCCTATCCTCGGCGTGCTGTATGGCGTGCCTGCCTACTTCGGCGCATGCCTCATCCGCTGGGTTCTGTTGAGGCGTTGGCGATGAAGCGGCTTTCATATGCGAACGTGCCCGGTTGGTGCAGCGACTGTCAGGGTTCGTGGGCGCCGGGATTGGGAGGAGATCCACTGCCTTACAGCGAGGGTCACATCAGCGTGTTCCACGAGAACTTCAAGATCGGCATGCATCGCTGCTACAACGCCGACGTTCGTGGCGAGGGGTTTCGGGTCTTCCTGGATGGCGTGGAGGTCACCGACCACACGTTTGAAGCCTTCGTTTATCCGCCCATCATGTGGGAAGCCAACCGGGCACGGAACCCACGGAGCCATGATATCGGCTGGGTGGCCATGTATGAACTTGACGCCGAGGGCAAGCGCTTCGTGTGTTTGCGATGCCATAACCGGGCCGCTGACGAACTGTGGTACAGCGACGATATTCAGATCTCTCACAGCATGGAGTTGAGGTGAACATAATTAGCGGGAAAACCATCATTCGTCGCAGCCGCACCCACGGCTTCGGCGTGTTCTTGACGCAAGACGTCCGCAAACATGAAGTGGTGGAGCGCAGCCTGGCGCTGGCCATTCGTGATACCCACGTCAAGAAACCCGACCAATATTCACCGCTGAGCACCCATGCGTTCCACCCTGGCGGGTTTCGTGAACTGTGGATCTGCACCGGCACCGGGAGTTTCTACAACCACCGGAATCCGGCCAACCTGCACTACGAGTACATCGAGGCGAACGACGAGAATCCGGGCGACTGGATGGAATTCACCGCCGTCACTGCGCTCAGGGCAGGTACCGAACTGACCATCAACTACAACGGGGAATGGGATGACCCTACCGAGATCCATTTCTGAGACGGCGGACTGCCTACGCACGGCTCCCGGCCTGCGGGTGGACAAGCACCTTCGGCTGGCCGTGGCCGAACACTTTGCCGAGTTCTACCGAGACCGTTACGGCCTGTTCAACAGAGAGCAATTCATAGAAAGGGTGATGAATGAACGCACAGGAGCACCTGAGGAAGTTTGAGCGAGACTGGATGCACGATCTCGTTCTGGACCACCCGGACGTGCCGGAGATCGACCTGTACCACGATGGCCTTCAGGCGTACATGGCCCAAGAAGAGATGAGCCCAGCAGTCCGAAAGGAACTGTCCCGCATCAGCGGCGTGCCGGTCGGGTTCTAGTTAGCAGGAAGGTATTTCCGGGCGGTACCATAACAGCAACACCATAAATAGACATGAAAGGTAGACATGAAAGGTAGAGAGAACCTCGGCTTGACCGTGAACGGTCGGCCCTTGGACGATGGCGCTGGCCTGTGGGTGCCCGAGAACCATTTTCCTGGTGCGACTTCCAGAGACGCCCGTGTCACTGAACGGTGGCACACCGACAGCGTGAAGACGCCGGGGCAGGTACACCGCAAGAAGACCCGCAAGCAGAAGCCCCCGACCCGTGAGCAGATGCTGGAAAGGATGCGCCGTGGAATGGGATAAATCTAGAGGTCCGTGGTGGCGGTTTTACTGGTGGCAAATTCGTCTCCGGCACCGCATCGCTGATCGGATTGAGTCATGGGAGCAAAGGATTCGAAATGGGCGAGGCTGACCGTTTTGATCCGCACTACTTTGGTGGTGTGGGTGAGCCTGACATGAACGAATACTCGGTGCAGATGCACATCGATCACATGGCGCAGTTGAGCGACGCTGCCGCCATTTCCAGGGCCATGGCCGAGGACGACGACCCGGTGATCGTGGAGCCAGAACTGATCATCCGGGTCTTGGCTGCGGCCGAGAAGTACGAACTGATAGAATGGAGGGAAGGTCCTTCCTGACTAGCAGGAATGTAATTCCGTCAAGTACCATGTTGTTGGCACCAACCGGGTGCCTGAACAACACAACAACAGAAAGGCAACATCATGGCAACCAGTAGATCCGGCGCCACGAAGGACTCCTTCGTGGTCGAGATGGACCGGATGAAGGAGACCAAGGGTGCTGTCATGTTCGGCGTCGAAGACGACGGGCGCCAGCCGGTCACCAACGTCTACTTCAAGAAGTTCGGTCTCGAGAAGATCGGCGAGGCCCAGAAGGTCCGCGTGACGATCGAGAAGATCTCGTAGTCGCTGAACCGCTCAGTAAGCGGCTACGATGAAACCCGGTAGGGTCGGGGAAGGCGTATTCCTACCTTTCCGCTGACCCCGGCCCTATCGGAACAACAACAGAAAGGTAGAACATGAGCGTCGTCCTCGGATTCACCGGCACCCGTCAAGGGATGTCATTACCACAACTGAATGAGGTCGCCTTCTCCATCACGTGTTACGGCCCGGATTGGGGCGTGCACGGTGGAGCCCGTGGTGCCGACCTTCAATTCCACGAGAAGATGCTGCGGCAGTCCATCCGCTGCGAAGTGTGGCCTGCCGTCGGCAGTGACCTTCCCGGCTGGATGATCGACTCGGCCCTGGGGATCCTGCCCGCCAAGCCGCCGCTGGAACGCAACCACGATATCGTGGCAGCCTGCACCTTGCTGATCGCCTGTCCGGCGCAGGACCACGAGATTCTGCGCAGTGGCACATGGGCCACCATCCGCTACGCCCGGAAGGCAGGCAAGCCCGTCAAGGTCATCGCCCCGGATGGCAAGGTCACCATGCACCCGATCAAGGGCTGGCGTGACCCGTTCACCGGCAAGGTCCGGGACCCACTGTAATGCCGGTTCGGCGTTGCGCCGTGTGTGGGTCTGACCTGCCCCGTGAGAACGAACTCACCGTGTGCAGCGACGAATGCTGGGACGTTCAGCAGGGCGTGCTCACACCGCAGCAGGTCGAGCACGTTCTGACGAAATCAGCATACTACACAAGGAGTTGACGATGGCGAAGCAGACCTGCCCTCGCTGCGGCGAATTCAGGGAGCCCACCAAGGAAGGCCCGTACAAGGGGATGCTGTGTGACGACTGCGCTTTGGCCAAGCGCTACGAAGAGGAAGGAGGAAGATGACTCGTCATGAAATTGGTGGCACCGTGACCAGAGTGAACAAGGATCGTTTCTGGGTTGACCTGGTGAATGGTGGCAGAGTGGAAGTTCCGTTCGATCGAGACAGGGGCGATGACCTACCTACAGTTGGGGCTAGAGCCATCTTGGCGATTGAGGTCTACAGTGCTGGAACGTGAGCAATTCTTGGCCCGCACCGCCGCTCGCTTCCGAGCGAAGACCGGCGCCAGCCGTGGGCTCAACGCCCGAGAGCGAGACCTGATGGAGTTCACCTACGACGAACTACTGGCGGCTTACGCCTTTGAGGAGGAACAAGATGCCGAACTTCAAGATCACAGTGACGGGTGAGGACCAGACCGATCTGGACTGGTTGCGGGAGCGTTGCGTCGCCGCCGTAGAGGACGAAGTCGCCACGTCCCGCGAGGAGAACCGCCTGGACGAGGAGGTCACGGTGGCCTGGGAATGGGGTGACGATGAAGACGGCTGACGAGGTCTGGCTGGAGATGATGCTGTTCCAGCGTGACTTGTGGGCTAGGGCCGTCAAGGAGTTCGAGAAGGAAGAATTAGGCCGGGCGCTGATCTTCATGCGGGAGGCGGCGGCACTGCTGTTTCACGGTCGTGAGGAGTACGCCGGAGTGGCAGCCCGTGCGCTCGGCGAACATGGCTACACCAAGGCGGACTTGGAACTCCTGCATCAGCGTATGCGCCCAGAGATCGAACATTTCTATACCTTATACGGAGAGGAATACAGTGAACCTGAGAAAACTACAGAAGGTTAACGCAGAACGTGCCATCGAATGGCACACGCCCGCTCACACCGAATGGACGGGCGGTGACTGGGGCAATGCCATGGCCGGTGAAGCCGGTGAGGCGTGCAACGTTATCAAGAAGTTGCGCCGCATGGAATGCGGCCTGAAGCCCGACGACCCCGTCATGGAGGCAGAACTCAGGGGAGAACTGGCAGAGGAACTGGCGGATACGCTGCTGTACCTGCTGCTGGTGGCAGAACATTATGCAATTGATATGACCATCGCCACCCGTTACAAGTTCAACAAAGTCAGCGAAAGGGAAGGCTTTGCCCAAAGAATCTGAGATCCTGAGCCGCAAGTCTGTCGAACGGATCGCCGCCAACCTGAACGAGCGAGGCTGCCACGGCTATGCATCAGACGTGCTCGCTCACGACGAGGCGTTGCGGGCGCAGGTCGCGGTACTCACCGAAGAACGCGAGCGGTGGAAGAAGAACCTGACCGACACCGCGGTCTATTGGATGGGTCGAGCCAGAGCCGCGGAAGCAGGAATACGCCGCTACGGGAAACACGACTTTGCTTGTGCCATCTATGAGTCACGCGGCTGTAACTGTGGTTTCGTGGCGTTGTTGGGGGGAACAGAACCCGCCACGGTCCCGGAGCCGTCGGACGAGGCGCGCGCCGTTCGGGCCGCACAACTACGGGCGATGGCGCTTATCGACGAGGCCGGGGGAGAACCCGCAGCCGCACCCGATCCGAGCCGTGTCGATGAGGTCTTACGTGGTGTCGTGCCTGAATGCGGACCGTTCGCAGCCACACCTGGAGTCATTCGCGGTGAAGATGAACTTGGCGAGTGGGAGTTCCTGCCACATGCGCCCGAGCCGGTCACATACTACAAACACCAAGTGGCTCCAGGTGTCTGGGTCAGGTTCGGTGTGAAAGGTGATCACTCAGAGCCAGGTGAGTACGAGGCGACAGACTTCGAAGTCATCACTGAGGAACGCTCGGAACGGATGCGTGCCGAGGACGAGATTTACAACGAGATGGACCGACGCGAACGCAATTCGGCGTGGCCCGACGGGGAGACCACCGAATGATCGCTGATGCACCAACCGGGTCCGAGTGGATTCCGTACGTCTTCATGTGGGTCTGCATCGTCGGTGCGTTCGTGGCACTTGCATGGCTGGTCTGGACTGACCGCCACTGATGCGCCCATGGGTCTGGTTCGTAGGAGGCTTGGCCTTCTTTCTCGGTTATATGGGTGGCGTGATGTACGTTTCGGAGACTAGGGTGTCACCGTTGGCACCACAACTGATAGAAGAACCGCCACAACAGTTCGATCTCTGCGACTTCTTGCAGGCCAGGGAGCCGGTTTTGTTCGACCTGCTGTGCCGATAGAAAAGAGGAAAGGTATGGCCAAGAGCCGCAACCACGGCGAGATGGAAGTCTGCACGGGCTGGAACCGTCACAAGATGTCCAGCCTTCCGGGCAGTGGGCGCAAGGTGCAGTTCGGCATCCCGGTGTACTGGCGCTGTGACCGATGTGGCACCGAGCGGGTGGATGTGTACAGCGTCACGGGCAAGAAGATCAGCCAGAAGTATTACCGCCCGGACGACTATCAGGAGCACCTCGCAGACGTCCGCTTGGAAAGCGCCGAGGAGAAGCGTGTGCGGGCCTTCCAGGTTATGCGCTCCCCGGCAAAAAAGCCAGGCCGTAAAGGGAACCTGAGGCTGGTGAGAACCGCCTGACTTGGTTAGGCTCTGCGCCGCAAAGGTAGGAGCCCTATTTCCCAGTAAGGAGCGGCCTAGTCGTGTACCGGATCGGACTTGTAGCACTTGCGATTCTGTCTCTGACTGCAATATCAGCCGAACTGGTGGACACAGGTTCACCGGCCAAAGCAGGAGAAGCAACCAAGCAACCAGAAGTTCAGGTGCGGGGTCCGATTGTGGCCACCGCCGCCATGGTAGATTTCGATGAACAAGCGATCATCGAGATCGAGAACTACTACAAAGAGGTACAGCGTCAGATCGACGACTACCTCGCCATCCATCATTACTTTGATCTGTTGGAAGAAGCCAAGCGTGCGGAGCAGGCTCGGGTGCAGGCGCAAGCGCCGCCACCGGCAGCCCGTTCCACTGTGGTGCCCCAGTACCGGAGCACTGGCGTCAACTGGGATGGCATCGCCGGGTGCGAATCCGGTGGGAACTGGGCCATCAACACCGGCAACGGATACTACGGAGGCTTGCAGTTCACACAGTCAACGTGGATTGGTTCTGGGGGTGGTGCCTACGCCCCTCGTGCCGATCTTGCCACTCGTGAGCAGCAAATCGCCGTGGCGTCCGGTCTCAGTCTGGGGAACTGGCCCGTCTGTCAGCGAGCAGCCTAGGAGGACGTGAGGTACGGTGGGGTCCAGGCGGGGACCCCACCTACCGAAGGGGTTGAAATGCCCAATCGAAGAATGCGCTCCATCTCCAAGAACCGGCGCCATGTGTACGAGCGTTTGAAGAAGAAGGGGATGTCGAAGCAATCTGCCGCTCGCATCGCCAACGCCGGGAAGACCAAGTCCGGCCGTTCCAGGATGGCCAAGAAGGCTGCTCGAACTCGGAAGCGGAGGAAGTAATGGCCAGACTCCGAGCCAAGAAGCGCAAGTCCCTGAAGAAATCTCAGTTCGCCTTACCGGGCAGTCGCAAGTACCCCATCCACGACCGGCGTCACGCATCGAATGCCAAGGCTCGTGCGACCCAGCAGTACAAGAAAGGTCGCATCAGCAAGTCCACCAAGAACCGGATTCACGCTGCCGCAAACCGGAAACTCAGGCGTGGCAAGAAATAAGTTCTTGTGACTAACATGGTTGCAAGGCACAACAACACAACAGAAAGGTAGTAGCACCATGGAAAAGGAAGACGTCCTCAGGAAGGTCCAGGCACTTCTGGACAGGGCGGAGGGCAGCGGCTTCACCGATGAGGCGGATGCCTGCCGGGCCAAGGCCGATCAGTTGATGATGGCCTACAGCATCGAGATGTGGGAACTGGACAAGCGGCGCAAGCCCGAGCAGCGGGCAACGCCGGAGATCCGTAAGTTCCACATCTGCATGAGCGACAACCCCGTCAGCGATCAGTTGGACGACCTGTTCTCCACGCTGTGCCAGCACTGGCGGGTTCGGGCCGTGCACTACGGCTTCTACAGGACGGCTCGCAAGGGGGAGCAGCCGTGGGAGCAGTACGCCAAGGTGGTCGGGTTCCCCCAGGAACTGGACTGGTTGGAACTGATGTTCACCACCATGCGGCTGCACATCGGCAACAACCTGGAGCCCAAGCCCGACCCGACGCTGGACTTCGAGGCCAACCTGGTCATCATGAAAGAGGCGGGCATGAAGTGGGAGCGCATCCATGAATTGCTGCGGCCGGATGTCCCCTGGTCCCGCACGCACGGCACCCGCTACACCAAGATGTACACCGACCACTGCCTGATCCAGGGCAAGGAGCGGATGTACACCAGCCCGCTGACGTATCAGCGCAACTTCGTGGCGGGCTACCGCATGAAGGTGGCCAGCCGCCTGTACGACATCCGGCAGTACCGCATGGAAGACACCAGCCAGGGCAACGGCATGGAGGTCATGCTGCGGGACAAGCGGTTGCTGATCGACGACTTGTACGACGAGACGTTCAAGAACCTCAAGAACCGGAAGTCCAAGACCCTCACCTACGATCCCAACGCCTGGACCGCCGGTGCCAGGGCCGGAGCCAACGCTGATCTGGGGCAGGACCGCATGGGCCGTGGCCCACGTGAGATCGGGACATGACGTGGAAATCTACCTCATGTTCAAGTATCTGCACCTGCTGCTGGATGCCACGTTCCAGAGGTGCTTCGAGGCACCTGCTCTGAAGCCAGGCGGATTTTGGCTCGTGCCCATGGCGTGCAGCCGGGAACTGTCGGGCCGTCAGCATCCACACTGGCACATGAACTTCACACTGGGCTACCAGGCTCACCAAGCCGGGTTCGCCTTCGACACCAACCCAGGAGAACACGATGACACTGGTTATGTTGTTGAAACCAGAGGATCCAACCGTCCTCATTACGAATCTTGACGTCGAGAATCTTGACGGCTTGCGAGGGATCGTCGGGTGTCAATGGCTGGAGCCTCTATACCTGCCCGACCGAGTGGTCATGCTGTTCGATGAGGAGGCGGGCCTGAAACACCTACGGCCACCGATGAACCAACTGGCGACGGCGTTTGCCGCCCACTACGAGCGAGGCATACTGCCGGGGATCCTCGGCGTGGTCGCAGTGCTGGGCCAGGCCAACAGCGAGGGCAAATTCACCGACGTACCCGCCTCGGCAGTGAATGCAGTGGTGGAGATCGTAGGGGGTCTTGAACTTGAGGGAGGCTAAGATGGCAGACCTGATCTTCCCCAACGACGAATCCCAACTTCTCTATGAATCCGGTACGCCCAACGACGTGCTGGAGAAGGACGGGCGCTGGGCTCGCCTGTACTTGGGCGCTCACGGGGGCAGCATCATCATCAAACAGTCCGACGGCAGCGTGGACCACTACGTCTACACCGACGACGGCATCATCAACCAGGCGTGGATCTCGTTCGAGCGTAGCATTGAGATCCGCCATCCCAACTTTCTTACGGACCACTGCGTCTTCCCCGTCCCTGTGATGGGGCAGTGGGCCTGGACCCGCCCCGACCCCGAGTCAGGGGAAGCCACCTGCCAGATCTCGTTCCATGAGGACCGGGTGGTGGCCGTGCAGACCATGCTTTCCTACTACGACGAACTACAGGAGTGGTGGGAATCGTACGGCGGAGAATGGGAGTTGATGGCGCCTGACGACGAAGATTGAGATTTGCAGGAACTTGAACAATCAACTACAATGACACCCGTCAAGACACAACCCAACACAAGGAGAAATGACAGATGGCAAACTTGCGTGAATCCCTCATGCCGCTCGGAAAGCAGGCGGTGAAGTTGCGGGACAAGGACGGCCTGCCGTGGTTCGAGATCGCCCAGCGACTGGACGTTCCGCAGGGCAAGGCTCTCGCCGCCTACGAAGTGGCGTCCTGGCCGGACAACAAGGTGTTCAAGGGCACCGACGCTGCCAAGGCCAAGGAGATCGTTCGACTCCGTGACAAGGAAGCACTGTCGTGGGCTCGGATTGCCGCACGGGTGGACGTCACCGAAGCCAAGTGCCGCACGATCTACGAGGAGACCAGCGGTGAGCCGCACCGGGGCAACCGGATCGGCAAGGGTGG
>Ga0247829_10000845_pt1 | contig 12935 bp, 8 predicted proteins | sample 12C_Control_Day4_FD_207765 | JGI IMG/M metagenome (GOLD analysis project Ga0247829, IMG submission 207765) | Soil microbial communities from agricultural site in Penn Yan, New York, United States - 12C_Control_Day4 | ecosystem: Environmental > Terrestrial > Soil > Agricultural land | place: USA... | reverse complement strand
TGTGGCGGTCGACCGCAAGCACACCACGGGGGCCGATATCGGGAGCTACTTTCCCTTGCGCGCCCTGCGGGCGGCGGCCGGTCAGGGACGGATCGGCGCGCTTGCGCCGCGCTTTCACGGGATGCCCACCAACCGCAGCCACCGCGTCACTCTGGAGATCGACGTTGTGGAGCTTCTCGTGCGATGCCGGGCGGACGAGGCCCATGCAGCGATCCTGGTGCCGAACTGCCCGGTGTGCCACCAGACCCTGAGCCTCGCCGCCCGGCACCTGGAGGCGAACGGCATCGCCACCGTGGTGATGGGCTCGGCCAAGGACATCGTCGAGCAGGCGGGCGTGCCGAGGTTCCTCTTCTCAGATTTCCCGCTCGGGAATTCCGCCGGCCGGCCGAACGATGCCGAATCGCAGGCGCTCACGCTCGAGCTGGCGCTGCGGCTCTTGGAAACGGCGCCGGCTCCGCGCGCGACCGTGCAGTCGCCCTTGCGCTGGAGCGCGGACGCGGACTGGAAGCTCGACTATTGCAACATCGAGCGTATGACCCCCGACGAGATCGCCGCCAAGCGGGCCGAGTTCGACGCGGCGAAGGCGGAAGGGAAGCGGCTGAAGGAAAAGGCCGGGCTCGTCCACACTTAGCCTCGAATGGGGGTTGATCCGGGGGCACGCGCGCTGTAGCAGGGCGGCGTGACAAAGGTGCTCACCTTCATCGCCGGCGAAGGCGCGAGACTGGATGCGCCCCTCATGGATGCTGTCGCCGCGGAGCTGGGCCGGGCGGGCGCCAGGCTGGGCGAACGGGCCTGGCTCGCGCCGGGCGCGGCCTGCGACCAGCTCTTTCGAAATCTGGATGCGGTAGATGCCGAATCGATCGCGCGTCGGGTAGTCGGCACGAGACCCATGGATCTGGCGGCGCAGCCCGTGGCTGGGCGGCGCAAGGCGCTGCTGCTGGCCGACATGGAATCTACGGTGATCGCTCAGGAGCTGCTCGACGAGCTGGGGCGGCTGGCGGGACTCGGCGAGGAGATCGCCGCGATCACCGGACGCGCAATGCGCGGCGAGGTCGATTTCGCCGAGGCGCTGCGGTTCCGGGTCGGCTTGCTGAAGGGAAGGCCCGCATCGTTGTTGGAGGAGGTGCGGGCGCGCATCACGCTGAACCCCGGGGCGCGCGAGCTGGTCCAGACCATGCGCAAGAACGGCGCGTTCACCATGCTGGTCACCGGCGGCTTCGACTGTTTCGCCGAGTCGGTGGCGGAAGCTTGCGGATTCGACGCGTTCCAGGCCAACCATCTGCTCATCGAGGGGGGCCGGCTGACCGGGTGCGTACGCGAGCCGGTGCTCGATCGCGGCGCCAAGCTGGCCGCGCTGGAGCAGGCCGCGGCGCGACTGAAACTGCCGCTTTCGGCCTGCGCCGCCATGGGCGACGGCGACAACGACCTGCCCATGCTGCAAGCAGCCGGCCTCGGCGTCGCGTTCCAGGGAAAACCGGCTGTTGCGGCGGCGGCGCGATTTCGGTTAGACCACTGCGACCTCACTGGCCTGCTCTATTTCCAAGGCTACCCTCGCGAAGAATTCTGCACGTGAACGCTCAACTGCATCCCAAGCCTTCCCTTCGTCCCTCTCGCCCCCAATTCTCGTCCGGTCCTTGCGTCAAGCGTCCCGGCTGGTCGCTGGAGGCGCTCTCCCGCGCGTGCCTCGGCCGCTCGCACCGCTCGGCCGCTGGCAAGGACAAGCTCGCCGAAGTGATTTCCCGCAGCTGCGCTGTGCTCGGCATACCCGAGGACTACCGGCTGGCGATCGTGCCGGGCTCGGACACCGGCGCGGTCGAGATGGCGCTGTGGTCCCTCATCGGGCCCCGCGCCGTCGACGTCCTCGTCTGGGAGAGCTTCGGCGAAGGGTGGGCGGCCGACCTGAAGCAGCTCGGCGGAGTCGCGTTTCGCACGCTCGAGGCGCCCTATGGCAGCCTTCCCGATCTCGCCGCGGTCGACTTCGAGCGCGACGTCGTGTTCGTCTGGAATGGCACCACTTCGGGCGTTCGCGTTCCGAACGGAGATTGGATCGCGCGAGATCGGGCGGGCCTCACCTTTTGCGACGCCACCTCCGCCGCCTTCGCGATGGAGCTGCCCTGGGACCGGCTCGATGTTGTGACCTGGTCCTGGCAGAAGGCTTTGGGCGGCGAGGGGGGCCACGGCATGATCGCGCTCAGCCCGCGGGCGATCGAGCGCCTCAAGACTCACCGCCCCCGTTGGCCGCTCCCCAAGCTGTTCCGCCTGGCGGAGGACGGCAAGGTTGGCGAAGGGCTGTTCCGCGGCGAAACCATCAATACGCCCTCGATGCTCTGCGTCGAGGATGCGCTGGACGGGCTGCGCTGGGCGGAGCAGGTCGGCGGGCTAGCGGGACTGATCGCCCGCTGCCATGAGAATTCCGGCCTGCTGCGGCAGTGGGTGGAGCGGACACCCTGGATCGCGTTCCTGGCGGCTGATCCTAAGATCCGCTCGACCTCATCGGTGTGCCTGCGCTTCGCCGAGCCGGCGCTGGAGGGCGCGGCTCAAGCCAAGCTCGCGGCCGCCATGGCCAAGCGCCTGGAGTCCGAGGGCGCGGCCTACGACATCGGCGCCTATCGCAGCGCGCCGCCGGGCCTGCGCCTGTGGGCGGGGCCGACCATGGAGTCCGCCGATCTTGCCGCGGCGCTGCCCTGGCTCGACTGGGCCTATGCCGAGGGGAAGCGGGAACTCAGCCTCTCCTGAGTGCTGGATAAGGAGCGGGACGATGAAGGTGCTGATTGCCGACGCGCTGAGCCCGAGCGCCCTCGACATTTTCCGCGAGCGCGGCATCGAGGCCGTGAGCCGCACCGGGCTTTCGACGGCGGAGCTGAAGGAGATCATCGGCGGCTATGACGGGCTGGCGGTGCGCTCGGCCACCAAGGTCACGCGCGAGGTCCTCGAAGCCGCGGCGAGCCTCAAGGTCGTGGGCCGCGCCGGGATCGGCGTCGACAATATCGACGTGCCCGCCGCCACGCAGCGCGGCGTCGTGGTGATGAACGCGCCACACGGCAACGCCATCACCACCGCCGAGCACGCGATCGCCATGATCCTGGCACTGGCGCGCAAGATCCCGCAGGCCAATGCCTCCACCCATGCCGGAAAGTGGGAGAAGGAGCGCTTCGTCGGGGTGGAGCTCGCGGGCAAGGTGCTCGGCATCGTCGGTTGCGGGAATATCGGCTCGATCGTCGCCGACCGCGCGCACGGGCTGAAAATGCGGGTGATCGCCTACGACCCCTTCCTCTCCGAGGAGCGTGCCAAGGATCTCGGCGTCGAGCGGGTGGAGCTGGACCAGCTGCTCGCGCGCGCCGACATCGTCACCCTGCACACGCCGTTGACTGAGACGACGCGGCACATGATCGACGCCAGGGCGCTGGCCAAGACCAAGCGCGGCGTGCGCATCGTCAATTGCGCGCGCGGCGAGCTGGTGGCCGAGGCCGACCTCAAGGCCGCGATCGAATCCGGGCATGTGGCCGGGGCGGCGCTCGACGTGTTCGGCCAGGAGCCGGCCCGCAGCAACCCGCTGTTCGGGCTGGAGCAGGTCGTCGCCACGCCGCATCTCGGCGCCTCCACCTCGGAGGCGCAGGAGAAGGTCGCGGTGCAGATCGCCGAGCAGATGGCGGATTTCCTCCTGACCGGTGCGGTCGCCAATGCCGTCAACATGCCCTCGGTCACCGCCGAGGAGGCGCCGCGCCTCAAGCCCTACATCAAGCTCGCGCAACAGCTCGGCAGTCTTGCTGGGCAGCTGACCCGATCGGGGATCCGCAGCGTCACGGTCGAGTATGAGGGGCTCGCGGCCGGCCTCAACACGCGCCCGCTCACCGCGGCGGCGCTGTCGGGCCTGCTCTCGCCCATGCTCGACCATGTCAACATGGTCAACGCGCCCGTGCTGGCGCGCGAGCGCGACATCAGCCTGGCCGAGGTCAAGCACGATCGCCCGACCGACTATCAGACGCTGATCCGCCTCACCGTCGAGACCGACCGGCGCAAGCGCGACGTCGCGGGCACCCTCTTCGGCGGCGACAAGCCGCGCCTCGTCGAGATCAAGGGCATCCCGATCGAGGCCGAGCTCGGCCGCCACATGCTCTATGTGACGAACGAGGACAAGCCGGGCTTCATCGGCCGGCTCGGCACGCTCTTGGGCGAGGCGGGGGTGAACATCGCGACCTTCCATCTCGGTCGCTCAGCGCCCGGCGCCGACGCCATCGCCCTGGTCGAGATCGACCAGCCCGTGACCGAGGGCCTGCTCGCCGAACTGCGCCGCCTGCCCATGGTGATGCAGGCGGAGAGTCTGTCATTCTGAGAAGCGGAGGACTAATCCGCCGCCTCTCTTGTGCCGCGCTTCAGCGGGATGACGGCGATGCGCCGTCCCTTGGCGGTGAGGGCGAGCGCGCCGTGCTTGAGCGCGAGCGCCTCCTCGCCGAACAGGGTGCGCCGCCAGCCTGAGAGCGCCGGGACCTTGGCGTTGTCGTCCGCGGCGATCAGCTCGAGGTCGGCGGCGCTGGCGACCAGCTTCTGCGCCACCCCCTCGGCCTCGCATTTGGTCTTGAGCAGCACGCGCAAAAGATCGATCAGCGGGGCGAGGCCGGAGGGGAGATCGGGCTTGGGCTCGGGCCGCGGCCAGTCGCGCTCGGGGCGACCGAGCGCGCGCTGCACGGCGGCCAGCACGCCCTGGCCGACCTTGCCCTCGGCGGCCGCGCGCGACAGCCCGCGTGTGCGGGCGAGTTCATCGACGTTCGCCGGCACGTGCGCCGCGATCTCCAACAGCGCCTCGTCCCGGATCAGCCGGTTGCGCGGCAGGTCGCGGCGCTGCGCCTCCTCCTCGCGCCAGGCGGCGATCTCCTTCAGCACCATCAGAAAGCGCGGCTTGCCCGCGCGCACCTTGAGGCGCCGCCAGGATTCCGCCGGGTCGATGCGGTAGGTGGCCGGATCGGTCAGGACGGCCATCTCCTCGGTCAGCCACGGCGCGCGCCCGTTCTGGTCGAGCTGGCGCTTGAGGCGCTCATAGATCGGGCGCAGATGGACCACGTCGTCGAGCGCGTAGCGGATCTGCCGCTCCGAGAGCGGCCGGTGCGACCAGTCGGTGAAGCGCGAGCTTTTGTCGATGGCGATCCCCGCCAGCTTCTGCGCCAGGCTCTCGAAGCTCGCCTGCTCGCCGAAGCCGCACACCATGGCCGCGACCTGGGTGTCGAAGATCGGCTCGGGGACCTTACCTGCGAGGTGGAAGAAGATCTCCAGATCCTGGCGCGCCGCGTGGAATACCTTCAGCACGCCGGGGTCGGCCAGCAGCGCCAAAACGGGGGAAAGATCCAGCTCGGCGGCGAGCGGGTCGATCACCGCGGCCCGATCGGGCCCGGCGATCTGGATCAGGCAGAGCTGCGGCCAATAGGTGTTGTCGCGGATGAATTCGGTATCGACCGTGACGTAATCGGCGCCGGCCTGCAGCCGGCAGAACTCGGCCAGTTTTTGGTTGTCGGCGATGATGGTCATCGCCGCCCTCTAGCATGGATCGGGCGGGGGAGGAAGGGCGCGGGGTGCCGGCGCGCCACCGTCCGCTCGCGCCTTGACAGAGGCGCGGCTTCTCGTGCCTCCTCCGGCCGGCCGCACGGCTGCCCCTCGACAGCGCGGAAGACCTCGCGACATGCATCCCTATCGCACCCATACCTGCGGCGCGCTCCGCGCCGAGCATGCCGGCCAGACGGTGCGCCTGTCCGGCTGGATCCACCGCAAGCGCGACCATGGGAATCTGCTGTTCATCGACCTGCGCGACCATCACGGGATCACGCAGTGCGTGACGGACAGCTCCGGCGAGGTCTTTCGCCGCATGGAGACGCTGAGGCCGGAAAGCGTGATCACCGTGACGGGCGAGGTGGTGCGGCGCAGCGCGGACACTGTCAATCCCAAGCTGCCGACCGGCGAGGTCGAGCTGCGCGCGCGCGATCTGACCGTGCAGTCCGAGGCCGACCTCTTGCCGCTGCAAGTGGCGAGCGAGGAGGACGCCGGCGAGGAGATTCGCCTGCGCTACAGATTCCTCGACCTGCGGCGCGAGAAGGTGCATGCCAACATCCTGTTGCGGGCTAACGTGATCGCGTCCATCCGCCGCCGCATGGTCGAGGCGGGCTTCACCGAATTCCAGACGCCGATCCTGACCTCCAGCTCGCCGGAGGGCGCGCGCGACTTCCTGGTGCCGAGCCGGCTGCATCCCGGCAAGTTCTACGCCCTGCCGCAGGCGCCGCAGCAGTTCAAGCAGCTCCTGATGATCGCCGGGTTCGACCGCTATTTCCAGATCGCGCCCTGCTTCCGTGACGAGGACAGCCGCGCCGACCGCTCGCCCGGCGAGTTCTATCAGCTCGATTTCGAGATGTCGTTCGTGACCCAGGACGACGTGTTCGCGGCGATCGAGCCGGTGCTCCACGGCGTGTTCGAGGAGTTCGCGCGCGGGCGCGGCGTGACCCCGCCGCCTTTCCCGCGCATCCCCTTCGATACCGCCATGCTGCGCTACGGCAGCGACAAGCCCGACCTGCGCAACCCGTTGGTCATCGTCGATGTGACGGAGGCCTTCCGGGGCTCGGGCTTCGGCCTGTTCGCGCGGGTGGTGGAGAAGGGCGCCGTCGTGCGAGCGATCCGCGCCCCCGGCACCGCCGACCGGCCGCGCAGCTTCTTCGACAAGATGAATGACTGGGCGCGCGAGCAGGGCGCCGGCGGCCTGGGCTACATCCAGTACGCGCCGGACGGCGCCAAAGGCCCGATCGCCAAGAACCTGGAGGGCCCCCGCGTCGAGCAGATCCAGTTCATGACCGCCGCGGCGGAGGGCGACGCCGTCTTCTTCGTCGCCGATCAGCCGAAGGCCGCGGCCAAGCTCGCGGGCCTGACCCGCACTCGGCTGGGCGAGGATCTCGGCCTGATCGATCGCACCGCCCTCCGCTTCTGCTGGATCACCGACTTCCCGATGTATGAGCGGGACGAGGCGACCGGGAAGGTCGAGTTCAGCCACAACCCGTTCTCGATGCCCCAAGGCGGCCTCACCGCGCTGGAGACCCAGGACCCGTTAACCATCAAGGCGTTCCAGTACGACATCGTCTGCAACGGAGTGGAACTGTCGAGCGGCGCCATCCGCAACCACCTGCCCGAGATCATGTACAAGGCCTTCGCCATCGCCGGTTACCCCAGGGAGGAGGTCGAGGCCCGGTTCGGCGGCATGCTGAACGCCCTCAAATTCGGCGCTCCGCCGCACGGGGGATCGGCGCCGGGCATCGACCGGATCGTCATGCTTCTGGCCGAAGAGCCGAACATCCGCGAGGTCGTCGCCTTCCCGATGAACCAGAAGGCGGAAGATCTCATGATGCAGGCGCCGGCCGAAGTACCGGAGGGCCGGCTGAAAGAGCTTCATATCCGGCTGACTCTGCCGTCGGCCAAGAACAAAGGCTAATATTAAAGGAAAAGCATATTTACTTTTTGTGCTTGAGCCTGACTCATTTCCGCCTCTATCCTGCCGTCTTGGTTACCCCGGTCGAGTCCGGGGTGGCCTCGCGAGGGGGATGGCGGGTGTATTTTCGGATACTGCTGGTTACGTCCTGCATGGCCGTAGGAGGCTGTGGCCTGGTGCCGCCTGCCGTCAGCATCGCGTCTTTCGCTGCCGATGCTTTCAGCTACGCCGTCTCCGGCAAGAGCGTGTCCGACCATGGCATTTCCACGGTGATGCAGGAGAACTGCGCGTTCCTCAATCTCGTCAAGGGCGAGGCGGTCTGCGCCCCTGGCCCCCATCCCGAAATCGTAATGGTGGCTCCGCGCGAGGAAAGCGAGCGCAGCCTCCTCGCGATGGCTCAGAACGAGGCCGATACGGGCTCTGAGGCCTTAGCTCCGTCTTGGACCCGGCCCGCTGACGATCTGCCGCTGGAATACGCCTCCGCGGGTGCGGTTTCGCGGGAGCCGATGCTCCACCCCGCTGCGCTGCCGCTGGAGCCTGTTGCCTCCGGCCCGGTCGACGTCCTCGCCAGCCTCGGTTCGGCCAAGCCGCCGGCCTGAGCCGCGCGGCCCCTGCGCCTTGGCCGCCGATGGCGGTGATTGCCAAGGAAATCCCCGCCTCCTATTGTCCGACCGCGACCTCACCAGGGGAGGACGGCGCTTGGGCAAGCCCGCCGAAGACGGTTTCTCGATGCCGCCCGAATGGGCTCCGCACGCCCGCTGCTGGATGCAGTGGCCCTGCCGTGAGCCGCTGTTCGGCCAGCATCTACAGGCGGCGCGCGACGCCTATGCAGAGGTGGCGCAGGCGATCGCCGAGTTCGAGCCCGTCACGATGATCGCCAGCCCCGAGCATGTGGTCGACGCCTCGCTCAAATGCGGCCCGGGGGTGAGCACCTTCTCCCTCCCGCTGGATGATTCCTGGTGCCGCGACAGCGGACCCACCTTCGTCGTCAACGCCGCCGGCGAGGTCGCCGGCATTGATTGGAAATGGAACGCCTGGGGCAATAAATACCCTGATCACCAGCGCGACGCGGCCGTGGCCCGGGCCGTGCTCGACCATCTCGGGATGCGCCGCTATGCGGCGCCCCTGGTGCTGGAGGGCGGGGCCATCCATGTCGATGGCGAAGGCACGCTGCTCACCACGGAAAGCTGCCTGCTCAACCCCAACCGCAATCCCGATCTCGGCCGCGAGGAGATCGAGGAACTGCTCCGTCACTATCTCGGTGTGCGCAAGATCATCTGGCTGAACGGCGGGCTGGAGGACGACGACACCGACGGTCATGTCGACAATGTCGCCTGCTTCGCCCGGCCCGGCCTGGTGCTGGCGCTCAGCACAAGCGACACGGCGGACGGCAACTACGCGATGCTGAACGACAATCTGCAGCGGCTGCGCGCGGCGACCGACGCGGCCGGGCGCCCGCTGGAAGTAGTGCCCATCGAGCAGCCGCGCCGAAAGGAGGCGGAAGGCCGCCGCCTGGCGCTCTCCTACATCAATTTCTACATCGCCAACCGGGGGGTGGTGATCCCGGCCTTCGAGGACCCCCAGGACCGCCACGCCTACGACGCCGTCCAGCGCGCTTTTCCAGACCGCACGGTCGTGCAGCTGCCCGCCACCGAGATCGTGCATGGCGGCGGCGGCATCCACTGCATCACGCAGCAGCAGCCGGCCGGAGCGCCGGCGGCTTAGGCCCACTTCCGTTGCGGGGCGGCGCGGGGACATGCGACCGAGCCCGGGCAAACCCTATCCCGCGCGCCCACATTCGCCACAAAATTGTCCAGGTTGGGCAATGAGCGCGCGGTAAGCGCAAATTGATGCGGCTTCTTTAACATTTGCTTCCGAGGGCGGTCGAACCATGCTAACCCGAACGGCGCCGCGTGTCTGAATAGGTGCAATCTTTACAAACGCATGATTGAGCTCGGCCGCGTTACGGCAGACAAGGCGGCGGAGCCCCCGGCGGCGGGGGCGGCGGCTGGCGCTGTATCCGCCTCGCGTCGCCCCGCGCGGCTCTCGCTTCTAGCGGCCATGTTGGGCAGCCGGCTCTGCCAGAGAGTGGCGCTGGCGATTTTTCTCTGCCTGCTTGCGGTCGCCACGATCTTCCTTATCCCCGCGTACCGGGATCTGGAGCGCAGCCTGCTCACCCGTGCCGAGCAGAGCGCGCTGGCGTCGGTCGTCGCCCTGTTCCGGCTCGCCCCGGCCGACGCCAAGCCGGTGGGGCTCGTGGCCGCGGCGGGCAGGCTTCTTCCGGCACCTCCGCTGCTGGGCGGGGCGCTCTACACGGAACGGGGGGCGTTGCTCGGCTCGTTCGGTGAGGCCCCGCGGCTGCACTACACGCCCGGCAGGATGGTGGAGGCCGCCCGCTACGCCGAGGGACGAAGCCGGTACGAGTTGGTCTGGGGCGCTGATCGGCTCGGCGCACTCTATGTGGTCGTGGCGAGGCTGGATACCTCCTCGCTCGATGTCCAGCTCGACCGCTTCCTGACCCGCGTCGGCCTGGTGGCGCTGATAGTGGCGGTGGTGGTGACCGTCGTCACCATGGTCCTGCTGGGGCTGACGGTGCTGACCCCGATTCTCGAGCTGCGCCAGCGCCTCGGGGCCGCCGGCAACGATCTCGAACATGCCGACCGGCAGTCGATCCCGGTCAAGCGCCGCGACGAGCTGGGCGAGGTGCTGGAGGATTTCAACCGGCTGCTCGGCCATGTGGCCCTATCGATCGCCGAGCTGCGCCAGAGCCACGCCGACGTCCGCGCCAGCGAGGAACGGTGGCACCGCATCTTCGACGGCTCGGCGGACGCGATTCTCATCCTCGATCCGCAGACCTTAAGGATCGTCGACGCGAACGAGACCGCGCTCCGGCTCTTCGAATACAGCCAGCCCGAGCTGCTGCGGCTCTCGATCGATGCGCTGGAAGGCGAGCAGACGGCTCTTGCCCGGCTGGTCGAGACGGCGTTGCGCGAGGGGCGAGCGGGCGCCGAGGCTGTCTCCTGCATCAGCCGCAGCGGCCGGCGCATCCTCGCCGAGGCGCAACTCGCCACACTGCCGATCGGTCCGAGCCGGCCCATCCTGCTGCTAGTCCGCGACATGACCGAGCGCCGCCTGGCCGAGGAGGCGCTGCGGCTGTCGCAGCGGCGCCTCGCAGGCATCCTCGACATCGCGCACGATGCAATCATCTCGGTCGACGACACGCGCACGGTGAGGCTGTTCAACAAGGGCGCCGAGCGCATCTTCGGCTTCGCGGCCTACGAGACCATCGGCCGGCCGCTCGAGCTGCTGTTGCCGGACGGCCAGAGCCTCGTCGAGGGGATCGAGCGCAGGAAGCCCGAAGGGTCGGTCGCGCTGGCAGAGCGGACCGAGGTGCGCGCCCGGCGAAAGGACGGCAGCGAGTTTCCGGCCGAGCTGTCCGCCTCGAGATTCCAGCTCGGCGAGGAGACGGTCTTCACCATCATCCTGCGCGACATCTCGGACCGCCGGCGGGCCGAGCTCGAGCGCGCGCAGCTGTTGGGGCAGTTTCATCAGGCCCAAAAGATGGAGGCGATCGGCCGCCTTGCCGGTGGGATCGCGCACGACTTCAACAATGTTCTGGCGGCGATCCTCGGCTACGCCGATCTCGCGCTCTACGACCTGCCGGCGGACTCGCCCGCCTCGGTGAATGTGCAGCAGGTCCTGAAGGCGGGCCGGCGCGGCAAGACGCTCGTTCGTCAGATCCTCGCCTTCAGCCGCCGTGAGGAGAAGGTCGAGCGCTCCCTGCGGCTCGACCAGGTGCTGAACGAGGCTATGGAGCTCTTGGCCGCCACGCTGCCGAAATCGGTCGATGTCGAGCGGCGCATCACGGCTCCCGGCGTCGTGGTGCATGGCGACGAGGCCGAGATGCACCAGATGATCATGAACCTGTGCGTGAACGCCGCCCATGCCATCGGTCAGGAGCGGGGCCGCATCGTGGTCGAACTCGACCAGGCGGACCTCGGCCCCGACGCGGAGGAATGGTTTCGCGCGCAAGGGGCGCGCTTGGTCGCGGGCAAGCTGGCGGCCGGCTCCTATGCGCGCCTGGCGGTCACCGACACCGGCGTCGGCATGAGCGAGGAGACGGTCTCGCACATCTTCGAGCCGTTCTTCACGACCAAGCCGAAGGGCGAGGGCACCGGGCTTGGGCTCGCGGCCGTGCACGGCATCGTCACGGGCAAGCGCGGCGCCATCGCGATCCGCACGGCGCCGGGCGAGGGCACCCGGATCGAGATCTTCATGCCCCGATCGGACGAGCAGCCGGAGCGCGCGGGCGCGGGGCGGCAGGAGATCGTCGGGGGCGGAGAGCGGGTGCTGTTCGTGGACGACGAGCCCGACCTCACCCATATCGGGCGGCATTCGCTGGAGCGGCTCGGCTATAGCTGCGATGCGATGTCGAGCGCCTCCGCCGCGCTCGCCGCCTTCCGGGCCGACCCGGACCGCTGGAGCCTCGTCATCACCGATCACATGATGCCGGGCATGACCGGCGAGGCTATGGCGCGCGAGATGCTGGCCATCCGCCCCGGCCTGCCGATCATCCTGTGCACCGGGTTCGGCGACACCATCACCGCCGAATCCGCGCGAGCCGCCGGCATCCGTGAGTTTGTGATGAAGCCGGTGGTCGGGCGTGAGCTGTCCGAGATCGTCGATCGCCTGCTGCGGTCTCGCGGCGCCTCTTCAAACGCGGCCTGACGCCAAGCTCAGTCCGCCGCTGCCCGATCCGTCGCCGGCACTCCCGTGCGCGCCTGTCGACGCCCCGGCATGAGGCGATGCAGGGCGGGCGCGGCCGCGACCACCATGGTGATCCGCGCGACATGGTGGGTCGACACGAACGCCGCGTCGGCGTGGAGCGCGAGCGCCACCAGGCTCATCTCCGCGAGCCCGCCCGGCGCAAGGGCCAGGATCACGTCCGGCAGCGGCAGGCCGAAGCCGGCCGTGATTCCGGCGGCAAACAGGATCGCGAGCGCCACCATCACTGCGGTGGCGGCAAGCGCATGGATTCCCAGGCGCACCAGGGTCCCCGCCGCGGTGCCGGCAAAGCGCGCGCCGATGGCCGAGCCGGCCACGACCTGGGCCGCGGCGACGAGCTCGGCGGGGGGCTTGGCCGCGGTGAGCCCCGTGATGTGCGCTGCCGCGCTCAGCGCCATGGGACCGAGGATCGAGGCGGCCGGCAGCCTCAACCGTTGCGCCACGAAATAGCCGAGCACCGCGCAGAGCGCGAGGATGGCCACGTCCTGGCCGCCATTCGCCAAATAGGCGTTCGCCGCGGCGATCCGCGCGGCCGGGTCATAGCCTTCGAGGAAGCGGAAGCCGACCGGGATCGTGAGGACGGTGAAGAGGATGCGCGCGGCATGGGTGAGCGAGATCGCGCGCTCCTCGCCGCCGAGCGCCGCGCCCATGACCGTCATCTCGTTTAGCCCGCCCGGCACCGCGCAGAAATAGG
>Ga0247829_10000842_pt1 | contig 12945 bp, 8 predicted proteins | sample 12C_Control_Day4_FD_207765 | JGI IMG/M metagenome (GOLD analysis project Ga0247829, IMG submission 207765) | Soil microbial communities from agricultural site in Penn Yan, New York, United States - 12C_Control_Day4 | ecosystem: Environmental > Terrestrial > Soil > Agricultural land | place: USA... | reverse complement strand
GAGCGGATCAATCGCAAGACGTCGTCGATCGCCCAGCTGCTCGCGAACCGCGTGCAGGAGACTCCGGACCGCGAGGCGTACCGCTTCCCGGTGGGTGAGGAGTGGAGGTCGATGACCTGGAAGCAGGCATACGATCGCGTGACGGCGATCGCCGCGGGCCTGCTGTCGCTGGGACTGCATCGCGAGGAGCGTGTCGGCATCCTGTCGAACACGCGCGTCGAGTGGTTGCTGTGCGACCTCGGTGTGCTCTCGGCGGGCGGCGCGACGACGACGGTGTACCCGTCCAGCACGCCGGAAGAGTGCGCGTACATCCTCGCGGACTCCGAGACCAAGTACGTGTTCATCGAGGACGTGGGCCAGCTCAAGAAGCTCGTCGCGCATCGCGCCGAGATCCCGAAGGTGCAGAAGCTGATCCTCATCGACGGCACACCGGCCGCCGGGGACAAGGACTGGGTGCTCACGCTGTCCGAGCTCGAAGCCCAGGGCGCCGCGCACCTCGCGACCAACCCGAAGGCGGTCGACGACGTGGTCGCCGGCATCAAGCCCGCGGACCTCGCGACGCTGATCTACACGTCGGGCACGACCGGCAAGCCGAAGGGCGTGCGCCTCCTCCACGAGTGCTGGGCGTACACCGCCGATGCGATCGACGCCGTGCGCCTGTGGGGGCCCGACGACGTGCAGTACCTGTGGCTGCCGATGTCGCACTCGTTCGGCAAGGTGCTGATGGCCGGCCACATCGCGTCGGGGTCGGTCACCGCCGTCGACGGCCGCATCCCCAAGATCGTCGAGAACCTCGCGGTCGTGAAGCCGACGCTCATGGCGGCCGTGCCGCGCATCTTCGAGAAGGTCTACAACAAGATCGTCGAGGGCGCGAAGCAGGGTGGGATGAAGCAGAAGATCTTCGAGTGGGCGGTCGCCACCGGCAAGCAGGGCAGCAAGCTGCGGCAGGAAGGCAAGGAGCCGGGAGGCATGCTCGCGCTCAAGCTGAAGCTCGCCAACAAGCTCGTGTTCTCGAAGATCAAGGCGCGGTTCGGCGGCCGCGTGAAGTTCTTCATCTCGGGCTCGGCGCCGCTGTCGCGCGAGATCGCCGAGTTCTTCCACGCGTGCGACATTTTGATCCTGGAGGGCTACGGCCTCACCGAGTCGAGCGCGGCGAGCTTCGTCAACCGCCCGTCGAAGTACGCGTTCGGCAGCGTCGGGTTCCCGATGCCGGGCACGGAGGTCAAGCTCGCGCCCGAGGACAACGAGATCCTGATGAAGTCGCCCGGCATCATGCAGGGCTATCACAACCTCCCCGACGCGACGGCCGAGGCGCTGACCGAGGACCGCTGGCTGCGCACCGGCGACATCGGCGAGATCGACGCGAACGGCTTCTTGCGTATCACCGACCGCAAGAAGGACCTGATCAAGACCTCGGGCGGCAAGTACATCGCGCCGCAGCACATCGAGGGCAAGCTCAAGGCCGCGTGTCCGTACATCAGCCAGGTGCTCGTCCACGGCGACAAGCGCAACTTCGTCACCGCGCTCGTCACGCTCGACGAGGAAGCGACGATGAAGTGGGCCAAGGAGCATGGCCGCAACGGCAAGAGCTACGGCGAGGTCGTGCAGGACCCCGAGGTCAAGACGTTGCTCGCGCCGTACTTCGACGCGGTGAACAAGACGCTCGCCAAGTACGAGACCGTGAAGCAGTTCCAGATCCTGCCGGCCGACCTGTCGGTCGATGCAGGTGAGCTCACGCCGAGCCTCAAGGTGAAGCGCAAGGTCGTCGAGAAGAAGTATGCGACCCTGCTCGACAAGATGTACGAGGGTTCGATCGCCGCTGAATAGCGCGCGGTCGTTCGACGTTGAACAACAGCATGCGAATCCTCACGTTGGCCGCGCTCGGCGCGGTGCTGATCAGCTCGGGCACGGCCGCCGCCGACGGCGTCGACTTCATCGATGACGCCCGGCTCCTGTATCGCGTGGCCGCGTGCGGCAACGCCGATCAACCGCTGCCCGAGGCGCTGACCAAGGGCGATCCGAAGCTCGCCGCCAGGCTCGGCAAGACGGTCGATCGCCACTGCAAGCGCATCACCGAGAACCTGGCGAAGTTCCGCGCGCAGTACTTCGAGAAGGCGCGCCCCTGGTTCGACGCCGTCGTGCCGGCGGGCGCACCGGCGACGGTCGTGTATCCGTTCGGCGGCGGAGACTTGATCAGCGCGCTCGTCGCGTTTCCCAACGCCACGGAGATCACGACGATCTCGCTCGAGCAGTCCGGCGATCCGCGCCGGCTGCGGACCCTCGCACCGGCCGCGCTCGAGACGAGCCTGGGTGCGCTGCGCGTCGAGATCGGCGGCCTGATCTCCGTCGGCTCGAACACGAGCGAGAACCTGTCCGCGCAGCAGAAGAACGATCTCCCTGGTCAGGTCAGCTCGTTCTTGCTCGGCCTCGTCGCGGGCGGCTTCGAGCCGGTGTCGATGCGCTACTTCCGCCTCGGCGAAACCGGCGAGATCGACTACCTCGACCAGGCCGAGATCGAGGCGCTCGACACCGCGAAGAAGGCGAGCCTCAAGCACGACTGGCAGTCGCCGTCGTTCTCGCCCGCGTTCGCCAACGTGGAGATCCAGTACCGCAAGACCGGAGAGACCACCCTGCGCGTGCATCGTCACATCGGGTGGAACCTCGGCGACGACTACCTGAGCAAGCACCCGCAGCTGCTCCGCCATCTCGAGCAGAAGGGGCAGGTGACGCTGCTGACCAAGGGCGCGAGTTATCTGCTGTGGCGCGGCGACTTCTCGCTGATCCGCAAGTACATGCTCGATCACCTCGCGTGGATGCTGTCGGATTCGACGGGCATCCCGCCTGCGTACGCGCGCGCCGCGGGCATGGTGCAAGAGACCTACGGCAGCTACAACGGCGCGTTCCTCGATGGCGCGCAGACCAGCAAGCACGACGAGGCGTTCCTCGAGCTGTGGAAGAAGCAGAAGCGGCGTCGCCTCGGCTTCCGCTTCGGCTACGTCGACAAGGACAAGCAAGCGCACCTCGTCGTTACGCGCCCGCGCTGATCGCCGGCACGGATAGTGCTGTGGCCTCCTTGCGGAGGATCTCCATGCAGCACCTAAGGACGTTGACCAAGCTGCTCGCAGTGGTGGGGCTATCGGTCGCCGCCGCTTGTTACCCCGAAACGACCGTCGAGCAGACGTGGACCTCGCCGACGGCGATGCGCGAACAGCCTTTCAAGCGCGTCGTGACGGTGATGTTCTCGGAGAACGAGACCGCGCGTCGCGCCGCCGAGGATCAGCTCGCACGCGAGTTGCTCGCGAAGGGCGTCCGAGCGTCACCCTCCTACGCGGTCCTCGGCGAACAGGAGATGCCCGACAGCGAGGCGGTGAGATCCAAGCTGCTCGGGATGGGCTTCGACGGCGTCGTGATGATGCGCCTGGTCGATCAGCATCAGGAGCTCGAGTATTCACCGTCCACGTTCAGCGGATACTGGTCGTACGGCTATCCGTACTTCTATTCTCCGGGGTTCTACTCGCCGGGGTACGCGTACACGGAGACCATCTCTCGCGTCGAGACCAAGGCGTACTCGCTGCGGAGCGGACAGCTCGTCTGGTCGGCGTTGACCAAGACGGTCACCGACGAGGAAGACACGAAGCAGCTGATCGATCAGACGACCGACGTGATCGCGACGCAGCTGACGCGTCGCGGCCTGGCTGGCTAAACGAGCGCCCTGGACGCGCTCGCCGCGCTCGCGGGGACCACGCGCACTCGGCGGTTAGCGATGGCCGCCGTGCGAACCACCGCCGCCGCGGTATCCGCCGCCGCCGTGGTATCCGCCGCCGCGATACCCGCCACCGCCGCGGTATCCGCCGCTGCCGTGGGAATAGCCCCGCGAGCTGACGCCCGGCGAGCCGCGGTAGTAGCTGCCGCCGCGGTAGCCGCCGCGGTAGTAGTTGCCGCCGCGGTAGTACGGGTTGCCGCGATAGCTGTAGTACGGGTAGTGACCGTGGCCGTAGTGGCCGTAGTACGGGCGGTAATACCCTCCGTAGTACGGATAGCCCCGGTAGTAGTACGGCGAACGGTACGCGGAATACGGGTAGTAGCCGTAGTACGCCGAGGAGTACGGGTACCCGTAGTAGCCGTCCGACACCGTGACCACAGCGCCGGTGTCATCGACGTACGCTGCCGTGGTCCCATAGCACCCGGTCGTGGCCACCGTCGCGCCAAACAAGAGAGGTAGGAGGAGGCGTCGCATACAGCGTCGAGACGCAGGGCGCATGCCATGGGCGCGCATAAGAGCTTCGATAAGCCGCCGGTAAGTTGCTGGTTCGGCGGACCGCGTGCTACCCGCAAAGGACCCGCGACATGTCCGAGCCCGACGCGAAGCCGACGCAGGAGCCGACTCAGAAGCCAGCGCGAGGGATGGGTGCGGGACGCGGGGTGCTGTACCTCGCGTTCGCGAAGTTCTACTTCATGTTCGCCGGGCTGGTGATCCAGTTCCGGCTTCCGAACATCCTGTCGCGCACCGCGTTCGGCAGCTACAGCCTGGTCAGCAACATCGCCTCGCTGGTCAACAACGTGCTGGTGACCGGCACGATCCAGGCGGTCTCGCGGTTCAGCGCGCAGGAGCCTGGCAAGGCGAGGGCGGTGCAGCAGGCGGGGCTTCGCATGCACGCCCGGCTCGGGCTCGTGATCGCCGTCGGTTTCATCGCCGCCGCCCCGCTGGTCGCGTGGGGGCTCCACGACATGAGCAAGACGGCGCCGCTGATGCTCGCGGGCCTGATCGTCGCGGGCTACTCGTTCTACGCGGTGTTCGTCGGCACCGCGAACGGGCTCCACGAGTTCCACAAGCAGGCGGGGCTCGATATCTCGTTCGCGACCCTGCGCGTGGTCGGTCTGCTCGGGATGGCGATGGCGGGCATGGGCGTGATCGGCGTGATCGGCGGCTGGGTCGCCGCGGTCGCGATCATCCTGTGCGCGGCGATCGTGTGGGTCGGCCTGCCGAGCAAGGACGGCAAGCTCGCGGCGAGCGAGCGGCTGCCGGTGAAGCCGCTGATCCAGTTCTTCGCAGGTGTCGCCGTCTACCTCGCGCTGTTCAACGCCCTCATGTTCGTCGACAGCCTGCTGATCAAGCGGCTGACGACGGAGTACTTCCGTGCGCACGAGTCGCAGCTCGTCTCGTCCTTGAAGGCCACGGTGCCGTGGGCGGCCGAGGCCTCCGGCTACCACTTCAACCCGAGCGCGCTCGCCGACGTGCAGAACGCCTACTACGCCGCGGTACAGAACCTCGCGCGGCTGTCGTACCAGGCGATCATCGCGGCGACGTTCGTCGTGTTCCCGCTGGTCTCGCGCTCGACGTTCACCGATGACAAGGAGACCACGCGGCGCTACGTGCAGGTGACCTCGCGCTACTCGCTGATGTTCGCGATGGCGATCGCCGTGGTGCTCGCGGCGAACCCGGTCGATGCGCTCGGCCTCATCTATGCGCCGGACTACGCCCAGCGCGGCGCCGCTGCGCTGCGGTTCCTCGCGCTCGGCAACGTCGCGTTCAGCGTGTTCGCGATCAACGGGACCATCCTCAACGGCTCGGGCAACACGCGCTCGGCGATCGTGACCGCCGCGATCACGCTCGCGATCGCGACGGTCGCGAACTTCATCGCGATCCCGATCGCGGCGGAGAGCGGGCGGACGCTCGAGGTCGCCGCGGCGGTGACCAGCGGCGCGATGGTCATCGGCGCGGTGTTGTCGGGCGTCGAGCTCAAGCGCCGGCTCGGTGCGTTCATCCCGGCGCTGTCGTGGATGCGCATCGCGATCGCGACCGGCGCTGGCCTCGTCGTCGGCCGGCTGCTGCCGCTGCACGGCAAGCTGATGACGCTCGTCGAGGCGTGCGTGGTCGGCGGCGTGTTCCTGGTGACGCTCGTCGTGACGCGCGAGCTGGGGAAGCGCGACCTCGAGGCGATCAAGGCGGTGCGCAAGAAGCGCGCGACCGATGGAGGTGACTCGTGAGATCGTTCCTGCTGGCCGGTTGTCTCTTTGCCGCCGCGTGCGGCACCACGCAACGCCACACCGAAGCGCTGACGGACACCGTCCGCAGCTACAACGACGGTGTGCGCTGGGAGCGGTTCGCCGTCGCCGCGGTCGCGGTCCCCCCGCCGGAGCGCGCCGACTTCGTCGACGAGATGGACGAGCGCGCGAAGGATCTGCGGATCAGCGACTACGAGGTCGTCAAGGTCGAGCCCAAGGGCGAAAAGCTCGCAAAGGTCCAGGTCAAGATGTCCTGGTACCTGGATTCGGTCGGCACCCTGCGCGAGACCCACGCGATGCAGACCTGGGAGCGCAAGGGCAAGACATGGTGGATCGTCAAGGAGGAGCGGGTGCGCGGTGACGAGATGCCCGGCCTGCCCGAACCGCGCGATCCCGAGGACGACGGGGCCAAGCCGCGGTAAGCTCGCCCGTCAGCGTGTCGCAGAGCGACTTCGTCACCCGAGGCCAGGCGCTGGTCACGTCCGGGCAGTACCAGGAGGCCGTCAAGGTCTGTCGCCTGGGCCTGCTGGGGCGGCCGACCACCGTCGATGGCCGCATCGTGCTCGGCCAGGCGCTGCTCGCGCTCAAGCGCTACGACGAGGTGCTCGCGGAGATGCGGGTCGCGCTCGACCTCGATCACGCGTCGGTGCCGGCCCAGCTGCTGAAGGCCGAGGCGCTGATCCGCAAGGGCGACAGGTCCGCCGCGCTCGAGGTGCTCGAGGCCGTGCGAGCGATCGCACCCAAGGACCCGAAGCTGGTCAAGCTCACCGCGGAGGCGCGCAGCGCCGCGGCCTCGTTGAGCTCGAGCCAGCGCGCCGTCGGGTTCGTCGGCAGCTCCGGCAGCTCCGGCGGGGCGGCGGGCGGCAGCGAGCGCACGCGGCACTACCCCAACCACGCCTCCGACGACGACGACGACGAGCTCACCGAAGCGGCGGACGAGGGCACGGCCGGCACGTACACGCGCCCGACGTCGCTCGCCGCACCCGGCGCCGCGAAGCGCTCGGGGCGCCAGCCCGCGCAGCGCGAGTCCACGCCGTCGCCCGACGTGCTCGCCGTCGGCGACCGCTCCGGGACCGTCGAGCTCGATCCCGAGCGCGAAGGCGTCGAGGTCGACGAGGATGACGACTTCGGCGCGGTCGCGGCGCCCCCGCGCTCGCGCCGCGCCGCCGCATCGACGCACGCCGAGCCGCGCGGGGCCGTGAAGCGCGCCGTCAGGCGCCCGAAGCAGGAGGAGTCCTCGGTCGAGCTCTCGAGCAAGGATCTCGTTCCGATCGAGGAGCCGGCGCGGAGGATCGGCTCGAGCGCGGTGCGCAACGCGGTGTCGTTGCCCGCGGGCCCGATCGATGCGGCCCCCGGCCCGCAGGTCGCACCCCACCACGCGGGCCCGGTGCCGACGGCGGCGCCGCATCGCAAGACCGAGACGCCCGCGTCGATCCGCAAGACCGAGATCGCACCGTCGTTGGCGTCGTCGCGCAAGACCGAGCCCGCGCCGGTGCCGCAGATCGATCCGCGGGGTCCGATCGCCGCCGCGCTGCCGACCGCCGTCGCGACGCCGATCGCTGCGGCGATGCCGACGATGGCCGTCGTGCCGGCGCCCTATGGCGGCGAGCGCGAGCAGCCGTGGGCACGCCAGACGGTGCTCGCGTCCGAGGCGCAGGCCGTCGATCCGCGCCGTGCGATCGAGCTCCCCGGGCAAGGCCAGGATGGCGTCCCGCACGGCGCGTTGCAGACCGGCGTCCGGCGCGGGCGCTCGCGGCTCGCCATCATGGTGTGGATCCTCGTCGGCGCCGCGGTGATCGGCGGCGGCGTGTTCGCCGGCTTCCAGATCCGCGCGATGCGCCTGGGCAAGCAGATCGCGAACGCGCGCGCGACGGCGACCACCCTCTCGGCGATGGATACCTACGGGGGCTGGATCGGCGCGCGCGACCGCCTGGCCGGCGTGGCGCAGGCCGCGTCGACGCTGGAGAACCGCGCGGCGCTCGCGCGCGCACGGGGCGTGATCGCGTACGAGTTCGGCGATGGTGCCGCCGAGGCCAAGCGGGCGGTCGAGAAGCTCGCGGGCGAGGGCGGGCTCGATGGGGCGCTCGCCGCCGCGTACGTCGCGCTCGCGGCGAGCGATGGCGCCGCGGCCAGGGCCGCGGCGGATCAGGCGCTCGCGGGGGCCGCCAACGATGCCGCCGCGCTGTACGTCAGCGGCCAGGCGACGCTGCTCGATGGCGACTACAAGCTCGCGATCGAGAAGCTGCGCGGCGCCGTCGAGCGCGAAGCGCGGCCGCTCTATGCCGTCGGGCTCGCGCGCGCGCTCGGGATGACGGGCGCATGGAACGATGCGCTCGCCGCCCTCGACCGGGTGCTCGCGGCCGCCCCCGAACAGCCGGCCGCGCTGATCCAGCGCGCGCTGCTGCTGACGGCGAGTGGCCGGATCTCGAAGGGCACGCCCCTCGCCGCCGAGGTCCGCGGCCAGCTGACCAAGCTCATCGCCGACAGCAAGCCAGGCACGGAGCAGCGCGGTGGCTCGCCGGCGCAGGTCGCGCTCGCGCACGTCGCGCTCGCGCAGGTCGACTTCGCCCTTGGCGATCTCGACGCGGTGCGCGCGGATCTCTCGGCCGCACTCGCGCTCAATCAGGACGAACCGAGGTTCGCCGAGGAGGCGATCGAGACGCTGTACGCGATCAACAACCTCAGCGGCGCGAACAGCGGTGTGGTCAAGATCCTCGGCACGTGGCCGGGGAGCCTGCGCGCGCGGATCTCGCACGCGCAGATCCTGATCGCGATGGGCAAGTCACACGAGGCGCTCGAGCTGATCGCCGCGCATCCCGAGGTGGTGAAGTCGCCACGCGGCCAGTCGGTGCGCGGGCTCGCGCGGCTCGCCACCGGCGACCTCGAGGGTGCGCGTGCTGACTTCGACGTCGTGCTGAAGAAGTATCCAGCGCTCGAGGTCGCGGTGATCGGGCGCGTGCGGGTCCACCTCGCGGCCGGCGAGGTCGACGACGCACGCCAGCGGATCGAGCCGACCTTCGATCCGGCGACCGCGAGCCCCGCGCTCGTCACGGCGTACGCGGCGGTGCTGCGCGCAGCCGGTGATGTCGCGTCGGTCCCGCGCGCCAAGCAGCTGCTCGAGGGCGTCGTCGCCGGGCCGGTGTCCGTCGACGTGCCGCGCGCGCAGCTCGAGCTCGCGCGCGTGCTCCGCGACACCGGCGACACGCGCGGCGCCAAGAACTACTTCGCCGAGGCGACCCGCAACGGCAACACCGAGGCGCGCCTCGAGCTCGCACTGCTCCAGATCGAAGATCGCGATCCGACCGGCGGCCGCGACACGCTCGATGCGCTGATCAAGGAGGCCGGCGTGAATGCCACCGCGGCGCTGCTGCTCGAGGGCGCGCGCGCCCGCACGCTCGTCGGCGATCACGCCGGGGCGGTCGAGCTCCTCGATCGCGCCGACAAGCTGCCCGACGTCGTGCGCTGGCGGCTCGAGCGCGAGCGGGCGCGGCTGCTCCTGCGCAAGGGCGACATCGCGGGCGCGGCCAAGCTCGCGCTGGCCACGCTCGACGCCGCCGGGACCGACGGGGAGATGTTCGTCCTCTCGGCGGACATCGTCGGGATGGATCCCAAGCAGACGGCGCTCGCGCAGAAGCTCAAGACGCTCGTCCAGCAGCGCCTGAAGAACGCCCCCGAGGGCATGATCGTCACCGGCAAGCTCGCGATCGCCGCCGAGCAGTACGACGTCGCCGAGTCGTCGTACTCGGCCGCCGTGAAGGCGCTCGAGAAGGCCACGCCGCGCCGCCTCGCGCAGGCGCATTTCGGGCTCGCCGTCATCGCCTACTTCAAGAGCGACGACCCGAGCGCCAAGGCGTACCTCGATCTCGTGCGCGAGGAGGACCCGTCGATCTACGGCGCGTACCTCTATGCGGCCGAGGTCGCCAAGGGCAAGCCCGCCGTCGCGCTCGAGCTCGTGCAGCGCGCCGTCACGTTCAACCCGGACTACGCCGATGGCTGGTACCAGGTCGGCCAGTACGCCGCGAAGCTGGACAAGAAGAAGGAGCTCGGCGAGGCCATCGCGCGGCTCAAGGTGATCGCGCGCGGCAGCGACCAGCTCAAAGAGCTCGAGGCGCTCGAGAAGTAGCGGTTCAGCGCATCATCATCACGACCGCGACCGCCGCGCCTGCAGCGACGAGCAGCATGATCGTGATGATGATCGCCCACGGCGGGCCGCCGTCGCGCTTGTGAACGCCCGTGCGCTCGGGCTCGAGGAGGTGCTCGAGGCCCTCGACCTCGTTGGTGCCCGGCGGGGTCGTCGGCGATGGCTTGCTGCGCCCGGGCGGACGGGTAGGGCGCTTGACCGCGCGCTGCTGCTGGCCGCTGACGCCGAGATCGCCGGTCCAGCTCGAGGTGTCGACGAACGCGCTCGGGTCGAGGCTCATCGCGCCTTCACCGCCGGTGCCCGTGTCCGAGGCGGCGCCGTCGAGCAGCGACTGCATCTTGTTCATCTCGTCGTTGATGAGCGCGTCGATCACCGACTCCTTCGGCTCGGCGGACCGCTTGCGCATCATCTCGAGCTGGGTGTCCTTGACCAGCGCGGAGATGTCGCGCGCCGTCACCTTCATGCGGCGGGAGAACAGGTACTGAGCGAGCGCGTCGTTGAGGTCGGCGGCGCTCTGGTAGCGGTCGTCGGGGTCGCGGGCGAGCGCCTTGCGGACGACCTGCTCGAGCTCGGCCTCGACCTCGGGGTTGAGCGCGGCGATCGACGGGATCTTCGCGTTCCGCACCAGCTCGACCGTCTGGTAGTCGGTGTCACCGAAGAACAGGCGGCGGCCGGTCAGCAGCTCCCACAGGATGATGCCGATGGCGAACACGTCGGCCCGGTGGTCGACCGGGTTGCCGCTCGCAGCCTCGGGCGCGAGGTAGCTGAACTTGCCCTTGACCACGCCCTGGTCGGTCTGCTCGAGCTGCGTGTTGGCCTTCGCGAGGCCGAAGTCCACGAGCTTCACCTCACCGTTCTTGGACAGGAGGATGTTCGGGGGCGAGACGTCGCGGTGGACGATGTTCAGCGGCTCGTTCGTCTCGGGGCTCTCGAGGTTGTGCGCGTAATTGAGGGCCTTGCAGGCCTCCATCATCATGTAGATGGTGTGCGGGATCTCGAGGCGCTTCCCCTTCTGCTTGTGCCGCTCGACGAGGCCCTTGAGGTTGCACCCGTCGACGAACTCCATCACCAGGAAGTAGGCGTTGTCCGGCGTCTTCGAGATGTCGAAGACCTGGACGATGTTCGCGTGCTGGAGGTGCAGCGAGAGCCGCGCCTCGTCGAGGAACATCGAGACGAACTTCTGGTTCTTGGTCAGGTTCGGAAGAATGCGCTTGATCGCGACGTTCTTCTTGAACCCTTCCATCGACTCCGCGACGCCGCGGAACACCTCGGCCATGCCACCGTGGTCGAGGCGCTCGGTGATCGTGTAACGGTCGCGCATCCCGGGCGAGGCAAATAGTACCAGAGGTGCTGGTGGTTACCAAAAGCCTGCGGGCGCCATGCGCGCCCATGGAAACACTTATTCAGGTGTTATTCAGGGCGCTCGTCGGCCTCGACCTGCTCGCGGGCTGACTTGCATTCGAAGCACAGGGTCGTGACCGGCCGGGCCATGAGGCGTTTGAAGCCGATGGGCTCGCTGCACTCCTCGCACTCGTCGATCTCGCCGTTCTCCAGCCGCTGCATGGCCTCGCGGATCTTGGCCAGCAGGAACGTCTCGCGGTCATGTAGGCGGAGCTGCGTCGAGTAGATCTCCTCCTCCGTCGATTCGTCCATCGAGTCACGGCCGATCCGGTCGCGGTCGCGGTCCATCGTGAACTCGAGGGCCGTGTGCGCGTGGTCGCCGAGGCGGTTGAGGTCGGCCTCCAGTACCGACCGGAGCTCCTTCGTTTGCTCGGGCGTCAACATGGTCTCAGTCTACGGGCCTCGTCGGGGCCGTCAATCGCGGTACGCGGTTGCAGGCGATCGGTCCCCCTCGCGCGCTTCAGCGCCCGGTGAGCGCTTGCGACGCAAAACGTCCTCGGCGAACATCGGCGGTTTTCGGGAGCACGGTGCGACCTGTGGGCAGGTGGCGCCGGAATGGATCGAAACCAAACCGCGTTCGTTGGACACATAGCTGCGAGCTATGCCGACGCCGCGAGGAGCCCACGTGACGAGTTTGACCCGCTGGAAGCTTGCCTGCGCCCTCCTTGCCGGCATCGCCGGCTACACCGTCGTGAGCTCGCAGCGCGGTACGCCCGCGAACAAGCCGGCCGCGACGGTGACGGCGCGAGGAGGCGCGCTGCCGCAGCACCTGCGACGGCCGCTGCGGATCAATGCCCAGGCGGCGCTCGCCGCGGGCGTGTCGCGCGAGGAGCTGGTGGAGCGCGCGCTCGCCGCCCGGTCGCTGGGCGAGCTCGTGCAGCTCACCGACAAGCTCGGAGCCGTCGGCGACGACGAGACGATCGACCAGCTGGCGCCGCTCGTCGAGGACCCTCGCCGCGGCGTCCCGGAGGCGATCCTCGGCGTGTACGGCCAGATCGCGACCGAGCACGCGGTCGATGCCTTGCTCGGGCACCTCGGCGATGTGCGGCCCGGCGTGCGGCGCGCGGCGATCGCGGCCCTCGGCGAGACCCAGAGCCGGCGCGCGGAGCAGCCGCTCGTGGAGCTCGCCCAGAAGGGAGGGGACTCGGGCCAGACGACCGCGATCGCGGCGCTCGGACGGCTCGGCAGCGAGCGCGCGATCGCCGTGCTGTCCGTCATCGCCAAGGGCGGCGACTACACCGCCGCGAGCGCTGCGGTGAGCGCGCTCGGCGTCGCGGCGACCCCGCCCGCGCTCGTCGCGCTGCGCAAGCTCGTCGACGCGCCGGATCCGCGGATCGCGGCGGCGGCGCTGAGCGCGCTGCCCGAGCTCGACGAGGCGATGCTCGAGCGCGCGACGC
>Ga0247829_10000841_pt1 | contig 12947 bp, 12 predicted proteins | sample 12C_Control_Day4_FD_207765 | JGI IMG/M metagenome (GOLD analysis project Ga0247829, IMG submission 207765) | Soil microbial communities from agricultural site in Penn Yan, New York, United States - 12C_Control_Day4 | ecosystem: Environmental > Terrestrial > Soil > Agricultural land | place... | reverse complement strand
GCCTATGACAAGATCCGCGCCGGGGCGAGCCTGGTTCAGCTCTACACGGCGCTGATCTACGAAGGCCCGGGACTGGTCCGGCGCATCAAGACGGAACTGAACCTGCTGCTCGCGGGCGACGGTTGGGCCTCGGTGGCCGAGGCGGTCGGCAGCGGCCTCACGGCGCCCTCGACGAAAGAGGCCGCCGCGTATTAGAACGCGCCCAAGACGTCCGTCCCCACCGCCCCTCCTCCGCATCATGTCGCCTCGCGCACTCCCGATCGTCCCCGGCCTGTCCGCGCTGGCCGACCGGTTCGACGGCTTCGTGCTCGATCTCTGGGGCGTGCTGCATGACGGCGTGACCGCCTATCCCGGCGCGGTCGAGTGCCTGCGCCGGCTGCGCGCGGCGGGCAAGCGCGTCGCGATTCTGTCGAACGCGCCGCGCCGAGCTTCCGAGGTCGCGCGGCGGAGCGCGGAGCTCGGCATCCTTCCCGAGCTCTACGATGTGATCCACTCCTCCGGCGAGGAGACCTGGCTGCATCTGAAGGAGCGGCCCGATGCGTTCCATCGGGGCCTCGGCCGCGCGGCCTTCCATCTCGGCCCTGTCCGCGACCGGGGGCTGCTCGAGGGGCTGGACCTTGCGGAGACCACAGATATCGGCAAGGCCAGCTTCCTGCTCAACACGGGCGCGCATCTGGCGCAGAGCGAGGTTGCCGATTACGACCCGGTGCTCGAGCCGGCGGCGCGGCGCAGGCTGCCGATGGTCTGCGCCAACCCCGATCTCGAAGTGATTCGCGGCGGCCTGCGCGAGATTTGCGCCGGCATGCTGGCACTGCGCTATGAGGAGCTGGGCGGCACCGTGCGCTACCACGGCAAGCCGCATGAGAGCGTCTATCGCCGGGTCCTGCCGGAGCTCGGCATCGCCGATCCCGGGCGGGTTCTGGCGGTCGGGGATTCGCTCCGCACCGATATCGCCGGCGCGCACCGCGCCGGCATCCAAGCGCTGCTGGTGACCGGCGGCATCCATGCCGAGGAGCTTGGCATCGCCGCTGGCGGCCATCCCGATCCCGCGCAGCTCGCGAAGATCTGCGCGCGCGCGGGGGAGCGGCCGGACATGGCCGCGCCCGCTTTCGTGTGGTGAAAGCGCACTCTTTCGAGCGCCCCTGCTCGACAGCCTAGTTTGGCAACCCGGCCTTTCTTAGGCCCTCCAACAGGTGATCGAGGTCCGCCTTGTTCTTGAAGGGCTCCTGCAGGGCATGCTCGAACAACGGCAGGGCCGGCTGCAAAGAATGGTAATGATCGATGGCCGCTTTCGCCTCTTCCAGCCGGCCTAGATGCCCGCAGCTCGCAGCGACATAAAGGCAATCCCAGAACGAGAAGCTGCGGGTGATCCGTTCGAAGGAAAGGATGCGCGCCGTGGCGCGCTGCTTGCGCCCACGGCGCCTTCGGTCGATGAGCGCGCCCGGTCTTTCCGATGATGCACGACGGCAACTCCAGCGCGACGGTGCGCGCGCCCAGGAGCGTCTGCAACGGCTGGGCTCGATCACCCCGCCCTTGTGACGGCCCCAACTCACCGCCTCACCGCCAGCGCGAACCGACAAGGCGGGGGCTATCCCGTTTGCCCCGAGGCGGCGCGGCGCGCCCGCCGTCTATCTTCACCCTGATGGCAGAGCGCACCGACATCAGCCCGGAGGTCGCGCGACGGCTGGCCGTGATCCTGGCCGCCGACGTCGCCGGCTACAGCCGGCTCATGTCGGAGGACGAGGAAGGCACGCTCGCCACGCTGTCGCTCTACCAGGAGGTGGTCGCAGAGCTCATCGCCGAGCATCAGGGGCGCATCTTCGCCGTGGCGGGCGATGCGATCATGGCGGAGTTCGCCAGCGCGGTGCAGGCCGTCCGCTGCGCGGTGGCGATGCAGCGCGCGATCGACCGGCGCAACGCCGACCTTCGCGAGGATCGCCGGATGGTGTTCCGCATCGGCCTCACGTTGGGCGATGTCATGGTGCGCGAGGGGGATCTCTACGGCGATGGCGTGAACCTGGCCGCGCGGCTCCAGGCGCTGGGCGAGCCAGGGCAAATCTGCATCTCCGCTTCGGTGCAGGAGCAGATTGCCGGCAAGCTGCCCTTCCCTTGCTCCTATCTCGGCGAGAAATCGGTCAAGAACATCGCGCGGCCGGTGCGCGCCTATCTCGTCGATTGGGCGCCAGACGCCGCCGAAACCAAGACGGATGCGCAGGCCGGGCCTCTTGCCCTGCCGGAGAAGCCGTCGATCGCTGTGCTGCCCTTCGCCAATATGAGCGGCGACGCCGACCAGGATTATTTCGCCGACGGCCTCACGGAGGACCTGATCACGGCGTTGGCGAAATTCCGCTGGTTCTTCGTCATCGCGCGCAATTCCAGCTTCGTCTTCAGGGGACGGGCGATGACGGTGCAGCAGATCGGCCGCGAGCTGGGGGTGCGCTACATCCTCGAAGGCAGCTCGCGCCGGGCGGGCGAGCGGGTGCGCGTGACGGCGCAGCTCGTCGACGCCGATACGGGCCGTCATCTCTGGGCCGAGCGCTATGACCGCGAGCTGGCCGACCTGTTCGCCGTCCAGGACGAGATCGTCGGCCGCGTGGTCGGCGCCATCGAGCCGGAGATGCTGAAGACGGAGACCATGCGCGCCCGCCAGAAATCGCCGCAGGACCTCAGCGCCTGGGACCAGATCTTCCGCGGGATGTGGCACTTCTACCAGGTGACGGAGCGCGATCACGAGAGGGCGCGCGAGCTGTTCCGGGACGCCATCGCGACCGCGCCGGCTCTCGCCGAGGGACACACTTGGCTGGCGCGGGTCAATGCCGGGATCCTCATCTATGGCTGGTCGAAGAACCCCGGCACCGATACCGCGGAGGGCTGGCAGGCGGCGATGCGCGCCACGCGCCTCGCCGATGCCGACCCCTATGCGCACTATGCGCTCGGCATCATCAGCGCCGCCATGGGCCAACCGGAACGCACCATAGCCGAGGCGCAGAAAGCCATCGACCTCAGCCCGAGCTTCGCGCTGGGCTGGCTGCTGCTCGGCATGGGCCGCCTCTTCGCCGGGCGCGCGGCGCAGGCCATCGAGCCGCTGCAACGGGGGCTTCGCCTCAACCCGCAGGATCCGCAGGCCTTCATTTGGCTGCAGCTCCTCGCCTTCGCGCATCTCTTGAACGGCGCGAGCGAGGAGGCATTGCAGCGCGCCCGCGAGGCGGTGGCGATGCGCCCGGAGTCGGCCTCCGGGCAGGCGGCGCTCGCCTGCGCCTCGGTCCGGCTGGGGCAGAGGGAGGAGGCGCAAGCGGCGGTGTCGGCGGTGGAGCGGATTGTGGAGAGCGCCCCGGCTGCGCTCGACGAATTGCTGGCGCGATTCAGCCAAGCGGATCGGGAGCGCATCCTGGAGGATCTGCGCGCGGCGAGCCGGCCGCATCAGTGATCCGAGCCGTGCAGGATCGCCTCGCGTAATCCGGTCTCGTAGGAGAGCCCGGCCTCGGTCAGCAAGATCGCGAAAGGATACATCGCCTTGGCCAAGCCTTTGCGCTCCAGCGCCTTCCAAGCGCTTTCGTTGGCCAGCCCGCTCGCGTCTTGCGCATGCACGAGATAGGGCCCGACATGCATGTGGTTGCCGTGCGGATGCGGCAGGTTGGAGACGATCACTTCGCCCGGCTCCGAACCGGGGCTGCCATGCCCCGGATGGCGCGCCAGCTCTTGCAGCAGCGTCAGGGTCTTCAGCTGCAGCGGGTTGAGGTTCAGCGGGTTCTGCTTCTTCGGCATTCCGATATCCCTCGATTTGTGGTCGGCGGCCCCATGCTTCTCACGCGGCCCCTCTTGGTCAAGACAGCCCGGGCCAATGATCTGGGGCAATGGTCCGATCGAGGCATGGGCTCGACGAGCTCTGCCCTTTGTCGTACAGGGCGCGCGCGCGCTTCAACAAGTCGTCGCGCCAGGCCAGCCGGTCCAGCCAGGCGTCCGGGATAGCGGACAGACCCCAAATCGCGCCCGCGATCTGACCGGCGACCGCCGCTACGGTATCGGCGTCATCGCCGAGATTTGCAGCGCACAGCACCGCTTCCCGGAAAGTGTCGCACCGGCCGACAGACCAGAGAGCTGCCTCGAGTGTGTGGACGACGTAGCCGGAGGACCGAATCTCTTCTCGACGCTTGTCTCTCCAGGAGCCCATCGAGACACCGTCTATGTCGCGGTCACTGCTTCGCCTCGCCTTCAGCGCCTCGGATTTTTTGCCCGTTCGGATGGCGTCCAGCAGCACTTCCGTCAGGAAGGCACAGCCTTCCACGCACGCTGAGGCTGCATGGGTCGTACGACTCTGCAGGCGCGCAGCATCCATCGCTCGAGAAGGATCGCGCCACCAGCGCAGGACGACCGGAGCGAGGCGCATGATGGACCCGTTTCCCCCGGCGTAGGGATTGGGATTCCCCGCGAGGGGCTCTCTCCTGCGCTCGAACTCCAACAAGGCCAAGGCGGTGGTATTGCCGATATCAAAGCAGGTGCCCTTGACAGAGTTTTCCCCGTTCCGCCACCAGCGAAGGAAGCGCTCCATCAGGTCCGCAGCGTCGAGATCGGCGCACGCTAGCAAGCTGTCCATGAGGCACAGCGCCATGCTGGTATCGTCCGTCCACTCTCCGGGGCGGAGATTGAACGGGCCGCCGCCGATCATGTCGTTGAGATGGGCGTAAGTATCGCGCTGTCGAAATTCGAGGGTGGTGCCGACCGCGTCGCCTACGGCCAGTCCGATGAAGGCACCCAGCACCCGATCTTCTGTCGGCGAGGCCCGCGTCGCGCGAGTCCCGTCGCTGTGTTGCGCGCCTTCGGCATCGCCGTACCGCTGCGAGGTCATGCTTTCCTCGCGCCCGGTGCCTCGGTCAAGACCGCTTGGGCCAAGCTTTCGTATTCGCTGGCTTGGTTATAAGCCTGCGCCGAGATGCGCACCCACAACCCGCCCTGGAAGGCGAAAACGGGAACCTGGATAGCGTGCCGCCGCAACAGCCTGTCATGCCAGCGGCGCGCGGCCTCATCGCTGGCATCGCTCCGGGCGGGAACCCGCACCGCCGCCATCGCCCAGCGCTGGTCGGCACGGCCGGCGACCTCAGTGCCCCAGGACTGCGCCAGCAGCGGCGCGGCCTCGGCGGCGAGCCGCCGGTTGCGTTCCATCAGGGCCAGCCCGCCCATCGACCGGTGGAACGCCAGCGCCGCCAACACCGAGAGGAACGGCGTCACGTCGCGCGTGCCGGTCCAGCCGAACTCCGCCGCGAGCCCTTGGCCGTATCCATGGCTGATCACGGTCGGGTGCAGGCTTGCCGCGCGCTCCGGCCGCACCCAGAGCAGCGCACAGCCGCGCGGCGCGAAATGCCATTTGTGGAGATTGCCCGCGATCCAGTCCGCGCCGAGCTGGGGCAGGTCGAGCGGAAGCTGCCCGGGTCCGTGTGCGGCATCGATGAGCACGGGCACTCCGCGCGCCTGGCACAACGCCGCCAGCCGCTCGACCGGCATCCGGACCGCGCTGCGCGAGGCGATCAGGTCGAAGGCGGCAAGCACGGTGGCGGGCGTGAGCGCCGCCTCGACCGCCGCGACGATCGCATCGTCGCTCGCGACGGGCCAGGGCAGCGGCGCTTCGATCAGACGCCCGCCCACGGGGTCCAGCCGATGCCGGAGCGCGTTGCGCACCGCGGGATAGACCTGGTCGGTCGTGACGACCTCCGCGCCCGCGGGAAAGGCCAGAGACTGCAGCACGGCATTGACGGCGGTGGTCGCATTGTCGGCGAAGACCAGGTCCTCGGCCGACGCGCCGAGCGCCTCGGCCGCGGCGGCGCGCGCCTCAGCCAACCGCGGCATCAGCCGGTGGTGATCGAAGAAGCGCGGCGGGTCCCGCTCCATCTCGCGCTTCAAGCGCGCCTGGACCGCGAGCACCGGTTTGGGCGTGAGGCCGAAGCTGCCGTGATAGAGGAAAGTGAGCTCCCGCGGCAGCGGCCACAGGCTGCGTGCACCGGCTCCCGCCGTCGCCACCCCTTCCGGCATTCGTCCCCCCTCGTGTCTCCGGCCGTCAAGCCATGGGCTCGAACTCGATGCCCTGCGCCAGCGGCAGCTTGTTGGAATAGTTGATGGTGTTGGTGGCGCGCCGCATATAGGCCTTCCAGGCGTCGGAGCCGGACTCGCGCCCGCCGCCCGTCTCCTTCTCGCCGCCGAAGGCGCCGCCGATCTCCGCCCCGCTCGGGCCGATATTCACATTGGCGATGCCGCAATCGCTGCCGTCGGGGCCGAGGAACGCCTCCGCCTCGCGCACATCGGTGGTGAAGATGCAGGAGGAGAGCCCCTGCGGCACGTCGTTATGCATCGCCATCGCTTCCGGGAAATCGCGGTAGCGCATGGCATAGAGAATTGGCGCGAAGGTCTCGGCCTTCACGATCTCGGTCTGGCCCGGCATCTCGGCGATCGCTGGCCGCACATAGAAGCCTTGCGGAAACACATTCTCCAGCACCCGCTGCCCGCCGAAGACCGTGCCGCCGTCGGCCTTGGCGCGCTCGAGCGCCCGCTGCATGCCGGCGAAGGCGTTCTCGTCGATCAGCGGCCCGACCAGCACGCCCGCTTCGAGCGGATTGCCGATCTTCACCGATTCATAGGCGCGCCTGAGCCTCGGCAGGAGAGCGTCATAGACCCGCTCCTGCACGATGAGGCGGCGCAAGCTTGTGCAGCGCTGCCCCGCGGTGCCAACGGCGCTGAACAGGATCGCGCGCACCGCAAGCTCGAGATCGGCGGAGGGCGCGACGATCATGCCGTTGTTGCCGCCCAGCTCCAAGAGGCACTTGCCGAACCGGCGCGCCACGCGCGGAGCCACCTCGCGGCCCATGCGCGTCGAGCCGGTGGCGCTCACCAGCGCCACGCGCTTGTCGTCCACGAGCATCTCGCCGATGTCACGCCCGCCGATGGCGATCTCCAGCAGGCCCGCCGGCGCATCGCCGAACTTCTTGAGCGCGCGGCGGAACAGCGCCTCGCAGGCAAGCGCGCTGAGCGGCGTCTTCTCCGACGGCTTCCACACCACCGGATCGCCGCAGACGATGGCGAGCGCGAAGTTCCAGGACCAGACCGCGACCGGGAAATTGAAGGCGCTGATGACGCCGATCACGCCGAGCGGGTGCCAGGTCTCCATCATGCGATGGCCCGGGCGTTCCGACGCGATGGTGAGGCCATAGAGCTGGCGCGAGAGGCCGAGCGCGAACTCGCAGATGTCGATCATCTCCTGGACTTCGCCCTTGCCCTCCTCGCGGATCTTGCCGGTCTCGAGCGTGACCAGTTCGCCGAGCTCCGACTTGTGCGCGCGCAGCTCCTCGCCGAACAGGCGGATCAGCTCGCCGCGGCGCGGGGCGGGAACCGTGCGCCAGGCCTCGAACGCGTTCTCCGCCCGCGCGATCTTCTGGTCGAGGTCGCGCAGGCTGGATGTGCGCACGCGGCCGAGCTCAGCGCCGTCGATGGGCGAGCGCACCGCGAAATCTCCGCCGGAGACCGCATCGTCAGCGAGGCCGAGCGCGTCGAACAGCTTGCTTGCGGACATGGCGTCCCTCATCTGCTGGTTTCGCTGGGTCTGAAGGGGGACAGCTTGGGGCCGGCGGCGGTTCGCTCGCGCGCGCGGCGCGCCTGCATGACGCCGGAGGCGAGGATGATCTCGGAAACCAGCTCCTCCTGGCGATACGCCATCACATGCACGCCGGCGACGCCCGGGATCTCACGGATCTGCTGAATCATCTCGATGCAGATGCGCTTGCCCTCGGCCTTCTGGTTGGCCGCGCCTTCAAGCCGCGCGATGACCGCGTCGGGAATATGGATGCCGGGCACGTTCGAGCGCATCCATTTGGCCGCGCGCGCGGAGGCGAGCGGCCCGACCCCGGCCAGAATGAAGCATTTCTCGTGCAGGCCGAGGTCGCGCGCTTCCGCCATGAAGCGCTGGAACAGCGGCAGGTCGAAACAGTACTGGGTCTGAATGAATTCGGCCCCCGCGGCGACCTTCTTGCCCATGTGGAGGGCGCGGTACTCGTAAGGGGGCGCGAAGGGGTTGGCGGCCGCTCCGAGGAAGACCTGCGGCGGCTTGGTGATCTTGCGCCCCGAAAGGAACCGGCGCTCCTCGCGCATGGTGCGGATCGTCTGGAGGAGCGAGATGCTGTCGAGATCGAACACGGGCTTGGCGTTGGGCTGATCGCCCGCCTGCACCCCGTCGCCGGTGAGGCACAGGATGTTGGCGACACCCATCGCCGCGGCGCCAAGCACGTCCCCTTGGATCGCGATGCGATTGCGGTCGCGGCAGGAGATCTGCATCACCACCGCGTAACCGGCGCGCGTGAGCAGGCTGCAGATGCCAACGCTCGACATATGCGTGTTGGCGCCCGAGGCGTCGGTGGCGTTGATCGCGTCGCACACCTCGGAGAGCACGAGCGCCCGCTCATAGACCTCCTCGGGGTCGGCGGAGTCGGGCGGGTTCAGCTCGGCCGTGACCGCGAACTTGCCGTCGCGCAACAGCCGCTCCAGCCGGCCGCGCGAGGAATGCCCCTCGCGCGGAGGCAGCGGCGCGCTGGGGTCGTGCAGCCCTGCCGGCTCGCGCTCATCCATGGGCGGGCGGGCTCCCGGGCAGGCCTTTCTCCAGCGCGACCCTGAGCCAGGAGGAGCGATCCCAGAGCCGGTGGTCGACCGGCGGCTGGCGGTCGAGGATCGCCGCTCCGCCCGCCATACGGCGCGAGCCCTCCCAGGCCGCGACCCAGACGCATTTCATCTCGGGCTTGACCTCGCAGTGCCCGTTCGGCCGCACGCCGCCGCAGGGGCCGTTGCGCAGGCTCTTGGGGCAATTCATCGGGCACGACATGCCGGTGTCGCTCAAGATGCACTGGCCGCACATGCGGCAATCGAACAGGGCCTGCTTGACCGCGCGCTCCACCGCCGCGAGCGGCGGCTCGGCCCGCGCCGGGCCGATCCGCCGGAACAGCGGGGCGAACGCCACGAGCGCCCGCTCGACGGCGGCATAGAGGCGCTCCAGGCCGCGCGCATGCCGGACGGACCAGTGGCGAAGGGCGTACATGATGGCTCGGGGACCCTTTCGAGGAGCCGCCGCAAAGCTCGCGCGGCCCTTGCGAATGACCCTAACCGGCCGGCCAAGAATTGCAAACCGGGCAGCAGCCTGCCCCCGGGCGAGGCTACCCAGAATCCCTCTTGCGGCAACAAAAGACATAAAGATATGTTTATGTCTGTTCAGGAGGGTCGATGGACGAGCTTCTCCAGGGGTTGCGGGCGGCGGCGGAGCGCACCAGGCTGCGCATCCTCGGGCTCTGCGCCCATGGCGAGCTGACCGTCAGCGATCTCGGCGAGATCCTCGGCCAGAGCCAGCCGCGCGTGTCGCGGCACCTCAAGCTGCTGGTCGAGGCGGGCCTTCTGGAGCGCCACCAGGAAGGAAGCTGGGCCTATTACCGGCTGGCGACGGCCGGCGACGGCGCGGAGCTCGCGCGCATGCTCATCGACCTCATGCCCGAGGACGACGCGGTGCTCGGGCTCGATCTGGAGCGGCTCCAGGCGGTGAAGGAGGCGCATGCGGTCAAGGCCGCCGCCTATTTCCGCAAGCATGCCGTCGACTGGGACCGCATCCGCGCGCTCCATATCGACCAGGCGCGCGTCGACGCGGCCTTCAAGCGCCTGTTCCGCAAGGCGCCGGCGCGGGACCTGCTCGATATCGGCACCGGCAACGGCCATGTGCTGCAGCTCCTGGGCGGGGAGGTCGAGGCGGCGATCGGAGTCGACCGCTCGCGTGACATGCTGATCGTGGCGCGCGCCAACATCCATCGCGCGGGCTTGAAGCACTGCCAGGTCCGCCAGGCCGACATGATGCATCTGCCCTTCGCGGCCGCCTCGGCCGACGCCGTCACCTTCCACATGGTGCTGCACTATGCCGAGGACCCGGCCGGCGCGATCGCCGAGGCGGCGCGCCTGCTCAGGCCCGGCGGCCGGCTGATCCTGGTCGATTTCGCTCCGCACACCGAAGAGGAGCTGCGCCGGGTGCATGCCCATCGCTGGCTCGGCTTCTCCGACGATCGCATCGAGACCTATCTCGCCGATGCGGGCCTCGTGCCCGGCGCGCCCGAGCACCTCAAAGGCAAGCCGCTCACGGTCGTGCTCTGGCACGGCACGCGGCCCGCCAACGCCGCCACCGAGACCAACGCCTCCGCAGCAACGGGATGATCGCCAGCATGTCGCGCTCTCTCTCCGTCTCGTTCGAGTTCTTCCCCCCGGCGCAGCCCGCCGCCGAGGCGCAGTTCTGGGACGGCATCGATGATCTCGCGCCGCTGACGCCTGGCTTCATCTCGCTCACCTATGGCGCGGGCGGCTCCACGCGCCAGCGCAACGACCGCTTCATCCGCGCGCTGCTGCGGCGGGGCGGCATCGACGTCGCCGCGCATGTCACCTGCGCCGGCGCCTCGCGCGCCGATCTGGAGGAGCTGGTCGGCGGATGGGCCGCGGCGGGCTTGAAGCGCATCGTCGCCCTGCGCGGCGACGCCCCCGGCCATGCCGCCGCCTTCGTGCCGCATCCTGACGGCTTCCGCAGCACGCCCGAGTTCGTGGCCGCCCTGCGGCGCCTCGGCGACTTCGACATCTCCGTCGCCGCCTATCCCGAATGCCACCCGCAGGCGGAATCGGCGGCGGCCGACCTCGACACGCTCAAACGGAAGCTGGATGCCGGCGCCGCGCGCGCGATCACCCAGTTCTTCTTCGAGCCGGACTGCTTCCTCAACTTCCGCGACCGCGCCACGGCGGCCGGGATCGACAAGCCGATCGTCCCCGGCGTGCTGCCGATCTTCGACTTCGCCAAGGTGGTCGAGTTCAGCCGCCGCTGCCGGGCCACCCTCCCCCGCTGGCTCGTCGAGCGCTTCCAGGGAGTGGCGGGCGACCGCGAAACGAGCCTCTCGCTCGCCGCCGACACCGCCGCCGAGCTGTGCCGGCGGCTGCGGGCGGAGGGCGTCGACAGCTTCCATTTCTACACCATCAACCGCGCTGGCCTGACCCTGGCGGTGTGCCGCGGCCTCGGTCTCGGCGCGGAGACGGTTGCCGCGGAGGAGGCCGCCTGAGATGCGCATGCTGAGCGAAGCGCTCGGGCGACGTGTGCTGCTCGCCGATGCACCAATCGACGGACAGCTCCGCAAGCTGTCGCTCGATACCGAGCGCGATTTCTTCGGCGCGCAAGGCTGCATGGCGGTCCTGAGCCTGACCCGCGCGCGCCTCGTCCGCGACCTGCACAAGGCGCAGCTTCTGGCCGGAGCCGATCTCGTTCGCGCGAACAGCGCGGACGGCTCGCCGCTCGAGCTGCGGCGGCACGGGCTGGAGGAGGACGCCTTCGCCATCAGCTTTGCCGCGGCCGAGTTGGCCGTCGCGGCGGTGGATGCGGTCCCCGGCGAGGGTCGCCGACGTTTCGCGGTGGGCGTGCTGCGCGACGGCGGCTGGGACGCCTCCCCCGAGGAGCTGGAATCCGCCTCGGCGCTGCACGCTTCGGCGCTGCTGGCCGGCGGGGTCGACGGGCTCGCCATCGAAGCCGCCGCCTATAGCTGCCGCGCCCCGGCGATCGTGCGAGGCGCCGAACGCGCCCGCGCCGAGGCCGGAAGCGCGGCGACGATCTTCCTGCTGCTCCGGGCCGAGGGGCCGGCGGCGATCGCTCGGTCGCATCGCGCGATCCGCTACCGGCAGATGCGGCCGCAAGAGGCGGAGGCCGCCACCCATTTCCTCGGAACCGCCGAGCTCCTCGGCGGCGTCCTGCCGGAGGACACCGCCGCGCTGGATGGGCTGCTGCGGGAGATCGCGGGCGAGGAGTTGCGCCCGGCGCTTCGAGCGGGCGAACCACGCCAGCCCGCGCCCGCGCCCGCAGCGCCGCCCGGGGAGGGGGTCGTGCTGTTCCGCGCGGGGCGGTGGAGCCGCTAGAGCTCCTTGCGCATGATGGTGAAGGTCGGGCGATCGAAGCCGCCATGCGTGCCCTCGCCGACCGCCCGGAAGCCAAGCTTCTCGAACAAGGCCCGGTTTGCGGGCAGCGCAATGCGGGCGTGCAGGGTGAGGGCGACCGCTCCCTCGGAGCGCACCAGCCGCTCCAGCTCGGCCATCAGCCTTGCGGCAAGGCCCCGACCCTGGTGCTCGGGCGCGACGGCCACCCGGCCGACATAGACGCCGCCCGCCTCCCGCGCCTGCTGGAAGAACAGACAGGCGACGATCTCTTCCCCTCCATCTGCCACCAGCGCGCGCTCCTGCAGGAGCTTGGCGCCGATCGTCTCGGCAGTTTCGCTGGAGGCGCCAGCCGGCGGCTGGAGCTTGCCCTCGTAGACAGCGAAGGCGCGGCGTATGAGAGCCGCAATGGCAGCGGCATCGGAAAACCCGCCAGCCCGGATGCGAAGCGCTGCGCGGCCTCTCATGCGCAAGCTCTGGCTGGGCGGCGGGTTACACGGCCTTGCGCATATCGATCATCACCGTCTCGGGCCGCGACTCATGCCCGTGCCGGCTCGTCTCGCGGAAGCCGAGGCGCTCGAACAGAGCGAGGTTCTGCGCCAGCACCTCGCGCACGCGCAAGGTGAGGGCGTGGACGCCCTCGCGCCGCGCCAGCTCCTCGGCCAGCGCCACCATGCGCGCCGTGATGCCGGAGCCGCGCTTTTCCGGCACGACCGAGACACGGGAGAGGAACAAGGCATCGCCCTTTCGCTCGAGGAACATGGCGCCAACCGGCGCCCCCTCGATGAAGGCGAGCGCGAGGCGGCCGCCGCGCTCCAAATGCGCGCGGACCGAGGCTTCGGTCTCCGTCAGCGCGCCCGGCGGCGGTTGCAGCTGGCCGTCATAGTCGGCGAAGGCGCGCTGCAGCACCTTCACCACCGCCGCGCGGTCGGCGGGCGAAGCCCAGCGGACGTCGATCGCCGGCGCGGCGGTGGTGAAGGTGCTGC
>Ga0247829_10000840_pt1 | contig 12955 bp, 12 predicted proteins | sample 12C_Control_Day4_FD_207765 | JGI IMG/M metagenome (GOLD analysis project Ga0247829, IMG submission 207765) | Soil microbial communities from agricultural site in Penn Yan, New York, United States - 12C_Control_Day4 | ecosystem: Environmental > Terrestrial > Soil > Agricultural land | place... | reverse complement strand
CCTGCCAGCCGAGTCCTTCCGGCATCAGCGGCGCCGCGAGCTGCCACTTCTGCGCGACGACCGGCGATACCGGGTAGCCATCGCGCGCGTGCCGGATTGCGGGCTCGAACAGGTCTGCGAACGGCAGCTTGCCGTAGCGCTTCGACAGCGCCACCCATCCGGAGACCGCACCGGGAATCGTCACGGTCTCGATGCCACGCTGCGGCATCTGCGAATGCGACGCGAAGCGCTCGCGCGACCATGCCGTCGGTGCCCGTCCCGATGCGTTCAGGCCCATGAGCTCGCGGCCATCCCAGACGATCGCGAAGAGGTCGGAGCCGATGCCGTTGCTGCACGGCTCGACGACCGTAAGCGCGATCGCGGTGGCGAGTGCCGCATCGACCGCGTTTCCGCCGCGCGCGAGCATCGCGACGCCGGCCTGCGTCGCGAGCGGTTGCGACGTGGCCACGGCGTTGTCCGCCAGGATCGGCTGGCGGCGCGCGGGGTAGGGCAGGGCCCAGTTCATTTCCATTTATGGTTCCTGGAATGCTTCCTCGCGCCGGCGGCGCATGTTCGGCAGCGCGATCACGAGAACGAGCAATATTGCAGCTGCGAGCAGGCCGGCCGAGATCGGTCGCGTGGCGAACACGGTCGGATCGCCCCGAGACAGCAGCAGCGCGCGCCGCAGATTCTCCTCCATCATCGGCCCGAGCACGAAGCCCAGCAGCAGCGGCGCCGGCTCGCAGGCGAGCTTCGCGAATACGACGCCCAGCAGGCCGAAGAACGCCGTCTGCATGACGTCGAAGCTCGTGTTGTTCACCGTGTACACGCCGATCGCGCAGAACAGCAGGATCGCGGGATACAGCAGGCGATACGGCACGGTCAGAAGCCGGATCCAGATGCCGATCAGCGGCAGGTTCAGCACGACGAGCATCAGGTTGCCGACCCACATCGACGCGATCAGGCCCCAGAACAGCCCCGGATTCGACGTCATCACTTGCGGGCCGGGCTGGATGTTGTGGATCATCATCGCGCCGACCATCATCGCCATCACCGCGTTCTCCGGGATGCCGAGCGTCAGAAGCGGAATGAACGAGGATTGCGCGCCGGCGTTGTTCGCCGCTTCGGGTCCCGCGACACCCTGGATCGCGCCCTTGCCGAACTGCGAGGGATCCTTCGCGAGTTTCTTCTCGACGGTGTACGAGGCGAACGCGGACAGCATCGCGCCGCCGCCGGGCAGCACGCCGAGCACCGAGCCGAGCGCCGTGCCGCGCAACGCCGCGGGCGCGGCGAGTCGGAATTGCTGCTTCGTGAACCAGAGCCCGCCGAGCTCCGTGCGCACGATTTCGCGCTTCTCGGTCGACTCGAGGTTGCCGATGATTTCGGCGAAGCCGAACAGGCCCATCGCGACGACGACGACCCCGATGCCGTCCGAAAGCTCGGGAATTCCGAAGTCGAACCGGACAACACCGGAGTTCACGTCGGTGCCGACGATTCCGAGCAGCAGCCCGACGAGGATCATCGCGATCGCCTTCAAAAGCGACCCGTGCGCGAGCACGACGGCGCCGATAAGGCCGAGCACCATCAACGAAAAATATTCGGCGGGTCCGAATTTCAGTGCGAGCGCCGACAGCGGCAACGACACGCCGGCCACGAGGATCGTCGCGCACGTGCCCGCGAAGAACGAGGCGAGTGCGGCCGTTGCGAGCGCCGTGCCGGCCTGGCCGCGGCGCGCCATCTGGTAGCCGTCGAGGCACGTAACGACCGACGACGCCTCACCCGGCATGTTGACGAGGATCGCGGTGGTCGAGCCGCCGTACTGCGCGCCGTAATAGATGCCGGCCAGCATGATCAGCGCGGATACCGGCTGCAGCGCATATGTCGTCGGCAGCAGCATCGCGATCGTCGCGACGGGACCGATGCCGGGCAGCACGCCGATCAGCGTGCCCAGCAGCGTGCCGACCAGCGCGTACAGCAGGTTGACCGGCGTCAGCGCGACGCCGAAGCCCGTCGCAAGATGGTTGAACAGTTCCAAGGTCGCAGAACGCTGGAGCCGTCTCGCTTACGGCTGCAACGGCCAGATCGGCAGCTGCAGTTGCAGGCCGACGACGAACACGCCGACGGCGAGTGCCGCGAGCAGCAGGCCCGCCACCAGCGATTCGCGTGGCCGGAATTCGGGACTCGCCGCGCTTGCCACGACGATCAGGATCACCGTCGACAGCGCGACGCCCAGCGGACGAACGATCGCGCCGAACAGCACGACGCTGCCGAGCACGACGACGAGCGGGCGCAGGCGAAGGCGCGGCATCGCCTCGCCGCGCACGCGCAGCGCGCGCACGGCGATCGTCACGCCCAGCACGATCAGCAGGATGCCGAGAATGCGCGGGAAATAGCCGGGACCCATCCGGGCCGCGGTGCCGAGCGTGTACTTCGATCCGATCGCGAGCGTACCGCCGCCGAGGAGCGTGAACAGCACACCCGACCAGAAGTCCCTGGGATTGCGGATCGGCATCTCGACCTCGTTGCGACACGATGGACAACGCGCGTGAGCGCCGCGCGCGCGGCGCGTAAGAATAGCATCGTGAAAACGAAAGGGCAGGCGCGCGGCCTGCCCTTGTCGAGGCGAATCGAGCGATCGCGCGCGTTCAGACGCCGTTCTTCGCCCGCAGATCCTTGAAGTACTTGTCGAGCCACTGCGCCTGCAGCCGCTGCTGCAACTGCGGCTTCACCTCGTCGAACCCCGGGACCTTGGCGTCGCGGACGTCGTCGACCTCGATCACGTGCCAGCCGAACTGCGTCTGCACCGGCTGCGGCGTGAACTTGCCCTTGGGCGTGGCCTTCATCGCGTCGCCGAACGGCTTCACGAAATTGGCCGGCGCGTTCCAGTCGAGGTCGCCGCCCTTGTCCTTCGAGCCGGGATCCTTGGAGCGCGCCTTCGCGAGCTCGTCGAACTTCGCGCCCTTCTGGAGCTCGGCGATGATGGTCTTCGCCTCGTCTTCCTTCTCGACGAGGATGTGCCGGACCTTGTACTCCTTGTCGCCGATCTGTCCCTTGATCGCGTCGTATTCCTTCTTGAGCTCGGCTTCCGGCACCGGATTCTTCTTGATCCAGTCGCTCACGTAAGCGCGGACGAGCACGGTCTGGGACGCGAGGTCCATCTGCGTCTTGACGTCGGGGTTCTTGTCCACGCCCGACTTCTTCGCCTCGCGCGCGAGCAGCTCGCGCGTGTTCAGCTCTTCCTTGACCGCGTTGCGGATCTCGGGCGTGTCCTGCCCGCCCTGCGCCAGCCGTTCCTTCAGGAGAACGTCGTACTGCGCCTGCGAATAGAGCTGCTTCTCGGCGGCAGGAGCGGCAGCCGCCGCCTTCGGCGCCGCCTTGGGTGCGGGCGCCGCGGCCTGGGCGAATGCCCCGCCCGAGAAGAGTGCGGCCGTCACCGCGACAGCAACCAGCGTACGTTTCATTGCTTTCATCCTTTCGTAGAAACGGGTTCGCCCGGGGCGTACGCGTGGATCGCCAGCGCGTGCACCGGGAAAGGGATCAGATCGCCGACGCGGCCCAGTACGGCCCGATGACGGGCGAGGCGCGTCATGCCGAGGAAGTGCTCGGACACGATCGTCACGGAAAAGTGCCCGGCGCCGCCTGCGGCGCCGGCATGGCCGGCATGGGCTGCGCTGTCGTCGCGGATCTCGAGTTGCGTCGGGTCGAGCGCCGCGAGGCGGCTCTGCAGCGTGGCCTGCACGTTCATCGCGTCGGCTCGATCACGTGCCGCGCCAGGAAAAATGCCTGCGCGACCGCGAACAGCAGGAAGAGGCCGATGCCGCCCCAGACCTTGAAGTCCACCCATGTCTCGGTCGGGAAATGGAAGGCGATGTACCAGTTCGCGAGCGCCATCGCGCCGAAGAACGCCACCCACGACCAGGTGAGGCGCGTCCAGATGGGGGGCGGCAGGTCGATGTCCTTCATCACGACTGCGACCAGGTCGCGCCGCCAGACGAGCTTGCCCGCCGCGAGGATCGCGCCGAACGCGAGGTAGAGCACCGTCGGCTTCCATTTGATGAACGTTTCGTCCCGAAGGAGCAGCGTGGCGCCGCCGAAGACGACGATGATCGCCAGCGACAGCCAGTGGATCGGCGACACGTGGCCGCGAAAGTGGAACCAGGCGATCTGCGCCACGGAAGCGGCAATGGCGACGGCCGTGGCGACCCAGATGCCCTGCCACTTGAACGCGGCGAAGAAGAGCAGGAGCGGAAAATAGTCCGCGAAAAAGCGCATAAACCGTCGATTATACCGCGAACGGCGGGTCCGGCCTCGGCCGGCCGGACCGCACGGGACGAAGCTCGACCGGGGCTTGCAAGCCGCCGGCTACGCCCTTCGCCGCGCGAGGCGCCGGAGCCGCGCCCAGTCGAAGGCCGGCCCCGGATCGGTCTTGCGCCCGGGTGCGACGTCGCTGTGCCCGACCACGTCCTCGATCGGATAGCGGCGCGCGAGCGCGCGGACGAGGCGGGCAAGCATCGCGTACTGCTCGCCCGCATACGGGATGTCGTCGCAGCCCTCGAGCTCGATCCCGATCGAGAAGTCGTTGCAGCGCGGCCGGCCGCGCCACATCGATTGCCCCGCATGCCACGCACGCTCGCTGCACGGCACGAACTGGATCAGCGCGCCGTCGCGCCGAACGAGGAAATGCGCCGATACGCGCAGTCCCGCGATCGACGCGAAATACGGGTGTGCGTTCGAATCGAGGCCGTTGGTGAACAGGCTTTCGATGGCGCCACCGCCGAACTGCCCCGGAGGCAGCGAGATGCCGTGCACGACGACGAGCGAAACTTCGCACGGCGCCGGCCGCGCGTCGCGATTCGGCGAAGGCACCTGGCGCGCGAGATTCGCGATTCCGCCGGCGTCGATCGCGAGCCGCGGTTTGCGGGTTCGTGCAAATGCGCCGGTTCGGGATGTCAACGCTGCGTGCGCATGAGCGGGGTCGGCGCAAAGTGTGCCACAGCGGCTTTGGATGGGACGCTTTGCGATAGCGATCCGCGCGGTTTGCAAGCCTGTGGGGCGATAATGGCGTCCGGCCTCTGCGTGCATCACGGCCTCGTGCGCGCGGCGGCTGTCCGCATCGATGGACGTCAAGACCGCATTTCGCCGGGTAAAGCTGGCGCTGAGATTTATCGCGCCGCTGACGATCGCGCTCGCGCTGCTCGCGCTTGCTCTCGTTCCGCTGGCGGAAGAGCTGACGCTGCGCTGGTGGGTCAACGACCTCGAGATCCGCGCGCGGCTCGTGGCCAACACGATGCAGGAGCAGCTCGCCGACATGGTGCGCGCGGGCAACGGGGCCGGCGTGCGCCAGCTGTTCAATCGCGATGTGCAGGACGAGCGCCTGTACGCCATCGCGTACTGCGATCTTCAAGGTCGGGTCGTTTACAGCACGTCGACGTATCCGGCCGAGCTCGGCTGTACGGAGGTCCGTGGCACCGGGTCGGATGCGCGCGTGCTGCGCCAGTTTCCGCCGGCGCCGTTGCACGTGACGTGGTTCGACGTACCCTCCAGCGGGGAGCGGCTTGGCAAACTCGTGCTCGTCCACGATATGAGCTTCGTCGACCGCCGCTCCGCCGATACGCGGCGGTACCTGATCGGCTTCTTCATTTTGCTCGGCATCGTCGTCTCGTTCATCACCGTGCTGATCGCGCAGCTGTCGTGGCGCGGCTGGATGTCCGGCGTGCGGGCGATGCTGCGCGGCGAGGGCATCATCGCGCCTTTCTACCAGCCGCCGAACCCCGATCTTCAGCCGCTGGTGGGCGAGGTGCGCGCGCTGCTGCGCGAAGTCGACGCCAGCCGGCGCAACATGGAGCGTGGCGCGATCTGGAACCCCGAAATGCTGCGCTCGGTGCTGCGCAACGAGCTGGCCGGGGACGAGGTGCTGCTCGTGTCGAACCGCGAGCCCTACATCCACATGCACAAGGGCGACGGCATCGTGATCCGGCATCCGGCGAGCGGCCTCGTCACGGCGATGGAACCGATCATGCGCGCGTGCTCGGGAACGTGGATCGCGCATGGCAGCGGCACGGCCGACCGCTCGACCGTGGATTCGCACGACCGCATCGAGGTCCCACCGGGCAACCCCGCGTACAGGCTGCGCCGCGTCTGGCTCACCGACCAGGAGGAACGCGGCTACTACTACGGCTTTGCCAACGAGGGCCTGTGGCCGCTTTGCCACATCGCGCACGTGCGCCCGGTGTTCCGCACCGACGACTTCGAGCAGTACGCGCGCGTCAACGAGCGCTTCGCGGAAGCCGTGTGCTCGGAAGCGAAAACCGACGACCCGATCGTGCTCGTGCAGGACTATCACTTCGCGCTGCTGCCGCGCTACATCAGCGAGCGGCTGCCGAAGGCGACGATCATCACGTTCTGGCACATTCCGTGGCCCAATCCGGAGTCGTTCGGGATCTGTCCCTGGCGCACGGAGCTGCTCGAGGGCCTGCTCGGCAGCACGATCCTGGGCTTCCACACGCAATACCACTGCCGCAACTTCCTTGACACGGTCGACCGCTTACTCGAGGCGCGGATCGGTTACGAGAATTCGATGGTGTGGCACCGCGGCCACCGGACGAGCATTGAGCCATTTCCGATCTCGATCCAGTGGCCATCGCCGTGGGCGGAACGCCAGCCAACCGTCGCCGAGTGCCGTCGCCTGGTGTGCGCGCGCGAGGAGCTGCCGCTCGACATACGCCTCGGCATCGGCGTCGACCGGATGGATTACACGAAGGGCATCATCGAGCGCTTCAACGCCGTCGAGCGGCTGCTCGAGCTCAAGCCGGAGTACATCGGCCGCTTCGTGTTCATCCAGATCGCCGCGCCGACGCGCTCGTCGCTCGACGAGTACCAAGGCTTCGAGGAGGACGTGCATGCGCTCGCGAGGCGCATCAACGCGCGCTTCGCCGACGCCGCGTTCGCGCCGATCCGGCTCAAGGCCGAGCATCACGAGCCGGAGGTGATCAACGAGTACTACCGGGCGGCCGAGGTCTGCGTGGTCACGAGCCTGCACGACGGGATGAATCTGGTCGCGAAGGAGTTCGTCGCGTCGCGCGACGACGAACAGGGCGTGCTCGTGCTGTCGCAGTTCACCGGCGCGGCGCGCGAGCTGCACGACGCACTGCCCGTCAACCCGTATCACGTTGACCAGTGCGCGGACGCGCTCGACCGGGCGCTCCGCATGCCGCCCGACGAGCAGCGCGTGCGCATGCGCAGCATGCGGCGCCTCGTGCAGGAGCACAACGTCTACCGATGGGCGGGCGCGATGCTGCTCGACGCAAGCCGGCTGCGCCAGCGGCAGCGCATCGTCGAGCGCATCGACCAGCATCGCGAGCGGACTGTGGAGATCGGTTGATCTACGCGTTCTCTCCGGAAGGCGTCGCGTGCCTCGCGGCGGTGCTCGCCACCGATCCGCTGCTCGCGTTCGACATCGACGGCACGCTCGCGCCGATCGTCGAGCGGCCCGACGAGGCGCGGCTTCCCGACGCCGTGCAGCAGTGCCTCGCCGAGCTCGCGCGCCGCTTCGACATCGCGATCATCACGGGCCGCGGCGTCGACGACGCCCGGCGCATGTTGTCGTTCACGCCGCGTTACCTGATCGGCAATCACGGCATCGAAGGCCTGCCGGGCGCGGCCGCGCGACCGGCCGAATTGGCGCGCACGGTGGCCGCGTGGCACGAGGCGCTCGCGGCGTCGGAGCCGCTCGCGGCGGCCGGCGTGACGCTCGAGGACAAGCGGTACTCGCTGTCGCTGCACTACCGGCGCGCCGAGAATCCGGCAAGAGCGCATCGCGCAATCCTCGACGCGGTGGCGGGGCTCGCACCGGCTCCGCGCGTGATTCCGGGCAAGGCCGTCGTTAATCTGCTTCCGTTCGGCGCGCCGGACAAGGGTGACGCGATCCGCGCGCTGATCGAGGAAACCGGCTGCAGCAACGTTCTCTACGTTGGTGACGACGACACCGACGAGACGGTGTTCGGACTCAACCTGCCGAGCGTGCTCACGCTGCGCGTCGAGCCGGCCGCCGACAGCGCCGCCGCGCTGTTCCTGCGCGATCAGCGCGAGGTGTTGATGCTGATCCGGCACATCGCCGCGCGGCTCGGCGTGCACGGCGAATCTTCGGCGAGCGGCATACTGCCCGACGCACCGGCGCGGGGCTGAGCGGCTCGCACGTTCCCGGTCATCGTCAGCTAATATGCGCGGCTGGCGCACATACCTCGCTGCCTCATGCAAAGCTGGTTCACGGCGTGGCTCGCATGGCCCGTCTGGTTGATCTTCGCGAGCCTGTTCGCATTCTTCCTTGCGACGGCAGCGTTCATGGTCTGGGCGTCCTTCCGGCCGCCGCTCGGCGCGCATGTGCAGACGTGCAAGGGTGTCGTGGCGCCGTTCTTCGCATCCGTCGGCGTCATCTTCGGTCTGCTCGTCGCTTTTCTGTCGAACGATATCTGGGACCGCAACAAGCAGGCCGAACGCGTCGTGCTCACCGAAAGCGACACGCTCGTCGCGCTCTACAGTCTGAGCGTCGCCAGCGGGACCGACAGCAGGGGGTTGCGAACGGCGATTCGCGCCTATGCCAGCGCGGTCGTCAATGACGAGTGGCCCCGCCTCGCCCTGGAAGAGAGGTCCGCGAAGACCGAGGCGGCGCTCAACGCGCTCTTGCATGAAGTAGCGCAGCCCGGAGGCACGAAGGATGCCGGCGTCCAGCGAACGATGCTCGACATGGCGCTGAAGATCCGATCCGCTCACGAGGACCGGGTGCAGCTCAGCCAGAACAGGAGCGCCGTCACGAAATGGACAACCGTTCTGCTGCTCGCGCTGATCACGCAGGTCGCCATCGCGATCGTGCACCTGGAACGGCCGCGCCCGCAGGCGGCCGCGCTGCTCATTTTCACCGTTGGGGCGGTGTCCCTCCTCGGGTTGCTCGCGGTGCACGAGGCGCCGTTCGAGCCGCCGATCTTCGTTCCTCCCGGCCCGATTGCCAAAGTCCTGTCGCAAGTCCCGATGTAACGCGCGAACGGCGAACCGGGCGGTGCGTATCATCCAAGTCGTACGACAACCTTCCTTTCCAATGCAGACTACCGAGGTGATCTCATGAGCCGACGCCGGTTGCACGCATCGCTGGGTTGCATCGCCCTGTCGATTCCGCTGTTCTTCTGGGTTTCCTCCGCTTGGGCGAGTTCCGTGCCGCTCCGGGCCACGATTGCCATCACCGAGCAGGTCGTTCCATCGTCCCAGGTCGGCTGCCTGCTGACGGGAACGATAACGGGCATCGGCACGACCACCAAACTGGGTGCGATCCACCTGACGTCGACCGACTGCATCAATCCGTTATCGACGACGGCATTTCTGTTCGTGTCGAATGCCGTCACGCTGACCGTGGATGGTGGCGATCAGCTGTGGGCGGCGTACGGAGGGACGCTTTCTGCCAGCAACGGCGTAATCAAGGGAACCTACGTGATCGTCGGCGGAACCGGTCGCTTCGAACACGCGACCGGGATTGGAGCGATCAACGGCGTCGAACAGATCGACTTGCAGACTGGCTCGGGCAACGGCCAGATTCAGCTCAAGGGAACCGTCTTCTATCAGTGATGGGCGTCGCCAACGATCCTATGAGGTTTGCCGGGTCGTTGCCTACTTGATCCCCAGGCGCTCCATCCGATAGCGCATCGCGCGGAATGTGATGCCGAGCAGCTTCGCGGCTGCCGTGCGGTTGTAGCGCGTTTTCTCGAGCGCCTCGTTGATCGCGCCCCGCTCGACGCGATCCAGGTAATCCTGCAGCGGCCATTTCTCGCCGGCGGGCATCGGTGTATCGACCTCGTCGGCTACCGGTGTCAGGTGCAGGTCCTCGGCGGTGATCCGCTGCGGTTCGGCGGCGAGCGAGAGGCCGCGCTCGAGAATATTCTCGAGCTCGCGCACGTTGCCGGGGAACGGATAGCGCTCGAGCGCCGCGACCGCCTCGGTTTCGAGTCCCGCAGTGCTGCCGCGCGAGAGCTTCGCGAGGATCGCGTTGGCGATCAGCGGAATGTCCTCGCGCATTTCGCGGAGCGAAGGCATCGCGAGCTCGATCACGTGCAGCCGGTAATAGAGGTCCTGCCGGAATTCGCCGTTGTCGACGAGCGCGGACAGGTTCTTGTGCGTCGCGCTGATAAGGCGCGTGTCGACCGCATCCTCGGTAGTCGAGCCGACCTTGCGGACCTTCTTTTCCTGGATCGCCCGCAGCAGCTTCACCTGCATGGCGAGCGGCAGGTCGGCCACTTCGTCGAGGAACAGCGTGCCGCCGTTGGCCGCCTGGAAGAAGCCGTCGCGATCGGCTTCGGCGCCGGTGAAGGCGCCCTTACGGTAGCCGAAGAACTCGCTCTCCATCAGGTTCTCGGGGATCGCACCGCAGTTCACCGCGATGAACGGCAGATCGGCGCGCGGGCCTTTCAGGTGGATCATCCGCGCCGCGAGCTCCTTGCCGCTGCCCGATTCGCCGTTGATGAATACGGGCGCCTGGCTCTTGGCGAGGCGATCGATCATGCCGCGCACCTGCTGCATCGCCTGCGACTCGCCCAGAAGCTGATAGCTGGTCGCTGGCTGCGGCTTTTCCGGGACCTTGAGCGCCTGCTTGACCACGGCGCGAAGCTGCTCGAGCGCAACCGGCTTGGCGAGGTAATCGAACGCGCCCGCCTTGAGCGCAGCCACGGCGTTCTCGGGGCTGCCGAACGCGGTGATCACCGCGACCGGGACGTCGAGCGCCTTCTGCGTGATGTGCTCGACCACCCGCAGGCCTTCGCCGTCCGGCAGATTCCAGTCGGTGAGGCAGAGGTCGAACCCCTCGCGGTCGAGCATGCGCTGCGCCTCGGCGACCGATTCGGCGCGCGAAGTGTCGAGTCCCATCCGGGACAGCGTCATTTCGAGCAGTTCGAGAAGATCCGGCTCATCGTCGACGATGAGCACCTTGGGTTGGCCGCGGGTTCTACGGGACATGGAATGGGGTCGGAAAACGGCAACTAGTGCGAATTTTGGGCGATGCCTCGATCGCTCAGGCCGCGGCGGCCGGTGTCAACGCGCGCTTCAGCGTGAGACGGAACATGGCACCCGGGTGCTTCGGCAACAGCTCGAGCGCGGCGCCGTTGGCATCGGCGAGTTCGCGAGCAATATACAGGCCGAGCCCGGTGCCTCCGGAGCGCGTCGTGAAAAAGGGCTCGAAGATCTGCGTACGCAGGTCTCCCGGCACGCCGGGGCCGTCGTCGGCGAGCTCGCAAATGACCGCGTCGCCCATGTAGCCGGGACGCGCGGCGATACCGATGCTGCCTTCCTCTTTGCGGCAATGCTGCCAGGCGTTGCGGACCAGATTCCACACGATCTGGTTCAGGTGGCCGCGATCGAACATGATCAGCAGGTCGTTGCCGATGTCGATCACCAGGCTTCCCGGCGGCATACCTTCGGCCTGCGCGATCTCGTCGGTGATCGACCGGATGAATTCGCCGAGCCGGATCACTTCCGGCTGCTGCCGGTCGCGGCGGTTGAGCTGCAGCACCTCGCCCACGATCCGGTCGATCCGCTTCGCGTTGCTGCGGATCATGGAGAGAAGGCGCGTGCCCTCGGGTGCCACGCTGCCGTCCTCCTCGAGCAGCTGCGCCGCCTGGTTGATCGCCGAAAGCGGATTGCGCACCTCGTGCGCGATCGACGCGGTGAGGCGTCCCATCGCCGCGAGCTTCATTTGCTGCGCCTCGTTCTGCGCGCGGCCCAGGTCCTCGAGATAGATCAGCGTGCCGCCGTTCAATCCGGAGCCGATGCGCACGAGCCGCACGCGCAACAGCCGCTGCGTGGTCTCAACCTTGAATGGCGGCAGCGGCTCGGACAGATCCTCGTTCCACCGCCGCCAGTAATCGTGCAGCGTGGCGGAGAACTCGGATAGCCGCATCCCGCCGCGCATGCGCCCGAATCCGCCGAGCAGGCGCGTCACCTGCGCGTTGTGGCCGCGCACGACGCCCGTCAGGTCGACGACCAGCACGCCGTCCTGCATGTCCTGGATGATGAGCCGGTTTACCTGCTCGAGGTTCGCGACGTCGATGCCGCGCTGCGCCGCGAGGTCCTCGGATGCCTTCGTGTAGCGGCCGATGACGACCGCCGTGCCCACCATCGCGAAATAGCCGAGGCTGATCAGCCCGGTCTGGAGCAACTGCGGGCCGCGCAGGTCGCCGCCCAGCATTCGATACGCCTCGAGCGCGAGCAGCACGATCGCCGCGAGCGCGGCATGGAAGAACGCTGTCTGCGTGCGCAGCAGCCATCCGCCCGCGGCGAGTTGGGGAATCAGCAGGATGGGCAGCGGCGCACCCGTCGATCCGCCGGATACCATCAGGAGCGCGATGAAAAAGATGTCGCCCGCCAGCAACGCAAGCAGCGTCTGCGACAGCGGCAGCGGCATGCGCTCCTGCTGAATCCAGCCGAACGCAGCGAGCCCGAAGACGAAATACAGCGCGGCGCCGGTCAGGAACGAATTGGGGGCGGCGACGTTGAACGCGCGCAAATCGAGCAGCAGTGCAAGTCCCAGCAGCAGCGCGCCGCAGACGGCGCGAAACAGGCCGACGATCCACAGGATGCGGCGCGTCGAGCCCGTGATCGACACCGGCAGCGGCGGTGGCGCGATCACGGGGACCGCGGGCAACGGGTCGGCGGAAAGGCGGGCCATGCGCGGTCGCTGGCGGCGGGCAGTTGAGGGGCTGCCACGCTCGCGCGGCTTGTTGCCGACTTGTTCGAATGCCGCGCGCGTGGCAGCGCAGCATTTTGCCAGCAATGACCCGGTAGAGCGAGGCCGCGGGCGGGGCAGGGGGCTATTTCGCGACGAAGCGTGCGGAAATCACACGCTCCGGTGCTTTTGACGCGTGGCCGCTAGTCCTCGCGCCGCGCATGACTGCGCACGCACTGCGGATCGCCACACAGGGGACCTTTGGGCCCCGTCCTGGCA
>Ga0247829_10000839_pt1 | contig 12956 bp, 14 predicted proteins | sample 12C_Control_Day4_FD_207765 | JGI IMG/M metagenome (GOLD analysis project Ga0247829, IMG submission 207765) | Soil microbial communities from agricultural site in Penn Yan, New York, United States - 12C_Control_Day4 | ecosystem: Environmental > Terrestrial > Soil > Agricultural land | place... | reverse complement strand
CTTGCTGGCCGCGTAGTTGGCCACCCCGAACCCCGGCCGCTCGGCCTGGTGCGCGCTCACGTTGACGATCTTGCCGTAGTGCTGGGCCCGGAACAGCGGTGCCACCGCGCGGATGCAGTTGAACGCGCCGGTGACGTTGGTGTCCAGCACCTCGCGCCACGCCTCATCCGTCAACCGCCAGAGGGCGCCGTCGCTGGCAATGCCGGCGTTGTTGACCAGGAAGTGGACCCCCCCGAGGCGGCTGCGGGTCTCACGAATGAAGTCGTCCACCGCCAGACTGTTGCGGACGTCGCAGCGACAGGCGTGAACGCCCACCCCCATCGAGGCGATCGTCGTCTCGGTGAGGAGCGCCTGCTCCGTGACGTCTCTGCCGGGCAGGTTCACGTAGCAGAACGCCAGGTGGCAGCCCTGCCGCGCGAACTCGAGCGAGATGGCCCGGCCCAATCCAGTGGCCCCCCCGGTCACTACCGCGACCTTGCCGGGGAACCCCTCGCCGATGGGTTGCGGCTGCTCTTTTTCGGCCACCGCGCCCGCGCCTTCGGCTGCCTCAGCTTCCCACGACGGGCGGGAGACGTAGCCGAAATAGCGCGAGGGCATGACGAGCGAAGGTACGACTCCACAAGCACTTCGGCAAGGTAAAACTTACTGCTCACTCCTCACCGCTTACTTTATTCTCATGCTCCGCACCATCGGATGGATCGCGGCCGGCCTGGCTGGTGTGGCGGGCTGGGCCGTGCTCGCGCTTCAACGGGGCGAGTCGATCAACGCCGCCTGGCTCGTGCTCGCCGCAGTCGGTACCTATCTCGTCGCCTACCGCATTTACAGCCGCTTCCTCGCCTACCGGGTCTTCGAGCTGGACGAACGCCGGGCCACTCCCGCCGAGCGACTGGGTAACAGCCGGGATTTCGTGCCGACCGGACGATGGGTGCTGTTCGGGCACCACTTCGCCGCCATCGCGGGGGCCGGGCCGCTCGTCGGGCCGGTGCTCGCGGCGCAGTTCGGCTATCTCCCCGGCACCATCTGGATCGTCTTTGGGGTGGTCCTGGCCGGCGCTGTCCAGGACTTCATCATTCTCTTCGGTTCGATGCGCCGGGACGGCAAGTCGCTCGGCCAGATGGCCAAGGAGGAGACCGGACCGGTCACCGGGCTGCTCGCCATGGTCGCGGTACTCGCGATCATGGTCATCCTGCTCGCCGTGCTGGCGTTGGTGGTCACCAACGCGCTCAAGGACAGCCCGTGGGGCGTCTTTACCATCCTCTGCACCATTCCGATCGCCATCCTGATGGGCTTCTGGATGAAAGCCTGGCGGCCGGGGCACACGCTCGAGGCCTCGATCGGCGGCGTGCTCCTGCTTCTCCTGGCCCTGGTCGGCGGGCGTTGGGTGGCCGAGTCTGCCACGCTCGCGCCGAGCTTCACCCACTCGGGGCTGACGATCGCGTACGGCATCATCGGCTACGGTTTCGTCGCGAGCGTGCTCCCGGTCTGGATGCTGCTCTGCCCGCGGGACTACCTCTCGACGTTCATGAAGATCGGGACCATCGTGCTGCTCGCCGTCGGCATCCTGGTCGTGATGCCGCCGCTCCGGATGCCGGCGGTGACGTCGTTCATCGACGGCACCGGACCCATCTTCGCCGGCACGCTGTTCCCCTTCGCCTTCATCACGATCGCCTGCGGCGCCATCAGCGGCTTCCACGCCCTGGTCGCCTCGGGCACCACGCCCAAGATGATCCGGCGCGAGCCCGATGCGCGGCTCATCGGTTACGGCGGCATGCTGATGGAGTCGTTCGTGGCCGTCATGGCCATGTGCGCCGCGGCCGTGCTCGATCCCGGGATCTACTTCGCCATCAACGCGCCGCTCGCCACCCTCGGCGGCAGCGCGGCGGCGGCGGCGGAGACGATCCGGGGCTGGGGCTTCACCCTCGCACCCGGACAGATCGAGGCGCTCGCGGCGCAGGTCGGCGAGAAGACGTTGCTGTCCCGTGCCGGCGGCGCGCCATCGCTGGCCGTGGGCATGGCAGTGATCTTCAGCGGCGCCTTCGGCCAGGGGTTGATGGCGCTCTGGTACCACTTCGCCATCATGTTCGAGGCGCTCTTCATTCTGACGACGGTGGACACCGGCACCCGCGTGGGCCGGTTCATGTTCCAGGAGCTGGCGGGCCACGTCTGGCCGCCGCTGGGGCGCACATCGTGGTATCCGAGCACCGTGTTTGCGTCGGCCGTAGTCGTCGCCGGCTGGGGCTATTTCCTGGTGCAGGGAGTGCTGGACCCGCTGGGGGGGATCAATTCGCTCTGGCCTCTGTTCGGCATCAGCAACCAGCTGCTCGCGTCGGTGGCCCTGTGCGTGGGTACCACCATTCTCATCAAGACCGGCAAGGCGCGCTACGTCTGGGTGACGCTGCTGCCGCTCACCTGGGTGCTCGCGGTGACGTTCACCGCCGGCTGGCAGAAGGTCTTCGCCGCCGACCCCCGGCTTGGCTTTCTGTCCCACGCCCGGGTCACCGCCGAGCAGGTCGCCGCCGGGTCTCTGGCCCCCGCGCTGGCCGCACGGCTCATTTTCAACGACCGGCTCGACGCGGTGGTGGCGCTGGCGTTCATGCTGGTCACCTCGCTCGTGGTGGTGACGTCGGCGTGGGAATGGCTGATGGTGCTCCGGCGGCGGAAGCCGGCGGTGGCGCGCGAGGCCCCGTTCGTGGAGAGCGTGTATGCGGGGTAACGGCCCGGAACAGACGGAAACGGGCGCGAGCAGGCGGGCACGGCTGTATTCGACCGTTCTCGCCGTCTTCGGCATGCCCGACTACGCCGCGCACTGCCGGCACCTGCGGGAGCAGCATCCGGGCCGGCCGCTGCCCACCGAACGCGAATTCTTCGACGAGTTCGTCCGGGCGAGGTACGGCGACGGCCCCACCCGGTGCTGCTGAGCATCGAGACCCTCGCCGCCCTCTGCGGCTTCGCGTTTCTCTCCGGATTCGTGGACGCCATCGTTGGAGGCGGCGGACTCATTCAGGTCCCCGCCCTGCTCATTCTCGTCCCCGGCGCGCCGGTCGCCACGCTCCTCGGCACCAACAAGGTCGCGTCGGCCATGGGCACGACCGCGGCGGTGATCCGGTACTCCCGCGGCCTCACCATGGACTGGCATCTGGCCGGACCGGCCGCGGGCGCCGCCTTTGTCTGCTCCATCCTCGGCGCGCGCACGGTGAGCGCGCTCGACGAGGCGCTGCTCCGGCCCGCCGTGCTGGTCCTCCTGGTGGCGGTCGGCATCTACACCTGGCGCACCCGTGACTTCGGGAGCGTGCACGCGCCGTCCATCAAGCGCGGCCACGACATCGCCCTCGCCGTGGCGGTCGGCGCCGTGCTCGGGTTTTACGACGGGTTCTTCGGCCCCGGCACAGGCAGCTTTCTGATCTTCGCTTTCGTGGGCGTATTCGGCTTCGACTTTCTCGCCGCCACTTCTACCGCCAAGGTGCTCAACCTGGGCTCCAACTTTGCGGCCGCGGTCTACTTCACTGCCACGGATCAGGTGCTGTTGGCCGCGGCCATCCCGATGGGAATCGCCAGCATCGTGGGCGCCACGCTGGGCAGCCGGCTTGCGCTGGCGCGCGGCACGCGGCTGGTGCGCGGGATCTTCTTAGGGGTCGTGGGCGCGCTGGTGCTGAAATTGGGGTGGGATCTCGTAGCGTAGGGGTGACGCACCACGTCGGACGCCCACTCGCAGCAAGCCCTGGGGCGGGCTCCTCCCGGCCGACGACGATCCCGCCCTCGACGCCGCGGTCCGCGCCCGCATCGAGCAAGGGTCGAAGGCCGCGCTTGCGCTGCTCAGCGGCGCGGCGCCACCGCCAGCCACACCAGGACGGCCAGGGTCACGCCGGCCGCGGAGGTGAGCAGCGCCGCTGGACCGCCCACCTGTTGATAGATGGCCCCGAAGAGGAGACCCCCGGGAAGCGCCACGACCCCCGTGAGCGCGTGGTATGCCCCGAAGCCACGGCCGGTGCGCACCGGCGCGAGCCGGGCCACCAGCGTGCGTTCCGCAGGCTCCGTCACGCCGGCCACCAGGCCGAACGCGAGAAACGCGGCCACCGCGGCGCCGGTGCCAGCGTCGAGTGCCAACAAGGTGGCAACGCTGGCCGAGAGCACGCCGCCCAGGGCGATCCCGAGCGGCGGCCCCATCCGGTCGGTCAGACGTCCGCCGGGGTACGATGCCGCGCTCCGCACCACGTGAAGCGCACCCCAGACCAGTGGAATCAGCGGCACCGCTACCCCACGTTCCTGAAGCCGGAGCAGGAGCAGTGCCTCCGGAACCTGCACGGCGGCGAGGAGGGTGAGCACCGCGACAGGCGCCCAGAAGACCCGGCCGACGGCGTCGACCGGCGGCGCCGGCGGCACGGGGGGCGGCTGGCCGACCGGGGCCGCCTGACCGTTTGCCCGGCTCGCTCGCCCGTTAGCGGAGCGAAGCACGACCGCCAATACCAGCACTGCCGCCACCCCCGGTGCCGCACTCCATGCGATCACTCCGGGCACGTCTGCGCCGGCCTCCAGCAGCAGCCACGCGAGCACCGAACCGAGCATCGCGCCGATGTGATCCGCGGCGCGGTGAAACCCGAACGCGCGGCCGCGAAGGTTCGGCGGGGTAACCTCGGCGATGAGAGCGTCCCGGGGCGGCGTGCGCAACCCCTTGCCCACCCGGTCGATGACGCGGAATCCGATCACCTGCCACGCGGCGTTCGCGACCGCGATCAGCGGGCGCACCAGTACCGCGGTGGCGTAGCCGCCCAGAATGAGCGGGCGACGCCAGCCGGGCCGGTCGGCCAGCCGGCCGCTCAGCCACTTGACCAGCGCCGAGGTCAGATCGGCCGCGCGATCGAGCACCCCGAGCGCGAGCGGCCCGGCACCCAGGGTTCCGGTGATGAAGGCGGGAAGCAGCGGGTAGACCATCTCGCTCGCGATGTCGTTGAAGAACGACACCAGCGAGAGTCCCTTGACCGCGCGCGGAATCATCGGCAGAAGACGGCGAGGGCTCGCGGAGCCACCACGACCGTGGCGGGGGTGCGTGGCCCCAGCTCGCCGTCCACATTGATTGTCTTGGGGACGCCGGTTCGGATCTCCAGCGTCCGAACCCGGAGGGCTTGTACGTCGGGGCGCGCCGCCTGGCGACCGGTTTTGAGGGCCGGCGCGAGGGTGAACAGCCGCCAGCGGGACCCGGCCTCCACCGCGTAGACGTCGAGCCAGCCATCATCGATCGCCGCGTCCTCGGCCACGGCGAGCGCGCTCCCGTAGTATCGTCCGTTGCCAACGACGATCTGCACGGCGCGCAGTGAGAGGCGACGGTCGCCGGCCACGAGTTCGGCGTCGAAGGCGCGACGCTCCAGCACGGCGCGTACGGCCGCGTAGGCGTAGGCGAGCTTGCCCCAACGGCGTTTCAGATCGCGGGTGAGAAGGCGAGTGACCGTGACGCTGAGACCGACGCTCGCGGTGGTGAAGAACCAGCGCTCGTTCACCCGCCCCAGGTCGATCAAATGCGTGCTGTCGCCGGCGGCGACCTGGCAGGCCTCCTCCAGATCGGCGGGGAGGCCGAGGCTTCTGGCTGTGTTGTTGGCGGTACCTACAGGGATGATGCCCAGCGGCACCCCGGCGCCGACGAGACCCTGAAGCGCCGCGTTGAGGGTTCCGTCGCCGCCGGCGACGAGGATCCGGTCCACGTCCGGTGCCCGAGCCCGCACAAGTTCGGGCAGCCCTCCGGGATCACGAATCTCGACGACACCGATCTCGAGCCCGAGCGACCGGAGTCGCTCGGCCGCCTCGGCACCGGCGTCCCGCCCCCGACGTGCCTGTGGATTGTGGAGCAGGAGGGCGCGGGTGCCAGTCATCGTCGTGGAATATATGTTTGCCAGATGACTAGCCCGCCGACCGCCTTCCGTGAGTCCAACCTCTGGTCTACGCCTATCCGGGACCTCGGCCTTACCATCGCCGGAACCCGGCTGGAGCCGATTGTGGCCGAGTTCGAGGAGGAGCTCAAGGGGGTGGGGCTGACCCGGCTTCGGCCCCGGTTCTATCTCTCGACCGAATGGGGCGTGCCATTCGAGACCGTGGCCATCGCCATCCCGTTCTACCTGGCCCGCCCCGAGCTGACCGCCCTGCACCAGGAGCAGACCGGACACGTCGAGGGGTTCAACCGGGCGGACATTCTCCGTTACCTCCGCCACGAGATGGGCCACGTGGTGAGCTATGCCTACCGGCTGTACGACGCCGAGGAATGGGTCCGCCGCTTTGGATCCATCACTCAACCATATGAGGAGGACTACCGTCCGGAACCGTTCAGCCGCCGCTTTGTCCGGCACCTGCCGGGCTGGTATGCCCAGAAGCACCCGGACGAGGACTGGGCGGAAACCTTTGCGGTGTGGATGACGCCGGGGTTCGACTGGCAGAAGGAGTACGAGAGCTGGCCGGATGCGCTGGGGAAGCTCAGTTATTGCGACCGGGTCATGTCCCAGTTGACCGCGCGCGACCCGCTGGTGACCACCGAGGAGCTGGATGAGGACGTGGCCGACATCGGCTACTCGGTCGCGGACTACTACGACGACCTCAGCCTGGAGCGAAGCCCCGATTTCCCGCCCGGGCTCGACGGCGCGCTCCGGGCCATCTTCGAGCAGTCAGACGACGAAACCGCGGCGGATGGCAGGCGTCCGGCGGCTGATCTGCTGGCCCGGCTCGAGCGGTCGCTGATGGAGAACGTGTACCGCTGGACCGGCCACTTCCCCGAGCGCACCCGGGTCCTGTTACGCCACCTCGCCAGCCGCGCGCGGGAGCTGGACCTGGCCTACCGCGCCGCCGACGAGCCCGCCGCGACGACCGGCCTCACGACCTTCGTCACTGCCCTCGCCATGAATCACGTGCATCGGGGGACGTATCTGCCATAGGCAGTGTCTCAGGGGGGAGGGGCGGTACCCTTCCCGCCCCGTCACGCCGTTTCCCGCATCTTCCCCGCGGCCGTATTGCCCCCCTTCCGCCCCTCGTATCGCTCGGTCGCGAGGTTCACGATCCGCTCGATCATGCGGGGATAGTCGAAGCCGCCAGCCTGTGCCGCCATGGCGAATTCCGCCGACTTCTCCAGGTAGCAGCTCGCGTTCACCTCGAGCACGTAGATCTCGCCGGTATCGGTGAGCCTCAGGTCCACCCGGCCGTAGTCCCGCACCCGCACCGAGCGGTACGCATCCACCGCTACCTTCTGGAGCCGGGCGCGTAGCTCGTCCGGCAATGTGGCGATCACCGACTTGGTCCCCTTGTACTCGGCGCTACGGCTCTCCCACTTGGCCTTGCTGTCGAGCACCTTGGGCTGCCCCTCGGGAAACCCCGTGAAGTCCACCTCGATCGGCGGCAGCGCCCGGGGGGGCGAATTGCCGAGCACGCCCACATAGAACTCGCGCCCTTCGATGTATTCCTCGGCGATGGCCGCGTCGCCCAGCTCTTCGCGAATAGCGGCGAACCGTTTCATGAGCTGGAGGGCATCGTGCACCAGCGACTTCCGGCCGATCCCGAGCGACGAGTCCGACCGGAGCGGCTTCACGAAGAGCGGCATGCGGAGATTGCCGCCGGTCTCCAGCTCGGACTCGCGGTTGAGCACCGCGAAGCGCGGATACAGAATGTCTTCGTAGGCGAGCAGCTTCTTGCTGAGCGCCTTGTCCTGGCTGAGATACAGCTCGCCCGGCCCGCTGCCGGTGTAGCGCAGCCCGAGCAGGTCGAGTAGTCCGGCGACGGGAATGTCGCCGAAGATATTGTCCCCGAACATCTCCATCAGGTTGAAGACCAGATCGGGGTTGCGGCGGGAGAGTCCGGCGATGAGGCGCTTGACGTCGGCGTGAACGCCGAGAATGGATACGCGGTGCCCGAGACGGCGCAGCGTCCGCGCCACCTGGGGCACGACGGGATCGTAGTCCTTCGAATTCTCGTTCGTGCTGTCGAGGTACGTGAGGACTGTGATCTTCACGCCCTGAAGAATGTCCGCGTGGCGCCACGCGCGCCAGAGGCTACTGTTCTCCGGCGCCGCTCGCGATCTCGTCCAGCAGGGACGATACGAATGCCGCCCGCATCACGCAGCCGCTCTTTCCCTCGGGCTCCGACTCGAGCGCCAGGGAGCTGCCCCGGTCCGTGCGCTTGATCTTCACCTCGAACCGGAACAACGCACGGGTGTCGCGCGCGATCCCGGGCGGGCAGGTCACCGGCGCCTCGTCGAACTGCCGGGCCAGCGCGCGAAGATCCACCGGAACGGTGCGAACCCGCCCGTTCGGCTCGTTCGCCTCGAGAATGGGGATCCCGTAGCGGTCGAACGTCCGGACTGCCGCCTTGACCAGGGCGCCCGGCACCGTGCCGACATCGCGGGTGAACTGCTGGGAGGTCGGCTGGGCGCTTCCCGACCCGACGGCGCCGGAGCCGCCGCACGCGGCAAGCGCGAGTACGACAATCGGGCACCGCAGAACTGTACGACGCATATGGGCTCCTGGTGAGATTACGACGGTATCGGCCCGGCGTGTCGCCCGCCATGACCTGCATCACCGGCTCAGCGGTCGAGCCCCATTCCCCACCCTGCCAAGCCGGGAGGCAGCGCGCCGTAGCGGAAGAGAGCGGTATGGAACGCCTCCGGCGTCCGGTCAGCACCGGACTCACCGAATGCCTTCCGGAGCCTGACGATGTCGCGATAGCCCGCGGCCCTCGCGAGGCCTCGCGTCGGCTCGGCCGCGATGAGGGGGATTTCGCGTTCCGCGGATTCCGGCGTCAGCCCCGACCGGATCAGGAGCCGTGCCCCCTCGGACGGATCCATGCGGCCCAGATGGAGACCGACGTCGGCCGCGAGTCGCGCGGCCGCCTGACGCAGCAGTCGTCGCCATTCCGGGGTCGACTCGGCACCCACGCCCGCCGCGTACAACGCCCACCCATCCACCGCCACCGGTGAACGGAGCGCCCGCCGCACCGGCGAGGCCAGGTCCGCGGCCGCCCGCGCCTGCGCCGCGACCAGCGCGTCCCCTCGGGTCGAGACGTCGGGCGTATCCGATTCGACCGGCACCGCGCCATCGAGCGCACCCGCGGCCCAGCGCGCGAGCTCAGCCGGGCTCGACCGTATCGCGTACGCCTCCTGGATCCGGCGCTCGTACCGCTTCTCGCCGAGCGCGGAACGGGTCCAGTCGGCCTCGGACTCGATCTCGCTGCGGAGTGCGGCTCCGAAGCGGGCCAGCGCCTCCAGCGCGGCGCTCACCGCCGCGTCCATTGCATCGGCTCCGCCGGGGGAACCGGGGCCGAACTCCATTGCGGCGCGCACCAGGAGCTCACCCACCGGCCCGAGCTCAGCGAGGGCGGCATCCACGAGAACGACCGGCGGCCGCAGGAGCGCCGCGCGCGCCGCGTCGAGAAAGGCCGGTACCGCGACGATCCGCGCCAGCGCTGCCGGTGCGGCCGCATCCGGCACCGCCCGCCCGCGGAGCGAGCCAACCGCGTCGCGCACATGGCCGACCCAGAAGCTGGGGTCGCGCAGGTGCGGCCGATCCTCTTCGAAGCGGGCGATGGTGACCCGCACCTCGGCAAGGAGCGCGGTCCGGTCTATCTCGTCGTCCAGCTCCTCGAGATCGAGGTCCTCGATTCCGGCGGCGACAGCGCGAAACGCGGCCAGGTGCTCCCGCATCGCCTGGGCGTCGAACGCGCCGAGCCTGGCGTCGGCCGAAACGACGCCGGCGGCACTGGCGGCCGCCGGGTCAAAGTGCCATCGCAGGTCGAGGTAGGACCGCAGCAGTCCCTCGAGCGTCGTCACGTCCGCGCGGTCACCTCGGAGTGGTCGCCGAGGCTCGCGGAGCCGCGGATTCCTTCGGCCACGACGTGGTTGCCGAGCATCGCGCCGTCGAGCTGCACGCCGCTGAGCCGGCAGTGCTGGCCCACGATGGCGTTGGCGAGGGTGCTGTCGCGCACGCTGGTGCCCTGCTCCAGCGACACATTGGGACCCACCGTGCTGCGCTCGATGTTCACCCCGTCTTCGATGTACACCGGGTCGTGGATGGTCACGCCGGGGAAGTCCCGGCGCCGGGCGGCGCCGTTGCGGAGCAGGATGTCGTTGGTCTCCAGCGTGGTCCCCAGCTGGCCGCAGTCGTACCAGCCGCCGACCTCGGCGGTCAGGATGCGGCGGCCGTGGTCGATCATCCACTGGAACGCGTCGGTGAGGTAGTACTCGCCCTTGTTCTTGGGCTGTGCCAGCGTATGGTCGATACCCTGCCAGAGTGCGGCGGTATCCCGGATGTAGTACAGACCGATGTTCGCCAGTTTCGAGATGGGCTCCTTCGGCTTTTCCACGATGCGGGTCATGTATCCCCGGGCGTCGGTCACCACCACGCCGAAGCGTTGGTAATCCTCGACCTCCTTGGCCCAGATGATCCCATCGGCGTCCGTTCGGTTGATCAGCGTGAGGTCCGCCTCGAACACCGTATCCACGAAGATGATCAGCACCGGCTCGCGCACGTGGGGACGGGCCAGGTTGATCGCTCCGGCGGTGCCGTCCTGCACCTTCTGCTCGATGAAGCGCGAGGGGATTTTGTAGCGGGCCCGGGCGTAGGCCTCGACCTGCTCCTTGAGGTGGCCCGTAATGAAGATGAGCTCGCTCACGTCGAGCCCGTCGAGCTTGTCCATCACCCAGTCCATCACCGGCCGGCCCGCGACCTTGAGCAGCGGCTTGGGCACGATGTGGGTGTGCGGGCGGAGCCGCGTGCCCTTCCCCGCGAGCGGGATGATCACTTGCATCGGTCAGCCTCGGCCGTAGCGGTCCTGGAGTCGGACGAGATCGTCCAGCTCCGGCGTCGAGGCCTCCAGGACGTCGCTGTCCTCGACGGCCTCGATCTGATGGATGAGCTTGGCGGGAATGTGCGCGGTCTCGCCCGCACGGAACGCGCGAGACTCGAGGGTCTCACCCGTCTGGGTGCGCAGGATCAGCTCGCCCCGGAGGACGTGCATCGTCTCGTCCTTGCGATCGTGGTACTGCAGGCTCAGGACATGCCCGGCTTTGACATGAAGGATCTTGCCCACGTACCGGTCGGTACGGGCCCACACCAGCTCGTATCCCCATGGCTTCTCTACCCGGTACGGCACGTCGGACATCAGGTCTCCGCATAATGGAGGGTCAACGACGACGGGCGGGTGACGCAGGCCCGCACGCAGACTCCGCATCCGACACAGCCTTCCCGGTGCAGGGCCGGGTGGCCGGTCTCGTCGATGATCAGCGCAGCCGCACCGACCGGGCAGCTATCCGCGCAGACGCGGCACGCCGTGCCGCGGTAGGTGATGCATCGCTCGGGATGGAACTCCAGCTCCGCAAGCCGGTAGCTCGACCATCCACCGGCCGGCACCGTGAGAGCCGGCGTCGGACAGGCCCGCGCGCACGGCATGTCAGGACAGGCGATGCAGGGCTCGTGGTCAAGCTCGAGCCGCGGCGTACCCGCGGCCAGCCCGCCGTCGGCTGCCACCGTGACGATCGCGTGTACGGGGCAGGCCCGCACGCAGTCGCCGCAGCGGGTGCACGCCGCGAGAAATCCCACTTCGGGAAGCGCTCCGGGAGGCCGTACGTACCGGGTCGGCGCGACCCGCCGCTCGGCCCGTTCCATCAGCCGCTCGGCCCAGTCACCCACCGCGGATCGCAGCAGCCCGCGGCGGTCGGTGCCGTCCAGGCCGAACTCAAAAAGCGGCTTCATCGCGCGGAAAGATAGGCGCGAATCGGCCCCGGTGCGCGACGATCAGGTGACGCCGTCACGCCCGTCGGAGGCCACCATGGGCGCGGCTGGAACACAGCGGCGAGGAGGCAGTCCCGGATGGCGGGAAGTTACGCGCGGGTTCGCGTGCACGTGGTCTGGAGCACCCGGGCCCGGCGGCCATGGCTCGATCCGGAATGGCGAGGCCGCCTCTTCGCGCGAGTGAGCACCATCGTGGAGGCGGAGCGAGCCCGGCTGGTCTGCGCTGGCGCCACCCGCGACCACGTCCATCTCTACCTGGAGGTGCCCGCCACCCGCTCGGTATCGGAGCTGGTACAGATCGCCAAGGCCGGATCCTGTCGCTGGATCCGGCAGTCGTTCCGGCATCGCGCGGACTTTGCCTGGCAGGGCGGGTACGCGGCGTTCAGCGTGTCGCCGAAAGACGATGGGTATCTCATGGACTACATCCGCCACCAGGAGCACGGACATCGGGAGCGGGACTTCGCCGGCGAGCTGGTGGCGTTGCTGGAGCAGCACGGCGTCGAGTACGACTTGAGATCGGTGCTGGAATAGGTACGGAACTAGCGAGCAGATGCACCGCGGCTGGAAGCGGCACATCTGCTCTGGGCGGCCCTGCGGCCGGTCTGGCTATCGTCCGAGCAGGTGCCGCCGAAGCCGGGTCATCCGCCGGCGAACGGAGCCGTCATAGATCCGGTCGCCCACCCGCACGATGGTCCCGCCAAGAATCGCGGGATCGGTCGAGTACGTCACAATCACCTGCTTGGACAGCGCGCGAGCCAGGTCCCGCTCAATTGCCGCGCGGAGTTTCGCGTCCGGCTTGCGCGCCACGGTCACCCCGGCCCGCACCCGGCCAAGCTTCTGGTCCAGCAGCTTGGCGTATTCCGTGGCAATCTCGGGTAAGAGAGGCGCCCGGCCCCGCTTCACCACCGCCTGCACGAACAGGCGGAAACCCTTGGGTGCCGAGCCCAGCGCCTCGCCGATGAGGCGCACCTTCTCGGTCTTCGGCACCCGCGGTGACATGAGCACGTCCGCGATCGCCGGCGTTGTCTGGAGCGCCGCGGCCACGGCGTCGATCAGCTCGCCGCGCTCCGCCAGCTCGCCGGAGCCCTCGCCCAGTTCGAACAGCGCCTCGGCGTAGTTCCGCGCGATCGTGACTGACCTCACCGGTCCTGCTCCATCGTCGCCAGGTAGCTCTCGATCAGCTTCCGATCGGTATCGCTGTCGAGC
>Ga0247829_10000838_pt1 | contig 12966 bp, 10 predicted proteins | sample 12C_Control_Day4_FD_207765 | JGI IMG/M metagenome (GOLD analysis project Ga0247829, IMG submission 207765) | Soil microbial communities from agricultural site in Penn Yan, New York, United States - 12C_Control_Day4 | ecosystem: Environmental > Terrestrial > Soil > Agricultural land | place... | reverse complement strand
AGCCGGCTGGTGTGGGCGGAGGCACCAGCCGGCTAACGCCGGCCGTTCGCCAGATAGCCCTCGAACATCTCGAACTGTTTGCCGAAGTCGTGTTCGGCCACCCCGAGTGGGCCCTTGAAGAACGCCGCCAGGTCGCGAACCACGCCGGCCTCGCCGCGACGCTGGGCATGGAGCGCCAGCCGGGCGAGGTCGATCACCAGCGGGGCGGCCAGGATGGAGTCGCACCCCTGCCAGGTGAACTGGAGGGTCATCTTCGTGCCCAAGAACCCCTCGAAGTGGACGTGGTCCCACGCCGTCTTCCAGTCGTCCAGGGACTCGATGTACTCGATCGACACCAGCGATTGCGGGCGATAGCCGAGCAACTCCCCGAGCAGCGCGTCCTTGGTCTTCACCTTCGACGCCTTGTTCTGCGGGTCGGCCAGAACTAGCCCGTCGCGGTTGCCGAGGATGTTGTGCCCGACCCAACTCAGCACCCGCAGGTTCCGCCTGGCGAACATCGGGGCCAGGGCCGATTTCAACAGTGTCTCGCCGGTTTTGAGGTCCTGCCCGGCGTGCGGCACCTTCCGCTTGCGGGCCAACTCTTCCAGGGCGGGCAGACTTGCCCCGAGCGACGGGGTCAGGTTGACGTATGGGAAACCGGCGTCCAGAGCGGCGTAAGCGTACAGCCCACTGGTCGGTAGTACGGCCGGGGTCGTGCGGTCGAGTACCGCCTCCAGTGCGGCGAGGGTTCGGTGTTCGTCGCCGGATTCGAACGGTGGCTCGGTGGACGCGGCATTGATCACGACGAGTTGGTCGAGCCGGTGTTCGGACTGGAACTGCCGCAGATCGGACTGGACCTGCTCGACGGCGGCCTGCGGCGTCGCGGCCGGGCGGACGTCCGGCCGGTCGGCCATCGCCGCGATCACCGGGTTGGGCCGGTACACCACCCCGGGACGGACGTTCCGCGACCAGTCGTCGAGCTGAGGCCCACACGCTTCCAGCAGCCGGCCGTCGAATACGCCCGAACGGGCATGCAACTCGGCGGCACCGCGGGTGAGTGACGACTGCCGGACGTCGTGGCCGCCGACAACGAACGCCTCCAGCGGGTCGAGCGGCACGGCCGCGAACCGGGGCAGGGCGGTGGTCAGCCCGGTCGGGGCGGTCAGCCCCCTTGCGAGCGCGGCAACACCCAGGGCGGTGGTGCTGCCGACCCCACCGAAGGCACCGATCAGCCAAAGCCCGACGCGACGTTCTGACATGTCCGAGCAGTCCCGGAAGAAGGATCGCGGGCGTCGGTCGGCCGAGTCGCCGCGAGGTGGGGGTGGGCAAGCCTACCTACCGGCCCGCAGGTTGCGATAGATCTGACTACCGCAGCCCGGAGCGCGAGCGGCCGGCGAGCGTACCACCCGTGGCTCACGCTGCGGGCTATCGATTACTGCTTTCCTGACCTGCCGCTCAATAGTGAATTGTCCGGCCAGGTGCCGCGAGGGTCAAGGAGCCGGGACATCCGGCACCGGCCGCGCGTCGGCCGACAGCCCGCGCGACCCGCCCAACAGCCTCGCCGCCCGCCACCCCACCCAGCCGAGTAACGGCACGCTTACCTGAACGATAACCGGCGGGTCCATCCCGAGTTGCTTCCGTAGCAGCCAGTCCTGGACCCGCCCCCAGTCGGTCCCGACGAACAGCGCCGCCCAGCCCACCGCGAACAGGACCAGCCACGCCGGCCGGTGCCGCGGCAAATGCGTCCACCACAGCACCGCCGGGACCACCGCCAGCGTCCACTCGTAGATCATGGTGTGCGGAGACGCCCACAGCGTCAGCAACACCGCGGCGCCGAACACGGCTGCCAGGTCGTCACGCCGGCGAAACCATACCCATACGAACACCCCCAGGCCCGCCGCCGCCGACACCAGCCAGAGAACGGTCGGCAGCGATCCCGACCCCGGCAACAGAAGCCGCCAGAACGACCGGGCGTTGTGCATCTTCCACCAGTCGAAGTTGGCGAACTCCACGTTTTGTTCCAGCGTCCGGCGGAAGCCCTCCCACGCCCCGGGCACGACCGGGTAAGTGCCCAGCGTCAGCACGGCCCCGGTGACGACGACCCCGAGCGCCGCGGGCCAGAGCCGGCGCAGGTCGAGCACCCCCCACACGATCAGCCCGAGCAACAACGGCGGCTTGAACCACAGCAGGCCCGCCACCAGTCCCGCGGCGAACGGCCGCCGTGCAGCGAGCAGCCGGTACGTCCCGCACAGGATGGCGAAGCTCAGCAGGCTGTTCTGCCCGTAGCTGATCGCGGCGAACACTGGCAGGAACGTCAGTGCCCACCCGAACGCGACCCACGGGCGCTCGGCCCCGAGCCACCGCACACCCAGCAACAGGCACGCCAGACCAATCAGGCTCCACACCCACGCGCTGGCCCAGTACGGCAGTCCGGCCGTCGGTACGTACAGCAGCGCGTAGAACGGCGGGTTGCGGTACGCCTCGAACTCGTTCCACTTGCCGGGTGGGAAGAGGCCCTGCTGGTAACGGATTAGCTCCGTATGGTCATAGATTGCCCCTTCCTGACCGTCGCGGATCATCCGGGCCGGGCTGTAAAAGGCGAGGTGATCGACCGACACGAGCTGCCCGATCAGGTCGTACTGCCAGTCGCCCAGCGCCAGGCTGCCCAGCCACGTCGCCCACACCAGGACGCTCGCAATGATCGCGAGCCACTTCCCGTACCACCGGAAGCGTTCAGTGACGAGCGGCAGGCGGCGAGCCTGTACGTCTGGCCCGTCGCCCGCCGCTCGCTGCTGGCCGTCGCTCAACGGAGCACCTCCCGGACCAGTGTCTCCGGCACGTCGCCGAACGTCTCGACGCGACCGAGTCGGGTCGGCAGGACGAACCGCATGCGACCGTCGTGCGCCTTCTTGTCCCGCCGCATCACCGCGATCAGATCGTCCGCCGACCAGTTCGGGTCCGGGGCGATCGGGAGCCCGAACGCTTGCAGGAGGTTCACCTGCCGGACCGTGAGTTCGTCGGGGATCAGGCCGAGCTTCTCGGCGAGGCGGCTGGCGCAGACCATCCCGGCGGCGACCGCCTCGCCGTGCAGCCAGTTGCCGTACCCGCCGACCGTCTCGAAGGCGTGGGCAAAGGTGTGGCCGTAGTTGAGGGCCGCCCGCTGGCCGGTCTCCTCGCGCTCGTCCTGTTCGACCACGTCCGCCTTCAGTCGGCACGACCGGCCGACGACATGTTCCAGCCGGTTCACCTGTCGGGCAAGGATCTCCGGCGCGTTCGCCTCCAGATAGTCGAAGAACCCGGCGTCGAGGATGACCCCGTACTTGGCCACCTCGGCCAGCCCGCTGCGGTACTCGCGGCCGGGCAGGGTCGCCAGGACGGTGGTGTCGATCCAGACGCCGGCCGGCTGGTGGAAGGCACCGATCAGGTTCTTCCCATGTGGGTGATTGATCCCGACCTTGCCGCCGACGGAGGAATCGACCATCGCCAGCAGCGAGGTCGGCACCATCAGCAGCGGAAGCCCGCGGTTGTACGTCGCCGCCGCGAACCCCGCCAGGTCGCCGATCACGCCGCCGCCGACCGCGACGACCAGGGTGTTCCGGTCTGCCGGCAGGTCGGCGAGGCGGTCGTAGAGTTCCGCGGCGCGGGCGAGACACTTCGCAGACTCGCCAGCCGGGACGACGGCCGTCCCAACGCGAAGCCCCGCGGCCTCCAGCGCGACACTGATTCCCGCGGCGTGTCTCGGTCCGACGTTGGAGTCGGTCACGATAAGTGCGGTCGAGGCCCGCGGGGCGACGCGGCGGGCGAACGGCCCGAACCCGGCCGTCTCGGCGGTACAGAGGGCGACGTCGTACGATCGCGGCCCGAGGTTGACACGGACGGTGTGCATGGGGGCATTTCAGGGGAACGGAGCCCGATCGCCCAGAGGGGGCACGTTGCCGCGTAGAGCGAATGAGAAGCGGGATGTTGCAGCCGACCGCCGGGGTCGCGATGATGGGCCGCGTGAGTGCCATCGCCCCGTCCCCCGCCATACCGATCGACACGGCCGATCCGCCTCGCCGGCCCGACCCGCCGCCGTGGGTCGAGTTCGCCCGCGCGCCGCTGGTTCCCGTCGCACTTGCGGCCACGGCCGGGCTGATCGCGGACCGCTACCTTCCGGTGCCGCTGGAAGCGGGGCTTGTGGTCGTGATGGTCGGACTCGTCGGGTGGGTGGTTGCCGGGCTGCGGTCGTCGCCTGCGGCGCTACCGCTACTCTGGTTGGCGTTCGCCGGGCTGGCCGCGGCCCGACACCATACCCACAGGCACTCGTTCCCGGCCGACGACATCGGCGAGTTCGCGCTGACCGAACCGTCCCTCGTCCGCGTCCGGGGCGTTCTCACCGAGGAACCGGTTGCCCGCTTCGCCCCGAGGTCCGATCCGCTGGAGCCTGCGCATCGTCCGAACCGCGACTCGGCCGTGTTGCGGATCACAGCCGTTGCCGCACGGGACGGTTGGCGTCCGGCGTCCGGGCTGGCGCGACTCACAGCGGAGCGAGCGGCCGACTCGCCCGGTGCGCCGGTGCTGGGCGGGCTGCGGGCCGGGGATGCGGTCGAGTTGGTCGGGATGTTGTCCCGTCCGAGGCCGCCGGGCAACCCCGGCGAGCGCGATTTCGCCGCCGTCATGCTCGATCAACGAGTCCGGGCCGAACTGCGGGTGTCCGATGCGGCCGCGGCTGTGACCCGCCTCGAACCCGTGGGGTGGGCGGACGAGGGCGTCATCGCCCGGTTGCGGCGGCGGGCGTCGGCGGTGTTGATCGAACACCTGCCGCGCCGGGAGGCGGCGACCGCTGTGGCCCTCTTGCTGGGCGACGGGTCCGTGATGGACCGCGCCGAGTGGGATGCCTACGCTCGCACCGGCGTGGTCCACGCGCTGGCCATCTCGGGGCAGCACCTCGCGGTCCTGGCCGGGTTCCTCTGGATCGGACTGCGGGCATGGGGCGTCCGGCGGACGCGGGGCGCGTGGGTCGTCCTCGCGGTGGTGGTTGGGTACACGGTCCTGACCGGGCTGCGGCCGTCCGGCAGCCGCGCGATGGTCATGGTCGCGGCGCTATGCGGTGCCCTGATCCTGAGGCGACCCGTCTCGCCAGCCAACGCGTTCGCGCTGGCGTGGCTGGCTGTACTTGCCGCCAACCCGGCGGACCCGTTTGCCCTCGGGTGTCAACTATCCTTCGTCTCGGTGTTCGTTCTGCTCTGGGGGGTGGGCCGCTGGGTCCGGCCGCGGCCGCTGTCGCCCATCGAGCAACTCATCGACGAGTCCCGACCGCTGACCGTCCGCCTGCTACGGGCCGCGGGCCGCGTGCTCCTGGCGGCATACGCGATCACGCTGGTGATCTCCGTGGTCAACGCGCCGCTCCTGATCGCCGATCAGAACCTCGTCTCTCCTGTCGGACTGCTGATCGGGCCGCCGGTGGTGGTACTCACGTCGGTCGCGCTGGTGGCCGGGTTCCTCCTCATGCTCGTCTCGCCACTCGGGCTGGCAACCCCGTTCGCGGTGGTCACGCGCTGGTCGCTGGTCGGTTGCGAGGCGATCGTGGAGGTGGCCGACGGGCTACCCGGTGGGTCGGCATACGTCCCGGGAGTGCCGACCTGGTGGGTTGCTGTCTTCTACCTGGGTGTCGCGGGCGTGGTGCTGTTCGATCGTCTCTGGCGGCGGCGGGCGGCGGCCGGCGTGGCCGTCTGGGTGCTGATCGGTCTGGCGCTGCCGCCGCGGTTCGGACCGTCGGACGAGTTGAGAGTGACCGTCCTCTCGGTCGGGCACGGCGGCTGCGCGGTGATCGAGACGCCGGACGGCCGGTGCCTGGTCTACGACGCCGGGAGCACCGCCGGGCCGGGGGTGGTGCGGCGGGTGGTCGCCCCATACCTGTGGAGCCGGGGCGTTCGCCGGGTGGACGAACTGTTCGTATCGCACGCCGACGCGGACCACTTCAACGGCATCGGCGAACTGCTACGCCGGTTCCCGGTGGGGCAGGTGACGCTCACGCCGTCGTTCGCCGAGAAGCCGACCGGGGAAGTCGCCGCGGCGCTGCTGGAACTGGAGCGGCACGGGGTGCCGCAGCGGTTGGCCGTGGCCGGGGACCGGTTCGTGGCGAGGGACGTGGAACTGGAAGTGTTACACCCGCCGCCCGTTGGGCCGCCGGGAGTGGAGAACGAGCGCAGCCTGGTCCTGCACGTCTGCCACGCCGGGCACTCGATCCTGCTCACCGGCGACCTGGAGAAGTCCGGAACGGGGTTTGTACTTGATCAGATCCCGAAGCGATCGGACGTGCTGATGGCGCCGCACCACGGTAGCAAGGCAGCGTTCCCGAAACGGCTGACGGAGTGGGCCGATCCGAAGTTCGTCGTGGTCAGTCGCGGGCCTGGGTTCGGTTCGCCGATCCAGGCCGGGGCCGCCGGGCCGGACGTGCCGGTGTGGGACACCGTCTCAATGGGAGCGATCACCCTCCGGAGCCACCGCAGCGGGCTGACCGCCGAGGCGTTCCGCACTGGCGAGCGGCGGGTACTGGTCCGGGGCGGGCCCTAGCGCTCCGTACCGCTGAACGGCCGCCACTCCAGACCGAGGGCGACTGCCCCGTCCCGCTTCGCCTGGACCGCCCACGGCGTGCCCTGGTGCTCCTTCACGACGCGGGCGAACAACTCCTTCGACGAATCGGCGATCTCCTTGATCTCCTTCTTGCTCTTCATCTTCTCGACCGAGACGAGTTGCAGGCCGACGTGCCCCTTCTTCTCGTCCTTCTGCGGCAGCGAGTCCGTGCGGATGTTTCCCAGCGCGTAGTTGTACTCCTCGATGAACGCCAGGCGGGCCTTGGCCTGCGCCAGGGCGTAGAGGAACGTCGCCTGCCAGTACTTCGACGGTTCCTTGTCGAGTTGCTCCAGCAGCGGCTCCATCGCCTGCACCCGGGACTTCAACTCCAGGCCGATCAGCGCCGGGGTCTCCTGCTCGGCGATGATGAGCTTCTTCACCGCGTCGCTGGTCTCCTGCACGAACCGGTCGCGGACGCCCGACTCGCCGAGCCGGTCCCACGAAGTCTTGAGCGCGGCCAGGGTGTCGAGGGCCGCCTTGCGGAGCGGGTACTTCTCCGGCTCGTCGCGGATGTCGCTATCGCTGATCCCGTCGGGCATGTGGCCCTTCATCGCCGCCTCGGCGAACGGGATCAACTCGTCGAGTGACTTCTCCTTGTCCGTCGTGGACCGGTTGGCCCGCAGTGGCGGCAGCGTGATCCGGGTCGCGATCCCGGCCACCTCGGTCGGCGCCACTCCCTTCGGCGGGGCCGGGAAATCGAACCGTGATGCCGGCGGCTCGTCCGGGTTCAGCGCGACCGCGTCACCCACATCGGAACCGGCGACTTTCGGCGTCGGCGCCGGCATGTCGGTTGCCTTCGCGACCTCCTTCATCCGGGCCCGCGCCGCCTCGACCCAGCGGGCGACCGGCAGCGGGTCTTCCGGCGTGGGCGCCCTGTCCCCGTTGGCCGTCCCCTTGTCCGCGACGTGCTTCAGCGCGGCGAGGAACAGGCTGCCGGTCACCTCGGTTTCGGTCAGGTCGGCCCGTGGCCGGCGGAACTCCAGGGCGTTCTGCCCGGCCGCGCAGGTGGTGACGACCTGCACCCCATGCGGCGCCGCGAGCAGTGCCTTCTCCAACTCCGGCGACATCGGCTCGCTGCCGGGGCGGACCGTGTCGCCGTCCTCGTTGAGCCGACACACGTCGAAGACCACAACCTTTTGCTGAGCCTGGCAGCCCTTCACCCGCGACCAGAAGTCGTCGAGCGGGATCAGGGTTTCCGCGTCGCCGAGGTCGCCGTCGGTCGGAACGAGGTACGCCTTGTCGTCCTTCGTCGTTGCGTGTCCGCCGAAGTAGAGGACGACGCGGTCCTGCGGCCGGCTCGTCTCGCAGAACCTCTTATACGTCTCCATGACGATCGGTCGGAGCATCGGCCGGGCGTCCTTCGGGGCGGTGTCGCTGAGGACGTAGAGTTGGTTGGCGTCGTTCTCGCGCGGCACTCGCCAGTCGAACGCCAGTCGCCGGGCCACGCGGTCCGGTGTGAGTTCGCCGCTGCCGGCGGATAGCCCGTTGCAGTAGAGGTACTTGCTGGCGTGCATGACCAGCATTCGCCGCGGGAACGGGACGGGAGCCTTCACCGGCGCGGCGATCGAAGGCTCGGCCTGGGTCGGGGGCGGTTCCTTCGGTCCAGCGTCCGCCAGCAGCTTATCGCGGTAGTCCCTCACATACGGTGCGGCGAAATACACACCGGCGGCCAGCGCGCCCAGGATCAGCAGGGCGAACACGAAGCCGACGTACATCCCGACGCCGGACCGCCCGCGGTAGCGTGCCGGAAGCGGCAGGGGCTCGAAGTCGAGGGCCGGGTTGGTGAACTCGGCCGGGGCCGCGGGTGGAGGGACATAGGCCGGCGGGTACACCAGGGGATCGATAGGGACCGGCACGGCACGCGCGAGCGGCGGTTGCGGCCCTGACGGTGGGGCGGCGACCGGCGTGGCGACGATCGGCTTTGCCGGTACGGGCGGGCTCGCCTTCGGCTGACCGGGGACGACCGCCCCACACTTCTTGCACTTGACCGAGCGGTCCGCCCACTCGGCGGGGATGCGCAGCACCGTCTGGCACCCTGGGCACGTCGCTCGCACCTTCGCGGACATCGTCGGCGGACCTCGGGTCGGGGCGGCTGTCACTTCGACCCATTCTAGCTCGTGGAACCCTGCACGTGGTGGGTTTCGGCCCGGTCGCCGCTTGCCGTTGGAACGACCGCGGACGAAGCTGATCTCATCCGGATACGAGGGGGGTGCCGATGCGGGTCGTGCTGATCGAGGGGGACGGGATCGGCCCGGAAGTGACTGCCGCCGCCTGTCGGGTGGTCGCCGCGGCCGGAGTCGCCATTGACTGGGTCCGGGCTGACGCCGGGCTCGGCGCCGCCGAACGTTACGGCGAGCCGCTCCCCGAGCAGACGCTCGACCTGATCCGCCAGCACCGCGTCTGCCTGAAGGGGCCCTGCACAACTCCGGTCGGCAAGGGGTTCCGGTCGATCAACGTCCGGCTCCGGCAAGGGCTGGACCTGTTCGCCAGTGTCCGCCCGGTGAACTCCTTGCCGGGGGTGAAGACGCCGTACGAGAAGGTGGACCTGATCGTCGTCCGCGAGAACACCGAAGGGCTTTATGCCGGGCTGGAGCATGTCGTCGTGCCGGGGGTGGTCGAGAGCCTTCGCGTCATCACGAAGCCGGCGTGTGAGCGGATCGTGCGGTTCGCGTTCGAGTTGGCGCGGCGGCAGGGCCGCAAGGCGGTGACGTTCTGTCACAAGGCGGACGTGATGCGGCTCTCCGATGGGCTGTTCCTGGAGTGCGCCCGGGCGGTGGCCGACGAGTACCCGTTCGTCCGCTTCCGCGAGGAGCCGATCGACAACGTTTGCCTGGGGCTGGCCCTGGACCCGTCGCGGTACGACGTGCTGGTGATGGAGAACCTTTTCGGGGACGTGATCTCGGACCTGTGTGCCGGGCTGGTAGGCGGGCTGGGGCTGGTGCCGGGGGCGAACCTCGGCGTCCGGTACGCGGTGTTCGAGGCCGTCCACGGGTCGGCCCCGGACATCGCGGGTAAGGGGCTGGCGAATCCGATCGCGGTGATCCGTAGCGCGGCGATGTTGCTCGACCACGTCGGTGAGCCGGCCGCGGCCGCGCGGGTCGATCGGGCGGTGGTCCGCACCCTGGAGGCGGGCGTCGGCCTGACCCGCGACCTCGGCGGCGACGGCACCACCGCGACGATCACCGAGCAGATCGTGAAGAACCAGGTGGGTTGATCTGCCGACTACTCGTCCCCCAGGATCACGGCGATGTTTCGCCGACCGCGGACGACGTGCCACACGTCGATCCCATCGACCCGGGGCGTGTAAAGAATGACGAACTGAGGATAACGACTGACGACCTTGTAGCGCAGCCCCGCCAGTTGCGGGTTAGCAGTCGGATATACAGTTCCCAGGAGCGGGTGGGCATCCAGCAGATCGAACGTCCGTTCGATCTGCTGCTCGACCTTGGCCGCAGCCTGTCGGCTGCGGGCCTTGATGTCGGACAGCAACTCCGCGAGTTCCGTGGCCGCCTGGGGCCGGATCGTTACGCTCATCCGGGTTGTCCACGCTTGGCGGCGGCCCGCTCTTCCACCTGCCTCCGCAGGTCGGCCCAGAACTCGGGTGTGACCGGGATCGGTTCGCTGTTTAGCCCTTCCAGCAGCTTGGCCTCCAACTCCTCCCGCGAATTGACCACGTAGCTCGCCCCCTGAGGCGGCTCGGGCAAGTCGCATTCCTCACCCTCACCGGGTTGGTCGGCGAGGATCAGCGAGGTGACGTATGTGTCCACCGACGGAAATCCGGCCGCCTTCGCCTTCGCTTCGGCCTCGGCTTTCAGTCCATCCGGGAGCGTGATTGTCATCTGTGCAATCCTCCGTTTCCCGCACGTTACCCGCCGTAACGGGCCGCCGTCAACCGGGGCAGTACCATAACCTCCGACCACCGGGGGTACGCGAATGCACAAGGTCGTCTTCATCCAGGGCGGCGGGGTCGGGCTCGACCAGGAGGCGAGCGTCCGCCGCGTCCTCGATGCCGCGGGAGCGGCCGTCGAGTTCGAGACGCACCTCGCCGGCCGGGCGGCGCTCGACCAGGGGAAGGACGCCATCCCGGAGGAGACGCTGGCCGCCGTCCGCCGGGCCGGGGTCGCGCTGAAGACCAAGCTCCTTCAGCCGAAGGGCGCCGGTACGCCGACCGCCCACGGGCCGCAGGTGCCGGCGAACTACAACGTCGAGTTCCGCCGCCGGCTCGGGCTGTTCGCGTCGGTGCGGCCGGTCCACAACCTCGCCGGACTGCGCGGTCGGTTCGACGGGGTGAACTTCCTTCTCGTCCGCGAGATCACCGAGGACCTATACGCCGCCGGCGAACACGAGGTGGTGCCGGGAGTCGTGCAGAGCTTCAAGGTCGTCACCGAGGCGGCGTGTCTGCGGTTCTTCCGGTTCACCTTCGAACTGGCCCGCTCCAACGGGCGAAAGTCGGTCCACTGCATCCACAAGGCGAACATCCTCAAGCTGGCCGATGGGCTGTTCCTCGACTGCTTCCGGCGGGTGGCGAAGGACTACCCCGACGTCACGCCGAAGGAGTTGATTGTCGATAACGCCTGTATGCAGCTCGTCAGCAAGCCGCACCAGTTCGAGATGCTGGCGGCCGGGAACCTGTACGGCGACCTGCTCTCGGACCTCGGGGCTGGGTTGGTCGGCGGCATCAGCGCGACGGCGGCGGTGAACCACGGCGACGGCGTGCGAGCATACGAGGCGGTCTATGGCGCGAGCTACGAGATGCTACCGCCAGACCGCGCCAACCCGTTGCCACTGATCCTGCCGGCGGTCGAGATGCTCAAGGACCTGGGGAACACGGGAGCCGCCAGACGGATCGTTGCGGCGGTCGAGGCGGTGCTGACCGAGGGAAGCGTGCGGCCCGCGGACCTGGGCGGCACCGCGGGCACGGCGGAGTTCACGAACGCGATCGTGTCGAAGTTGTAGGGCACGCACCGCGTGTCCTACGGGAGCTGTCCGAACACTTTCACCGCCCACCACGCCGCCGTTGCCACGCCGGCGCCGGCCAGTACTAGCCCGACGTCCCGCAGCAGGCCGCGGAACCCCCTGGGCTGTACGGCGGCGTGCAGGAACGCCCACTGTGTCCGTGCCTCCCGCGGCCAGGACTCGGACCGCCGGTCGATCGCTCGTAGCAGCCGGTTGCCGCCGCGCTTCGCCGCGTCGGAGGCGACGGCGAAGGCGTGGCCGTCCAACCCCCCGAGTTCGCCGGCCAGCGCCGGGTCGTTCGCCGCTCCGAGCGAGATCGCCAACAACGTCTGAACCAGGTTCGGGTGCCGGCCGATGTCGGTCCGGCCGCGTAGGTCGCGCAGCAGGTTCTCGAACAGGTCGGTTGGGTCGTTCGCCAGCACCGGGCCGAAGTGGACCAGCGCCGCCTCCAGGTCCGACTGGAGCGACGGGTCGCCCGACCGGCGGTGCAACTGCGCGGCGACCGCTTCAAACAGCTCGCCCTTCGCGGTCGTTGGCAGCGCCGGAGGCGATACCGCCAGCGCCTCTGCCACCGGCTTGAGTCGCTCCGGCGTGAACGTCGTGTCGTCGAGCCAGCCGCGGACCGCCTGCACGGCCGCGATTCGCCGCTTGAGTTCGTCGCCCACCTGTGGCTCGTCGCGGAGCCGGCCGAGGAAGTCGAGTACGCCCTGATTGCGGAGCAGATCGGCCGGCGGGGTCGCGAGGAACAGCGTGCCGACGCGGTCGAGTCCCGATTGCCCGGCGAACAGTTCCAGCAGCCGCGGCCCCTGGGTGCGGACGACGCGGTCGGCGTCCACCTTCCCCGCGGTCAGCGCCGCCTCGAAGAATCGGTTGAGTAAACCGGCCGGGTAGTCCGCTGCCTTCGCCAGCAGGTCCTCGAACCACGGTCGTGTTGGCGCTTCGGTGAGAAGTGCTTCGAACAGCAGCACCGCTCGGTCGGCCTCCGTGCCGTCCGGTCGTAGCAGGTTCAGTGTTAGCGTCGGGTGCCCGGCCAGCGTCTGGAGCAATGCGTGCGACGGCTCGCCGTCCCGGCTCAGGCACGTCCGGGCTGCGGTGAGTTGCAGTGCCCGCGGTAGATCCAGGCCGAGCAACTCCCCGAGCCGGTCGGCCGGCACGTCGAGCCACTTCGTAAGCTTGCCGTCAGGCTTGAACCGGGCCAGGCGTGGCAGCAGGTGCCAGCGCATCTCCCAGGCGAGTTCGGCCGGCCCGGGAACTCGGCGAGGACGTCGCCCCAGACGGCGTTCGCCCGGGCCGGCGCGACGATCGGCAGGGCGACCTCGAGCGCGGTCGCGGCGCGGTCCCGGTCGCCGGTGCGGATCGCCGTCAGGCCGTGGCCGCGGGCCGCGTCCGCGAGCCGGACCGCGGCCACGGCCTGAC
>Ga0247829_10000835_pt1 | contig 12968 bp, 12 predicted proteins | sample 12C_Control_Day4_FD_207765 | JGI IMG/M metagenome (GOLD analysis project Ga0247829, IMG submission 207765) | Soil microbial communities from agricultural site in Penn Yan, New York, United States - 12C_Control_Day4 | ecosystem: Environmental > Terrestrial > Soil > Agricultural land | place... | reverse complement strand
CACGTTCGCGCAGAACCTGTCGGGACAGACCGTGCGCCTGCGCGCGAGGTCCAGCAATGACGTGCTCAACGCCACGTCGTTCTGGTTCGACACGCTCGCGCTGACCGCCACGCATTGTCCGTGATGAACGAGCGAGCACTGCTAAGCTCGCTCGTATGGTGAAGCACTCGCTCGCGGCCGTCGCCGTCCTCGCCTGTCTCGCACCGACGCGCGCCGACGCGGATCCGGCGAAGGCGTGGGCCGCCGCGAAGACGCACCTGTCCGGTGCGCCGGTGATCGTGGGTGGCGTGAACATCACCGAGCTCGGCAAGTCATCGATCGTGAAGATGGCGCTGCCACTGGCGGCGCCGGACGTGAAGAAGGCGCTCGATCAGCTGCAGCGCGTGTGCGGCATCGATGCGTGGAAGACGGTCGAAGCGATCGCGTGGGGCACCGACAAGGACTTCGACGAGGGCGTGCTGTTCGTCGCGGTGAAGGGGATCGATCAAGCCAAGGTCAGCGCGTGTGTCGAGGGCATCGTGAAGGACGACGGCGACGCGGCCGCCACCGTGAGCGTGACGAGCGACGGCGCGATCACCGCGCTGTCGACGGGCAAGCACACGTATCACCTGATGTGGATCGGCAAGGACGTGGTCGCGCTGTCGCTCGATCCCTCCGACAAGGCGCAGCTCGCCCGCTGGACGCCGAAGAAGGGCGCGCTCGCGAGGTCCAAGCTCGGCAAGCTCGCCGCGAAGACCAACACGCGTGCGACGGTGTGGGCGGCGACCACCGACGTGAACGACTACGACGGTGCGAAGATCAGCGCGACCTATGGCTCGCTGTCGCTACGCGGCGGCAACGTCGCCGTCGATATCCACGCGGCCTTCGACGACGCCGCGAAAGCGAAGGAGGCGGCGGACAAGCTCGGCGCGCAGCTCGCGGGCAGCGCAGATCTGAAGTCGATCGCGGATCGCATCTCGATCAAGCCGGCCGCCTCCGAGCTCGTCGTGAAGGCGAACGTGACCGAGTCGGAGGTGATGCAGGCCGCCGGATCGCTGCGGCCCTGAGCGCTACTTCTTGTCGTCGCCGTCGGTCAGCGACTTCGGCAGCGGCGGCAGCTCGTTGATCGCCGGCAACAGCGCGATCTCGATGCGGCGGTTCTTCGCGCGGTCCTTCGAGATCGGATCGTTCTCGCCGACGCCCGCGGGCACCAGGTTCTTCGCGTCCATGCCCGCCTTCACGAGCGTGCGCGTCACGTTGAGCGCGCGGGCGGCAGACAGCTCCCAGTTGTCCTTGAACGCGCCGCCCTTGAGCGGCAGGTCGTCCGTGTGACCGACGACGAGGAACCGGCGATCGCTGCCGAGCCGCTTGAGCGTGGCGCCGATCTCGACGACGGCGAACGTGCCCTTCTCGGAGAGCTCCGCGCTGCCCGACGCGAACAGCACCTCCGAGGGGAGTGACAGCATGAGGCTGCCGCGGCGCGCGCTGACCTTGACCTGGCCCGCGGAGGTGATCTTGGCGAACTCCTTCTGGAAGGTCTCGATCGCCGCGAGCCGCTTCTCTTGCTCGGCCTTCTGCGCGCGGAGCGTGACGAGCTCTTCCTTCGAGGCGTCGAGGTTGGTCGAGACGGTCGCGAGCTTGCCCTCGAGGTCCTTGCCCTTCTCGGAGGTGGAGGCGAGCTTGCCGTCGCACTCCTTGAACTGTGTATCGATGCTGGCGAGCTTCACGTTGCAGGTCTCGGCCGACTTCTTCGCGCTGTCGGCAGCGGCGGTCGCATCCTTCGCTTTGTCGCGGTAGTGCCACGCGAAGTAGCCGCCCGCGCCGGCGGCGCCGGTGATCACGACCGCGTAGAGCCACAGGCGCCACGGAAAGCGGCGCTGTGGCTTCATGGGCTTCGAAAGGACTTCCCCGGTTTCCTCGCGGAGCTTCGTCATGGATCGACGATAACGCCGTCTCACGTAAGACGGTCAGTGCCGATGTCGTATGCACAGCCGCCGTGAGCGCCCTTACGGGCCAGGCACGTGAGACGGTCGCGGTCCGTCGCACGTCGCGGTCGCGGGACAGCTCGCGATCGCCGAACTCTGCGTGTTCGCTGCACCGAGCGTGGGCACGCCGGCTGCTGAAGCACGCTGCATGTCGATCAAATGGATGTGCTGCCTCGCGCTCGCCCTCGCGGCGCCCGCGTGCGTGACCGACGGTGATGACGAGCCCGTGCCGAGCGATCCCGGCGAGTACGATCCGCCTCCGCAGGACGACTATCCGTCGCCGACCTGCGGCGAGCTCGACGGCGACACCCATCGGCTCAAGGGCGACGGCAGCTGCCTCCCGGAGTGATCTGGGGCTCCGCCGGCCCGGCCGTCGCGGCCAGTGGGTCCGCGGCGACACGACCCTCGCAGCTAACTGCGCGAACCGCACTCGGCACGTGACGTGCTCGGGCGAACCTCCACAACGGAGGTCGTTCCATGATTCGCGCATCGCTCGTCATCATCACCATCGCGTCGCTCTCGTTCACTGGCTGCAAGGGGAAGGACAAGGAGGGAGGCGGTGGTGGCGGCGGCGACAAGCCCGCCGCGGCCAAGGGCCCGACCAAGCTGCCCAAGACCGGGCTGCAGGCGGACATCCCCGCGGAGGAGATCCGGGTCTCGGATGGGCTGACCCCGACGAGCGACATGGTGAACACCGTCGCGATGGGCGGTCTCGTGGTCGAGGTCGCGGAGACGGCGCAGACGCTCGACGAGGTCAAGGCGGATGCCGAGATGTTCACGCCCAAGAACCTCAAGACCGAGACGTTGCCCGACGGCTTCGCGGTGACGTTCGAGAACACCGGCAGCATGGGCACGAACTACTGGGTCGACGTGCGCCGCACGATCGACGGCAAGAACATCAAGTGCTCGAGCACCGGCAACGAGGCCGGCAAGGCGGCCGCGGCGCTCGCGGCCTGCAAGTCGCTGCGGAAGTAGTTATCGTTCGCGGATGACGAAGCTCGTGGCCGCGCTCGCGGCATGTGCGCTGTTGGGCTGTGGGAAGAAGACGAGCGAACCGGCGAAGACGGAGGCAGCGAAGGCCGAGTCGACGAACGCCGGTCCGCAGATCAAACGTGCGAAGCTCGCGGTCGACAAGCTCGCGTTCGAGGGGTACCCCATGTGGGCGGCGTCCAACCCAGACAAGGCGTGCCCCGACAAGATCGAGGACCTCGGCCCGGACGTGAAGGACCCGTGGGGCAGCGCTTATCAGCTGTTCTGCGGGCCCAACGCGCCCGCGGGCGTGAGGGGCGTCGGCATCGTGTCGAACGGGCCGGATCAGAAGCAAGGGACCGACGACGACATCAGATCCTGGGAGTAGGGACGGCAACTCGGGTCGCCACTTTCGCGTGCGCGAGCCTCCGGCGTAACGTCGCGGCGTGCGTCGTGCTCTCCTCCTGTTCGGACTCGCCGCATGCGGCGCGTCTGGCACCGAGGTCACCCCGGACTCGCCGTCGCCTGCGCCCGACGCGCCGGCCGCACCCGACGGCTCGCCCGACGCAGCGCCCGCCGGCTTCGGCGCGCTGTCCGGCATGTGTGGCGTGCTCGATGCGATGGACGCGACGAGCGCCGAGCCGCAGCTCGTGCGCGGCACGTTCACGTTCGCGCGCGCGTTCGTCGATCCCGACGATCGCGACCTGCTGACGCCCGGCGGCCTGCGCCTCGCCGAGACGCCGAATGCGGGTGGCAGCTCGCAGCTGTCCGAGGTGTTCGCGTACGAGCAGCTCGCGCGCTGCGACGAGGCGCTGCTGCTCAAGACCGAGACCGAGATCCTCTACGACACGCCCGGCAAGATCACCGACCTCGAGATCGAGCTCGACGGCCGCAAGCTCGGCGTCAGCGTCACGCGCGCGGTCGCGTTTCCGTTCGGCAGCGAGTACACGCTCGCGGCCGCGACGACGCTGGTCGAGAAGAAGCTCTCCGACATCCAGATGTCGTCGGCGAACGTGTCCGCGGCGGATGCGTGGGACAAGCAGATCCTCGCCGTGCTCGCGTGGGATGACGCGGCGGCCGAGACCTTCGCGCAGGCGTGGTCGATGACCGACGCGGCCCTCCAGGCCGACACGATCGTCGTCATCACGAGCACCGACGGCGACGACCAGTGGATCTACGGTAACTGAGCGGTCAGTCGACCGCGACCAGGCGCCAGCGCCCATCGCGCCACGCGAGCCGCAGCGACTGCATGGTCTCGGTGAGCGAGAACATGACGCTGATCTCGCCCTTGAGATTCGCGGTCGGCGGCGAGTCCTCGGTGCCCCACGCGTTGCCGCCCAGATCGGAGCGCTTGCAGAACTTCGCGAACTCGGCCGCCGACTTGAGCTTGCGCGGGGTCGCGATCGTGCCGTTCCTGCCGTGCGTGTTCTCCTTCATCATGAAGGTCAGCGGGAACACGGCGTACTTGGCGATCACGTCGGGCTTGCACGCGCCATCCCAGATCCCGTCGAGGATCTCGTTCACGGCACCCGGGAACGCCGCGATCGCCGCAGGCTCGAAGCCGATCGCGGGCATGGCATCGAACGCGATCTCGGAGATGCAGCTGTCGTTCATCTTGCCCTTCTGCACCGACGTGATCTTCACCGTGAGCGTGGTCACCGGCGCGCCGCCGACCTTGATCTCGACGTCCTCGCGCACGGGCTTGGGCGTCGCCGTCAGCTTGCGGCCGTCATCGGTGACGATCTCGAGCCCGGTGATGATGTTGTTCGCCTTGAACAGCTTCTCGGTCATCCAGACGCCGGGCTTGATCGAGAGCGTCTCGATCGGCGTCGGGCGCGCGAACGTGATCGTGATGGCCTCGCCGAGCCCCTCGTCGGGCTTGCCTTCGCACCATGCGGAGTCGTAGCGATCCTCCTCCGTCTTCTTGATGTAGGTGGTCTTGGGAAACACCGTGAGGCGCGGGTCGTAGGCGTTCTTGGGGCTCGCGAACGTGGAGGTCGCGGTCACCGACTTGATCCACGCCAGGTCGGGGATCGGGTGATCGCCGAAAGCGGTGAGCGGGCAACACACGACGGCGACGCACGCCAACATCCCGAGCTTCGTCATGCCGACATCCTAGACGACAGCTGCGAGAAAAACCTGGTCGAGTGAGCGGGCGTGATCGCGCAGCCCGACTAGACTGGCGCCGTGACCGCTCCTCCGATCCGCCTTCCGTCCGGCGTGCGGGACTTCCTCCCGCGCGCGGCCGCACGACGGCGCTCGCTCGCCGCGGGCGTGATGGAGGTGTTCGAGGCCTGGGGCTACGCGCGGATCATCACGCCGGTGTTCGAGGTCGCCGACGTGCTCGAGCGCGGGCTCGGCCATGATGCGCGGGCGGCCGCGATCCGGTTCGTCGAGCCGGGCACCGGGGAGATCGTCGCGCTGCGACCCGACATCACGCCCCAGATCGCGCGCGTGGTGGCGACGCGGCTCGCCGAGGTCGAGGGGCCGATCCGGCTGTGCTACGAGGGCGCCGTCACCCGGCTCGCGGGAGCGATGGGACAGCGCGAGATCCTGCAGGCGGGCATCGAGCTCGTCGATGCGAGCGAGCCCGCGGGAGATGCGGAGGTGCTGGCCGTCGCGGCGGCCGCGCTCGCGTCGGCGCATCTGCCGGAGACGCGGCTCGACGTCGGCCACGTCGCGCCCGCGCGGTGCGTGCTCGATGCAGCGCCGGATCGCGAGGCCCGCGCGCGGATCGCGGCGGCGCTCGCACGCAAGGATCGCGGCGGCGTGCGGCGGGCGGCCGCGGGGTTGCCGTCGCAGATGGCCACGCTCGCCGAGGCGCTCGTCGGGCTGTGGGGCCCTGCGGCCCCGACGCTGGACAAGGCGCGCGCGCTGCCGTGGCCGGCCGAGGTGCGCGCAGCGCTCGAGACGCTGGCGCACGCGCTCGCCCTGTTCGCGGAGCTCGCGGATCAGCCCGTGCCGGCGGTCACCGTCGATCTCGGCGATCTCCGCGGAGAGGGCTACTACACGGGCGTGCGGTTCGCGGGGTATGCGGGTGGCGCGCCGGATGCGGTGCTGCGGGGTGGGCGCTACGACGAGCTGATCGTTCGCTACGGGCGTCCTGCACGCGCGACGGGGTTCGCGATCGATCTCGAGGCGCTCGCCCAGGCGCAGCGCGCGATCGGGCTTGCGCCACCGGCGTCGGCGATCGGTGTCGCCGTCCATGGCGCGGGCGCGCCGGCGATCGCGCGGGCGCTGCGCGCGCAGGGGCTGCGCGCGGTCACCGCGACCAGCGTGCCCACGGCGAGCTGGCTGCGCGGCGCGGGCTTCGCGGCGGCGCTGCTCGTCGACGAGTGCGCACTCGTCCGTGCCGATGGAACCCGCGCCGCCGTCGATCCTGCGCGTCCCGATGCTGTCGTGAGCTTGCTCGAGGAGAACGCATGTCCGTCGTGATCGTCGTTGGCGCCCAGTGGGGCGATGAAGGCAAGGGCAAGGTCGTCGACCTGTTTACCGAGCGCGCGCACACCGTCGTGCGCTACGGCGGCGGGGCGAATGCGGGCCACACGCTCGTCATCGACGGCAAGAAGCTGGTGACGCACCTCGTCCCGTCGGGCGTGCTGCACCCGGGCAAGTACTGCGTGCTCGGCGATGGCATGGTGATCGATCCGCACACGCTGCTCGAGGAGATCACGGAGTGTCAGGCGCGCGGGCTCTTGCAGCGCGACGAGCTCGTGATCGGCCTCGGCGCGCACGTGATCCTGCCGTACCACAAGCTGCTCGACGGCCTGCGCGAGGATCGCGGCGCGAAGCGCGGCAAGGCGATCGGCACCACGCGCCGTGGCATCGGCCCTGCGTACGAGGCGAAGGCTGCGCGCAAGGGGGTGCGCATGCGCGACCTCGCGAAGCCCGAGCGCGTCCGCGAGCTGGTGGCGGCGAACCTCGACGAGCTGGTGCCGCTGATCCTGCACCTCGGCGGCAGCGCACCGACGCAGGCCGAGGTCACGACGTGGATCGACGACGCGCTGCGCGCGGGAGAGCAGCTGCGTCGCTACACCGCCGATGCGGGGCGCCACGTCGCGCGCACGATCCAGGAAGGCAAGCACGTGCTGTTCGAGGGCGCGCAGGGCTGCCTGCTCGACCTCGATCACGGGACGTACCCGTACGTGACGTCGTCGTCGACGATCGCGGCCGGCGCGTGTCAGAGCGCGGGCATCGGGCCGACGCACATCGATGCCGTCATCGGCATCACCAAGGCGTACGCGACGCGCGTCGGTGAGGGACCGTTCCCCACCGAGCTGCACGGCGACGCGGGCGATCGCCTGCGCAAGGCCGGCGGCGAGTTCGGCGCGACCACGGGGCGCCCGCGGCGGTGCGGCTGGCTCGATCTGCCCGCGCTGCGTATGGGCGTGCGGCTGTCGGGCATGGCCTCGCTCGCGCTCACCAAGCTCGACGTGCTCGCCGAGCTCGGCGAGGTCAAGGTGTGCGTCGCGTACAAGCTCGACGGCAAGGAGCTCGACGAGCCGCCGATCGATCCGGAGGACATCGCGCGGGCCACCCCCGTGTTCGCGACGTTCCCCGGCTGGGGCAAGCTGCCGTCGGAGGCGCATGACGTCACCGGCCTCCCGGCGTCGGCGCGAGCCTACGTCGAGACGATCGAGCGGATGGCCGGCGTGCCGTTCTGCCTGGTCTCGGTGGGGCCGGATCGTTCGGAGACGATCCGCCTACACGATCCGTTCGCCTGAGGAACACTTCGATAAGCGTGCGGCCGGATTGGCATTTGCGCGTCGCTGCTGTGGTACCGTTGTTTTCTCCAAGGTGTGGCGGACTAGGGGGTCCGACACGCTGAACCGATTAGGCAGGGACGCCCATGAAGATCGTCTGTGACGCTTGCCAGGCCAAGTACTCCATCAGTGACGACAAGGTCCAAGGCAAGGTCTTCAAGATCCGTTGTAAGAAGTGCAGCAACATCATCGTCGTGCGCGGCGGTGGAGGCGCAGCTGCCGAGGCTGCGGCTCCCGCGGCCGGCGAGAAAGACACGCGCGTTTACGACTACGGCCACGAAGGTGGCGACGCCGCGCCGGCCGCTGATGATGCGGTCTGGCACGTGGTCATCAACCAGGATCAGGTCGGTCCGCTGACGGCCGTCGAGGTCGAGCAGAAGTACGCGGCCGGCGAGATCGATGCCGAGACGTACGCGTGGCGCGAAGGCTTCGCGGACTGGTTGCCGCTGGCGCAGGTCGACGCGTTCGCGTCGCTCGTCGCCGCAGGCGCGACCTCCGCGTCGTCGTCGGGCGCCGGCGCCGCGGCCGTGTCGTCGATGTTCGGCGGTGGTGACGAGGCCGGCACGGTGCGCAGCGATCCGGGTGACCTGTTCGCCACGGCATCGAAGGGCGCGGCGGCAGCGGCGGTCGGCGACGACGACGGTGATCTATTCGGCAGCAAGCCCGCGAAGAAGTCGGCGGCGGACGCGGCGGACGCCGCCGCGTCGAAGCTGCGCGGCGAGCGCAACGAGAACTCGGTGCTGTTCTCGCTCAACAACCTCGCCCAGCTCGCGAGCAACAAGCCGGCGCCGAGCGCGTCGGTCACGTCGACGCCGAGCGGTCACGCGACCGGCGCCGCCGGTGGCGAGGGCTCCGGCCTCATCGACATCCGTTCGATGGCGAGCGCGTACATGGGGGGCAGCGCCGGCTCGGCCGCGGGGCCCACGCCGGTGGCCGCGTCCGCGGGGATCGGCTCGATCGATGATCTGCCGGTGTTCGGCGGCGGTGGCTTCAGCGAGCCCGCCGTGATCGTCCCGGTCGCGCAGCGCTCGGGCGGCAACAACAAGATGATGTACGCGCTGATCGGCTCCGTCGGTCTGCTCGCGGTCGCCGCCGTGGTCATCGTCATCGTGCTGCTCAAGGGCGGCGGCGATGACAAGAAGACCGCGGTCGCAGCGGCCGACGAGAGCGCGAAGAAGGACGACGGCGATAAGACCGGTGGTGACGACAAGCCGTCGGACAGCACCGACAAGCCGGACGACAAACCGTCGGACAGCACCGACAAGCCGGACGACAAGCCGTCGGACACCGCGGCGAAGCCGGACGACAAGCCCGCGGACACGACCGCCTCGAAGCCAGATGATAAGCCGTCGAAGCCGTCGTCGTCGTCGTCGTCGAGGCCCTCGTCATCGTCGTCGTCGAAGCCCTCGTCGTCGTCATCATCGTCGAAGCCGTCGAGCAGCGTCGCGACCGCGACGAAGCCGGCCGAGTCGACCAAGTCGTCGTCGGACTCGGGTGGCTGCGACGAGGTGTCGTGCGTGCTCAACAACTACGAAGGTGCGTGCTGCTCGAAGTACAAGAAGGGCGGCAGCAAGCCGAGCGGTAGCAAGCCGAGCGGCGGTGGCGACGTCCCCGACGCGCTCGACCGCGGCATGATCCAGTCGGGCGTCGACAAGGTGAAGGCGCGCGTGATGGCGTGCGGCGATCGCTCGTCGGCGAAGGGCCAGGTCAAGGTCTCGGTCAAGGTCGCCGCGAGCGGCTCGGTCTCGAGCGTCAGCGTGAAGAGCACGCCGGATGCGGGCCTCGGCAACTGCGTCGCGAGCGCGATGCAGAAGGCGACGTTCGCGAAGACGGCGAACGGCGGCTCGTTCGCGTACCCCTGGAACTTCTAAGACCACCGCGCTGCGGTTCCACGACGCCCGGTCCGCATGGCCGGGCGTTTCTCGTTTCGGCGCGTGACGACGGCGATGTGGCAACTCGGCTAGCCGGCTCGGGTGGCTGGTGGGGCCTCGATTAGCCGGAGAACGCGGAAGGATTTCAGCATGTTGTACCGGCACGGATCACGCACGAGACGGCGCCACCATGCGCAGTCGAGCCATCGTTGCCGCCCTGATGTCCCTCCCCCTGTTCGCCGCATGCGCGGCGACCGACGAAGGGCCGACGCCGTGGGATGACGACTTCCCGGTCGGCGACCCCAACATCAACGACGGCGCCCCGGATAACGACACGCTGCCGGACGACAACAAGGCGGACGCGGTCTACCCGAAGCAGTTCGAGCTCGGCGACCAGTCGCCGGTGCAGAGCCAGGGTAGCCGCGGCGTGTGCTCGATCTTCGCGTCGACCGCGCTGGTGGAGAACCTCTGGATCAAGGCCGGCATGCCGGTCGCCGAGGCCGACTTCTCGGAGCAGTACCTCCAGTGGGCGGTGAAGAACCAGCTCGGTCGGTTCCCCAACACCGAGGGCTCGAGCTCGGACGCGAACATCCAGACCGTCGTGCGGTTCGGCACCGTGAAGGAAGCGGCGTGGCCGTACGAGACGTTCCCGTGGACCGCGTCGAATGACCCGGAGTGCGGCGAGGGCGAGAACAAGCCGACCAAGTGCTACACGAACGGCGAGCCGCCGCAGACCGCGATCGACGCCCCGAAGTACAAGCTGCCGTCGATGCGCTGGATCAACACGAACTCGATCAAGGCGCACCTCACGAGCCGCAAGACCGGCGTCAACGTCGGTCTGGACTTCTTCTATCAGTCGTGGAACCACCGCCGCTCGACGATCCCGGTCGACGCCGAGCTGTGGCGCCAGGGCGTGGTCACGTACCCGAACGCGAAGGACAAGTCCGAGTCGGCGATGCACCGCGCGGGGCACGCGATTCACATCGTGGGCTGGGATGACGAGATCGAGTTCCCGATGCGCGACGGCGACGGCAAGCCCGTGCTCGACGCGAACGGCAGCCCGCGCATGGAGAAGGGCTTCTGGATCTTCAAGAACTCGTGGGGCACGGCGAGCTTCGGCGTCGATCACCCGTCGGGTCCGGGCTACGGCTATCTCTCGTATCGCTACGTCGAGGAGTACGGCCGCGCGGCCGCCGCGGAGACGCCGCCGCAGGTCGGCACGCAGCCGACCAACCCGGAGCCGGGCGGCACCCCGCGCATGTACAGCGCGAGCCCCGCGGCGTCGATCCCCGACAACGCGCCGGCCGGCATCTCGAGCACGATCGACGTCACCGACACCGGCACGATCAACGAGGCGAAGCTCACCGTCGACATCACGCACACGTATCGCGGTGACCTGACGGTCACGCTCGTCAAGGGCGCAGACTCGATCGTCGTGCACCAGCGGAGCGGCGGCGGCTCCGACGACCTCAAGACGACGTTCTCGCTGCCGACGCTCGCGGGCAAGGCGCTCGCGGGTGGCTGGGTGCTGAAGGTCGTCGACGGTGCGGCGCAGGACGTGGGCAAGCTCAACAGCTGGAAGCTCGACGTCACGACCCGCTAGAACTGCAGGCCGCCCGCGGATTCCGCAGGCGAGACGACGCGAGCAGCGTCACGTCGGACGGCACTCGACGGGAACTGCTCGCGTTCGTGCGTTTCGGCACGAGGCACGACGCTTGCCCTTCAGGTCGGACATGAAGCCGACCGTCGCGGATCGCTACAAGGTTCTTTCGGTGCTCGGGAGCGGAGGCATGAGTCGCGTGTATCGGGCGCAGCACGTCGCGCTCGGCACCGAGGTCGCGCTCAAGCTGCTCGGGGACGCGCAGCATGCGGCGAGGATCGCGCGCGAGGCGCAGGCGATCGCGCGGCTCGATCACCCGGGTTGCGTGCGGATCCGGGATCACGGCCTCGACGAGGAGGGGGCCCCGTATCTCGCGATGGAGCTCCTCGAGGGACCGACGCTCGCCGAGCTGGCGATGCCGATCGACGTGGAGCGCGCGGTCGCGATCGCGAAGCAGCTGCTGTCGGCGCTCGCGCACGCGCACGCGCACGGCGTGATCCATCGCGACGTGAAGCCGGCGAACGTGATGTTCCGGCGCGGACCAACATCCCGGGTGGTGCTGATCGACTTCGGGCTCGCGGCGCTGCGCGATGCGCCCGCGCTCACCGGCGCCGGCATGGCGATCGGCTCGCCGTCGTACATCGCGCCCGAGCGCCTGCGCGGCGAGCCGTACGATGCGCGCGCGGATCTCTACGCGGTCGGCGTGATCCTGTACGAGCTGATCGCGGGTGCGCGCCCGTTCGAGGGGGCATCGCCGGAGGAGGTGATGGCGAACGCGATGACGCGGCCCCCGCGGCCCTTGCGCGCGCTCGCTCCGACGGTCGCGCCGGTGGTCGAGGCGGTGATCCGGCGTGCGCTCGCGAGCGATCCGGCGCGCCGGTTCGCCGACGCCGAGGAGATGATGTCGGCGCTCGAGGTCGCGACCGAGGTCATCGAGCCCGACCTCGATCCGGCGGCCTCGGTCACCGCCATCGCACTCGAGCGCGTTCACCCGGGGTGGGTCGGCCGGCTGTGGGGACGGATCCGCTACGGGGCCTGGCGCTGGCGGGCGCAGGGCTGATGCGACTGTTCGCGGCGGCATCCGTCCGGAAGCGCGCATGCACGCGCTGCTCGCATCGTTCCTCCTCCTGGCTGTCGTCGGATGCGGCGACGATCAAGGCAGCACCCCCGGGCTCCAGGGGCCCGAAGGTCCGCAAGGGCCCGAAGGTCCCCAGGGGCCGCCCGGTCCGCAGGGCCCGCCAGGCGAGGTGACCGTCCTCGATGGTGGCGTGATCCAGGGACCGCCCGGGCCCGAGGGACCGCAGGGCCCCGAAGGTCCGCAGGGGCCGCAAGGTCCGCAGGGCGCGCAGGGTCCGCAGGGACCGATGGGGCTCATGGGCACGCCGGGTGCGCAGGGTCCGCAGGGATCGATGGGCATGCAGGGCTCGGCAGGGCCTGCCGGTCCGCAAGGTCCGCAGGGCGTGCCGGGGGCGCAAGGCCCTGGCGGCTCGGTCACCGGCGAGGCGGCCGCGGTGTTCGCTGGCTTCACGTCGACGAGCTACACGGGCATCGCGGGCGGACGCCACGTCATGCACGCGCGGTGCGCCGCGGCGTTCCCGAGCAGTCACCTGTGTCACATCGCGGAGTACCAGCTCGCGAGCTCCGCGACGCTGCCGCCGGCGACGGGCGCGTGGCTCGACACGAGCGGTGTGATCGAGAAGGGCGGCGGCGCGGATGACGTCGTCAGCTCCACGGTCGCGACCACCGATCACGGTCGCTTCACCGGCCCGGCCACGCACTCGAACTGCATGAACTGGACGGC
>Ga0247829_10000834_pt1 | contig 12973 bp, 8 predicted proteins | sample 12C_Control_Day4_FD_207765 | JGI IMG/M metagenome (GOLD analysis project Ga0247829, IMG submission 207765) | Soil microbial communities from agricultural site in Penn Yan, New York, United States - 12C_Control_Day4 | ecosystem: Environmental > Terrestrial > Soil > Agricultural land | place: USA... | reverse complement strand
GTTCCGAGCGGGAGGTCGTCGGGCAGCGTCGCCTCGAAACGGAAGGCGATCTCGCGCGCCGTGAAGACGTCGCTCGCGAAGCGCCGCATCCGGTGCACGAGGTCGCCCAGCCGGTCGTGGGCGGGGTTGACGGCCCACACGATGTCGCTCATCGCGTCCACCGCCTCGCGGCAGGCGGCGGCCATGCCGGAAAGCGTCTCGCGCATCGCGGGCTCGGCGCTCCCGCGCGCCGCCACTTCGCTCCAGATCGCGATCTGCGACAGGCTGGAGCCGATGTCGTCGTGCAGGTCGGTGGCGATGCGGGTGCGCACCCGCTCCAGCTCCAGCGCGCGCCGCACGCGGGCGCGGTGGAAGCGGTAGGCCAGGAGCGCGCCCAGCGCCGCCAGCGCGGCCAGGAACGGCGCGCGCCGCCACAGCGGCGGCTGTACGACGAACGCGACGACCGCCGGCTCGGCGGCCGCGCCCCGGGCTCCCTGGACGCGGACCTCGAAGCGGTAGCGCCCGGGCGCGAGGGCCGCGTACTCCACGAAGTCGCCCGAGGTCGGCGCGCTCCAGCCGCTTTCCGCGCCGACGAGCCGGTGCTCGAACAGCCCGCGGCCCTCCGGCGAGAGGTCGGTGGCGAAGTAGTCGATGCGCAGGCCGCCATCGCCCGGACCGATCGTGAGACCCGGCACCGCACGCTCGCCGAACGCGTCCAGCGGCCGCGGCCGGCCGCCGACCGAGACCGCGGCGATCAAGGCGGGCGAGGCGGCGGGCGACACGTCCGGCGGGGGCACGAAGCGCGACACGCCGTCCATGGTGCCGAACCACAACGCGCCCTCGCGGTCCCGGAACGCGGCCTGGATCTCGTTCTGCGCGAGCCCGTCCGCCGTCGTGAAGTGCGCGGCCGAGCCGGTGTCCGGGTCGAAGCGCACCACGCCGACCGCGGTGCCCAGGTACAGCCGGCCCTGCCCGTCGTCGGTGAGGCACCGCACGTGGTCGCTCACCAGGCCCTCCGCGGTCGTGTAGCGCCGGAAGCGGGGCTGTGCGGCCTCCGGCTCCTCGATCCGGACCAGCCCGCCGCCGGTCGTGGCCGCCCACAGCTGCCCGCGCGTGTCGCGGTGGAGGGCACGCGTCATGGCGTGCGGCAGGCCCCGTTCCTCGCCGAAGGACTCGAAGCGGCCGTCGCGCCAGCGCGCGAGTCCACCCTCACGGAAGCCGAGCCACAGCGTGCCGCCCGCGTCCTCGCCGAATGAGACGGTCGCGTTGCCCGCGGGCAGCCCGTCCGCCTCGCCGAAGCGGCGGAAGGCACCCGTCGCGCGCTCCCAGCGGGTGAGCGCGCCGCCGGGCGTGGTGACCCACACATCGCCGCGCGCGTCCTCGAACGGGCGGCCGACGTCGTCTCCCGCGAGCCCGTCCCGCTGCGTATGGAACGAGGCGGCCTCCACGCGCGCCAGCGCAGCGAGCGAGGCGGCGGGTGGATAGCGGGCGAGGCCCCGCGGAGTCGCCGCCCACCAGCCGCCGTCACGGGCCTGCAGCATCGAGTGCGCCGACTGGATCGTCGGCGGCACGCGCAGGCGCGGCCGCACGGCCGCGAACCGGCGGTCCTCCAGCCGGTTGAGGTAGCCCATCGCGGTCTGCACGACGAGCTCGCCCGCCGCCGACTCGAAGATCGAGATCACCCGGCGGTGGCCCAGGCCGTCCGCGGTGTCGAACGTCACGAACCCGCCGGGCGCCAGCCGCATGACGCCGCCGGTCTCGGTCCCGATCCACAGGCTGCCGAAGCGGTCCTCCGCCAGCGCCGTGACCACGTTGTCGCGCAGGCCGTGCGCCTTGGTGTAGCTGCGCAGGCTCGCGCCCTTGCATTCGTGCAGGCCGCGCTCGCTGCGCCCACCCGCGAGCACGCCCCCGTCCGGACGCTGGAAGAGGACCCGCACGATCGCAGCGCCGAAGGCCTCCTGGCACGGGATGTCCGCGCTCGGAGAGCCGTCCGGCTCGTACACGCGCGGCCCCGTCTCCTGGCCGATCCAGAGGCGCCCGTCCCGCGCCGCGAGCGCGGCGTACACGTTGGAGGTGCCGGGCGGGCCGGCGACGCGCTCGATGGATCCCTCGCGGGACGCGCGGAAGAGCCCCGCTCCCGTCGCGACGAGGATCGTGGCGGCGTCCCTGCTCAGCCTCCGGACCTGGACGCGGCCTGGCGCGACGGACGACAGGTCCAGCCGGCGAAACGCGCCCTGGCCGTCCCGGACGAAGAGCCCGTCGTCGGTGCCGGCCCAGAGCCGGCCTCGCTCGTCCTCGAGGAGCGTGTTCACGCGGTTCGAAGCCGTGCTCTCGCCCACCTCGTGGGGGACGAAGCGCGCGGCGGCCACGTCGAGCCGATGGACACCTGCGCCGTTGGTCGCGAGCCAGTGCTCGCCCGCGCGCGTCTCCACGAAGTCGTTGACGTAGGGCTCGCGCAACCCCTGCGCGGCGCCGTAGTTGACGAACCGCCGCCCGTCGAAACGGCTGATCCCCTGTGCCGTGCACAGCCAGAGGAACCCGCGCGAGTCGGGCACGACGCAGAGGACGTGGTCGTGCGGCAACCCCTCGGCGGTGCCGAAGGCGCGAATGGGCAGGCGCTCGGCGCCGGCGTGGGCGGCCACGGCGACGAGCCCCGCGACCAGCCCGACGCGGGTGCGCCACATGGCGCCGCATTCTAGTCGTGGCCGATGCGCGACGGGCCTACCTGCGCAGGCGGGTGAACCGCCGCCACCCCCGGCGTAAGCTACGCCGCAAGCCATGCCCTCCGCTTCGGACACGCCCCTGCGCGTCGCCCTGATCGAGGACCGCCGCGAGATCCGCGCCGGGCTCCAGGCCCTGATCGGCGGCACCGAAGGCTTCGCGTGCACCGACGCGTTCGGCTCGATGGAGGAGGCGCTGCCGGCACTGACGGCGCGCCCGCCGGACGTGGTGCTGGTGGACATCGGGCTCCCCGGCATGTCGGGCATCGAGGGGCTGCGCCTCCTGCGCCAGCGACATGCCGACCTGCCGATGCTGATGCTCACGGTCTACGACGACGACGAGCGCATCTTCGACGCGCTCTGCGCGGGGGCCAGCGGCTACCTGCTCAAGAAGACCGCGCCCGCGCGGCTGCTGGACAGCCTGCGCGAGGCCGCCGCGGGGGGCTCGCCCATGTCGCCCGAGGTGGCGCGCCGCGTGATCGCGCTCTTCCGCGAGGTGCGCCCGCCGGCCCAGGCCGACTACGACCTGACGCCCCACGAGCGGCGGCTGCTGGGCATGCTGGTGGAGGGCCACAACTACAAGACGGCCGCGCTCGAGCTGGGCGTGTCCGTGAACACCGTCTCCTTCCACGTGCGGCACGTGTACCAGAAGCTCCAGGTCCACTCCCGCTCGGAAGCGGTGGCCAAGGCCCTGCGCGAGCGCATCGTCCGCTAGGGACGCACGCGCGCCCACCTGCGTGGGTGGTGACGCCCTCGCCCCTTCCCCGTTAGCGTGTCGCGCATCCGCACGCTGAAAGCGGCCCGCCCTCCGGAGGGTCGAGAAAGGGACGAACGTGGGTCCTGCCATGACGAGGAGCGCTCTCGCCCTCACCCTGGTCCTCTGCCCGGCGACGCTGCTGCGCGCGCAGCCGCTCGGCTCGGCCTTCACCTACCAGGGCCGCCTGGTCGAGAACGGGACGCCGGCGACGGGCGCTTACGACTTCCAGCTCCGGCTGTTCGACGCGCCGGCGGGCGGCGCGCAGGTGGGCGCGACGCTGGCGCGCGACGACGTCCCGGTGGGGGACGGGCTCTTCACCGTGAGCCTCGACTTCGGAGCCGGCGCGTTCACGGGCAACGCCCGCTGGCTGGAGATGGCCGTGCGTCCCGGCGCGAGCACCGGCGCGTACACAACGCTTCCGGCCCGCCAGGAGCTGACGCCGGCGCCCAACGCGCTCTTCGGCGCGACCGCGCCCTGGGCCGGCGTGACAGGCAAGCCGGCCGGCTTCGCGGACGACATCGACAACGACAGCGGCGGCGACATCACCGGCGTCACCACCGGGGCCGCCAGCGGCCTGACAGGCGGCGCGGCCTCAGGAACCGCCAACCTCGCCGTCAGCTTCGCCGGCAGCGGGGCCGCCGCGACCGTCTCGCGCTCCGACCATCAGCACCTCGGGCAGACCTGGAGCGCGGTCGTGAACCCCGGCCTCGCGATCACCAGCGCGGCGGCGAACGGCACGGTACTGAGCGCGGCCGCCACCAACGTGGGCGGCCTGACGTACGGCATCCGCGGCAGCAGCACGTCATCGAACGGTGTCGGCCTCTTCGGCGAGGTCACGTCGTCGTCGGGCCCCACGTACGCGGTGCTGGGCCACACGCACTCGAGCGCGGGCACCGGCGTGCACGGGATCGCGATCGGTACGACCGGCAACACCTACGGTGTGCAGGGATGGAGCGGGTCGACGAACGGTCGGGGCGTTTTCGGCCACGCGCTGGCCACGTCGGGCAGCAGCCACGGCGTTTTCGGCCAGACCGACTCCGGGGGCGGGCTGTTGGTCACCTCGGGAGTGACCGGGCACGCCACGCACCCGACCGGCGTCACCTTCGGCGTGCGCGGGCTTGTCGAGTCCGCCAACGGTATCGGCGTGCTGGGCAGCGCGACCGCGACCTCGGGGACGGCGATCGGGGTGTGGGGACGCACCGATACCATCGGCGGCGTCGGGGTGGTGGCCGAGGGCCAGGGCAACAACAATGCCGCCATAGCGCTCGAGATCCGGCACGGCCGGATCAAGATCGACGGCGCGGGCGACAACACGGCCACTCCGGCGTTCCGCATCCCTCAAGGGACCGGCGAGTGCGGCGTGGACGGCGCGTTCGTCGTCATCGACCATCCACACGCCAACTTCAACGCGAACGCCATCGTGATGGTCACGCCCACCATCGCGCCGCATTCGTTCGCGGTGTTCTACTGGACGGGAGGCGGCGTGTGCCCGAACAACCGCTGGCTGATCTGGCGCGGGTCTGCCCCGGTCTCCGCCGGCTACAACGTGCTCGTCCTGGTCCCGTGACGAGACGCGTGCTGCTCGTCGCGGCCTGCGGGCTGGGGCTCGCCGCGCCGCCGCTGCTGGCCCAGACCTACGAGGTCTCCTTCTGGACGGTCGACGGCGGCGGCACCGCGGGGACGAGCGCGGGCGCTTTCCTCGTCTCGGGGACCGCGGGCCAGCCGGACGCCGGCGCGATCGCGATCGGAACGCCCTACGCGACGACCGGCGGACTGTGGTCGATCGACTTCCTGCCCACGAGCGTCGCGTCGGTCGACCTGTCGGTCACCAAGACGGACGGACAGACGACGGCCGTGCCCGGCCTGCCGCTCACCTACACGATCGTGGTCACGAACGCGGGGCCGGCTGCGGCGTCCGGCGCATCGGTCGTGGACGTGGTGCCACCCGAGCTCAGGGCCCCCTCCTGGACCTGCGCCGCGTCGCCGGGATCGAGCTGCCCGGCCGTGGGGACCGGCTCGATCAACGCGTCGGTCCACCTGCTCGTCGGCGGGACGGCCACGTTCAGCCTGACGGGGACGGTCGACCCGGCCGCCGTCGGCACCCTCTTCAACCGCGCGCAGGCGGTGGCGCCGGCGGGAACGGTCGACCCCGTCGCCGCCAACAACAGCGCGGCGGACATCGACGTGCTCGCGCCCCAGGCGGACCTGTCGCTGGCGAAGACCGATGGAGAAGACCCCGTTCCCGCGGGGGCCCTGCTCACGTACACCTTGACGCTCGCGAACGCGGGTCCCTCGAACTCGGCCGGCATGACCGTGGTCGACACGCTGCCGGCCGGCGTGTCGTTCGTCGGGTCCAGCCCGGGCGCGCCCGCCTGCACGCACGCCTCGGGTGTCGTCACCTGCGCGCTGGGAGCGCTGCCCCTGTCCCAGCAGGCGACGGTCGCGGTCCAGGTCGCCGTCCATCCGCAGACGCAAGGCACCGTGACAAACACCGCGGTCGTGACCGGTGACCAGACCGATCCCGTGGGCGCCAACGACAGCGACAGCGAGGACACGACAGTCGTGCAGCGCTCGCAGGCCGAGCTGGCGCATGGCTCCCGGATCGCCGGCGACCTGCGGGGCGTCGGAGCGGCGGCCGACCGTGACGACTACCGGCTGTTCCAGGAGACGTACGCGTCCTACGAGGTCGTTCTCGACGAGGCATCGGGAGACATCGGCGCCGGGCAGGGGGCCGTGCTCGAGCGCATCGGGCTGGACGGCACGACGGTCGTGCAGTCGGCGGCGCCCGCGGGCTCGGGGCCCGCGCGCACGTTGCGCTGGGTCAACACCATCACCCGCCCGGTGACCGACGAGCGGATCCGCGTGCGCAGCGCCTCGTGCGGGTCGGACTGCGGGTCCGACGACGTGTACCGCCTGCGCGCGTACGAGACGACCGCCACCATCCCGCGCTTCAACAACTCCGCCTCGCAGGTCACGGTGGTGATCCTGCAGAACCGGGAGGCGCAGCCGGTCGCAGGGACGATCGCCTTCTGGAGCGCGGCCGGCGGCCTGCTGCTCGAGCAACCGTTCGCCCTCGCGGCGCACGGGTCGGTCGCGGTGAACACGGCGGGGCTGGCGGCGCTCGCGGGAGCGAGCGGGTCCATCACGGTCGCTCACGACGGACCGTACGGCGGCCTGGCCGGGAAGGCGGTCGCGCTCGAGCCGGGCACCGGCTTCAGCTTCGACTCGCCGCTGCTCGCGAAGCCGCGCTGACGGTGGCGCGCGGCGGCGCGCTTCAGGGGCTCGTGCTGTTGAGCCCCACGAAGGTGCCGCCGTTGCGCTCGCAGAGGGCGCGCATCAGCATCGCGAAGCGGACGGTCGTGTTCTCGTTCGATCCGCCCTGGCCGAACAGGGTGGGGAAGCCGATGCCGTGGATGCGCACCCGCCGGTCGCGGCCGCCGCGAGCGTTCAGGCGGTCGACGGTCCGGAGCACGTGGTCGATGGACGGGCCGGTGAACTCGTCGCCCAGCACGTAGATGCTGATCTTGTTCGAGCCCGCGACAAGCGTGCGCATGGCGGCCTCGATGCCCTCGACCGGGCTCGAGTTGCTGAACACGTTCCACGACGCCAGGCGCTGGATCACGGCCTTGCGGCGCGCCGGCGTGTCGGGGATCCACTTCCCGGCGTACGTCGAGAACATGTAGACCCCCTCGTCGTTCATCACCTGGAGGCCCTTCACGCGCGGGTAGGCGTCGAGCGTCTGCTCCATCTTGCGCAGCAGCGCCGGCCAGGCGAAGCGCTGCATGCTGCCCGACGTGTCGATCACGAAGACGACGTACTCGCTGTCGGCGGGGATGCCGGCCACCACCGACGGGTCGCGCGGCCGGCGCTCCTGCTGCGCCTGCAGGCGCTTCATCTCCTCGGTCAGCTCCTGCTGCGCGGCGAGCATGCGTCCGCCCAGGATGTCCTGCACCTGCGACAGCTCCTTGCTCGACTTCCACTGCCCGCGCAGATGGCTCAGGTCGCCCTGCAGGCGCGCCACTGCGACCTCCTCGTCCGAGAGCTGCTCCCGCCGGCCCCGCAGCTCGCGGTTCAGGATCGTCGTCTCGCCGCGGATCTCGAAGAGCTCGCGCTCCAGGCGGGCGATGCGCCCGTTGAGGTCCTTCTCCGCGTTCTCGATGGCCTGCGGCTCGGTCATGCGGGTGAGCGTCAACAGCAGGATGATGGCCCCGAAGCCGCAGCAGATGCAGTCCAGGAAGGAGAGGCTGAAGACATCGATCTCGCGGCGCGGGCGCCTCACGGCCAGTCCCGCGACGGTGTGAGGAACGAGCCCTCGGTGGCCATGGCCAGCTTCCAGAACGCCGGCGCCGCCACGGGGTCGCCCTCCATGGGGAAGAGCAGCGTGTTGACCGGCACGTTCCGGGGCAGCGCCTCCAGCGCGCGGTCGAACAGCTTCACGCGTTCCTTGCCCGAGACCGTGCGCCCGCGCGGCGGGGTCGCGCCCTGGGTGGGCAGGCCGTCGGTGAGCAGGATGATGTTGTCCGGCGCCGGGCGCATCGCGGCCGCGGCGGCGAACGCCTTCTCGAGACTGGTGCCACCCTGCGGCGCGGTGCTCCGCAGCCGCGTGATGGCGCCGTCCAGCGTCTTGCGATCGCGCGCCTGCAGCCAGGTTCCTTCCGTGCCCTGCGCGAGGGCTCGCGCCTCCGTGTCGAAGGCGTAGATCTGGAAGCTCGAGTCACGGGGGATCTGGGTCGTGAGCCAGTCCACCGCGCGCACGGCGCGGCGCCACTTGTCGGCCCGCATGCGGTCGGCCTCGGGCAGCAGGCGGCGCCGGACGACGTTGACGATCGTGTCCGCCAGCATGCTGGCGGAGGCGTCGACAAGGAAGAGGATGCGCTTGCCGCCCACCTTGAAGCCGGTCAGGTACTGCCGGTCGCCGTTCCCGACGAACGAGCGGACCTTGTCCCCGGGCACCTCCTTGCTGGGCGCGCCTCCGGCGAGGCGCTTGTTGCCCTCCTCCAGCGAGCGCAGGTCGGCCTGCAGCTTGTTGACGTGCTCGCGCTGGGCGATCGTCTCGCGCTCGAACGTGGCCAGCTCGTCCTGCGACTCCTTCACCACGTCGATGAGGCGGGTGGACAGGCCGCGGGTGGTGACCGCGTCCTCGCGCACCCGCTCCAGCGTGTTCCGCAGCTCGACCAGGTTGGCCTGGCCTTCCAGCACCTGCTGCTCCAGCCGGTCGGTCTCGGCCTGCAGCGGCTCCAGCTTGACCTGCGCGCGCTCCTTGTGGCCGCTGTTGAGGAGCATGTAGATGAGGACGGTCGCCCCGAAGCCGCAGCAGATGCAGTCGAGGAAGGACAGGCCGAAGACCTCGGTCTTGCGCCGCCGTCTCATCGCGTGGCGCCCTGCACGGCCTGGAGCGCGCCCATCGCGGGCAGACGCGTGACGAACGGCAGCGCGGGTCCGGGATGGCGGAGCCGCTCGCGTTGCCGCAGCGTGGCCACCACGGCACCGTCGTACGGCAGCTCGACGACGTCGAGGCCGGTGTCGCGCTCCAGCCGCGCCGCCAGGCCGGGAATGCCCGACACGCGCGCCGAGACGAGCACGCGCGCAGCGCCGGCGGGCACGAGGGCCTTCGCCTGCTCTCCGACGATGCGTTGCGGATCGCGCGTGACGCCGGCCAGCTCCTCCCGCGACAGCATGGCGCGGTGCTCGCGGCCGCTCCAGGCGAGCGTCGCCTCACACGAGTCCGCCCGACGCAGCTCACGGAGCCACCCCGGCAGCGCCTCGCGAAGCGCCTGCTCGGCGGGGCCGGAGTGCAGGGGATCGAAGCGGCTGCCGGCCACGAAGGCGGAGGCGACGGCCTGCGCGAGGCGATCCTCGAACGCCCGCGCGCCCGCGCCTTCCGTGGCCGACACGCTGCCCCGCTGGCGTTCGGCCCCGCCGCGGAACGCGCTCACGACCGCACGGTGCCTCGTGAGGTCGACGTGGAGACAGGGGTCGGTCCCGAAGACGAGGGACACGGCGGCGGCCGCGGCGTCCACGAGGCCGGCCACCCGCAGCCCCGAGGCGCGAGCGATGCCGAGCAGCAGCGCGAGGCGCTCTTCGCTCCATGAGCCGGGCACGGCCAGGAACACCTCGTCGTCGGGCGAGAGCTCTCCCGCGATCGACGCGAGGTGCGCATAGGCCAGGTCCGCGTGGCGCACCTCGGGCGGGTAGTGCTCGCCCAGCGGCTCCAGGTCCAGGCGGTCGAAGTAGCCGTCGTGGACGGCTCGGGGGCTCCGGTGCGCGCGCGCCGCGGCCAGGGACCCGGTCAGCACGACTCCGTCCTCGAAGAGGGCCAGGCACGGGCTCTCCTGCGGCCGCGGGCGTCCCTCCCGCAGGATCAGCAGGCCCGCGTCGTTGATCTCCAGCGCGACAGCCGCCATCAGGCCGCCCGCAGGCTCTGCAACAGCCGGCGGTCCACGTAGGAGTCCGCCTCGCGCACGAGCATGTCCTGCTCGCCCTGCAGGTGATGGAGCAGGAACATCAGCAGGAGGCTCAGCAGCAGGGCGACCAGCGTCGAGTTGAACGCGGTGCCCAGGCCCTGCGTCACGCCCGACAGGTCGCCCTGCATCGCGCGGTGGGCCTGGGCGAGCGCGTCGCCGATGCCCCGTACCGTCCCGATGAAGCCGATGGCGGGGATGGCCCACGCGATATAGCGCAGCAGCGACAGCTCGGAGTCGAGCCGGTCCGCTTCGCCCTCGATGACGCCGCGCGCGGCGGACGAGGCGTCGGCGATGCCGCCGGTGGCCCCGAAGCGGTTGAGCGCGGTGAGCAGCGTGCGCGGGAGCAGGAACTCGCGCTGGTCCTGCGGCAGCGCCTCGACGTGGCGCGCGTGCTCGCGCGCGTCCTCGGGCAGGATGCGCATGCCCTCGCCCAGGAACACGAGCTCGCGGTCGAAGAGGTTGCGCTCGCGCCGCAGCAAGACGGTCTTCTGGGCGATGATGGCCAGTGCCCAGAGCATCAGGACGATCTCGGACTCCTGCTCGTAGTCGCGCAGGATGACCCAGATCGAGCGTTCCTGGATGTAGTTGGGGTCCACCTGCATGCGCGCCTGCTCGGCCGCGAGCACCGCTTCGCTGCGCGGCCACACCACGGTGAGGTACAGGCCGTGCACGACCACCACGGCGGCGAGCAGGGCCAGGACCTGGAAGACGAACTCGCGCGAGCCCGGGAGCCGTTTGGCCATCAGATGTCCACCGGCAGGGCCACGACGCTGTCCGCTTCCAGCTTCTCGTGCGGCACGAACTCCTCGAGCGGATCGTGCGCGGGAGGCGCAGGCGCTCCGGGCGAGGGCGCCGGCGGCGCCTGCTCCGGCGGCGCCTGATCCGGTCCTTCCGGCGGCCGAGCGGGGGAGGACCCGCCGTCGGTCGCCAGCAGCAGCAACGACGTGATGAGAAGCAGCGCGCGCTTCATCTGACCTTCCTCCTATTCCGCATAGCGGGCGATCCGGAACCCCACGTCGGGCCGTGGCTTCAGCCCGTAGTCGCGATAGGCGAGCCGCAGCTCGCTGATGGAGCCCTGCAGGTAGCTCGACCCCAGGATGACGTGCAGGTCGCCGGGCGGCGGGCCCAGGGGATCGCGCTCGAGCGGCGCGTCCGGCGGCGGGATCGAGTACACGTCGTGGACCCACTCCGCCACGTTGCCGCCCAGGTCGAAGAAGCCGAGCGGGTTCGGCGGGAAGATGCCGACGGGAGCGCTCACCGGGTAGCGGTCCTCGTAGCCCTGGAGCACCACCGGCACCAGCGGCCGCGCGCTCTCGTCCGCGAAGTTGCCCGCCTTGGCCGGCGCCGGCAGCGACGGCCCCCAGGGGTACTTGAGCGGGCCGCCGCCCGCATAGCGCGCGGCGCGCGACCACTCCGCCTCCGTGGGGAGCCGGTAGCCGGTGCCCAGCGGCTGGGTCGCCGCCAGCCGGCCGTCGCGTGTCGCGTACGCGGGCGGCAGGCCTTCCTGGGCCGAGAGCCAGTTGCAGTACTCGACCGCCTGCTCCCACGTCACCTGGACGACCGGCTGCGCGTCGTCGGTGAGGGCGTGCGCGCCGAAGCGGCCGGACGAGTGCTCGGACTTGAACTTGCGGAACTGCGCGTTCGTCACCTCGCGCACCGCCAGGTAGTACGGCCGCGCCAGCTCGACCTCGCGCGGCGTCTCGTTCCCGCGCCGGCCCGGCTCGCGCCGTGACGCGCCCATCTGGAAGCGGCCGCCCTCGAGCAGGCGCAACTCGTACCCGGCCGGGGTCCGCCGGACAGGCGGCCGCGCGACGGCCTTGGCTTCCTGCAGCGAGCGCAGGCGCACGCGGATGCTGTGCGGCACGCCCGGCCGCGGTGTCACCGTCTGGCGGTGCGGCTCGTAACCCGCGTGGCGCACCTCGATCTCGTGGGAGACCGCCGACAGCTCGAGGACCTTCCCGGCGGTCCCGCGCGCCTGCCCGTCCACCAGGACCTCGGCGTTGGCCGGATCGGCGATCACCTGCACCTCGCCGTGCTGCGCGGCGAGCGTCAGGTGCACCGGACGCGACTCGCCGCGCGACAGGGTCACGCTCGCTTCCGCCGACTCGTGCCCGGCGCGGGTCGCGCGCACGACCTGCGGGGCGCCCGCGGGCACCTCCAGCTCCAGTGGCGTCTCGCCCCGGAATCGTCCGCCGACCGTGACGGCCGCTCCGGCCGGCTCGCTCGTCACCTGCAGGCGTCCCGGCAGCGGAGCCAGGCGGAACTCCGGCAGCGTGAGCGGCCGCTGGGCTACGACGGTGATCCGCCGTGACGCGCGCGCGTAGCCCGCGAGGTCCACCTCGACCACGCGCGGGCCCGAGGAGAGCTCCGCGGTCAGGGGCGTGCGTCCGACCTCGTTTCCGTCGACGCGAACCGTCGCGCCCTCGGGCTCCGACGCGACCGTGACGGCCGCGCTGTCGGGCCGCAACGCGGCCGCCAGCGTCTCGGTGGCGCCGCCGCCGGCGAACGTGAGGCGCACCGTGTGCGGCGCGTAGCCCTCCGCACGCAGCGCGATCTCGTGCTCGCCGGCGGGGACCTCGAGCGGTTCCAGCGGCGTCACGCCGCGCTCCGCGCCGTCCACGAGCACCCGCACGCCGGTGCCGGGCGTGACGTTCAAGGCCAGCAGCCCGGGCAGCAGCTCCAGCGCGAAGCGGGCGACCTGCCGCGGGTCCCGCGTCACCGCGAGCGGCGCTTCCAGCGGGCGATAACCGGCCTTCTCCGCGTGGACGGTGTAGCTGCCGGACAGCATGAGCCGCAGCGTGCCCAGCTTGAGGTGCGGCCAGCCGGACAGCGAGACGCGATCGGGCGCCGGATCGACCTGCACCTCGACCACGCGCACCATCGAGAGCGCGGCGACAAGCGCGAGCACCACGCCGAGGCCGCCCAGGGCCGCGGGCGGGATGCGGAAGCGCCGGCGCCGGGGCGGCGTGGCCAGCCGCAGGGGTCGCGGCTCGAAGCGGGCCGGCTCGATGAGCGTGAATGGCTCGCTCAAAGGACCTCTTCGCAGCGCACGG
>Ga0247829_10000833_pt1 | contig 12978 bp, 12 predicted proteins | sample 12C_Control_Day4_FD_207765 | JGI IMG/M metagenome (GOLD analysis project Ga0247829, IMG submission 207765) | Soil microbial communities from agricultural site in Penn Yan, New York, United States - 12C_Control_Day4 | ecosystem: Environmental > Terrestrial > Soil > Agricultural land | place... | reverse complement strand
GCCGGTCGACGACCTGCGCGAGGCCGCGGCGCAGGCCTTCGCGACCGACGCCGCCGGGGCGCTGTCGTACGCGCCCGGCGGCTATGCGCCGCTGCGCGAGTGGATCGGCGAGCGCCACGGCGTCGACGCAGCCCGCGTGCTGCTGGTCAACGGCTCGCTGCAGGGCGTCGCGTTCCTTGCGCAGCAGCTGTTCCTCGGCCGCAGCGGGCGGGCGCTGGTCGAGGATCCGACCTACGACCGCACCCTGATCTCGCTGCGAACGTTCGGTGCGACCGTCGAGGGCGTCCCGCTGACCGGCGACGGAATCGACGTCGGTGCGCTGGAGCGGGCGCTCGACGCAGGGCCCGCCGACCTCGTGTACACGATCCCCACCTTCCAGAACCCGGCCGGCGTCACGCTGCCCGAGGACGGCCGCCGGCGGCTGGTCGAGCTGGCCCGCGCGCACGGCGTGCTGGTGGTCGAGGACGATCCGTACGGCCTGCTCAGGTTCGAGGGCGAGCGGCTGCCGACGCTTCACGAGCTTGACGGCGGTGACAACGTCATCTACTCCTCGTCGTTCACCAAGACCGTGGCACCCGGTGTGCGCACCGGCTACTTGATCCTCCCGGAGCGGCTGGTCGGGCCGCTCAAGGCGATCTCCGAGAACACCATCATCGGCCCCAACTCCTTGGCCGAGGCGACGCTTGCCGCGTACTGCCGGGCCGGCCGGTTCGAGCCCAACGTGGAGCGGGTGACCGCGATGCTGAAGGCGCGCCGGGACGCGATGGAGGAGGCCCTGCGCCGGCACTTCCCGGCCGGCGCGACCTGGACGACGCCGACCGGAGGCTACTTCTACTGGGTCGACCTGCCCGAGGCGCTGGACACCGGCGCCCTGCTGGCGGCGGCCGCCGAACGCGGCGTCCCCTACGTCAAGGGCGCCGACTTCTCGTGTTCCGGCGGAGGCAGGTCGTCGCTGCGGCTGGCCTTCAGCGCCGTGCCGCCGGAGAGCATCGGCGAGGGCGTTGCCCGGCTGGGCGAACTGCTCGCCGAATCGCTCGAGCCCGCCGCGGTCTGACCGCTACGCGACGCCCGCGGCGATCCGCGGCGCGGGGCCCGCCAGCATCGGCGAGGGCACGATCGGCTGCTCAACCAGGCGCGCCTGGCGAGGGGCGATCATCTGACCCTTGAGCACGGGCCGGAAGGTCGGACACGGCTCCGAGAGGTCGAGGGCGCAAAGGCTCGTCTTTCGAAAGAAGCAGTCATCGCACGTGACGCAGCGAGCCTTTGCAGCCATAGATGTGTCCCCTTCTCCCCGTTTTGTGCCTGCCCTGCGGTGCCGAACGAAGGTGGAAGTGTAGGTCGCGGACGCTCCAGGTTCCACCGTTCGCGGGAATGAAAATGCGCTGTTTGCGAGCAATCCGTGAACGTCTAGTGACTGACCGGTTGCAGCGTCCGGATTGCGTCGAGAGCCTGCCCGAAGGTGGACACCGCGATGATCTTGATGCGTCCATCGGCGGCCGCGACGGCGTCTTTGTAGTTGCCCTTCGGCACCAGGAACGTGTCCGCGCCGGCCTCGATCGCGCCCACCGTCTTCTGCTCCACGCCGCCGATCTCGTGCACTCCGCCGGCCAGGTCGAGCTCGCCGGTGGCGACCACCTTGTGCCCGTGCAGCAGCGTCCGGTTGCTCAGTGCGTCGTAGATCTCGAGGGCGAACGCGAGCCCTGCGGACGGCCCGCCGATGCCCGGCGTCGAGATCGTTGTCTTGACCGGCACGTGGGCGACCTTCACGGCGTCGCCGATGTTGATGCCGACGATCGCGTGGGTCGGGTCGTCAGGGCTCTTGACGGACGTCATCGTCTTGCGCGAGCCGTCCGCGAACTGCAGCGTGATCGGCTGGCCGGGGCGAACTGCGGCCAGGGCCTGCACCAGCTGCCCGGCGTCGTCGACCTTCCGGCCCTGGGCGCGGGTGATGATCTGGCCCGGCTTGACGCCTGCCTTCGCGGCCGGGTACCCGGGCGCCAGTGCGGTGATCTGGGCGCCCAGCTTGTCGATCTTCACGTCCAGCCCGAACGCCCGCTCGGCGACCACCTGCGCGGTCGTCTTCGAGTCGGCCATCGCCCGCTGGTCGTCGCGGATCCGCTGCTGCTCGTTCTCGCCTGGCGAGAGGATGTGGTCGGCCGGGACCAGCGACGCTCCGTCGACCAGGTGCTCCGCCCACAGCCGCTGCACCTCGTTGGCCTTGAGGATGCTGACGTCGACGAAGTACAGGCCGGACCCCGGCACCTGCGGCTTCTCGCCCGGCACGTTGATGATCGGAGCCGTCGGGTGGGCCTTGTCCGGCAGGAACGCGTAGTAGCCCGAGTCGGTGTTCCAGGCCCAGGTCACCGTGCCGGCGGCCACGGCGCAGGCGATCGCCAGCACCAGCGGCCAGCGAGGCTTGCGGAGGGCGGGCGCCGTCACGCGATCGCCACCGATCCGGCGATCGCGGCGACCACCAGCGAGCCGAGGCCGATGGCCGTCAGCGGGGTGATCCGCCCGTAGGCGATGTGGCCGCGGCCGAAGCTCGACAGCACCAGTCCGGTGAGCACGCCCCCGATCAGGCCGCCGATGTGGCCGCCGACCGAGATCTGGCCGCTGAAGGCGAAGGTGAACAGGAGGTTGACCAGCAGCAGGCCGCCGATCGGGCCCTCCAGCAGCGAGAGGCCGCGTTGCCTCTCCAGGACGAGCAGCGCGCCCATCAGCCCGAAGATGGCGGCGGAAGCGCCGGCCGTCAGTGCGTTGGGCGACAGCAGCAGCGCACCGAACGAGCCGGTCAGCGCCGAGATCAGGTAGATGGCGCCGAACCGCAGGCTGCCGACGTAGCTCTCCAGCGCGGTGCCCAGCCAGTACAGCGCGTACATGTTGAACGCGATGTGCATCAGGCCGAAGTGCAGGAAGGCGGAGCTGATCAGCCGGTAGTTCTCGCCGTCGTGCACCGCCGGGCCGAACAGCGCCAGCGACCGCCCGAGCTCGTTCAGGTTCGCCGAGAAGCCGATCGGATTGGCCGACGTCAGCAGGTAGAGCCCGACGTTCGCCGCGATCAGCATGTACGTCAGGTACGGGACGGCGGGGCGTGCGAAGGCGGCCGTGCGCACCGCGCGGTTGGTCGCGCACTCGGGGCAGCGCATGCCCACCGGCGTCGCCGTCATGCAGTCGGGGCAGATCGGCCGCCCGCAGTTCGAGCAGTGGACGCCGGTCTCGCGATCCGGGTGGCGGTAGCAGGTATCCATCGTGACGACCAGTCTAGGGGCGCCGGATTGCTACCAGATTCCCTGCAGGGCTCCGCCGTCGATGGGCAGCACGACGCCCGAGATGTACGCCGCCTGTGCGGAACAGAGGAACGTCACGGCGGCGGCGATCTCGTCGGGCGATCCCAGCCGTCCGGCGGGGATCGAGGCCTCGTCCCTGGCCCGCGCGTTCTCGGGATCCGGCTGCCGCTCCCACAGCTCCTTCATCCGCTCGGTGTCGATCTTGCCGGGAGCGACCGTGTTGACCGTGATGCCATCGCCCGCCAGCTCCCGGGACAGCGCCTTGGCCCAGCCGACGACGCCCGGGCGGATCGCGTTCGAGAGCATCAGGTGGGGGATCGGCTCGCGCACCGACCAGGAGGTGATGTTGACGATCCGTCCGCGCCCGCTCTCGCGGAGGTGGGGCAGCGCCAGCCGGGTCAGGCGGACGGCCGAGTTGAGCGTCAGCTCGAACGCCTCGGCCCATGCCTCGGCGGGCAGCTCCTCGAAGGTGCCGGCCGGCGGGCCGCCGGCGTTGTTGATCAGGATGTCGAGCCGGCCCCGGCGATCGATCGTCGCCTTCAAAGCGCGCTCCATCGCGGCCTGGTCACGGACGTCTCCTGCGCTGGCGACGGCTCCCGGCACGGACGACGCGGCGGTGTCCAGGCGCTCCGGGTCGCGGGCCACCATCGTCACGTCACAGCCCTCGGCGGCCAGCTCCCGGGAGATGGCGAGCCCCATCCCGGATGACGCGCCGCAGACGATCGCGGCGGTGCGTTCGAGTCCCAGATCCATCGGGCCGGTACGATAGCCGCCGCCATGCGCTACGGCCCAGCCGATTCGTCACAGACGCCGCGGTTCACGGGCGCCCGCACCTTCATGCGGCTGCCGTCCGTGGAGACGACGCAGAATGTGGACGTCGCCGTGATCGGCATCCCGACCGATGACGCGGTGTCGTACAAGTCGGGCGCGCGGTTCGGCCCGGAGGGCATCCGCAGCGCCTCGGCTCTGCTCCGTCCGTACAACCCGCTGCTGCGGGTCGACGTCACCGAACACCTGTCGATGGTCGACTACGGCGACTCGCCGACGGTGCCTGGCTACCACGAGGAGACGCTGCACCGGATCGAGGACTACCTCGCGCCGGTGCATATCGCCGGGGTGACCCCGCTGTGCCTGGGCGGCGACCACTCGATGGTGCTCGCCGAGCTGCGAGCCGCGGCGGCGGTGCACGGCCCGCTGGCGCTCGTCCACCTCGACGCCCACGCGGACGTCTGGGAGTCGTACTACGGTGCACGCTACTTCCACGGCACGGTGTTCAAGCGCGCCGTGGAGGAGGGGCTGGTCGAGCCGCGCGCCTCGGTGCAGGCCGGGATGCGGGGAACGCTGTACGGCGAGGCGGACGTGGCCGCGCCCGGCGAGCTGGGATTCGACGCGATCCCGTGGGACGAGCTCGAGCCGCTCGGGCCCGAGCGGTACGGCGAGCGCGTTCGTGCGCGGGTCGGCGACCGTCAGGCGTTCCTGTCGTTCGACATCGACTTCGTCGACCCGGCGTTCGCGCCGGCGACCGGCACGCCGGAGGTCGGCGGGCCGTCCAGCGGCCAGGCGCTGGCCTACGTGCGGGCGCTGACCGGCATCGACTTCCGGGGGTTCGACTGCGTCGAGGTCGCCCCGGTGTACGACCAGCCGGCGAACATCACCGCGTGGGTGGCAGCCAGCGCGTGCTTCGAGATGTTGTCCCTGAAGGCGCTGTGGCTACAGACCCATCACGCCGACGAGCTCGCGGACGGCGGCGGCTGAGCGCTCCAGCTGGCCCTGCTCGTCCTCGCTCAGCTCGATCTTGACGATCTCCTCGAGGCCGGCGGAGCCGAGCCGGCAGGGCACGCCCATGTAGATGCCGATCAGGCCGAACTCGCCCTCGAGGTGCGCTGCGCAGGGCAGCACGCGCTTCTGGTCGAGCACGATCGAGTCGACCATCTCGCAGACGGACGCGGACGGGGCGTAGTACGCCGATCCGGACTTCAGCAGCTTGACCACCTCGGCGCCGCCGTCGCGGGTGCGCTGGACGATCTCGGCCAGGCGGTCGGCGGGGATCAGGTCGGAGACCGGGATCCCGGCGACGTTCGTGTAGGAGACGACCGGCACCATCTGGTCGCCGTGGCCGCCCAGCACGAAGCCGGTGACGTCGCGCACCGACACGCCGAGCTCCCAGGCGAGGAAGGTGCGGAAGCGCGCCGAGTCGAGCACGCCGGCCATACCAATGACGCGCTCGCGGGGCAGCTTCGACGCGGCGAATGCGACCTGGCACATCGCGTCCAGCGGGTTGGTGACGACGATCAGGGTCGTGTTCGGCGAGCGGTCGACCAGGTTGCGGGTGACGTCGCCGACGATCTTCTGGTTCGTGGTCAGCAGATCGTCACGGCTCATGCCGGGCTTGCGGGCGATTCCGGACGTGATGATGCAGATCTCGGATCCGGCGGTCTCCTCGTAGCCGTTCGTGCCGATCACGGTCGGCTCGTAGCCCGCGACCGGGCCGGTCTCGTTCAGGTCGAGCGCCTTGCCCTGCGGGAGACCCTCCACGATGTCGACCAGCACCACGTCCGCATAGTCACGCTCCGCCAGCCGCTGCGCGGTCGTCGCACCGACGTTCCCAGCACCGACCACCGTGATCTTGACTCGCCTCATAAAGTGCCGTCCCCCGCTCTCGATTGCATCCGTCAATGACCGCGGGCGATTGTCGCACGATTGGCTACGATCCGGTAGAGGTCGAACGGAAGGAAGGGCGGGGAGGAATGGCTGACAAGGGCGGTCTCGAAGGTGTGGTCGTGGCGCGCAGCAGGCTGTGCTCCATCGACGGCCAGCGAGGCGTCCTGATCTACGGCGGGTACGACGTCAACGACCTCGCCGAGCACGCCTCCTACGAGGAAGTCGCCTACCTGACGCTGCGCGGCGAGCTGCCGGTGCGCGACGAGCTCGACCGGTTCACCGCCGAGCTCGTGGCCGCCCGCACGCTGTCCGGCGAGACCGCCGAGGTGGTCGACATGCTGGCCGACCACGCGGAGCCGATGGAGATGCTGCGCACCGCAGTGTCCGCCGACTCCTTCGACGATCCGGACAAGGAGTCGAACGACGAGGACGCCAACGTCCGCAAGGCGACCCGGCTGATCGGCGCCATGCCGAGCATGGTGGCCCGCTATGCGCGCCGCCGCGCGGGCCAGGAGCCGATCGACCCCGACCCGTCGCTCGGCCACGCCGCGAACTTCCTCTACATGCTGTCCGGCGAGCGGCCGGGCGCCGCCGCGTCGCGCACGTTCGACGTCGCGCTGATCCTGCACGCCGACCACGAGATGAACGCATCGACGTTCACGGCGCGCGTGATCGCTTCGACGCTGTCGGACATGCACTCGGCGATCACCGGTGCGATCGGCGCGCTCAAGGGACCGCTCCACGGCGGCGCCAACGAGCAGGTGATGAAGCTCCTCGAGTCGATCGACGATCCAAGCCGGGTCGAGGAAGAGATCCGCGCGCGCCTCGCGCGCAAGGAGCGGATCATGGGCTTCGGCCACCGCGTCTACAAGACCTACGACCCGCGCGCGGTGATCCTCAAGCGGTTCTCGGCGCAGCTCGCCGCGCAGTCGGAAGCCCCGCAGTGGTACGACATGTCGGAGCGGATCGAGAAGGTCGTGCTCGACGAGAAGGGCCTCTACCCGAACGTCGACTTCTACTCGGCCAGCACCTACCGCTACCTGGGCATCGACACGGGTCTGTTCACACCGATCTTCGCGATGAGCCGCGTCGTCGGCTGGGCCGCGCACGTGATCGAGCAGCATCTCGACAACCGGCTGATCCGCCCCAGCAGCGAGTACATCGGTCCGCCGCTTCGCAGCTATCTGCCGGTCGAGCAGCGCACCGCCCCGGAAGCCGCCTGACTCTGTAGGATGCGCGCGTGGCCCGCGCGTCGGCGAAAGTCGAACTTCTCCGGAACGTCCCGCTCTTCAGCGGCCTGAGCGCCAAGGAGCTGATGTCGCTCTCGCGGCTGATGGACGAGATCGATCTCAAGCCGGGCACCGTCATCATCCGCGAAGGCAACACCGGCGGCGAGTTCTTTATCGTCATCGAGGGCACCATCGAGGTGAAGCGGAAGGGCCGGCGTCTGGCGCGGCTCGGGCCGGGCGACTACCTCGGCGAGATCGCGCTGATCGACCACGGCCCGCGCACCGCGACGGCGATGGTCGAGACCGAGGCCCGGCTCCTGGTGCTCGCATCGCGCGAGTTCCATTCGATGCTCGCCTCGGACCCGCGGATCGAGAACAAGATCCTGCGGACGCTGGCCGCTCGGGTGCGCGACATGAGCCCGACGACCCCGCACTGAGCGGGACGCTCACAGCGCCTGGATCTGCGCCAGCCGGGCGCTGACGAGCGCACCCGCCCCCGAGTGCGCGGGCGCGTGGCCGGTCACCGCTGCGAGGAACTCGTCGCGCTGCAGCGTGAAGAACCGGCACTCGTCGTTCGCGACCACGGTGGCCGTTCGCGGCACGTCGCGCAGCAGTGCGATCTCGCCGAACACCTCGCCCCTGCCCAGCGTCGCCAGGTGGTGTCCGTCGTGCGAGACATCCACCGTCCCGGCGGCGATCACGTAGACGACGTCGCCACTGTCGCCCTGGCGGACGATGGTCTCGCCTGCCGCGGTCTCGCGCGGGACGAGCCGGGCGGCCAGCCGCTCCAGCGGCAGCGCCGGCAGTGGCGCGAACATGGCGACCGACTGCAGCAGTGTGATCCGCTCCGTCGGCACGAGATCGATGCTGTCCACCGCCCGGAGCCGCGGCCACGCGATGACCAGCGCGATCGGCTGGACGGCGGCGACGATGGCCAGCGTGATCGCCAGGTCGGTGGCCGCGACCAGCGCCGGCACCGCCACCGCGCCGATGCCCAGGGCGGCCCTCATCGCGCTTTCCAGCACGCCGAACACGCGAGCCAGGACGTCGTCCGGCGCGGCCCGCTGCAGCAGTGTGAACGTGACGACGTCGACCAGCACGACGCCGGCGCCGATCAGCGTCGCCACCACAGCTGCGATCACCGGCGAGTGCGTCAGGGCCATCACCGCCAGCGGCAGGGCCCAGCAGGCGACGCCCACCGCGAGGGCGGGCGCGAGCCGGCGCCGGCCGACCAGTGACGCCGCGGCCGCAGCGCAGATCATGGCGCCGACGCCGGTGACCGCCGCCAGCAGGCCGGCGCCGCCTTCGCCGATGTCCAGCCGCTGGATCGCGATCACGACCACCAGCACCTGGAAGAACGCGCCCCAGACCAGCATCGACGTGGTGTACAGGCCGACCAGCACGCGCACTCCGGGGTTGCGAACCGTCTCGCGGATGCCCTCCAGGGCCTCGTGGAGCGCTCCGCCGCCGACGTCGGGGACGCCCTCCGGCCGTGGCTCGTCTTCGGGGCCGCCGATCCGCGCCGCCGCAAGCGTCGTCCCGGCGAACAGCACAACGACCGCCGAGAGCGCGGCCGCCGCCCCCGATGTCGCCAGCAGCACGCCGGCGATCACCGGGCCGGCGAGGCCGCCCAGGCCCTCCAGCAGGGACACCGCGACGTTCGACGCAGTCAGCTGCTCGGGCGAGCGGGCGACGGCGGGCAGCAGCGCCGACTGCACCGGCCGGTAGGCCGGGACGGCGACCGCGAACGCGAGCGACAGGCCGTAGACGGCGTACGTCTCGCCGGCGGCTGCCGCGAACGCGATCGTCCCGGCCACGACCGTCAGGACGGCGCCATTCGCCACCAGCACGGTTTGCCGCCGGAAGCGGTCGCCGAGGCCCGCGGTCAGCGGCGCGGTGAGCGCGGACACGGCGGCGCGCACCAGGGCGAGCGTGCCGGCCGCCGCGATGCCACCTTCCTTGTAGGCGAACACGGCGAGCGCGATCTCGAAGCACTGCTCGCCTGTGATGCAGCATGCCCAGGCGCTCTGGAGCCATCCCAGCGGGCGGTCCGCGAACGCCAGCCGGAAGCAGCGCAGCGACTCGCGCAGCCGCCGCCCGAGCATGGCCTCAGGAGGTCGGCGATGACTGGGTCGCGCGCAGCCTGGCGGCCAGCGTCTCGAGCATCTTCACCGCGATGGCGGGCTCCGAGCGCAGCATCTTGCGGAAGGCCGAGCGCGGAATCAGCATCACCTCGACCTCGCTCGTGGCCTCGACCGTCGCCGTCCTCGGCGCGCCGTCCAGCAGCGCCATCTCGCCGAAGAAATCGCCCGGTCCGAGCGGAACGTTGCGGCGGCCTGTGCGGCGCACCACGGCCTCGCCGGTGATGATCACGAAGAAGGCATCGCCCGTGTCTCCCTTGGTGACGATCGAGGTCAGCGGCGGCAGCCTGCGGGCCACGCCGAGCCCGGCGATCTTGCCCAGCTGCCGCTTGGACAGCCCGTCGAACAGCGGCAGGTCGGCGAGCACAGCCGCCCACTCCTTACCCATCGTTCTGGCTCCTCCGCGTGCCACTGGGTCCTCCTCGATCGCTGGCGTGGCCGCCGAGTCTACTGAGGCGACACGGCCGCGGCAACGAGACCGTCTCGCTGCAGCCGCATGCTGCGCCGCCGGCCGTGGACGAACCCGACCGACTCGTAGGCCCGCACGGCCGGCGCGTTCTGCGGATCGACCTCGAGCCGGATCTCCTCGAGGCCCAGCTGCTCGAACCCGTATCTGCAGACCAGCAACGTCGCCTCGGTGCCCATGCCCCGGCCGCGGAACCGCCGGTCGCCGATCATGATCGAGAACCGCGCCGCGCGGCTTCCCGGCCCGGGGGCCAGCCGCGAGTCGCCGATCGAGACCCCGCTGTCGCGCTCCCGCAGGCCGAAGACGATGCGCCGCGGGTCGGCCAGCATCGTCCGGCCCCACTCGCGCAGCGTCTGCTCCGTCTGCGGCTGCCGGGGATGGTCACCGGGCGCGTACAGGTAGCGGGTGGTCTCGGGGTCGTTCATCCATCGCGCCCAGGCGGGCGCATCCTCGACCGTCAGCGGCGCGAGGCAGACCAGCTCGCCGCACAGTGGCTCGCGGATCGTCATGGGCGTGCCGCCAGGCCACGGCCGGAGAGCCAGGCACCGAGGCGAAGCGCCCGTGGCGCTCGGCAGCTAGTCCGAGAGCCAGGCACCGAGCCAGGCTCTCGCCAGTGGTCAGCTGACGCTGGCGACGATTTCCGCCGAGAGGCTCGGGAACTGGGCAAGGAACTCCGCCCGCTCGGCCTTCAGCTTGGTCACCCGCTCGGCGTACTCGTCCCCGCGGTCTGTCGCCTCGTACAGCCGCCGCGGCTGCAGCAGGTCGAGGTCGGACTCGTCGATGCCGGGAACGCTGCGCGCGACCTGGTAGCCGAAGTCGGGATCGGTCTCCCACTCGATGGTGCCCTCGGCGATGCCCTTGACGATCGCGGACGAGTGGGGGATCAGCACCTTCTTCGAGCGCTCGTCCGTGCCGCCGACGCGCCCCGTGTTCATGATGTAGACCTCGATCGGGTTCGTCTCCAGCAGCTCGAGGAAGCGGTTCCCCTGCTGGTCGTGGTTCATCGGGAAGAACGGGTTCGTGCCGGGGACGCGCAGGAACTTGCCCTCCTCGTCCTTGCCGCCGGCCGCCGTGCCCGTGGTCTCGCCGAGCATGAAGAACGCCGCCGCCTGCGGGCCCTCGAGCCGGGCGACCGCGGGGATCACGTTCTCGTTGCGGTTCAGGATCAGCAGGAAGTGGGCCTGCTCGAGCTTGGACGCGTCCGCCGCCTCGATCTCGGAGAACGAGAAGACGGCGCGGCCGTTCTTGGTGTAGCTCTCGTCGAAGAAGTCGACGTGGCCGCCGTCGTTCTGGCTGACGTTCTCGAGGTACGCCGTCGGCTTGGTGACGGCGCCGTAGATCGTCGGCTCGTCCTGCGGGCTGAGGGCGTAGGTCTTGGCGAAGCAGCCGGCCTCGGTCGCGCTCACCGTGCCGTCGGGCCACCAGGCGACGAAGTCGTCCTGCACGGGGAGCGACCCGTTCTGGCGCGTGAACGTCGTCGTGGTCTTGCCGGTGCCCGAAAGGCCGACGATCAGGCCGACCCGGTCGCCCCTCGGCGTCGGGATCACCTTGCAGCCGGCGTGCAGCGCCAGGCCGCCGCGGTCCTGGACGAGCTTGTTCCACATCCGCAGCCCGCCCTTCTTCGACTCGCCGAAGTAGTCGGAGTTGAAGACGCGGGTGACGTTGAGATCGAGGTTGACCGCGATCAGGCGGTCGTCGGGGTAGTCGGCCATCGGGAGGTTGGGCGTGTAGATGACGACCAGCTCGGGATCGAAGCCGTCGGCGTCGTCGTGCGCATCGTGGAAGTACAGGACATCCTGCATGCCGGCGATGTTGACGTTCGAGGCCTCGATGTAGAGGCGCGCCGGGACGCGCCGGTCGGGCGCGTTGCCGATGTACCCGTCGACGACGATCATCTCCTGCTCGGCGATGTAGGCGTCCTGGGCAGCGGAGACGCGCTCCCACTCGTCACGGTCGATGGCCTGGTGCGGCTCGCCGGCCGGGTCGTCGGAGACGATGAACGTGCTGGCCTTCGAGCGCGCGAGAACCTGTGTCTGGACGTTCGGAGCGCCGTAGTCGGTGCTCCGGCTGTTGGGCATCTGGTGCGTCCGGTCGAGCAGCTCGTGCTGCGACAGGTTCCCATGAACGTGCCGCGCCGCCGGCAGCGCAAAGGCCATCTTCGCCAAGGTTCCTCCCGGAATGGTGATAGCGCGGCCATACCCCTCAACCGCGCCCTGATCCAGGATACCCCAAGTACTGTCACAAGCAACGCGACCCGACGGCCCGGCTTGGTACGCTGACGGCTGCTGGGACCACCCCTGTTTCCGGAGGCGTTGATGGTTCGACACGACGTGGTGGTGGTGGGCGCAGGCCTCGCCGGGATGCGCGCCGCCATCGAGGCATCGCGGTACGGCGCCGACGTCGGGGTCGTGTCCAAGCTGCACCCCACGCGGAGCCACTCGGGGGCGGCCGAGGGCGGCATCAACGCAGCGCTTGGCAACGCCGGCGAGGACGACCCCGACAAGCACGCCTTCTTCACCGTCAAGGGCTCGGACTATCTGGGCGACCAGGACGCGATCCAGGTGATGTGCGAGGAGGGGCCCGGCGACATCTACGAGCTGGAGCACATGGGCGCCGTGTTCAGCCGCACCGAGGACGGCAAGATCGCCCAGCGCCCGTTCGGCGCCGGCGGCGCGCCGCGCACCTGCTACGCGGCCGACATCACCGGCCACGTCCTGCTGCACGTGCTGTACGAGCAGCTGGTCAAGAGCGGCGTCACCGTCTACGACGAGTGGTTCGCGCTCGACCTCGTGCTCGACGGCGATCGCTGCGTCGGCGTGACGGCATGGGACCTCGTGCGTGGGGGCGTGCAGGGCGTCGAGGGCCGGGCCGTGATCCTCGCCACCGGCGGCCTCGGCCGCATCTACCGCGGCACCACCAACGCCTACGCCTGCACGGGCGACGGGATGTCGATGGCCTGGCGGGCCGGCGTGCCGCTGAAGGACATGGAGTTCATGCAGTTCCACCCGACCACGCTGCGCTCGAACGGCGTGCTGATCACCGAGGGCTGCCGCGGCGAGGGCGGATACCTGCGCAATGCCGAGGGCGACCGGTTCATGTTCAACTACGCGCCCAACGCAGGCGAGCTCGCCTCGCGCGACGTCGTCTCGCGGGCGGAGCAGACCGAGATCGACGAGGGCCGCGGCGTCGACGGC
>Ga0247829_10000831_pt1 | contig 12988 bp, 12 predicted proteins | sample 12C_Control_Day4_FD_207765 | JGI IMG/M metagenome (GOLD analysis project Ga0247829, IMG submission 207765) | Soil microbial communities from agricultural site in Penn Yan, New York, United States - 12C_Control_Day4 | ecosystem: Environmental > Terrestrial > Soil > Agricultural land | place... | reverse complement strand
CCGAACTTGCGGCGCAGGCGCTCGGCGGAAAGCTGGATCGGGGTCAGCGGGTTCTTGACCTCGTGCGCGATCCGCCGCGCGACGTCGCCCCAGGCCGCCATGCGCTGCGCGACCACGAGATCGGTCACGTCGTCGAAGGTGAGGACGTAGCCTTCGACATGCTCGTCGTCGGCGCTGCGCGTCGCGACGCGGGCGAGCAGGTCGCGCTCGCGCCCCCGGCGGCGCAGCCGCACCTCGGCCTGCGCCACTCCGGCCTTGCGCGATTCGAGGCGTTCGAGCAACGCGCCGAACTCCGGCACCGCCTCGGTGAGCGAACGGCCGGCCGCGGTCGCGGGATCGAGGTCGACGAGGGCGGCGGCCGCGGCGTTCATCATCTCGATGTGCCCGGCGTCGTCGAGGCCGACGACCCCGGCGGTCACGCCGGAGAGCACCGAGTCGAACAGCCGGCGCCGGCGCTCGGTCTCGGCGTTGGCGGCGATCAGCGCGTCGCGCTGGCCCTTCACCTGCCGGGTCATCTCGTTGAAGGTGCGGCCGAGCAGCGCGATCTCGTCGTCGCCCGGCTCGACGCGGACCCGGACGTCGAGATCGCCCGCGCCGACGCGCTCGGCGGCGCCCGCGAGGCGGCCGACCGGGCGGGCCAGCCGCTCCGCGAACCAGAGCCCCGACCACATGGCGGCGAGGATGACGACGAGCGCGAAGCCGAGATAGACGAGCGCGAACTCGAACAGCAGCCTGCCGCGGTCGCTCTCGAGCTGCTGGTAGAGCCGCACGGTCTCCTGGGTATCGTCGAGCAGGCCGAGGATCTTCCCGTCGACCTCGCGGCTGACGTAGAGGAAGTGGTCGGCGAAGGCGTCGAGGTGCAGCAGCGCCCAGAACTCGTCGTTCTCCCAGTCCTGGACGATCACGGTCTCGCCGGTGCGGGCACGGGCGATCTCCTCGGGCGTCGGCGGCTTGTACCAGAACAGGTAGCTGCGCTCGCCGCGGGCGCGCAGCTGGCCGTCGCCGTCGATGACGTAGGCCTTGGCCAGCGCCCGCTGCATCTGCTGCTGGCCGCCGGTCAGAAGGTCGCGGAGCTGGCCGCCCGACATCAGCGGGTAGCGCTCCTTCTGGGCGTTCAGGAAGTCGGCGAGCTCGCGCGCGTCCTGCTGGAGCGTGACGAGGTGCTCCTGCTCGTAGGCCTCGGCCGCCTCCATCGAGTTGGCCACGACGTTGCGCACCCGGTCGGAGAACCAGCCCTCGAGCCCGTAGTTGAGGGTGATCGTGGCGAAGATCGCCACCAGGACCGTGGGAATCAGCGCGATCGCGGTGAAGAAGCGCACCAGCCGCATGTGCAGCCGCGAGCCGGCCGACTGCCGGCGCCGGTCGGCGATCATCTCGGCGATGCGGCGGGCGACGAAGGCGGCGACGATCAGCGCGTAGACGAAGTCGAGCAGCAGGACCGGCCGCAGCATGTCGCCGCTGCGCAGCCACTCGATGTCGCTGAGGACCACGGACGTCGCGATGGCCAGCAGCGGTCCCGCCACCACCATCGCCCAGAAGCCTGCCTTGGCCACGGTTCGTCGGTTGAACCAGCGCGCCAGACGGAATCCGGCGTGGGACAGGGCATGGCTGCGCATTCTTGGCGACGCTTCTTACTGCTCGACTGTGGCCTTCTTACATCATTCTTCTGCCACGTGTAACCCGAATGTCGAGGGCGCGGACCGCGCAGCGCGGAGATCCGCCGCCGCGGGATAGCATCACATCAGCCGCTTGCCGCGGGTCACCCGGATGTCGAGATCGCGGATCTTCTTCCGCAGGGTGTTGCGGTTGATGCCGAGCAGCTCCGCGGTGCGGACCTGGTTGCCGCGGGTCGCCGACAGCGAGAGCGCGATCAGCGGCAGCTCCATCTCCCTCAGGATGCGGTCATAGAGCCCGTCCGGCGGCAGGCTGTCGCCGTGCAGGTCGAAGTAGCGCCGCAGGTGCGCTTCGATCGCCTGCGCCAGCCGCTGCGGCTGCGCGCCCGATGGGGTGGCGGCGGAGCTCGGGCGCGAGGCGATCTCCTGGGCCACCACCGTCCCCGAGACGACGTCGTCCGGGCACAGCACGCAGAGCCGGCGCATCAGGTTCTCCAGCTCGCGGACGTTGCCCGTCCACTCCTGCTTCCTCAGGGTGTCGAGCGCCTCCTTGGAGATCGACTTGCGTGGCAGGCCCTCCGCCTCGGCCTTGCGCAGGAAGGCGCGGGCGAGGTCGGGGACGTCCTCGAGCCGCTCGCGGAGCGGCGGCAGGCGGATCGGCACGACGTTTAGCCGGTAGAACAGGTCCTCGCGGAAGCGGCCCTCGTTGATCAGGGCGCGCAGGTCCTGATGGGTCGCGGCGATGATCCGCACGTCGGCGGTCTGGATCTCGCGGCCGCCAACGCGGGTGTACTCGCCCTCCTGAAGCACGCGCAGCAGCCGGGTCTGGGCGTCGAGCGGCATGTCGCCGACCTCGTCGAGGAACAGCGTGCCGCCGCGGGCCTGCTCGAACTTCCCGGCCATGGCGCGCTCGGCGCCGGTGAAGGCGCCCTTCTCGTGGCCGAAGAGCTCGGACTCGATGAGGTCGCGCGGGATCGCCGCCATGTTGATCGCGACGAACGGCCCGGCCTTCCTGAGGCCGTAGTTGTGCAGCGCCCGGGCGACCAGCTCCTTGCCGGTGCCGCTCTCGCCGGTGATCATCACCCCGAGGTCGGTGTTCATCAGCCGCGCCAGGATGCGGTAGACCTCCTGCATCGCCGGCGAGCGGCCGATCAGCGGCAGGTTGTCCTCGCGGTGGTGCTCCTCCTCGGGCTGCGGCGCCCGGCGCGACTTCTGGTTCAGCGCCTTGGAGACCTGGCTCAGCACCTCCTTCAGGTCGAACGGCTTCGGCAGGTATTCGTAGGCGCCCACTTCCGCGGCGCGGATCGCGGTCATCACGGTATTCTGCGCGCTCATCACGATGACCGGCAGGTCGGGCCGCCGGCGCTTGATCGCCGGCAGCAGGTCGAGCGCGTCGCCGTCGGGCATCATCACGTCGGTGACGACGACGTCGCCCTCCCCCTCCTCGACCCAGCGCCAGAGCGTCGACGCGGTGCCGGTCGCCCGGACCCGGCAGCCGGCGCGGGTCAGCGCCTGCGCCAGCACGGTGCGGATCGTGCGGTCGTCGTCGGCGAGGAGGATGGTGCCTTCCATGACTAGCTCTCCGTGTCGACGCCGTTGCCTCGCCAGACCGGCAGGCGCACCCGGAAGCGGGTGCGGCCAGGCCGGCTGTCGCACTCGACCACGCCGCCGTGATCGGCCACGAACTTCGAGACCAGCGACAGGCCGAGGCCGCTGCCATTGACCTTCGAGCTGACGAACGGGTCGAAGATGTCGCGGATCAGGTTCTCGGGAATGCCGGCCCCATTGTCGGCGACGGTCACGAGCAGCGGCAGCGCCTCGCTCTTGCCCCCCGGCCGCACCATCTTCACCCCGGGACTGAAGGCGGTGGAGATGGCGATGGTTCCGCCGGCCCGCGGCGCGGCTTCCGCGGCGTTCTTCAGCAGGTTCTGGAACACCTGCAGCAGCTGGTCGGGGTCGCCGGCGGTCGGCGGCAGCGACGGGTCGAACTCCTCCGAGAAGCGGACGTGGGATGCGAAGCCCGCCTGCGCGGCGCGGCGCGCCCGGTCGAGCACGTCATGGATGTTGAGGGGCCGCCGCTGCGCCGGCCGCAGGTCGCCGAAGGCCTCGACCCGGTCGACGAGCTTGCCGATCCGCGCCGCCTCGGCCTGGATCAGCCCGGTCAGCTCGCGGTCGGCGTCGCCGAGCCCCATCTCCAGCAGCTGCGCCGCTCCGGAGATGCCGGCCAGCGGGTTCCTGATCTCGTGCGCCAGCATCGCCGCCATGCCGGTGACCGAGCGCGCCGCCGAGCGGTGGCCGAGGCTGCGGTCCATCCTGTCGGCCATGCCCTGCGGGTGCATCAGGACCAGGATCTCGCCGTCGGTGTCGTGCAGCGGCGCGGCGTGCACGTTCTGCGGCTGCGGCGCCTGGTCGCCCCAGCCGACCAGCATGTCGTACTGCGCCACCGAGACGCCGCTGCGACGGGCCTGCCCGACGACGTCGAGCACCGTGCTGTCGGTGCCGACGAACTTGCCGAGCGGCCGGCCCGCCATCTGGCGCAGCGACGTGCCGCCGAAGCTCTCGGTCGCCGCGTTGGCGGTGACGATCGCGTCGTGGCGATCCACCACCAGCGCCGGATAGGGGATGGCGCCCCACAGCGCCTCGAAGCCGCCGTTGCTCATGCCGCCGCCGCACCCGGCAGATCGTCGAGGCCGCGCGCCAGGGTGCGGAGCACCGCGTCAGGGTCGGTCAGCACCATCAGCCGGGCTCGGAGCGGCCCCGCCCCCGGGAGCCCGTCGAGATACCAGCCGAGGTGCTTGCGCGCCATGCGGACCCCGAGGTCGCGGCCGTAGAAGCCGACGGTCAGCGCATAGTGCTCGCAGGCCAGCGCCGCCAGCGCCGGCCTCGCAGGGGCTCGCCGACCGGCGATCGCCGCGGCGATCTCGCCGACCAGCCAGGGCCGACCGCGGGCGGCCCGCCCGATCATCAGCCCGTCCGCGCCCGACAGCGCCAGCGCCCGTCGCGCCGTGGCGGCGTCGAGGATGTCGCCGTTGACTATGACAGGTATGCCGACTGCCTGCTTGACGCGCGCGATCGCCGCCCAGTCGGCGGCGCCCTGGTAGAACTGGCAGCGCGTCCGGCCGTGCACGGTCACCATCCGGGCCCCGGCCGCCTCGGCCCGCCGCGCGATCTCTGGCGCGTTGATCGAGCCCGCGTCCCATCCGAGCCGCATCTTGACCGTCACCGGAACGTCGACCGCGCCGACCACGGCCTCGATCAGCCGCAGAGCCAGGTCGGGCTCGCGCATCAGCGCCGATCCCGACAGCCCGCTCGTCACCTTCTTCGCCGGGCATCCGAAGTTCAGGTCGATGATCCGTGCCCCCTGCCCGGCCACCCACCGCGCCGCCTCGGCCATCGCCGACGGGTCGCGGCCCGCGAGCTGCACCGCGGTCCGGCTGCCGTCCAGCCCGAGTTCCGCCCGCGCCCGCGCCTCGGGCCGCGCCCGCAGCACCTCGCCCGACGCGACCATCTCGGAAACGACGAGACCGGCCCCGAGGCGCAGCGCAATCTTGCGGAACGGCACATCGGTGATGCCCGCCATCGGCGCCAGAAAAATGGGCGGATCGATCAAAATGCGTCCGAGAGTTACACTCATGTGCTCACGCCGTAGGCAGTCCGGGCCGTTGTATCGCAGGTGCAGCAAAATGACAAGATACCGGGCCCGGCAGCGACCCAGATTGTGCCCTGGCTCGCCACCGTCTTATATGCGCGCTGGTCGGCAGCCGGAACGACCGACGCGGACGGCGGCGGCACGGATCGGAGGGGACATGGATATCCGCACCGGCAACGGCTTCGACGTGCACGCCTTCGGACCGGGTGACGGCGTGACCCTCTGCGGGGTGCGCCTGCCCTTCGACCGGTGCCTCGTCGGCCATTCGGACGCCGACGTCGGCCTGCACGCCCTGACCGACGCGGTGATCGGCGCGCTCGGCGAGGGCGACATCGGCCAGTGGTTCCCGCCCTCCGACCCGGCGTGGAAGGGCGCCGCCTCCGAGGTGTTCCTCGCCCGCGCCGCCACCCGGGCCGCCGACCGCGGCTACGCGATCAGCCATCTCGACGTGACGCTGATCTGCGAGTCGCCGAAGGTCGGGCCGCATGCCGGGGCGATGCGGGCCGCGGTCGCCGCGGCTGCCGGGATCGCCCCCGACCGGGTCAGCGTCAAGGCGACGACGACCGAGGGGCTCGGCTTCACCGGCCGGGGCGAGGGCATCGCCGCCATCGCCACCGCGACGCTGGTGCGTCCGTGAGGCGCCTGCCGCTGACCCGCGCCATCGCGACCTTCGGCTATATCGGCCTGGTCCCGGTCGCCGCCGGCACCGCCGGGTCGGTCGCGGCGCTCGTCGTCGGCTATCTCCTGCACCGCGCCGGCGGCTTCCCGCTGCTCGCCGGGGCGACGATCGCCGCCTACGGCCTCGGCTACTGGGCCGCGCGGGCGGAGACCTTCGAGCAGGACGATCTCGACCCCGGCCACATCGTCATCGACGAGGTCGTCGGCATGTGGATCGCGCTGATGCCGCTGTCGTTCGGGCTCTGGCACGTCGGCGCGCCGGCCGCGCTGTTCCCTTGGCCGGGCTGGGTCTCGGGCTTCCTGCTGTTCCGGCTCTTCGACATCTGGAAGCCCTGGCCGGTGTCCTGGGCCGACCGGCGGCCGGGGCCGACCGGGGTGATGCTCGACGACGTGCTGGCCGGCCTGATGGCGGCTCTGGTCGTCACGCTGATGGCGGCCGTGGCGCACGGGTGGCTGGCATGATCGCCGAGGCCCGGGCGCGCGCGCTGATCGAGGCCGCCCGCGCCCGCGGCGCCCGGATCGCCACGGCGGAGAGCTGCACCGGCGGGCTCGTCGCCGCGGCGCTGACCGATATCCCCGGCGCGTCCGACGTCTTCGACCGGGGGTTCGTCAGCTACTCCTATCCGGCGAAGGTGGCGATGCTCGGCGTGCCGCAGCTGCTGCTCGCCGAGCACGGCGCGGTTTCGGAGCCGGTGGCGCGGGCCATGGCCGAGGGGGCCCTCGCCGCGTCGGAGGCCGACGTCGCGGTGGCGATCACCGGCGTCGCCGGTCCCGGCGGCTCGGAGAGCAAGCCCGAGGGGCTGGTCTGGTTCGCGACCGCGACCGCCGCCGGCGTGCGGGCCGAGCGGCGCGACTTCGGCGCGCTCGGGCGCCAGCTGGTGCGCCACCGCAGCGTCGAGACGGCGCTGGAGCTGGCGCGTCACGCCTTGGCGCGCTTGCCGTAGAGCACCTCGGCGCGCTTCTCGAAGGCCCGGACGATGCGCACCATCGCCTCGTGGAAGACCAGGCCGATCAGCTTCTGCAGGATCGCCGAGCGGAACTCGAAGTCGACGAAGAAGTCGACGGTGCAGCCGCGGTCCGGGCCGGGGATGAAGCGCCAGTGGTTCTGCAGGTAGCGGAACGGTCCCTCGAGGTACTCGACGTCGATGGTGCGCGCCTCGGGGCGCATCGTGACCCGGCTGCCGAAGGTCTCGCGGTAGACCTTGAACGAGACCACGAGGTCGGCGTCCATCACCTCGCCGCCCTCCGGCAGCGGGGTGCGCTTGCGGATCCGGGCGGCCGAGCACCAAGGCAGGAACTCCGGGTAGCGGGCGACGTCGGCGATCAGCGCGAACATCTCCTCGGGGGTGTAGGGGACGTGGCGCTTCTCGGCGTGGGTCGGCACCCGCTTGCCTCCGTCGAGCGATTGTCGCCCGCCGACATTGCCCATAGGATGCCGTCGGCACAAGCCCGGGCGGGGAGCATGGGGTAGCATGGCGCAACGGCCCTACGTGATCGACCAGCTGATCTCGGCGAAGGCGATCGCCGCCCGCGTCGAGGCGCTCTCCCGCGAGATCTCGGCCTTCTACGCCGGCACCGACAAGCTGGTGGTCATCGGCCTGCTGCGCGGCTCGTTCGTGTTCATCGCCGACCTGGTGCGCGAGATCGACCTGCCCGTCGAGGTCGACTTCCTCGAGGTCTCCTCCTACGGCAGCGGCACCGAGTCGAGCCGCGAGGTCCGGGTGCTGAAGGACCTGCGGGGCGAGATCGAGGGCCGCGACGTGCTGGTCGTCGAGGACATCGTCGACACCGGCCACACGCTGAAGGCGGTGATCGCGCTGCTGCGCACCCGCCGCCCGGCCCGGCTCGAGACCTGCGCGCTGCTCGACAAGCCGTCGCGCCGCGAGGTCGACGTGCGCGCCAAGTGGATCGGCTTCGAGATCCCCGACGCCTTCGTCGTCGGCTACGGCATCGACTACGCCCAGCGCAACCGCAACCTGCCCCACATCGGAGCCGTGCGCTTCGTGGAGTGAGGCGCCCCCGGGGGGGGCCTGCATCCGGTCGGGTGTACGCCTCCTACCCGATCCGGTAGTTCGGGCTCTCCCGGGTGATCTGCACGTCGTGGACGTGGCTCTCGCGGAGGCCGGAGCCAGTGATGCGGACGAAGCGGCAGCCACCGCGCATGCGCTCGACGCTGGCATGGCCGGTGTAGCCCATGGCGGCCCGCAGGCCGCCGACCAGCTGGTGCAGGACGGCGCCGGCCGGGCCCTTGTAGGGAACCTGGCCCTCGATGCCCTCAGGGACCAGCTTGTCGGCCGAGGCCTCCTTCTGGAAGTAGCGGTCGGCCGAGCCGCGGGCCATCGCGCCGACCGAGCCCATGCCGCGGTAGGACTTGTAGCTGCGGCCCTGGTAGAGGATCACCTCGCCCGGCGCCTCGTCGGTGCCGGCGAGGATCGAGCCGATCATCGCGCAGTGGGCGCCGGCGGCGATCGCCTTGGCGAAGTCGCCCGAGAACTTGATGCCGCCGTCGGCGATCACCACCTGGCCGGTCTTGTCCGCCTCCCCGGCGCAGTCGAGGATCGCGGTCATCTGAGGCACGCCGACGCCGGCGACGATGCGGGTGGTGCAGATCGACCCCGGGCCGATGCCGACCTTGACCGCGTCGGCGCCGGCGTCGATCAGCGCCCGCGTCGCCTCGGCGGTGGCGACGTTGCCGGCGACGACCTGCACGGCGTTCGAGTGGCGCTTCAGCCGGTCGACGGCCTCGGCGACGCCGCGCGAATGGCCGTGCGCGGTGTCGATGACCACGACGTCGACGCCGGCCTCGACCAGCGCGACCGAGCGCTCGTGCCCGGCCTCGCCGACGGTGGAGGCGGCGGCGACGCGCAGCCGGCCGAGCTCGTCCTTGGCGGCATGCGGGTTCAGCACCGCCTGCTCGGTGTCCTTGAGCGTGAGCAGGCCAGTCAGCCGGCCGCCCTCGTCGACGACCAGCAGCTTCTCGATGCGGCGGGCCTGCATCATCCCCTTGGCGTCGCCGAGGTCGGCGGGTTCGCGCAGCATGGCGAGGTTCTCGCTGGTCATCACCGCCTTCACCGGCGTCCGGTCGTCGGTGGCGAAGCGCATGTCGCGGTTGGTGACGATGCCGAGCACCACGCCCTTCTCGTCGACGACCGGGAAGCCGGTGATCCGATAGCGTTCCTGCAGGCCGCGGGCGTCGGCCATCGTCTGGTCGGGGCGCAGCGTCACCGGGGCGTAGACGACGCCGGAGACGAAGCGCTTGACGCGCTGCACCTCGGCGGCCTGGGCCTCGACGTCCAGGTTGCGGTGGATGACGCCGATGCCGCCGGCCTGGGCCATGGCGATCGCCATGCGCGACTCGGTCACCGTGTCCATCGCGGCCGAGAGCAGCGGGATGCTGAGCGCGATGCTGGCGGTCAGGCGGGTCCGGGTGTCGGCGGTGGCGGGCAGCACGTCCGAGGCGCCCGGCACCAGCAGCACGTCGTCGAAGGTGAGCGCCTCGCGCAGGTCCATGCCGCATCCCTCCGTCCGTCGTCGCCGGTGGCGCCCCTGCTAGTCCACCGGTCGGAAAAAGGGAAGGCCGGCGTGATCGCGGCCGAGCGGGCGCGCTTCCGGGCAAGGCATTGACCTGCAAGGGATCAGCGGCGATCCGTCGGTGCTGCCGCGGCGAGGATGGCGGCGAGCTGGTCGGCCAGCGCGCCCGAGCGCGCCGGGAAGCGGCCGGCGAAGGCGGCGGTGCCGACGGTGAAGCCGGCGGCGCCGGCGGCGCGCGCCGCGGCGACGCGGGCGGGACCGTCGATCGAGCCGGCGACGATCACCGGCTTGCCGGCGGCGGCGCAGACGTCCGACACCAGGCGAAGCACGTCCGTCCGCGAGCGCCAGGCGAGCAGGTCGAGGCCGTGCACGGCCTCGTTCCCGGCAATCCGGCGGGCGCTGTCGGTGATCTCGGCGGCCGTGCCGTCGAGCCGGCTCGGATGGCCGGCGATCCGGCCGCAGAACGGCAGGTAGCGGATCGGCGCGCCGGCGATCCGCGGGGCGACGTCGGCGATGTGGGTGCCGCCGAGCAGGTGGTCGACGCCGAGCGCCAGCGCCGCTTCGGCGGACGCGATCTCGCGGTCGCGGTCGAGCGAGACGACCTCGAGGTAGCTCGCGGCGCCGCCGGCGCGGATCAGCGCCTGGACCTCGGCGAGGGCGGCGAGCGGGAGGCCGACGTCCTTGAAGCCGATGTGCCGTACGCCCGCGGCGAGCGCGGTCGCGACGTGGGCCGCGGCGTCGGCGACCGTCCGGTCGTCGCGAGTGAGCATGAAGACGAAGTCGAACCCGGCCATGCTTCCTCGCGCGCCCGCCGCGGCCGTTTCCGGAGGGTCCGGCGGGCCGCGGCCGGTGTCAACCGTGCGCCCGCCTCAATGCGCGAGCGGCAGCCGCTCCCAGCGACCGGCGGCGAGCCGGCGCTGCACGAAGCGGGCGTAGCTCTCGGGGTCGCGCGGCCGTGCCGCCAGATGCCGCGTCCGGTTGCAGAAGCAGCAGGCGGCGACGATGTTCGCGGGCTCGTCGCTGCTGCCGGCCGAGCGCGGCGTCAGGTGCTCGGCCGAGCAGCGGAACAGCGCGGCGCGGCGCGGCGAGACCCGGAAGCTGGCGCAGAAGGCGGCGGGGTCCCGCCCGCTCCACATCGGTTGCCGGCAGTAGTAGCAGAGTCCGTCCTGTGCGATCGGCAGCGCTCGCGCACCGCCCGCAAGTCTTGTCTCATCGTCGCATTCCCGCGCGTGGTTTCGGTCGCGGACGCGCGACGGTGTGAAGCACCGTCCCTTTGTCGGGAGGATCGCTCGCGCCGGACGTGCCTTATTGGGCATACCCCGCAGTCGGGATCAGGCTCGCGTCCCGCGACCTTTCGCGCAAGCCGAGGCTAGGGGTACGGTTAACGCCGAATGCGCTATGTCACTGTCGGTAATCGAACGCGCGCAGATAGCATTTGCCTGGTATGCGGTGGCCGGTTAACCCTCGTCGGAGCCCCGAGGCGAACGTCGGGCCGGGGAGGACGCATGGCCAGCAGCGGAGCGCGCGCATGACCGGATTCACGCCCGCGCCGTGGCCGCGGCCGCTGCGCTCGACGCGGTGGTTCACCGGCACCAGCAAGGACAACATCTACCACCGCTCCTGGATGAAGAATCAGGGGTTTCCGGCCGACCTGTTCGATGGGCGGCCGGTGGTCGGGATCTGCAACACCTGGTCGCAGCTGACGCCCTGCAACGCGCATCTGCGCGACCTCGCCGAGCGGGTGCGGCACGGGATCTACGAGGCCGGCGGGCTGCCGGTGGAGTTCCCGGTGTTCTCGCCGGGCGAGAGCTCGCTGCGGCCGACGGCGATGCTCTACCGGAACCTCTGCGCGATGGACGTCGAGGAGGCGCTGCGCGCCAACCCGCTCGACGGCGTGGCGCTGCTCGCCGGCTGCGACAAGACCACGCCGGCGCTGCTGATGGGCGCGGCGAGCGTCGACATTCCGGCGATCCTGGTCTCGGGCGGGCCGATGCTGAACGGCTGGTTCCGCGGCGAGCGGGTCGGGTCGGGCACCGCGCTCTGGCAGATGTCGGAGGCGGTGAAGGCCGGGACGATGAGCCGCGACGACTTCCTCGAGGCCGAGGCGGCGATGAGCCGCTCGGCGGGGTCGTGCAACACCATGGGCACCGCCTCGACGATGGCCAGCATGGCCGAGGCGCTCGGGATGGCGCTTTCGGGGAACGCGGCGATCCCGGCGGTCGACAGCCGGCGGCGGGTGATGGCGCACATCTCCGGGCGGCGGATCGTGCAGATGGTCAAGGACGACCTGAAGCCGTCGGACGTGCTGAAGAAGGAGGCCTTCGAGAACGCCATCCGGGTCAACGGCGCGATCGGCGGGTCGACCAATGCCGTCATTCACCTGCTGGCGATCGCCGGGCGGGTCGGGGTGGACCTGACGCTCGACGACTGGGACCGGCTGGGCCGGGACATTCCGACGATCGTCGACCTGATGCCCTCGGGGCGGTTCCTGATGGAGGAGTTCTTCTATGCCGGAGGCTTGCCGGTGGTGGTCCGCGCCCTGGGCGAGGCCGGCAAGCTGCACCGCGACGCGCTGACCGTCTCCGGCGGGTCGATCTGGGACGAGGTAAGGGAGGTCCGCAACTGGAACGAGGAGGTGATTCGCCCGGTCGAGAAGGCGCTCACCGCCTCTGGCGGCATTGCCGTCCTGCGCGGGAACCTCGCCCCGGACGGCGCGGTGCTGAAGCCCTCGGCGGCGTCGCCGCAGCTGATGAACCACCGCGGGCGCGCCGTGGTGTTCGAGGACATCGACGACTACAAGGCGAAGATCGAAGACGAGAGCCTCGACATCGACGAGAGCTGCGTGATGGTGCTGAAGAACTGCGGGCCGCGCGGCTACCCGGGGATGGCCGAGGTCGGCAACATGGGGCTGCCGCCGAAGGTGCTGCGCAAGGGAATCAACGACATGGTGCGGATCTCGGACGCGCGGATGTCGGGGACCGCCTACGGCACCGTGGTGCTGCACACCTCGCCGGAGGCGGCGCGCGGCGGGCCGCTGGCGGTAGTGAAGGACGGCGACATGATCGAGCTGGACGTGCCGGGCCGGCGGCTGCATCTCGACATCCCCGACGCCGAGCTCGCCGCCCGGCACGTCCAGCTCGATCATGTCGGCGCGGACACCGGGGCGGACCTCGACTTCCTCAAGGGCTGCCGGGGCAAGACGGTCGGCCGCGACTCGCACTGATGCCCTGGCCGGTCGCCATCGTCGGGGTCGGCAAGATCGCCCGCGACCAGCACATCCCGGCGATCGCCGCCGACCCGGAGCTCACGCTGGCCGCCGGGGTGTCGCGCCACGAGACCATCGACGGCGTGCCGAACTTCCGGGACATCGACGCCTTCCTCGCCGACGGGCCGGACGCCGCGGTCGCGCTCTGCGTGCCGCCGGGCGTCCGCACCGCGATGGCCCGGAAGGCGCTGGCCGCCGGGCGCGACGTGCTGCTGGAGAAGCCGCCGGCGGCGACCCTCGGCGAGGTCGAGG
>Ga0247829_10000829_pt1 | contig 13004 bp, 13 predicted proteins | sample 12C_Control_Day4_FD_207765 | JGI IMG/M metagenome (GOLD analysis project Ga0247829, IMG submission 207765) | Soil microbial communities from agricultural site in Penn Yan, New York, United States - 12C_Control_Day4 | ecosystem: Environmental > Terrestrial > Soil > Agricultural land | place... | reverse complement strand
GGCGACCCCGGTCACGCCCGCCGCCGCCGACCGCTCGTCGGGGCGGACGACGGCTACCGTGTAGGCTTGGCGGGTCGGCACGTCCATCTGCGAGATGCTGAACCGGAGCAGCAGCACCCCCACCGCCCACGGCAGGCTGGGCATCAGCGGCACGAGGATAAGCAGGACGTTCGACGGCAGGTGGGTGAAGACCATCGTGTTGACCAGCCCGAACCGAGCGGCCAGCCGCCCCGCCGCCAGGGCCGACACCCCGGCCAGCAGGTTCGCTCCCAGAAACACCACGCCCAGGCTCGCCGGGTCAGCCCCGAAGCGGACGTGCAGCCAGTAGGCGAGCAGGCTTTGCATCACGAACCCGCCGCCGAAGGCGTCGAGGCCGAACAGCAGGGCCAGCCGGAACACGACGCCCCTGGACTTGTGCAGGCCGAGGAACGACCGGGCCTGCGGTTCGGCAGCATCACCAGGACCGACCGGGCGGACTTCCGCCGCCGGGGACAGGAACAGGAACATCACCGCCAGCAGGGCACCGAGGGTGGCGTAGCCGATCACGACCGGGCGGTAGGCGTCGGCACCTGCCAGTCCCGCCCCGACGGCGAGTTGGGCCACCACCCCGCCGCACAGCGACCCCAGGGCCATCGCCACCGAGCCGACGAGGTTGTACCACGCAAACACGTCGGTCCGACGCTGACCGGGCACGATCTGCGAGAGGGACGCTTGCTCGACGGCGAGGAACGGGCCGACCTCGCCCCCGCTCGGGCTGATGACCCCGACGACGGCGGCGAGCAGGAGGAGCCAGAAGTTGCCGGTGACGGCGAACAGGAGGCCCGCCAGCACCATCAGCGAGGCACCGGCGACGAGCGTCCGGCGGCGACCGACCCGATCCGCCGTGGTCGTCAGCCAGAGCGAGATCGCCGTGTCGCCGACGAGGGTCAGGGTGAGCAGGAGGCCGATCCGCCAGTCGGACAGGCCCAGCCCGGCGAGGTAGAGGACGAAGACCACCGACAGTAGGCCGTAGGCGAACAGGCGGACGAACCGGGTGCCGAACAGGAGGCACCCGTCCGCACCGAGCCGCCGGAGTGCCTCGGTTTGTGGAAGGCCCGCTCGCATCTCGCCCGGCTCACCCCGCCGACCGATAGCGACGGTCGGCTTCCGCCCAATCGACGTGCCGCATGAACTTCTCGACGTACTCGGCCTTCTTGTTCTGGTAGTCGATGTAGAAGGCGTGTTCGTAGGTGTCGATCACCACCAGCGGGACCGCCAGCCAGAGCGGGCCGATGGCGTGTTCGTCGCTCAGCACGTTGTACAGCCGCCCGTTGACCGGGTGCCGGACGAGCATCGCCCACCCCGCCGCCGCCTTCGCCGTGGCGACGAAATCGGCCGCCCACTTGTCGAACGTCCCGAACCGCTTGCCGATTGCCGTCCGTAAGCCCTCAGCCGGGTCGGTGGCCTTCAACGCCAGCCCGTCGAAGTACATCTCGTGCAGCAGGACGCTGTTCCCCCGGCTCGACTTCTGCCGCTGTAACGTCTCGAACGCCGCCGGGTCGATGGCCGTCCCCTTCTGGAAGCTCTCCTCGAACTTGGCCTCGATCCCGGCGAACGCCTTGAGCGCCCCGCCGTAGTGGGCGGTGTGGTGCGGGGCGATCTGGGCGGCACTCAGGAAGCCCGGAATCTCCGTGTGCTTGAGCGGCTTCGGGGTCCCGGTCGCCAGCCCGCTCTTGGCGAAGTCGAGCTTGTCCGGCTCGGCGGCTTCGACCAGCCCCGGCACGAGCAGCGAACCCGCCGCTGCCCCCGAGGAAGCGAAGAAGAAGTGCCGTCGTGATACCCCTGTCATCGGTTTCCTCCGTTCGGGTACACCGCCTCGACCCCTGGTTCGTCACGTCCTGGGTGCCGCTCACAAGTCCCGTGGCCCCTCACCGACCTTCGGGGCACCTGCCGCCACTTCGACCTCGTTGAGCAAGCCGCCGAGGTCGAGCCGCCGGGTGAACATCGCCAACTTGCCCTGGGGCGTCCGGGGCCACACTTCCTGGGGCCGGTCCCAATACAACTCCAGGCCGTTGTCGTCCGGGTCACGCAGGTAGAGGGCTTCACTGACCCCGTGGTCGCTGGCACCGTCCAGCGGGACGCCCGCCGACATCAGCCGCCGGAGTGCGTCGGCCAGCGTCCGCCGGGTCGGGTACAGGATGGCGGTGTGGTAGAGGCCCGTCGTACCCGGAGGCGGCGGCGACCCACCCAGGCTCTCCCAGGTGTTCAATCCGATGTGGTGGTGGTAGCCACCCGCCGAGACGAACGCCGCCTGGGTGCCGTACCGCTGGGTCAACTCGAACCCGAGGACGCCGCAGTAGAACCGCAGCGACCGCTCCAGGTCGGCCACCTTCAGGTGGACGTGACCGATCCGCACCTGCGGGTCAATCGGGTGGGGTTGTTCGCCAGACATGATGGCCTCACTGTTGCTCGCCCGACGCCAGTGCCGCATCGATGGCCGACTCCAAAGTCTCCTTGTCCTGCAACCCGGTCAGCACCCGGTCGCCGATCACGAACAGGGGGACGCCGGTGACACCCGCCTCCTCGTTGGCGTGCCGCAAGGCCCGCCGGTGAACCTCTCGGTACGCCCGATCTCGAAGGGCTGTCTCGAACCCCGCCCGGTCCAGCCCGACCTCATCGGCTAACGACGCCAGCACGCCGATGTCTCCGATGTCCCGGCCTTCGACGAAGAAGGCGGTCAGAACTCGGTGGTTGTACTCGTTCTCCTTACCGTGTTCTCTGGCGAACTGGTAGCCCTCGAACGCCAAGTGGGTGTGCGGCTGCGGCGACACCGGGGGCAAGGTGATCGGTACGCCCATCCGCCGGGCGAGGGGATAGACCGACTGCTGCCACGCCCGCTGGAGGTAGTCGCCCTCGGGCCGCAGCGTCTCGTGCGGCTCGGGCCGAAGCTCGAACGGCATCCACTCGACCTCGACCGCCTTCCCCCGCACGGCTTCCTGTAGCGGAAACTCCGCTAGGTAGCAGAAGGGTCAGACGTAATCCGAGTACACCCAGATTTTCATCGCCATGACGCCCCCCCACTTCCGGTCGCACCTACCATTTTACTGGCGGGTGCGGTCCGACATGCGACATGGCTCCGGGGCCGTGGCGGTAGAATTGGGGACGGGAGGTCCGTCCGTGGCAAACCCCCGCAAGCGTGTGCCGGAGAACGCCCCCGGCGACTTCTTCGTGGACTCGACCTGCATCGACTGCGACACCTGTCGGCAGGTCGCACCGGCCGTGTTCGGCGAGGCAACTGACACTTCGTTCGTCAAAGCCCAGCCCACAGCAGCGGCCGACCGGCGAGTGGCCTTGCAGGCTCTCCTGGCGTGTCCCACCGGGTCTATCGGCTGTCTCGGCAGCGACGACGTGAAGGTCGTGATGGACGACTTCCCGCTCGCCGTCGAGGAACCCGTCTACTACTGCGGATACAACTCGCCGAAGTCCTACGGCGGCAACAGCTACCTCGTTCTACACCCGGCGGGCAACTGGCTGATCGACGCCCCGAAGTTCGTCGCCCCGCTGGTGCGGCGGCTGGAATCGCTGGGCGGGGTCGGGCACATCTTTCTGACGCACCGGGACGACGTGGCCGACGCCGACCGCTACGCCGCTCACTTCCACGCCCGCCGCATCATTCACAGAGACGAGTTGCCGTCGCAGCCCGGTGCGGAGGTCGTGCTGGACGGGACCGAGCCGTGGGAGTTGGCTCCCGGCTTCCTAGCCGTCCCGACGCCCGGCCACACGAGGGGCCACTGCGCTCTGCTCTACGACGACCGTTTCCTCTTCACCGGCGACCACCTGGATTGGGACCGGGACGGGCACCGGCTGTCGGCGTCCGAGGACTACTGCTGGTACTCATGGCCGGAACAAGTTGAGTCGGTGCGGCGGCTTGCGGACTACCGCTTCGAGTGGGTGCTGCCCGGCCACGGCCAGCGGGTCCGCCTGCCCGCCGCCGAGATGCGGGTCGAAGTCCTGCGGCTGGCCGAGTCGATGGGGCGGTTAGCCATCTGCCGGTGCGGTCGCCGTCCGGGGCGTGCTTATCGCAGCACATGGACGGCTTCCTCGCACTCCGGGTATCGGTCAGTTGCGGGCGAGAGGCGCACCCGCTCGACCACGAACCCGCACTTCTGGAGTACCCGGAGGGACCCCCCGTTGCTGGTGGCGGCGGTGGCGACGAGCGGCCGTGCCGTGACTTCCCGCAGCAGCAGGTGGAGCGCCCGGCTGGCGATCCCCTTGCCCCAATACGCCCGGTCGATCCAGTAGCCGACGTGATCCTGGCCGTCCATCGGGAAGCAGCAGACGTACCCGACGAACGCCTCGTCGAGTAGGATCGCCCGGACGATGTTGGCAGGGTCGCCCAGCGACTTCGCCCAATGGGAGTCGAACGCCTCCCTGGTCCGGGGGATCGTAACCGCCATCCGGTTCGAGTCCGGGTCGAGTTGAAAATCGTACATGCGGGGCAGGTCGCCCGGTTCGACCGGGCGAAGCCGAACACGGTCGCACGTCGTCGGGGAGTCGTTCCCCAACTTCTGAGCAACGAGGTAGACGTGGGCCTCGGGGTACCGGTCGTATTCCAGGTGGCGGCAGACGCAGCCCGAGTCGGCGAGGACTCGCAGTGTCTTGGGAATGCCGAGCGTGGCGTGGTACATCGGCGGTCCCATGCACGAGTCCTGCTTCTCCGAGGGCGCATCCGTCCCGCCCGTCGAGAAGACCAGTACGCCGCCCGCCGCCAGCCCCCGGCACAGCTTGGTCAGGATTGCTTCCTGTTGGTCGAGCGGCACATGCCACACGCTGTCCCACGCCACGATCAGGTCATACGGCCGGGGCAGTTCCCACACACAGATGTCGGCGTGGAACAGCCGGGCCTCCGGGTGGCGGTCCCGTGCCAGGGCGATCATCGCCGAGGACACGTCGATGCCGTCGGTGCCGAACCCGTGCGGGGCCAACAGGCCAAGGCAGCGGCCCGTCCCGCACCCCACGTCCAGGGCCACGCCCTTGTGCTTGACGAAGGCGACGGCCCGCTCGATCTGGGCGAACCCGTAAGTCGAGACATTGAGCCATCGGTCGGCGATCTGGTCATAGCTGGCGGCGACTTGCTCGGGGGTCATGACGACGGCCCGCCGATGCCGAGTGCCGCCCGCTTCTCGACGATGAACGGCAGGTGGTGCCGCAGGTTCCGGACGGCCTGCAACACCAGTTGCCGCAGCGTGAGCAGGCCCGACTGGCTGTGGACGGCGGTGCGTGACCACGCCTCGGTCGGCTGCACCCGCAGGATGCGGGTGGCGTGCCGACGCAGGGCCGTGAACAGGGCCAGTTGCTCGCCCAGGTCGAACCCCTGGTAGTCCAGCCGCTCGATGTACTGCTTCTCGTCGGCGGTCATCAGCAGCGGGCGGTCCATCGCCACCGTCCGCACGATCCGGTCGGTGAAGAAGACCTCGGTGTCGGCCAGGTGGCCGACGCACTCCACCGTACTCCACTTCCCCGGCACGGGTCGGGCGAGTACCTGTACATTGGTCATGCCCGCCACGGCGGAGCGGAGGTCGTCGATCCCCCGCTCGTAGGCGGCGACCAACTCGGCGGTGCCGATGGAGTCGTCGTCCCGCTGCATCATCGCCATGTACTCGGACTTCTGCATCAGCCACCGCCCTTCGGTAACTCGTACTCGTAGTGGAGGAACGCCGTGTCCCGCCGCCAGCCGTCCCGCTCGTAGAGTGCCTGTGCCGTCGTGTTCGTGACCGCCGTGGACAGGGCGAGGCGGGCAGCGCCCGTCTTCAAGGCGTGGTCACGGGCGGCACGCAGCAGTCGCCCTCCGACGCCCAGCCGCCGGGCGTCCTCGGCGACGAACAGGTCGTTCAGAAACCAGATCGGCCTCATCGACGCAGATGAAAAAGACGGGTAAAGCTGGGTGAAGCCCAGCGCCCGCCCGCCTTCGATGACGGCATACACCACCGACTCGCCCCGTGACAGCCGCTCGGCCAGGAACCGGCGGGCACCGTCGGGGTCGGGCGGCTGGCCGTAGAACTGGCGGTAGGCGTCGAACAGAGGGGCGACCAGTTCGACCTGCTCCGCAGTGAGCCGGAGTGTGACGAGGGGATGGTCCGCCGCCTCGACTGACGAGCGTTCCAGCCGCTTGCGGAAGTGGACGAGGCGTCCCGACTCCTCGAACCCGACCGCCCGGTGCGCCTCGTGACTCACGGCTTTCACCAGGAGGGCGTCGGACGCCATCTCCACGCACCCGTGAGCCGCCGCCCACTTCTCCACCGCCTTCACCAGCTTCCGACCGATTCCCTGCCGCCGCACGTCGGGGTCCACGAACCACCCTTCCACATAACCCACGGGCCGGGTCGTGCAGCCGTCCACGAACGGGCGGATCGACGCCTCGACGAACCCGCACAAGCCATCCGTCGGCCGCTCGGCGACGAGTACCTTCCACGGTAGCAACCCCTCCGACCAGCGGAACGTGCCGGTGGCGAAGAACGCATCCACGTCGTCGCCATGCTCGCCGCTGTCGTCCGGCCAGAGGGAGGTCCGCATCCGCACCCACTCGTCCCGGTCCGGCCGGTAGACGGGCCGTACCTGCACACCGGCCCCGAAGGGCGGCGGGTAGCGGACCCACCCGGCCACGCCGCCCAGCGCCCCTTGCACCAACTCCAGGGCCAACCACGCCTCGCCCTCGTGGAAGGGGTTCGACAGCCGCTCGGCCAGCCCCGCCGAGAACCCGAACCGGGGGTAGAAGGCCGGGTGGCCGAGGACGACGACGATGCGGTGGCCCGCCGCCCGGCAGACCTCCAGCCCCTCCCGCACCAGGGCCGAACCGACGCCCCGCCGCTGGACTTCGGGCAGCACCGCCATCGGGGCCAGCGACAGGGCCGCAACAGTGCCGCCGTCGGTCAGGACCGGCAGGTCGCTGAACAGGACGTGCCCGACGACCCGGCCCTCGACCTCGGCGACCAGCGACACCCTCGAATGCCCGCCGGTGCGCAAGGCATCGACGATCCCGGCCTCGTCGTCCTGCCCGAAGGCGAGCCGGTGGACGTGGCGGACGGCCTCGTGGTCGGCGGGGGTTTCGTGGCGGATCGTCGGCGTCATTGGATCGCACTCCGGCTACAGCTTCTCCTCGTTCCCGCCGCCGAACACCACGGGCTTCATCGGCCGCTCGTTGACGTGGAGGGTGAACACGTCGGGCCGGGCGTAGTGGCCCACCACGTCGAAGTCGAACTTGGCCCGAGCGAGGTCGGCCCGGTCCAGGTCGGCGACCAGCACGCACTCCTCCCCGTAGAGGGGTCCGGCCAGCAGCGCCCCCAGCGGTCCGACGACGCAACTGCCGCCCCGGATCAGCCACTCCTGGTCGGCCGGGAACCGCCCGGTCGGGTAGCCGGAGGGCAGGTCGGCCCGCCGCAACACTTGGCACGCCGACAAGACGAAGCAGCGGCCTTCGAGGGCGATGTGGCGGACCGTCGGCACCCACGTCTCCCGGTCATCCACGGTAACGGCGCAGTACAGTTCCACCCCTTTTGCGTACATCGCCGTCCGCAGGAGGGGCATGTAGTTCTCCCAGCAGATGACTGACCCGATCTTGCCCAGCGGGGTGTCGATGACGGGCAGCGTGGACCCGTCGCCGCTACCCCAGACCACCCGCTCCATCGCCGTCGGCATCAGCTTCCGGTGCTTGCCAAGCAGGGAGCCGTCCGACCCGAACGTGAGCGAGGAGCAGTAGAGCGTGCCCCCGGCCCGCTCGATGACACCGAGCACGAGATGTACGCCGTGTCTATTAGCGACTGAAGCGATCCGCTCGGTCGCGGGTCCGGGCACGTCGATGGCGTTCTCGAACAGGCGGCGGAAGTCGTCCCGGCCCTCGGGCGTGCGGAGGCCGACGCTGACCCCGAAGTCGTGTCCCTTCGGGTAGCCGCCGACGAACGCCTCGGGGAACACCACCAGTTCGGCCCTCTGGCGGGCGGCGTCGGCCGTGAGTGCGGCGAGCTTGTCGAGCGTCCGGGGCGTGTCGAACAACACCGGGGCCGACTGCACCAGCGCCGCACGAACCGTGCGGGCGGCGGGAACGTCGTTCGTCATGCGTCGGCCTCCTCCGGTACGGCGACAAAGGCGTCCCCCGCCCGGACAATGATCGGTTCCTTCACGTCCACCCACCCGCCGTCGCCCGTCACCCCGGTCGTCAGCAGGCCGAGCCGCTCGCCGGTGGCCGGGTCAATGCGGAACACGTCCACCCGTACACCGGCCTCGACACCCTCCAGGTGGAACCGAGGGATGATCCGGTCGTCGGCGAACCGGAAGGTGAAGTGCGGGTCGTGGTAGAGGGGCAGCACGTCGGGCCTCACAGTCGGTCCAGATGCTCGACCGTCCGCTCGTTGGTGACGTTCCCGGTGTTCAGCGTGGTCGCAGGCTCGAACAGCAGGACGTGAACCTCGTCCTCGGCGACCGGCCGGTGTTCGACGCCCCTCGGGACGATCAGGAACTCGCCCTCCTCCAGCCAGACGTGGCGGTCCCGGAACTCCATGCGGAACCGTCCGGCGACGACCAGGAACAACTCGTCCTCGTGGTCGTGGTGGTGCCAGACGAACTCCCCCATGAACTTCACCAACTTGACCTGTTGGCCGTTCAGGTCGCCGACCACCTTCGGACACCAGTGGTCGTGAAACAGGGCCAACTTGTCCCGCAGGTTCACCTTCTCCACGGCTCCCTCCTTCCGTTCCGACCGGCAGTCAGAGTCTCGGGTCCACGGGTTCGCTTTCGAGGGCTAGGACGCCGAACACGCACTCGTGGACCCGCCGCAGCGGCTCCCGGCGGACGAACCGCTCCAGCCCCTCCACCCCCAGGGCGAACTCCCCCAGGGCCAGTGACCGCTTGTGGGACAGCCCCCGGCTGCGGAGCCGGGACAGGTTCTCGTCGGCGTCGTAGTCCGGGCCGTAGATGATCCGCAGGTACTCCGGCCCCCGGCACTTGACGGCGGGCTGGGCCAGCCCCCGCTTGCCCCGCAGCAGGAAGTCGAGCGGCTTGACCACCATCCCCTCGCCGCCCCGCCCGGTCAGGGCCGTCCACCACTCGACTCCCTCGGCCACGCCCGCCGGGTCGGTCACGTCCACCACCTTGTAGGTGGTCGCCAGCAGCAACTCCGGGTCGGCCCGGCAGACGGCGGCGAGCGTGTCCACGTGCCAAACGTGTGTCTTGTCCGTGTGGACCCGGCCCTCCGAGGCGAGCAGGTGGAACGGGGCCAGTTTCAGGTCGGTCAGCGAGTTCACCGGCCAGCAGTAGTGCCGGTGGGCGTCCACGAACTTCCCGACGCCCGCTTCCCGGAGGCCGACCCGACCCGCCACCCCTTCGAGCTTGGCTTTCTCGTCGCCGCCCAGGCGACCCGCCGCCGAGGCCAGTGAGGCGACGGCCCGTGGCAGAGCCGCCCGCCCGGCCGCACCGACCGCAGCGTACTGCGACTTCAACAGTTCCTGGGCCTTCGCCGACCACGGCATCAGTTCGCAGTCCAGGCACACCCAGGTCGTGTTCAACGACTCCCACAAGTCGGCGGCAGTGATCGCCGCCCGCACCCGGTCGAGGAACCGGCGTTCCAGGTCGGCGTCGGTGAAGAACCGTCGGCCGGTGCGAGTCGTGATGATCCCGACTTCTCCGTCGAGGACGCCGAACCGCTCTCTCGCCACCTGCTCGTCCCGGCACACAACAACCACCGCCCTCGACCCCATGTGCTTCTCCTCGCACACCACCTGCGGGGCACCCTGGGTGCGGTAGTAGGCGAACGCCTCGGCCGGGTGTTCGAGCAGCCCCGGCTCGGAACTCGTCTCGCACGGGGACATGGTGGGCGGCAGGTAGACCACCGCCCCCAAGAGCAGGGAGAACTTGGCACTCGCCTCACCGGCGAGGACCGAGTGCAGCTTGCGGAGTTTCCGCCCGAAGGCGTTCTCGTCCGGGGCGAACAGCAGCGAAATCTTGTCGCTCTGGGCGTACCCGTAGGTCACGTCGAACCCGCACCCGGTCATTAGGTGTTCGGCGGTCGCCAGCATCATGTCCCGGAACCGCTCGTCGAACGGGGCCTCGAACGGGTGGACTTCCTTCGTCAGCCGGGTGAAGCTGCGGCCGTCCAGCCGGGCGACCATGTGCAAGCCCGGCAGGACGCACAGGTCGTGGGCCGTCTCAAACACCCGCATCATCCCGTCGAGTTCATCGAACTTCATCGCTCCACTCCTCGACCACGAACGTGTCGTCGTCGATCCGAACGTAGTACAGCGCGTCGAACCCCTCGTCACGGGTCGGCAACTCCATACGCCCGGCCGTGCCGAGGATGCCCTTGAGCGGCACCTGCTGATCGGGTGGCCGCCGCCCGTTCCGCCGCTTGCAGTCCTCGACACGGGACTGGAAGTAGAACCCCACGACCCGGAACCCGGCGTCCTTCGCCGCCCGGACGTAGACCGCCCGCTCGGCCCGAGTCGGGTTCGTGTTGTCCACGACGAACGGCTGGCTTGTATCGATGCAGGTCTGCACCAGCCGCTTCTCCCGGTGCCGGGTCTTGAGCATGTCCAGGTTGACCCGGACGTGTGTGGCGAAGAACCGCTCCTTGTAGAAGGTCGATTTCCCCGCCCCTTGCAGGCCCACGAAGACCACGACTTCCACGGCGTCACCCCCCGGCACCGTCCGCTTTCTGAAACACCCCCATCTGGGTCGGCGGTCCGTACTCCGGGTGTTCTTGGCCGACCGGGAGGAACCGGACCTCGTACCCGAACCGGCCTGCCACCCCGGTCGCCCACGCCTGAAACTCGTGCCGGGTCCACTCGAAGCGGTGGTGGGGGTGGCGGAACTTCCCGGCGGGCAGCGTCTCCCAGGTCACGTTGAACTCCCGGTTCGGGGTCGTCAGGACGACCGTGCCGGGCCGGGCGAACTCGAACAGCACCCGCTCGAACGCCCGCAGCCGGGGCGGGTCCAGGTGTTCGACGACCTCGACGACGGCGGCGGCGTCGAACCCGTCGAGCCGCTTGTCCCGGTACATGAGCGAGCCGTGGATCAGTTTCACCCGCTCGGCCTGAACCTCGGGCAGCCGCTCCAGCTTCAGGCGGCGGGTGGCGATTTCGAGGGTGCGGACGGACACGTCTAGGCCCAGGATGGCCTCGAACTGCCGGTCCTTGAGCAGTTCCCGGATCAGCTTGCCCTCGCCGCACCCCAGGTCGAGAACCCGCCTCGCCCCGCTCGCCCGCAACGCCGCCACCACCGCCCCGAGCCGCTGGTCGTTCAGGCTGATCGGTTCCTCCAGCCGCTCCTCGGCCCGCCCCGTCTCGGGCGGCTCGTCCTCGTCCGGTTCCTCGTCGCCGACGAGACGGCTGAGGGCCAACCTGTACAGGCTCGGCCGGTTGCCCAGGAACCGCCGGGCGATCTCGTCCTTCGCCGGGTGCCGGGCCAGCCAGCCCTCGCCCTTCGCCAGCAGCTTTTCGATCTCCTCGTGGCCGACGAAGTAGTGCTTCCTGGCGTCGAACACCGGGACCAGGACGTACAGGTGGGTGAGCAGGTCCGACAGGGTGGTCGTCCGCCGGATCGTGACCGAGAAGTACGGACTCTCGCCCCATTCGGGGAACCGCTCGTCGAGCGGGTGGCGGACGGCCTCAATCTCGTACCCCAGCGGCTCGAACACCGCCCGCAGGAACCCCTCGCCGCCCCGCACCGGCAGCACGTCGAGCCGGGCTTCGAGCGGGAGCGGGGTCGTGACCAACTCGGGGCGGTCCTTGCACCGCCCTTGCAGGGCCGACCCGAACACCTGGGCGACGGCGACACTCAGGAACGAGGAGGCGACGTAGGGGCGGTCGTTGACGTATTGTGCGAGCAGGAAGTCCTGGTCCGGGTTGCGGCCCCGCACCAGCCCCACGGCGTCCACGTCGAGCAGCAGGCAGGCGGTGCAACGTTCCTCGCCGACCTCGGGGTAGTAGGCGTGTGCGGTGCCGAAGCTCAGGTCGAACGACTGGAACTTGTCCGGGTGCTTGTGGAGCAGGTAGCCCAGGTCGCCCGCCGGTCGGTGGGTGGTGGTGATCGACAACAGCATGGGCAACCCGGTCCTCTTGGCCGTTGCGAGGGCGTGCGGCCCCGGCCGGAACGCCCCGGCCGCTCCTCCGGCCAAATGCTCTCGGTGAACGGACACCAGCAACCGGGAGATGTTCGCCCCGGACGTTTGCCCTCAGGCTGTTGTACCCGGCGGGCCGGACTTGAGGTACGGACTCGTGTCGAACTCCCGGCCCAGCCGGTCGAGCAGCGAGCGGGCGTTGTCCGGGTGCAGCGAGTAGTTGACGCAGCCCCAGCCCGAGCCGGTGATCGGCCGCAGCGTAAGGACGACGACCGGCTGGCCGGTGGCGTCGTCCACGCCACCGTTGACCGCCAAAACTTCGGCGTCGGTGATGGTGATCCTGCTTTGCTCGCCCATCCCTTCTCCCTCCCACGACGACAGGAGCATGTCTGGTGGGGAGTCGGTGTCAGGGAGGGCGGCAATCGGGTCGAACGGGGTTGGGATGGGCACCGAAAGGGCACCGAATCGGCTAGAAAGGGCACCAAAACGGGCGTAAAATGACTTAGGCCACTCACCCAACGCAACGCCGGGTGAGTGGCCTAAGTGCTTGCCTTTTCAGGCTTTCCGAAGTTGCGGCGGTAGGATTTGAACCTACGACCTCCAGGTTATGAGCCTGGCGAGCTAACCGGGCTGCTCCACGCCGCGTCAGGTTGTGTGGGTAGTATAGGCGCCCGGCCCGCGGGTGGAAAGGCGTCTTCTCGCGACATTCCGGTTCGCTCGCGGCGAGGGGTCGGGCATGCCCAGGCAGAACCGCGTCACGCCGTTCGGCGAACTGGTCGCGACGCCCGCTCGCGGCACGCTCATGGGCAATCGCGGCTGCCTGCACGACGCCCGCGGCAGCGTCGTCCGGTCGTGGCAGCTCCGACGGTGGATCTGCTGCCTCCTGCAGTTCCGCGGGCGTCGTGCAGGCAGCCGCGAT
>Ga0247829_10000828_pt1 | contig 13006 bp, 8 predicted proteins | sample 12C_Control_Day4_FD_207765 | JGI IMG/M metagenome (GOLD analysis project Ga0247829, IMG submission 207765) | Soil microbial communities from agricultural site in Penn Yan, New York, United States - 12C_Control_Day4 | ecosystem: Environmental > Terrestrial > Soil > Agricultural land | place: USA... | reverse complement strand
GTCCTGAAGCATGACCTGGTCGGCGCGGATCACACCCTTGACCTTGCCGCGGACCACGACCTCCTCGGCAACGACGTTGCCCAGCAGCGTTGCGTCCCGGCTGATGATGAGCTGCGTGCAGGTGATGTCGCCTCGGAGCTCACCGTCGAGCTGCACGTCGCGCTCGCTCTCAAGATTTCCCGTGATCACGAGGCCAGCGTCGATGACGCAGCGGGCCGGTGCGCCGCCGATGGCCGGGCGGGTCTGCAAGGAAGGAGGTGAAGCGGAGATGGCTGCGAGCGGGTCCCTGACCAGGGTTGTGCCGCCTTTCGCAACGGGCTCGTCCGGCTTCCTGTTGTTGAATAACATGTTGGCTCGCTCTTGATTGGCTGGGGAGATTTGCCACGCGCACCCTCTGATTCGCCCAAAAACTATACGATTCTCGCGGCTACAAGGTGGCAAAGGTATATTTGCAAACACCTTTGCAGGATGTCCGATCCTGCGTGCTGCACCGCGGTTGTCCGCTGCTGTTCACGCCGCATGGAAATCGGCGCGCGAACGGCTAAGTATTCTCGTGATGGCGCAACTCGAGACCCTTGTCGAAACCGGCCCCTGCGCGGATCGCAATTTCGCTCGCGTGCGCATCTGGCTCTACGCGGTGGCGGCCCTCGTGTTCCTGATGGTGAGCATCGGCGGGGCCACGCGGCTGACGGGCTCCGGCCTCTCCATCACCGAGTGGCAGCCGATCATGGGCGCCGTGCCGCCGCTGACCGAAGCCGATTGGCAGCAGGCCTTCGCCAAGTACCGCGAGATCCCGCAGTACCAGCACGTCAACCGCGGCATGAGCCTGGAAGCGTTCAAGTTCATCTACTGGTGGGAATGGACCCATCGCTTTCTCGGGCGGCTGATCGGCGTCGTGTTCCTGGTGCCGTTCCTGTACTTTCTGGCGACAGGGCAGATCCCGCGCGCGATGTCGGGAAGGCTCGCCGGCATCTTCGCGTTGGGCGCGCTGCAGGGCGCGCTTGGCTGGTACATGGTGAGCTCCGGCCTCGCCACGCGCATCGACGTCAGCCAGTACCGGCTTGCGCTGCATCTGGGGCTCGCGATCCTGATCTTCGGCGCGCTGTTGTGGGTGGCGTTGTCGCTGGGCCCGACCACGGAGCGGCACGCCGCAGGCTGGTCGCCGCAGGCTCGTGCCGCGGTAGCGATCCTTGCATTGATGTTCCTGCAGATCCTGCTCGGTGGCCTTGTGGCGGGACTCAAGGCGGGTTCCGGCTACAATACGTGGCCCCTCATGGACGGGCAGTTGATCCCCGACGGCCTCGGCATCATGCAACCCTGGTATCTGAACCTGTTCGAGAATGCGATGACCGTGCAGTTCAGTCACCGCATGGTCGCTTATGTGCTCACGGCTGCAGTCATGTGGCACGCGTGGAGGCTGCGGGAGGAGCTGGCTGGAGCCACGTCCGCCAAGGTGCTTGCGGTCGCCGTAGTCGCGCAGGCGGCGCTCGGCGTCTGGACCCTGCTGGCGCAGGTGCCGCTGGCGCTGGGCCTTGCTCATCAGGCAGGGGCAGCAGCCGTGTTCGGAGTGGCGATATGGCACCTGCACGTCCTGCGGCAGCCGGCAACGCAGCACGTGTCATGAGCGATCTCGTCCTAGTGTTCGACCTCGACGACACGCTCTATCCCGAGCGCGAGTTTGCGCTGTCGGGCTTTCGGGCAGCCGGCCGCTGGGCCGCCGCCGAGCTCGGCATCGACGGGCTCGACGCCGAGATGACGCGTCTCCTCGACGACGGCCATCTCGGCAAGCTCTTCACCATCGCGCTCGCCGAGAAGGCGCCCTCGCACACGCCGGAGCAGCTGGCAGGCCTGCTCGAGGCCTACCGCAACCACGAGCCGCAGCTTGTCCTGTTCGAGGATGCCGCCTGGGCGCTGTCGCATTTCGCCGACAAGGCCAGGCTCGGCATGATCACCGACGGCACGCACGCGATGCAGGCGCGCAAGGTGGCGGCGCTCGGCATCGCCCCCAGGTTCCAGGAGATCGTCTACACGCACGCGCTCGGCGGTCGGGAGTTCTCCAAGCCGCATCCGGAGAGCTACGAGCGCGTCGAGCGGGCGCTGGGCGCGGGCGCCCGGCGGCTCGTCTACGTGGGCGACAACCCGTCCAAGGACTTCGTCGTGCCCAACGCACGGGGCTGGGTCAGCGTGATGGTCGAGCGGCCCGGGCACAAGCGCATCCATTCCGCCGCAAAGGTTGCCGACGGCGGCGCGCCGCAGCACACGGTTGCCTCGCTCGCCGAGCTGCCGGCCGTGCTCGGGTTTTGATTTGCGTCATCTCGGGTCTACAAGCACCGCGACGACAGGCTGGCTTGTGGGTAGGCTGGACCAACGTCATGACCGCTACGCCCACCCAACCACGCATAGTGCCGGATGCTCCGCCCGGCAACTGGGTCGATCGGCTGGCTCCAGCGGCGTGGAAGCCCTACCTGCGTCTGGCGCGTTTCGATCGTCCGATCGGAGCGTGGCTGCTGCTGTTCCCGTGCTGGTGGGGGCAGGCGCTTGCCGAGCTGTCGCTGGGGCGGGCGTATCCGAGCCCGTTCCTTGTCGGGTTGTTCCTGGCGGGTGCCTTCATCATGCGCGGGGCCGGCTGCACCTATAACGACATCGTCGACAGGGACTACGATGCGAGCGTGGCGCGCACGGCGGCGCGGCCGATCCCATCGGGTCAGGTGAGCGTGGCGCAGGCGTGGGTGTTCCTCATCCTCCTGTGCCTCGCCGGGCTCGCGATCCTGGTCCAGCTCAATGCGTTCACGATCGTGCTGGGAGCCTCGTCGCTCCTGCTCATCGCCGTCTATCCCTTCGCCAAGCGGTTCACCTACTGGCCGCAGCTCGTGCTGGGCCTCACCTTCAAGTGGGGCGCGCTCGTCGGCTGGGCAGCGGTCACGGGATCATTGTCGCTCGCGCCGGTCGTGCTTTACGCGGGGTGCGTGCTGTGGACCATCGGCTACGACACGATCTACGCGCACCAGGACAAGGATGACGACCTGGCAGTCGGGCTCAAGTCGACGGCGCTCAGGTTCGGCGCCGCCACGCAGCGCTGGCTTGTCGCATTCTATGCCGGCGCCGTCTTGCTGTGGGGGTTGGCTGGCGTTCTCGCCGGCGCGGGGATCGTGTTCCTGATCGCCCTTGGGCTTGCTGCGCTTCAGCTCGGCTGGCAGGTGGCGACGCTCGACATTGCGGATACGCGCAACTGCCTTGCCCGCTTCAGGTCCAATCAGCTCGTGGGCTGGGCACTGTTCCTGGGGCTTGCGGCCGACATGGGCCTCGCCGCGCTCGTTTCCGCCCATTGAGGCGGCAAAGCGCTCAACGGCTTCGCAGAGGGCGGCGGAGCGAACGCGCGGCGATACCAGCTTGTCGCTGTATCGCCGCGCGCCCTCGCCCGAGTCTGCTAACTCCTGAGCCGTCTGTGCGCGCGGCCTTGCAGAGGACATTGCCACAAAAGGCTTCCGATACGCTTAAGCAGGAGAGTAAATGAGGCCTTCGGTTTCGTCTCCAATCCAACGGAGGATTGCGACCATGGCTGCCGCAGACGCCGCCAACCGGGCACCCAAACAGCTCCTGCATCTCGTATTCGGCGGCGAGCTCAAATCGCTCGCCGATATCGAATTTGCCAATCTCGACCAGCTCGACATCGTCGGCATGTATCCCAACTACGCCGAGGCGCACAAAGCCTGGAAGGCCGTCGCGCAGAAGACCGTCGACAATGCGCAGATGCGCTACTTCATCGTCCACATCCACAGGCTGCTCGACCCCGCTGCCACGCCTCCGCGTCCTTGACGCTCCGGACGTTGCCGACAGGCCGCACCGGCGTGGGCCGTCAAGCGGTGGCTTCCGGACGCACGACCTGATATGGACGTGCCGGAGTGAAACGCGCATTTCCGATCCGGAGAGCCTTGGACAAGAGCTCCAAATCGCCGCGCAAGACGCTTCACCCGTTCGCGCTCGACGCGCGAGCGCAGGGCACTCTGCGGCGCTTTGCCGCCGACTGGCTGTTGCCGCGCTGGCGCAAGGTCCTGGTCGCGCTGCTGTTCACCGCGGGGCTCGCGGCCAGCACCGGCGGCTATCCGCTCATCATCAAGCATTCCTTCGATTCGCTGATGAAGGCCGAAAGCGGTGTTCTGCCCTGGGTGATCGCCGCCATCATCGGCGTCACCAGCATGCGCAGCCTGTTCCTCTACCTGCAGCAGGTGACGGCGGCGCGTATCGTCATGCGCATGACGACCGACATCCAGAAGGCGGCCTTCGCGCATCTGATCAACTCCGACTACGCGCGCCTGATGCGCGAGACCACCGGACACCTCGTCTCGCGCCTCACCAACGACCTCGCGGTGATCCAGCAGGCCTCCCAGGTGTCCATCATCACATTTGCCAGGGACGTCCTGTCGGTGATCTCGGTGTTCGGCGTCATGCTCTATCTGGACTGGATGATGACGCTGATCGTGATCGGCATCTTTCCCCTGGCGGTGCTGCCGGTCGCGAGCATCGGCAAGCGGCTGCGCTCGGTGGCGCGTCGCACCCAGGCCGAGCTCGGCGACATGACCTCGCGGCTGACCGAGAAGCTCGCCGGCGCGCGCCTGATCAAGGCGTTCCGGCTCGAGGACTATGCGACCGAACGGCTCAACCGCAATTTCGAGCAGATCTACCAGCTGCGCATGAAGGCGGTGCGCGCGCGGGGCCGCACCGGCCCGGCTCTGGAGGCATTGGCGGGCGTCACCATCGCCGGCGTCGTCGCCTTCGCCTACTGGCGCATCGCCGCCGGCATCAGCACGGTCGGCGACTTCATGGGCTTCGTCACGGCGCTGCTGCTGGCGGCCCAACCCATCAAGTCCCTGGGCAACGTGACGAACAGCACGCTCGAAGGGCTCGCCGCCGCCGAGCGCGTCTACGAGCTCCTCGACGAGAAGCCGAAGATCGTCGACCGGCCGAATGCGCGTCCGCTCGCGGTCGCATCGGGCACGGTCGTGTTCGACAACGTCGTGTTCGGATACAGCTCGGCAGCGGGTGGGCTTGCCGTCAGGAATTTCTCGCTGACTGTGCCTGGCGGCAAGACCGCGGCGCTCGTCGGCCGCTCCGGCGCCGGCAAGTCGACGATCATCAACCTGGTGCCGCGGCTCTTCGACGTCGACAGCGGCCGCATCCTCATCGACGGGCAGGACGTGCGCGACGTGACGCTCGACACGCTGCGCAAGTCGATCGCCATCGTCAGCCAGGAGCTGACGCTGTTCGACGACACGATCCGCAACAACATCGCGCTCGGCCGGCTCGGCGCCAGCGACGCGGAGATCATTGCCGCTGCCGAGGCGGCAGCGGCGCACGAGTTCATCATCGCCCAGCCGCAGGGCTACGACACCATGGTCGGCGACAGCGGCTTGCGGCTGTCGGGCGGCCAGCGCCAGCGCCTGGCGCTCGCCCGGGCGATCCTCAAGGATGCGCCGATCCTGCTGCTCGACGAGGCCACGAGCGCGCTCGACACCGAATCGGAGCGGCTGGTGCAGCAGGCGCTCGCGAAATTCACGAAGAACCGCACCACGCTCGTCATCGCCCACCGGCTCTCCACCGTGCAGCGCGCCGACCTCATCTGCGTGATGGATGCCGGACGCCTGGTCGAGGTGGGCACCCACGGCGATCTGATCGCGGCCGACGGCGCCTACGCGCGGCTCTGCCGTTCCCAGGTTCTGGCCGATCTCGACATCGCGCCGAAGCAGACGGCGGAACCGACCGGGGCCCTGTAGGCGCTGGTTGCTCAGGCCCGGCAATGAGGTCTGCGTCCATGCCGCATCGCATCGAGATCCTGCAAGCCGACATCACCACGCTCGACGTCGACGCCATCGTCAACGCCGCCAACACCACGCTGCTAGGCGGCGGCGGCGTGGACGGCGCGATTCATCGCGCCGCGGGCCCGGAGCTGGTCGTGGAGTGCCGCACGCTCGGTGGCTGCAAGACGGGCGAGGCCAGGATCACGCGCGGCTACCGCCTCAAGGCCCGCCATGTCATCCACACCGTCGGCCCGGTCTGGCGGGGCGGGGACGCGCGGGAGGAGGAGCTGCTGGCATCGGCCTACGCGAGCTCGCTGTCGCTTGCCGAGGCACATGCCGTGAGCTCGCTGGCCTTTCCGGCCATATCGACGGGCGTCTACGGCTTTCCTGTCGACCGCGCTGCCGAGATCGCCGTGGCGACCGTCGCCGGCCGGCTCCAGGCCGCGCCACAATTCTCGCGGGTGATCTTCTGCTGCTTCAGCCCCGACTCTGTCGCGCACCACGAGCGCGCCTTGGGGGCATTCCGCCGCTGAAGCGAGCACCACGCTCGCCAGCGCCTCAAGGTTAACAAAATTTCACCCTGACGCCGCTTTCGGCGTCGAGCCACCCATGCCTATATGGCCGCGTGGGCTGGCCCGACCCCTGCCGATTTGGCGTTGGCGGCCCTGCGCGAAAGCGCGGGCGGGGGCGCTTGTGCAACGGTTATGCTCGCACACCATAAAATGCCGCAATGGCGCCGACAAAGGGCCGGCTTGACGGTCCATTCTGGAGTCGGAGAAGCAGGTCTTGCGGCGTCTTCCGGCTCTCGCGCGTGGCTACGGCGGCCGCACGGCTGCAATGCTTCCCCGTACCACTCGCGTTCATTTTGCCTGCCCTATGCTGGGGCAGGAGACTAAAGGCAAGTCGAGGGCGGGCTCGGAGGCTGAGCGAGATGGGATTTGATATCAAGGCGGCGCTTGATGGCATTGTCGCCTTCGCAACCCAGTACTACCCTTTCATTCTCGCCGGCTTTGCCATTCTCCTGCTTTTCGGCAAGAACAACCCCATCCGCCATGGCATCCAGAAGGCGCTGACCGACAACTGGCAGCTCACCCTGCTCGCCTCCACCGGCATCGCGCTGTCTCTCGCCTCCGGCTACACGACCTTCGACGGCCTGCGCAATTTCACGAGCGCGCCGCTGCTGTCGGTGTTCATCTCCTTCGGCATCCAGGGCGTGATGCTGATCGTCGCCTGGCTCATCGGCGAGAGCTTTGCCGTCGGCATGAACCAGCGCAACTCCGAGGGACGGCGCGTGCGGCTGGTCGATGCGAGCGTGGGCATGCTGCTCGGCGTCGCGTTCATCGGCCTCGTCTTCTACTGGACGCTGCAGCAAGCGAACGCCGTGAGCCTCACCAGCAGCGGCAGCATCAAGGCCGACATGGGGCGCTTCGCCGATGTCGCCATGTACTTCCTGCTGGCGCTGGTGCTCGTCGCCATGCTGGCGTTCGGCTTCCGGCGCGGCGGCGACATTTCCACGCCCTACGTGCAGAGCCTGCGCCTGATCGTCAAGAATGCCGTGCTGTGGGTGATGTTCCTGGCCTCCATGGCGGCCTCGGTGTTCTTCTCTTTCGACTCCCACTTCAACGCGATCTTCCCGTCCGAGGCGAGAAAGCGCGCCGCCGAGATCCGCACCACCAACCAGATCGGCGGCGTCATCTCCGACATCGGCGCGCTGACCCAGAAGCGCCAGATCGAGGAGGCCGAGCGCCTGTTCGATACCGAGGGCTGGAAGGCCTACGACAAGCAGCTGACCAGCCTCGGCCAGACGGCCCAGGGCGCCCAGGGCGAGATCGAGAAGTACTTCGTGCAGCGGATGGAGGAGCGCCGCCGCGCCATCGCCCAGCAGCAGGAGCGCGTGGCAACCGCGCAGAGCGGACAGGCGGGGCTGGCGGGAAAAAAGGTGTCGCTCGCCGAGGAGCTGTCCCGGCTCAAGGTCGAGCGTCCGACGCTGGCAGCCGAGTACGGCCAGCACCAGAGCGAGCTCGACGCCAAGGCCCGGGAGATCGACGCCAAGCGCGTGGAGGGGCTCGCCGAGGACCGCGGCGTGGAGGGCACGCTGAAGCAGGGCAAGGGGCCCGTGTATCGCCAGCGCCAGGCCGAGCTTGCGACCCTGCAGGATCAGTACAAGATCAAGCAGGAGCGGACCAACGACGCCAAGAAGCGGCTGACCGCCGTCGAGACGCGCATCGCCCACATCGAGCGCGAGCTATCGACCATCGACGGCGACCTGGCCAAGCTCAAGGGCGAGGCGTCGACCGCCGAGCAGCGCATCAAGGCCGCGGAGGCCGTCAGCGCCGACGACGACGCCGGCAAGGTCGATCCCGCGCGCGTGCTGCCGGCCTTCGAGCGCGCACGCGCAGCGTTCCGCCAGCAGCCCGACACCGAGCGGCTCGGCGCCCTGCAGTTGCAGTGCACGCAGCTGGCGACGGCGATGCTGAACGCGCCGGCGGTCAGGGAAAGCGCGCGGGGCATCGACTGCGACCCCAAGCAGGCGGCAGAGGCGGCGGCCCGCGTCTTCGCCCTCAACGCCGGCATTGCCGCGTTCCAGACGAACTGCGCCGGCGGCGACAAGATCGCCAAGCTCAGCACGACAGACGGCCTGCTGGCGTTCGGCCGCAAGTGCCTGCAGGACTCCGGCCTCATCAGCAAGGACTCGGCCGACGTCGGTGCGAGGCTCTCCGGCATCGACATGAACCGCGACGACAAGGCTCACCGCTTCGTCGTGACATGGAATGCGTTCCTCGACGGCAACCGGCTCGCCTACCTGTCGCTGGTGCTGGCGATCGGCGTCGACGCGTTGGTGTTCATGTCGGGCCTGTTCGGCGCCCAGGCGCTGCGCTCGCCGCTCTCCGACGTGCCGAGCCCGAAGGCGAGGAGCGCACATCAGCTCGAGGCCATCATCGAGGCGGCGCTGCTGCCCGATACGTTCAAGAATGCGCGCACGACGCTGTCTGCGATGCATCCACGGCAGCCTATCGACGGCTTCACCAACGAGGTCAGGCTCTACGAGCTCGACCCCGAGAGCGCATCGCAGGTCCGCGATGTATTGAATGCCGGCGCGACCATTGGGGCAGTGCGGGAAACCGACGCGCATGGGCACTACCTCGTACGCGCCGAGCTGCACACCTTCCTTTCCGACATAATCAAGCGCGAGCTCAAGAGGAAGCCCGAGGAGACCGAACGCGGATTGGGCCTCGATCGACTGGAGAAGCGCATCCGCGAGGCGCTGATGCCCTACGTCCTGGACACGTCGGACGCCGTCCTGCAACACCTGCATCCGATCGACGAGATCCGTGGGTTCACGTCCGAGATCTTCCTCAACGAGGTCGACCAGCAGCACCTTCGGCCGGTGCGCAATCTGCTGACGGCGGGCTCGAGCCTTCGCGTTGTCGCGCGCGACAAGAACGACTCGTCTCGCTACTACGTGCACGCCGATCTCTACGCGACGCTTGCGCGCATCAGGGCGCGCGAGCTGGCGATGGAAGGACGTGGTCGCCGGCCCATCGAAGGCGGCCCGCTCAGGCAGGCAGCCGTCGCCGACGCACGTTCCGGGCAACTGCAGCTTCCCAACGCTCGTCCCGCCATCCGGCCTCCCGCCCCGACCGAGGACGAGCTGCGGGTGAAGTTCCAGGATACCATGATCGAGGCGCTGGGACTGACGCTCGGCGCGCTGCACAAGGTCGCGGAGCCGGCAATCGCGGGTCAGGCAGTGAGCGCCGCGCTGGCACTGAAGCGCCAGGCTCCGATGCATCACGGCCTCAACGAGCAGCTGAAGCTCGTCGAAAGCGAGAACAACCGCGCCCTGGAGCAGGCCCAACGCGCGCTCGCTGCCCATTTCGCCGACGATCCGCGCGCGCTCGAACTGCTGGTTGAGACCGAGACGGAGCTGCGCAAGCTGCTGCCGGCGCTCGTGTTGCTGCCGGAGGGCGGACTGTTCGATCGCCTGGTCAGCGCGCTCGAGGAAGCGCAGGTGGATGCACCGTTGAGCGGCGACGAGGACGTGCTGTTGAAGCGTCTGCGTCAGCTCAAGGACAACCTCGACAGCATGAACTGGAGCGAGGAGGCCGCCTGGGCGCGGGTGCACCGGCAGATCGGCCACCTCAACGACATCAGCCTGCAAAACATCTCCGCCGGCGACGGCACCGGCCCGACCAAGCACTGAGGCAGTCTCAGGACCACCCACGAGAAACCCGCGCAAGGCATGGGCCCTGCGCGGGTTTTTCATTTGAGGCAGGCCGCGGTGATCGGGGTCAGACCCCTACTCGATGTACTCGACTGATCGCTCCGCGTGAGCGTAGGGGTCTGACCCCGTCTCCTATTCCTTGAAGGGGACGACCTTCGATTTCTGCTCGCCGAGACCCTCTATCCGGAGCGTCATCACATCGCCGGGCTTCAGCCACTTGGGCGGCTTGAAGCCGAGCGCGACGCCTGGAGGCGTGCCGGTCGTCACCACGTCGCCGGGCTCCAGCACCATGAACTGCGAGATGTAGTGCAGGCAGTGGGCAATGCCGAAGATCATGGTGTTGGTGTTGCCGGTCTGGCGGCGCTCGCCGTTGACGTCGAGGGACATGGCGAGCTTCTGCACGTCCTCTATCTCGTCACGGGTGGTGAGCCAGGGGCCGAGGGGGCCGAAGGTCTCGGCGCACTTGCCCTTCATCCACTGCCCGCCGCGCTCCTGCTGGAAGTTGCGCTCGGAGACGTCGTTGCAGATGGCGTAGCCGGCGATGTGGGAGAGTGCGTTCCTCTCCTCCACGTAGCGCGCGCGGGTGCCGATGACGAAGGCGATCTCGAGCTCGTAGTCGAGCTTGGTGGAGGCCTTCGGCACCATGACGTCGTCGTTGGGGCCCACGATGCAGTTGGCGAGCTTGTTGAAGAGGATCGGCTCGGTCGGGATCGCCTGGCCCGCCTCCTTGGCGTGATCGGCATAGTTGAGGCCGACGGCGATGAAGTTGCGCACGTTGCCGACCGGGGCGCCGAGCCGCACACCCTTGGGCGCCGCGGGCAGGGACTTGGGATCGATCTTGCGCAGCTTGTCCAGGCTCGCCGGCGACAGCGTCTCGCCGGTGATGTCCTTGACGTGGCTCGAGAGATCGCGGACGCCGCCCTGGGCGTCGATCAGGCCGGGCTTCTCGGCGCCGGGCGCGCCGAAGCGGACGAGTTTCATGGGGTTCCTTCCCTGCAGAATGGGGCGCCTCGCCGGGCACCGGCGGGGTCGCCTATCGGGCGCTTCGGGGATGGCTCAAGTCAAGAGGCTGATGGGGCTGACAGAGGGCTAGGGTGCGCGTCCGCGGTCGCTTCAGCGAGCGGTGGTTGCGGTGCAATATCGGCAGCGAATTTGGTTGTGGATAACTTGAGAACAACCCTAGGCCGAGTGGAAACGTCGGCATTTCACCGGTTTGGTGCCCGGCGCTCAGAGGGGTTGCGAGGCCTCGTCCCGTACCCTCAGAAGAGGTACACGACGAGATAGATGCCCGCGCCCACGACGGGTGCCATGGCGCAAGCCAAGGCCATGATTACAAATGACTTATCGATCACGACACTACCCCGCAACTGCACCACCTGCGGCGCGCCTCTCCTCCCACCCTGGAGTCGCCGCAACGTCAGGTCACATCCCTCTTAGACCTGATATTACAAGCATAACGCGAAATTGCCCTGTACGCACCTCATTTTGCCGCAATTGTTAATGTGCAGTGCACTCTTTGCCCGTTAGCGCCCTGTCTCGGCAAAGGTTTTGCGCGTGCCGAGGACCGTCCGTAAGGGAACGACCAGGGCACGAGGTCCCTGCGAAAGGATCGCAGGCTCCAGCCGTTAGCCGAACAGCTTCAGCTGCTTCTCATCCTGGCCCTTGGTCTCGCGTGCCAGCTGCTCGATCCGGTCGAAGGGAACCTGCTCGGCGTTGATGAGCGAGCGATGCGCCCGCATGGGCCGCACCAGCCCCTCCTGCACCAGGTGGAACTCGCCGACCGTCTGGCCCGGCAGCACGGCGGCGGGGTCGAGCCCCGACTCGCTCTGGAACGCGGCGCGCAGCTTCCGCAGTGCCGTGTCCTCGCGCACGCGGCCGATGAACCACGAGGTGATCTGGTCGCGCGACTTGTAGTCGAGGTCGCCCGGCGACTGGGTGGCGAGCATGATGCCGAGGCCGGCGGAGCGGGCGCGCTTGAGGAGGCTCTGCAGCGGCTCGGCGGTGGCTGGCTTGGCGTTGGCAGGGATGTAGAGATCGGCTTCGTCGAACATGACGACGGCCTGCAGCTCGTCATTGGGGTTGCGCTGGCAGAAGCGCAGCGCCTCCGAGAGGAACTGCGAGACCCAGAACAGGATGTTCTCGTTGTCGCCGAGGAAGCCCGTGTAGATGATCGAGAGGCGCGTGCGCCCGTCGCGCCGGCCGTAGCGACCGGAGCCAAGTAGGGCCTCCATGCGCAGCGGCTCGCCGCCGCCTTCGAACAGGGCGGAGTTGCGGTGGCGGAGGCTGTCGAGCTGGGCCACGAGATCGCGGCGGATGCGGCCGGAGGGGTCCATGCGCTGCGTGAGGTCGGTGAGCTCGGGGTCCTCCTCCTCGAGCAGGCCGATCAGGTCGTTGAGCGTCACCTCCTTGGCTGACCGGCCGCCGAGGATCCTGAGCGCCACCGACAGCGTGCCCGACTGCTTCTGGTGCGTCGCCGAGTTTTTGAGGTGGAGCATGTCACCCAACGCCGCGGCCGACATGTTGGCGAGCAGCTGCTGCTCCTGGTCGGGAAGCTCGTTGATGCCGTTGGGGAGCAGCGTGATGGAGATCGGCCGCCCCGAGGCGCGGCCCGGCGTATAGACGGCGACGTCGATGGAGTCGGCGAGCTTCTCGCGCTCGCCGCGGCGCTCGCCGAGCTCGCCCTCGAGCGAGCGCCACACCTCCGGGTTGGCGTAGGAGCACAGATCGCCCTTGCGGTCGATCAGCACGGCGGGCGTGCCGCGCAGCAGCAGCTGCTCGATGATGCAGAGCGCCAGGGTGGTCTTGCCGGAGCCGGAGCCGCCGAGCACCGCAGTGTGCCGCTTGAGCACGCTCTTGTTCAGCGTGATGCGGTTGTTGGAGCGCAGCGCGCGCCCGGCAAGAATGCTGCCCGAGCCGTCGCCCGCCTCGTCGAGCAGCACGGAGAGCGGCAGCTCCTTCTCCTCGGCAGGCGCCGGTTCGGCAGCAGCCG